>Ga0115005_10003302_pt1 | contig 12898 bp, 11 predicted proteins | sample ArcOceMetagenome_FD_87163 | JGI IMG/M metagenome (GOLD analysis project Ga0115005, IMG submission 87163) | Marine eukaryotic phytoplankton communities from Arctic Ocean - Arctic Ocean - Greenland ARC118M Metagenome | ecosystem: Environmental > Aquatic > Marine > Oceanic | place: Arctic Ocean... | reverse complement strand
CCAGTGGAAATAGGAGTATGATCATCAGTCAAGTGCCTTCTGGAAGTTTTGATTGTAGGCTCTTGAGCATTATTCTTCAATTCAGATCTATGAAGCTCCGTAAAAATTTGTTCCTCCTCGTCAGAGTGCTCTTCAGTGCTGCATAAACTCAACAATGAGATGGTTCTGACAAAGTCATGATACGACAAGTTGTTATGTTTTGTAGTAATAATAATAACGCTAGTATCGTCGCCATCCTGAGACAACGTTAATTGACTGTCAAGAGAGTCCTTCATTGCATCATCACTTGGATCGGATTTTTGATAACTGCCGCAAAAAATACTATTCCAACTCTGTTTAGGGTCGATGGTAAAACTTTCGTAGTCGTCTCGAGGGCTGTCGTCGGTAAAAGAATTCTGTGAAGTCGCACTACTAGTATCATGGTCATTGCTGCTTTCCGTAAAGCCTTCCTCTATGTTTGAGGATGTAGTTGGCACTGGAACCTCATCGGAGCTCAGAGACAGTGATCGGTACCTTGATACCATGTTTCAAATACACGATTTTATGGCCAGTGAAAGGAGGTCAAAGAATAAAAACCAGATCGCTCATACAACAAGTCGCCGAATGAATGTTTGGACTTTTCAATTTACACATACACCATTCTTTCTGTCAAGCTTCGAAGTATTAGAAAATTTACTCTACAGTAGAGCTGTAAGATCAATTCAATGGAAATTACGTAAAACAGGCTTCTCAGTCGTTTTACAAGGGACATTATACAAGTTATAATTTTTTTATAAGCTGTTGTCAAAGAACGACTTCTATCTTTCTGTGGCAAACGACCTTTCTTACAGTACAATATTATTCCATGCACTCGTCATACATTGCATTGCCACCATACCACGTATCAGATTCATTCGATTCGATTTGAGATTGATTGACTGATTTATTCTGGATTCATTCTATTCATTCAAGTTTGAGATTGTTTCGTAACAAATATTCACTTCATAAAAATCTAAAAATTCTTCGGGACAACATGAGTTGTCAACATTGGTCAGATCACTAAGGCACAAACCGACCTTACGAAGACCAGTGTTGATGCCATCAGTCATGATACCTTCTTGAGAAGTAATGGGAGCCTCGACAAAATGTTGAAAGTCCACTGGTAAACGAGTGTAGATGTTCAATCCACCATAACCATCCCACGCAGAATTCTGTCCTCGATAGGCTAAAATAATGTACCCATAATCTTTATGATCAGAATACGACAGAATGTACCAATTGTCTTTGTAATCCATGGCATTTGGGCGCAAAGTCAGGATTAGGCGAGATCCTTCTGTAAGGTGTTCGTTCTCTTCTTTGCGACCCATAGAAAACGAATTAATACCCCATTTCTTTGAAGCTTCAAATATTGGCTCTTGGACATGGTCCTTCCTTTTAGAGGGTGCATCTTTGACTAATAGGAGCTTTTTAGGCCCAACCTTGGTGACAAACGTTTATCGTCTACTTGAATGCGATAGGAGAAGGTTGCATCAGCTATAACTTTGTCATTTTTGTCATACAGTTCACCACCAGTATCTTTTAGGTCATCGAATTCATGCACTTGACAATCAAATACATCAAATGTCGGGTTGAGACCGGCACTGATATACCACTTTCCTCTGAATAGATTCTTTAATTCTCTTCCAGTAATGCGTGCATCTACTAATAGTCTATCGTCTAATACTGATGATCGAGGTAGTACTGGATACCTTTCGAGATGGATGAGTGCGAGCGCTCTTCCTACACGTAATATTTCGACAAAACTAAAACGTACCGATTATCTGCCTTCAAAGGGTCATAGCATTGATTTCGTGTCAAGGAACAATCCGTGAAGTCATTGAGTAATATATCTTCATATAAATCCATGCAACGAACCTGGCAGGCGCCTTCATTGTCATTTGAATGAATAGAGTCTCTTGCAACACAACCGACGAAACAACGCATTTTGGATTAGACAGACACTTCGATAATTGATTTGCACAGTTCTGTGTTACACAAGTCATACCCTTATTGTTGGAGGCAAAAGAGGGCTGGAGCAATAAATTGTATGGTGATGGAGTAGAGAAAGCAATCATAATAACCATGATCACCGATGCTAGCCCGAGATTCGTATGCCGTTCCTTTGGAAATGATATTGGACTTTTGCCATCTTCGTCCAACTCATCGGGGAAATTGCTGTTGGGTGGAGAGTTGTAGAGTACCGGTACGTAGTGGCCTACCATGAGACCTAATGCGCACCAAACAAAATCAAAGGGCTACTACTAGCAGGTGTGGGTAGGGTCTTTATGCAGTGGTTTAGTATCATTTCAACAATTATCCCTCTGTTTATTATCTATGACCAAATACATTGAAATGCTAAACGAAATCCCCTTGATCTGGTTCTGGTTCTCATTCTTTCGAAAAATGAGAATCGCAAAGAATGCTGTTGTAAATCACAAGCTCATCACTCAATGAATATAAATTCATCGTCATCATCCATTTTCAAACTCAATTCACCTCCTGCGAGTGACAATGGCGTCTTCTTTCTCGATGCCGGCGAAACGCCTTTTCGCCTTTTTCTAAAAGACGGCGATCGCGACGGAGTTGATAGACGACTTTGAGCACACGGTTTTGAAGCCACACTTTTCCTTTTCCTTGCTTCTTCCTTCTTCATCACACTCGTCGTGGTCAGTTTTGTGGATGCAGATGCGCTGTTCTTAGCCTTCTTAATATTGTTTTCATCACTCTCAGTAAGGTCGATGGTCTTTGTGTTGCTACGACGACCTCGCTTTGGTTTCACAGTTGGTTTCGGTTTCGGCTTCGCTTCTATTTCACTTTCTGAAGAATTGTTGTCTTCGTTATCTTTGCCATCGTTGGAACTTTCCCCCGAAGCGTCCGAATCGCCTTCTGGTTTCATCTCATCTTCACTATCGTCAAAGGTATAGCTGATTTTTTTGGACGCGATGCTTCTCGAAGACCTTTTTCTAGGTGGCAATGCTTCCTTCATGGAAGAACTTGTTTTGAATGCTTCTTCATCACTGTCATTGCTGCTATTGCTATCATCAAGATGAATGACATTCTTCTCCTTCTCCTTCTCCTTCTCCTTCTCTTCATCATTGCTTTGATCAGATACTGGGACATCGTTTTCACCTTTATCTCCTTTACTGCTGCTAGTGGCTGTTGTATCGATGCTCTCCTGAGAAAAACTTAGACCAGTCTTTGCCGACGAAGTTCCAGTCGACCTAGACCTCTTCACACCTCGAATCAATCTATTACCATCCAGCGCTCTTTCCGATCCACCATAATGATGAAAGGCTTGGTCTTCAGTTGCTGCTTCCTTTTCCACGGAAATATTGTTTTCCGCGGAAATGTCATTTTCACTTTCATTCATGGAATGATCTCCAAACACAACCATTTCTTGTAAGACATGTCGACAATTAACTGCTCCAGATGTTTTGCAAGTGAGGACAAGGTATCGCGAAGTGGTCTGCACCTTACGGCCCTGAAAGGATAACAATTGTCCATTTGGAAGCGGAATCTCCAAAATCGGTTGATTGGTTTCCAAATTCCGTACCTTTCCGAGAGTGAATAATTTCGATGTCGTGCTTCCAATTGATGCTGAAGCACCGTTAGTACTGGCGGTAGAATCCTGTGATTTATCCTTTGCGATATTTTCAAAAGGTTTCCGCAGGGACAGCAGTCCTGGTAAAACAAATAAGAATCGTCCACGGCCGATTGTAAAATTAGGCCGTGTATCTGAATTTTTGGACAGTTTAATATCACGTCCGCTGCATTTGTGCAGGATGTTGCCAGGCTTGAGTACCTGGCTCTTCGATGAAGTTTGAGAATTGGAGGTTACTGGCCATCCATCAGGCAAGGTTTCGACTGTACTACTCTCCTTCTTGGCTTTAGTATTCTTATGCGTTGTTTTTTTGTTGCCACGATGGACTGCGATAGGTATCTTTTTGGAGTTTTTCTTGGTTGCCGTGGCTCCTTTCGTTGCATTCTTCTTTTTTCCTTTTGCCATCTTACTGCCTGAAATGATGCGATAGATGTGTATTTGATCGAATTTAAAGTAGAGACGCAATGAGTGGTGGTGTTGTATTTGATTTTATGATTTTCATTAGTTTGTTGTGAATGTCTTCAGCTTTTTTCAGCTTCAGGCTTGCTTGCTTGTCTGTATGCCCCCTGCCTGCGCCATGCTGTACGGGATTTAATTGTGGCGGGGAGGGTCGAAGTAATTTCGAATTCCCCCCTCCTCCCACTTTCTGTACTTTGTGTTCAAAGCCATTTGAACTTTCATCATGGCCAACAAAATAGAAAGACGACAGATAGACAACAGACCAACACAACAAATCCAACAACAACAACAACAACATCTCTATGAACAATAAATACAAAACACACAACTGAGCCAACAACAAATACATATTCAATAAAGATGCCACCAACAATCATAATACCGTCATCAATACGGACCGCCAAATTCTTTCAATCCTCAACAACGAGAAAGGAAGCTTTATCCCTCTACCGGGAAATCCTTCGAACAACAAAAGCCTTTCATTGGGTGGACGAAAATGGAACTCCGTGGAATATAAGGCTGCGGAAAGAAGCCAGAAAAGAATTTGAGGCCAGTAGAGAAGAGATAGATCCGCTGATCGTTGCTAGGATGTTGGTTACGGGAAGGGATTGTGTGCAGCAGATACAACAAAAGTTTAATGAAGCAGATAGGGCTGCATGGGAAAGAATTGAAAAGGATAGCAGACACTGATGAGCTACAAGTACACTACGAGAGGTCGTACTATAATTTTACATTTCGAAAGGATTTTTGAATCCATCGCTTTGCTTCACCAGTGGAATAGACCTTCCGTGATACTTGCGATTTGCAATTGCGGGATATGGATTGAGGAAATCTGTTTCGCCATCGCCCCAGTCTGCCTCGATATCTTTCTGCAGCTTACTCATTGATAAACCACTAAAATCGAATTGGCTGAAAGGATCAGCTTCTGTCTCATCTTCGCCACAAACCAATGTCTTAAATTTATTGAGAACTCTGTGTTTGTTCAACAAGGGTTTCTTGGTCAGGGCGTCGGCTATCAGCGTTTCTAGTTCTGCCATTGATGAGTTTGGAAAGGGATCGATTTCTTCTTCTTGGGACAATTGCATTGCTAACTTACTGGGGAGGTAATGATTCAGCCATTTCAATTGCTTTTCGGCAATGTCGCGGAAAATTTGTCGTATGATCGGAACCTCCTTGAGACAAGACATGAATTCATCAGTGTCAAGAACGAGACATCTCACTTGAGTCTCGGCAATTATTGTCATTGGGTGCGGAATATTTTCACATTCTGTCCCATTGAAGTGCTGGAGGAAACCGAGGAATGACATTGGTGGTGCATTTCCAATATGAATACTTTCTTCTTTGTTCGCGTTTCTGCTCGGTGTGATATCATTACTTAAAATTTCAGGGTTCTCGCGTTTGATGGAAGCTAGACTCTTTCTCAGTTCACATCTACCTCTCAGCGTCAGCACGATATTATTGCTCACTACCCCTTCCATGAAAATGGGATGACCCCGAGGTATGGTATAAAATTGTGCTCTTTTTCTCAATATGTTCAAATGTAAATGATTAAAAATGCGATGAGATATCAGCCTATCGAACAATGTTTCCATGAATGGACGGAGATCCAAGCTATTTAAATATAAACAATGCGATCCTTTCGACATTAACACACTTGGTCTAGCTAAGTTGGGATCTGAAGAACTGACCATAGTTCTCTTCATGAAGTCATAACATGTTTTACCGGGCTCCTCAAATGTATTGTAATTCGGCGACGTCTGACGAATAAGCCTCTGAACACTCACAGGGACCTGAATGCCCCCAAGACTAGGACCCTTATTTCTGGCATTAAGTGGGAAAGTATGGTGCCCACATGCAAGTTCTGCTTCTCCCCATACCAGTAGCTTTAACTCAGCCTTTGGGCCGTCAAGATATATTAGAGTATCTCCCTCGTGTCTCACGTGGCGAAAATAAGCGCATAATCGAATCCGTTGAGCTTCTGGGAGGAGCTTCCAGAAGGGGTCATGGACAATTTCTGTGTTCAAAGAGACAAAGTCATGGAGGATCCTCAAATCTTCTTGTTGTCTTGTTGCAGCACAGTGATTGCATATATTTCGAATGTCGGATAACACTGTGGATGCACGTTCTTTCGACTTGAACATGGATTGGATGACACGTTTCGTTTCATTTCATTGATTGCACGATAAATAAGTCACTTATAAATAGTATAAACCAGTCCCTGGTGTACTGATGATGGCTTATCAGGAAAAACAATTTGGCATCTTATAATTCCAACATGCGCATGGGAGAAAGAAATAAAGCAAAAAAGATAAACGAGGTTGGTCCTCGGACACCTCCTTCGATTCCGTCAAAGTTTTACTCACGACAGTCAAGAGCTGTGAATCTTCTGAAAGATAATACAACCTTTGGCAACAGCACAGGGACAAGCAAGCTTAGTGATGAGAAAAATACTAAAACTATTATGCCAGGGCCTGGACAATATCGCACTTGTGCCATGGATGCATATAAAAAAGGATCGATATCTTCTCGTGGATACACACCGTTGATGTCACTTGACCCGAGATTTGGTTCTGATATTGAAGAGATAAAGAACCAGCTTTATCCCGGACCAGGTGCATATACGCCTGATATATCCGCATCAAAACCATCAGCTCCAAAGATCAATTTTGGCTTTCCTCGGAATATGGGGTTAAAACGTAAGCTGCACGCGAGCTGTCCTTCCCCAGGTCCAGGTTCGTATCAATTAAATCCCAAGTCTGTGCGGAGCAATCTTGCCGCCGCCTCTTTCAAATTTACTGCTAGAAAAGAATCAGACTTGCTACTTCAGCAAGATACCAAGGTAGCTGTGGGCAGTTATGACGTTGGTGCTGTATACGATTATATCGATCGTCTCGGAAAGGAGCCAAGGAAAGGCAAAGATTTCCCCGATCCAATATTCCGAAGCCAATCAAGTAGACTGGCGCCCACGGAATCGACATCATTGGCCCCTGCACCTGGGTATTACGAAGTTGTCGAACCTCAGGATAGAGATAAATTATATCGTCCAAGTGCCTGTTTCAGTATAGGACTGGACAGGTGTGGGAATTCGAATAATGTAAGGATACCAAGAGAAGAAGCGCCCGCCCCGGATTCATATAATCCAGTTCAGACAATAAAAAAAGATAGCTTAGGGGCTGTGGCCAGTTTCACTTCTTCGAGTGCCAGATTTGATTCCAATGTTTGTAAAGATAATTGTCCCGGTCCCCAATCCTATCATCCTCTAACAGTTCCTCGAAAATCATTCCTCCAAAATAGATATTGTCAGTGGGTATAATAAAGGCAGACTTACTAGTACCTGCAGCACACACCAACACATTTACACTACGTGTACATCCTCAATATAAATATAAATTTTACAATTTTGCACCCTAAAGTATATGTTGTACCGTATATGTTGCACATGCTACATTTCACCCTGATAAAAATGTAGATGGATGGATCACCATAATATAAAACTGCGCCTCGCAAAATCAATCACTCAATGGGTGGCTGCTCGCTGAAACGGGTGCCTGGGGTAATCTTGATATCACCATAACTTGTTTCTTGGTCCAACTCAATGAAATCCCAAGTCTTGAGCTGGAGAAGTTCGAAAAAGACACCACAAGCAGTGCGTCTGGAGGTGCCGTAACTAAGCTTGTTATAGCTGAGTTCTTTCGCACTCACATTCTCATCACTGTCATCGGTGTTCGAGCTCATGTTCCTCTTGACCATACCCAAAACCTTTACAGTATGTGTATGCCACTTTGTAGCACTGCTAGCAAGATCTTCACCTTGCTCTTGACGTGGCTCATCTGCAAGATCCGCCTCAAGATCATTCACAGCACCAAGCGAAAATTCGGATTTCTTCGATTCCTCGCTAGGTGTAGGACTTTCCATCCCCGGCATATCATTGGCAAACTGAGCAGCTGTATCATCCTGTTCATGCTGAGCAAATGGTTCCTCCTCTTCTTCAAAAGGCATTGGAAAGTCTTCTTCTTCATGCTGAGGAAATTCCATCCCATCCTCTTCAACAGTCTTGTCATGCTGTGGAAGATCCATGGAAAGACGTCCTTCACTTCCTAACAAGGATTCATCGTTACGACGCCCTATTTCAATATCCTCCTCCTCGGCCTCCTTCGCAGCAGTATTTTTGATCATTTCCTCTGCACGCTGACGACGCTGCTCTTCACCTGCCTTGCCGCGCATCTTGTAGGGAAATGGTTTCCCAAGAATTCTGGCACCATTCCTCTCCCACAATTTCAAAAGCTTTGGCGCTACTCCGCCACTATCAGCACAGTTAGGACGAGCAAGAAGACGTTCGTAGGGTAGAGATGCAATGCTCTGCGCAGACGCGAGTTTCATCATCCTCTCGCGCCTGGGGAGAAGATACGAGGGGAGATTATTGTCCTGATCCGACTCCACATAGTCTGCGGGGTGTACACGATTCTGCTGCACAATGTCGCTAGTATCACGCAACATTTCCTTGATAAATTTGCTTGTGAGTTCGCTATTGTCATTGTCAACGTCAATTCTTCTCCTCTTGCGATTACGTTTAGGACCCGTGCGAGCCTTCCTCTTTGGAGCTAACTTTTTCTCTACATGTCCCTCCTCATCTCCCTGAGGAGTGGCAGTGGAGAGATCGAACTCAAGACCACCAATGGCCAAACTTTTACGTTTTCCGTCGGCAGGTGTGGCCTCAGGACTGAGCAGACTAGAATCAGCGGGATCCTCAGGTTGCTGCTCAGGGGATGCATCGAATGGGATACCTTCCTCTTCTTCCTCTTGAAGGGGGAATTCAGCATCGGATACTTGAGATCTTTCCTCTTGAAGGGATGACTGGTCAGCTTTGGCGACTGAGCCGAGCTCGGATCCAATGGCAGATGGTCTTCCAACCTACGCGTGTATCGATAGAGGGCCGAGGTGAGTTAGAATTACTGTACACGTACTTGTAGGCAATTCATTTATAAGTAATACAACGAACAAGAAGCAACTCACCATGGAAATACGGCCATCACTTTCATCTGCACGAACAAGTTCAATGTTTGAAACATCCGTGTCTTTCGTGACATTTGCATCTCCATCAAAGACGTGACGCTCAGCGTCCTCTTCCTCTTCAGGCTCAAAGGCATGCCATTGCTCCTCTTCCTCCTCTTGCTGCGTCGCATTCATACCCCCCATCATTTCTGAATCAAGCGTCATATTCACTGCCGCCATTGCCGAATTATCCATGCTAAGACTAAGATCCTGAGAGTTTTGCGATCTCAAATTCATGGCTCTCCTGGCCTTCTTCCTCTCTTCCTCATTGTCGGCACTAAAGAAGTCATCTTCTTCTGCCTCCATCCACTCTTCGGCATCATTCTGTTGCCCATCTGCACCTGTATCCTCTAAATCAAACGGAAGACGAAAGACGTCTCCATCCTCATGAATGGGAACAGGCTGTACCAATACTCCGCCAATGGGTCCAGAAGTATTGAGACTATCCAAATGATACTGCTGCTGATCCACATCCATCAACTCCACCGATCCAAAGTTCTGCACATTCAGCGCATTCCGACCTCCACCCTCCAACATCAATTCCTGCAGATACTCCAGCGCATCCTCCGCCCCCCCACCAGCACCATCTTCCGCTCGGAACGCGAGCTTAATCTTAACCATGGCCTCTTCGCAATCCCTCATGAGAAACTTGACTTGATGGGAGTAGATCCTGACGACTCCGAGTAGTAAATGACCAGAAACGCGGAGGGCGAGGGGTACGGCGGGGTTGACGATTGTGTCGACGGAGGAGGCAATGTCGGCGGAGAAGACTTGTTTGCGGCCTAGTTTTTTGTCGCCCCAGTGCGCGGCGAGCCATACTTTTCCCAGAGGGCCTTTTTTGGCGAGAATGATTTGGGAATAAAACATGTTGCGTGATGGTGCGGATTCAGTGCTTTAGTGTGTTATTGTTGTTGCTGCAGAGGAATGGAATGGAAAGGTAAGCGTTTTTTTAGCATTGCGGGTCGGCGGGAATTTCTAAATTGACATCTGTACCTCGTCGCCGAGCTAGCTAGTTTGCGGCGGGGCGGCGGTTTCCAAACTGACTTACCTGCTGACTTCTTATTATCTACTTTCAATTCAGGCTATTCTGTCTCTTCAATAATGTTAGGCGCGATGTGATGTACCGATAGACCGTATCTTGATGCGTTGGCCTAGTTCCTAGTTCTAAATGAGTTGTGAGTGAGTGTTGAGTGTTGAAAACTTTTTTCATCAGATTTTATTCCTCCAAAAAGTGTTAGCTCTCGTGACTCACTCACTCCTCACCCCTCCCTGCGCGCATAAGTAACGACGAGAGCTAACAATTTCGAAATTGCCGATTAATAAATTTTGGGCGCGGGCGGGAGGGTGCTAGCCAGTAGGTGCTAGGCGGGATTCAAAAAAAGGTATCGCCAAGAAGATACGGGAGAAATCATTTTCTCCCACCGACGCTATTGACATTTGACATAGTTCCACCACCCTCACAAAACAGAGGTAATTGCGAGCTTGGACGATGGAAAAAGAGAGTGATGGTAGAAGTTTGCTTTGATTTCAGAGTCAGTCATACAGAGGTCTTGTTTGAATTACCTTCAATAGATTCTTTGCTGCATTTCTTTTTTTAAGCGGGAGGTAGCCGTTTGATTTGCTAAAATCGTAAAGAACATTCAAACCGAAGAACGCAGTAAAGGTCTAGCATTCACCCCCTTCTCCTCCCCATATCTTTCCATTAGATGTCTTTCCGTATCTCTACTGACATTGCCATAATTATGATCATGGTCTTTTTCTTCTTCATCGCCCATGCAGATTGAAGACTCGTTTATTGGAATAATTGTTTTCGGAATGTAATGGAACTCGATCTCTCCACAAGAAGTGACGCGCGCAATTTCGTTGGCATCAATAGGTGTACCGTTATTACTACTGGCGGCACTGGCTGCCATCATGGCTACGACCGGTAATTCTTAACGAAGCATCTTTGATATTGACGGAACGATTTTCAATTTGCGATTGCACACTCAATCCTGTGCTTTCCCACAATACTCGTGTATGTATACAGTACACTGAAACTTTCTCAATAAGGCCTAGTAGTAGCTACTTGTATGCAGTACAGAGCGTAGAAAATTCTAGAAGTAGCAAGTCTGCCTCATTCTTACATTGAGCAATTCGCAGGGTTCCTAATAGAAAAGAAAAGATTTGTGAGTTTGTACCAACCCATTTATTCAAATAGAATTGAGCATTCAACAATTTGACGCTTAGATTTCATTTCTTCCTATGTACACGTACTACGTGTAGTCAGAAGGTTCATTCGGTTACGTGTACACGTACACTATTGAATGAATAAATAAATAAATAAGTTTATGTTTAAAAAACAAATTTAAGTGTTACACGGGTCAGACTTTCGAACTTAGCTGACTTGGTATAGAAGAATAGGAGCTAATTCCAGCAGTATCAAGGACGCAGCTGCAATACGAAAACATAAGTGATTTCTTCAACTCTTCAGACCAATGTTCATTACATAGATATAGTAATACGCGCAGTACTAGAGAGAAAGAAACCAGTGTCTATCACTTTCGACTTACTTCTATGAGTATTCATTCGGTGGTATTTGATGAGCGAATTTTGTATTAATAAACAACAACATGTTATTACATGTATTGTATAGTGATAGATAATTGACAGAAGTGTGAGTGAGTCATCCGAATGTAATTTCATTCCAGTTGTGGGTGCCGCTGAAAATTATAACTGACGATTTCCTAATAGTATTACACTGCTTTGATCTTGCATCACTTCATTCGCCTTTCCATTCAACGATTCCGATCATTACTAGTAGTACAAGTGCATCATTTTTCTTCCATGATACTATATTCGATCTGAGCTGCTGGTTCGAGCGCATCGCCTTCCTCAGTATTTTTTCTTCCGAGTACGGGAGTTGCATGATCATGCCATTGGTGTTGACTTTGATCTCTCCCATCATCAGAATTCAAATGAATCACCATCAATTCATACACGACAGTTCCCCGTTCCCCTACGACACCAACACCCACCGTCCCTACAGCATCATGCTTGCAAGATCCATCACTATCTAAGGTATCCCAAAGAATCTTACGTCTTTCTATCTTTGACGACGTCCCATCATCATCGTCGTACCCCACGGTAATGTGCGGTTGAAATTCATCAAACACATTAGGCGAACCATATTCTTCCACATATTCAATCTTTCTAGATCGTCTAGGTTCCGGAAGATCGTATACCCACTCTGGAACATGTTGGTTGGGAGTGATGAATGATTTAGTACTTTCCACTATTGTATCTGAGAGCGATTGGATAGAATCATGATTGAGAATGTGATACATGGCGTATGCGCCATTGGCATTGACGCCGTCTATTTCTATTTCTATTACTTGTTCAGCAAGTTTCAAATGTTTCAACGTATCCATTAATTGATCGATGCTCTCATCGTCAAACTTTGTGAGGTAGAGCGTTACATGTGGAAGCGTGTTGTGGAAGGATATTTGTTCGGTAGATGATTGTGTGTGCAAGTTTTGGTTGGCTTCGAGAGCGGTTTGGAAGAGGCAAGAAGAAGTTTCCAGCTTCAAATGGATATCCAATTCCAGTGCTTTTGTGACTGAAATTATCAAAATTAAAGCTAGAATGAATGGTGGCATTGAGATGGATTGGCTATTCTTAGTTCTCATGTTCGAATGTGTAGCGGTAGTGTGGTGGCGGTGATAGTGCTGAGATAGGTGCAAGTTGAAGTAGTGATAGGATTCATTCATCTCTATCTGCTATCTGCTG
>Ga0115005_10003300_pt1 | contig 12903 bp, 13 predicted proteins | sample ArcOceMetagenome_FD_87163 | JGI IMG/M metagenome (GOLD analysis project Ga0115005, IMG submission 87163) | Marine eukaryotic phytoplankton communities from Arctic Ocean - Arctic Ocean - Greenland ARC118M Metagenome | ecosystem: Environmental > Aquatic > Marine > Oceanic | place: Arctic Ocean... | reverse complement strand
ATGTTCATGTTCATGTTCATGTTCATGTTCATGTTCATGTTCATGTTCATGTTCATGTTCATGTTCATGTTCATGTTCATGTTCATGTTCATGTTCATGTTCAATTCCATGTCCACCAGTACTTTCTTCACCTATATCGACATCTACATTTATTTGCACTTGTGGATTTACATCATCAGTATTTGTATTCTCATTGTCACCATGTTCATCTGTATGTACCATCTGAAACACATCAAATCCTTCTGAAACTCTCTTTTCCAACGCTTTCTTTACCGGGCTCTGAGTCTTCACCACGTGATCTGTCGTAACCCCCCATACTTCACACTGATCTAATTCTTTCATGGTAGTTTCAATCGTTCCATAAAGTGCCTGGAGATGCTTTAAGCTTGACGCCGAAATGTCCCTGCAACTGATTCACAGTTGATCCCTTGGCATGTCCTTGGATTTTATCAATCGTTTCACCCCGACCTCGTATAAGTTTACCATTACTAATGATAATGCCTTCATCTTTGTGCCGATTCACCCGTCGAGTAGAATTGTGCCCCCAACCATACTTTTTGTTCGGTCTCGGAATTGTATAACATAAGACCGTACGATGCTAGGGCAGAGGGATGATGTTGTATACCGTGGTATCTCAGCACATAAATGTTTTCGGGATTAATAATGTCAACTCATTTTGTAGGCTTTGGATCGAGTTACCTGGTACTCCTTTCTAGACACATTTCCCCGTAGTTTCACAGCTAGTAATACCTGCTCATGTTAGTTTACAGTGGTGCTGTAGCTGAGTCGGTCATCGCCATAAACATAAACCATGATGCATTCAAATAAAACTCAAATTGATAAGTTTAGATGTTGGGGCTTCTGGTACACGCTTTTCAATGTGATGATCAGGCCATATTGCTTTGCCATACTATTATGGAGCACTTGGGGCTCAATGCAGGATTGCGGGGTAGATGATGTACTAGCTGATTATGACGAATTAGAAAGTAATTCTTAGCGTAATTTTATCTATTTCATTGGGTTAGCTCTATTCCGAGCTAATGCCTACTGCTTCTTTCCATCTCAGAGCTCTATCTTCCGGCATCACTTTCAACATTCGTTCATATTGAACCTTTATTTCAGAGAAGCTTCCTTCTTCATCCTTGTTCCAATGATGGGCAAACGTCAAGCTTTTGTCATTTGAGTTAGACTCGCACGTTTTGACTGCTTCTTCGCTCCAACTCACCATAGTATCAACCGGCAATACTAGATTTCCCAAAGAAGACCACTCGTTGAGAAGTGAAATGAAGCAAGAATGCACTGCACTCGTCATAATGTCAACAGACTCTTCATTGCATTTGAACCACTGCAACCACGCATTTAAAAGCATGTCGCGAATACTATGTGGAAGTTTTGTCTTGTACCTCAAAATAGCTTGTGTGAGAGCTACAAAAAAGCAACGTTCATTATGCATGCCCCCCCGTGACAAAGTATCAATAGCAACCAAGAAGCGAGGGAATTGAGCCAACAATGCCGCTTCATTTGAAACCCCACCTTGAAGAAGGTGAACTAAAGCCCCCTCAACAAGATCAAGTAATAAACTTTGAGATGAAGATGATGCCAGTTCCCATTCTGTTGGATTGGTTTCAGGCAGCGGCGCCAAAACGTGCAAATCACCGCCTGCAATTCGCCTATCGATGTCCGTCATAAGAAGAAGCGTTGCCAGCCGAGGAACTTGTTTGCGAAGAATGGAAAAAGGTTCAGAAATGTGCACTTCCTCGCTATCATCATCGCTACTTGATTTTGTTACCAGACCCGCATCTGGAACTACGAAGATCTTTCCTTTCACCGCACAGACTTTTGAAGATAAATTGGCAATATGAATCAACTGCAGCACAGATGGGATTGTTCCATGATCGGCGGGGATGCTCTTGTTCTTCATGACATCATTTTTGATTGCCCTCAATATCTTATCAAATAGAAGCCTCACTACAAATGGATCCGCGAGTAACATTGAGGCCAATGCAGGCATACTTGGAAATGAAGTATCCTTCTTACGCTTCTTCGCCTTGGACTCACTGAGTGGCTCAACCGGTTTCCCCCTTGAAACTACACCTTCCGCCACTTCGTCGTGTTTTCTTTTGTCACCACTCGTTTGGTTGCCCATGAGTAACTGTCTCTGTCGCTCCAAAATTTCCTTCTTCTTATTCTCTTCCAGGGAATTCACTAAACCTTCAGCACTAGAACTAGCAGCGTTATCAAGCTGCCTTTTTCTATTACTCATCCCCTTTTGATAGTGTTCTTTCCCCTGTGAGAGAATCTCATCTCGCCACTTTTTCTGCTGCCTTTTTGCCTCGCCCCTGAACCAAGACCCTTCATTTCCAATGTTGTACCTGATGCAGTTTTGAAACATGAGCTGTACGTCAAGTTCATACTGACCAAGCGTTGGATATCGCAAATTTACTGCCTTTTGCTCTATTGTACGAATACACATTGGATTCTTGATGACACGACTATAACCAGGCGCAATCTCATCTGTCACTGGATTCAAGAATAGACCCTGTGGATCGCACTCTTTCATGGCCACAACTGCTGATTCTATAACCTTTCGAAGCAATTTGAGTTCAAACTGACGCTCTGCTTCATTTTTTGTGACCTTATCTTGCACATCATTTTTCTTTTTGACTGGGGCGGGCTTGGATTCTGGCGCCTTTGCTTTCTTGACGACAGCTGGCTGTTCCTTCGTATCTTGATCAGCTTGGAAAATTGATTTGAGGGAATCTTGAATCTGAGACACGGCTTGATCTGAAATGATGCCTATCCGAACGCATTTGTCCAGTGTTTGTGCGAGCAAGCGAACATTTTCATATTGTCGTGGCAGCTGACCGTAGGATAACAATATATCCGACAGCAAAGTACAATGTAAGGAAGATGAACCAGTGACAAGGCGCACAATCGCACCTGCATGATTTTGGTCGACTCGTTTGCCATGCTCTGAAATCAATATATTCAAGACTGCCGCCAATAAATTTGGTCGTGGACCCATGGCTTCCTTCAAAGCATTCAATGCCAACCCAGGGACGATTTGTTCGTCTACAGTAACATCACCACCCGTCTGCCCAGGAGCTGTGATTGTTCCCTCTCCTTTGTCAAGTTTTGTCAAAGCTCTCAGTTTTCCAGTACCCATTGTCACTGCAGCCCCACCAGACTTATCCGTGTCAACGGCCCTACGTTTCAAGGTATCTACAACTTTCTCACGGATACTCCCTGTATATGCCAGATCAGCCGCTTTTTTTAGTGCCTCATTGTGCAAATACGCCTCAATTGACGGCCTTACAACATCGACAAAGATTTTATCTCCCTTCAAAGTCCCCGCATTTGACAAAGAAGAAGTGGAACCATCCATTGGCATACCATCTGGCCTTATACTCGAATCCCAATCAGCCTCCCATACCAGCCTCTTCATTTTAATCTCAAAGGTATTCAACAAATCACCATACTTGAGAACATCTGAATTCTTTTTCTTGGACGCCAACACCTGTAGCACCTCCACTGGCGTCTCATCTCCCATTTTTTTCAAAATCGTCACAAAAACTTGTCGCAAATCCGGAACATTGATGAACTGAAACGAGCTCTTTAACATTTCCAACATGGAATCTTTATTCTTTGACAAATCGACTTTATCAATCTCATTTTCCAGTTCACTCTTGAGCGAATCCGCAATAGTTTTATGCATATCAAATCTTGATACACCGAGATAATTGCAAAACGTAAGGACGCTCTCTGGTTGGAATTCTTCCGTCACGAGTCCCTGTGATTCATTCTGTTCTTTTTGTTGTATTTCTCCTCGTGTAGTCCTCTTTTTTGAGGACGAGAGTGCGGCAATGTCTTCTTGGGATTGTATCGGGTTGGTACCGAATGCTTTGGCAATGTATTTGTGGAGAGAGTGTTCTTGGCGATTTTCGATAATGGTCTCGGTTGGATCTTTGGTTTCGAGGAGATTCTTCTTGAGGATTGTTTGGGATCTCTTGCCGCAGGGGTAGTTCTGGAGGGTGGCGGGCGTGGAGCTGTTCATTGTGCTACTTACTGGCCAGCAGTCAGTCAACTCAATTGCGATCTGTTAGTAAGTACGTGTCTTTCGTATGTCCAAATGGGCAAATTGAAGCAGATCACAAAGATAGCTAGCTGGGTAGAAGCAATTAATTTGCAATATATATAATATAACGTTTCCTTCGTTCAGAATGGAACACACCACTGCACTGATTCAGTTAGTGTATTTGCTAGCTACTTATAACTTGTTGTAGCTTGTAGCTTGCTAGCTTGTAGCTTTCCAATGTTGTGATTTCGATGTTGTTTTTATGTGCTTCATCATAGTTTACCGGCCTAATAACGCTTACCAAATTGATCACTATACAAATGCGAGGAGGACAATGTTCTGTGCATGGAATCAGTAGAATGCGTGCCTTGCTATATTGAATATACATCTTCATAAATTCTCATATATTAATTGCGATAATAGCATGAGAGTCAGTTATAAAAGAAAGAATGAATTGAATGAATCCATCAATCAACCACAACTCATTCTTCTGTCTAAATTAGTACAAATAGCCACAAAACAAAATCCGTCATTGTTCATTTTCATTGTTCCTCACTGTTCTTTACTCTTCAATCTTATCGTTATCTTCATCTTGCTCTTCTTCGAACCGATGAAGGATCTACCATTATCGATTTTGAGTTCCTCTAAACTAGACCACCCTGCATCCATCATACAATACTTACAACCCCGCCGCACCGCACCTCTTTAACAGAGAAACAGAGAAACCATGACCGACGCATCATCGCAAATAATGCAAATCGCAAATCGAATCCAACAAAAAGCCACAGCCCTCACAGAAGAACAGCATCACCTCCAGAACCTCCAGGACGAACTCCAATCCCTCACCCACCAACGCAAAAAACAACGCCTGGACAGCGAATCTCTCCGTATATCACTCTTGCAAAAACTCCAATCTCGTCATGGCATGGAATTGGAAGGATTCCAGAGAAAACGGGACCTTCAAGACCGCCAATCCAAAATTGACAAATACAAGGATCAAATTATATTGCTTGAAAACGAAATAGTTTTTCTCCAGGAAAAAATGAAGAAGGAGGAGGAACAAACTTATACCCCGCATTTGGTCAAAATTGAACTCTATCAGAGAACTTTGGATCATAAAGTTCAGGAATGTCGATCCAAAAAGAGGCTTCGAGAGAAGGAGTTGGACTCTTTTGTAATTCAGAGGGAACGGAATTTGGAAGAGGCAAACGGTTTGAAAAGGGAGGAGGAGAGGGTCGAGACGGAAATTGGGGTTTTGAAGCAGGTGGAAGGGAATGAAATTCAGGAGATTGCCGCCCTTTCCATGCAGATTAGGATGACTATTTCCAAGAGAGCCTCGTTGAGGAGTGCATTGAAGGATGCACGGGAGAGGAATGAGGTGGCGAACCAGAATATGATCAAATGGGAAGAAGAGTGCATGAAGAAGACTGGGTAATGTCCGTGTAGTTTGGTTTTATGAGCCAGTACAGGGTACAGTAATTGTTGTTAGTTGTAGATTGAATACAGATTGTTTGAGCCAATACCGGTGGATAGTGATGCCAACAAAAATATTATATCCGATCAATAATCAGAATTTGTAGAGATTATATGAGCTATATTGGAATGTATCTCGATTCCAGACGCTTTGATATAATAAATAGATCTCGCAATATTGTTTGACATCGATTGCCAAATGACATCTCCCAAAAGTTCTCCTTGCCATGTTGTCATACTGTGTTCTGTGTTCCCTTCCCATCACGTAATCATTTATCTCCATAAGTAGTACGATCATACGTCAATCCATAATCCATAAACAATTCTTCACCCGCGTAGACATCTCTACTAAGCTCAAAAACGACTTCACGAGTTTTGAGATTCTCCTCCGACCGGACATTGCATCCTCCTCCACCAATCGGTGGCTCGTTAATCCTCGATAGCATAGTTGATACTTTCCACCTCAGAATTGTCCCATGGAGAAAATAAGAAAGAGGAAAATCATCTGTGCCACCAAAGCAATATTCCAACAGCTGCCCATTCTGATCTGTGGGGTCAATGAAACTTTGATTGTCTGTGAAACGCCAGGCGTAGACCCCCGCATCTGGTGCTTTTCCAGTTTTGACCATGTAGTTATCGGCCGGTCGTACAACACCGGGATAAGTTCCCAAAATTGTTCCTTCGGGTATATCCCTGCAGGCGTATAGACCCAATCCAGCGCCCTCTACCTGACTTTGTTTTGCTTCAATGTTGGAGGCGTCAACATCGAGTCTTCCCCTTGGTCTGTCAAAGTATGCTACTAGACCGAAATATGTTGCTAGACCAGAAGTAGCTTGTGCGACAATGGTTGGTATTTCAGGGACGAGTGCAAAGGCTGCCGGGATGGTAGTGGCTCCTCTCATAGTACTTGTGGTAGTAGTACTAGCGCTAGTACTAGTAAGGCTAGTAAGGTGCAGAGCGGTTCGATATTGTCTCTTTGCTTCACTAGAATTGAGGCAGCACAGGAACAATATTAGAGATGGCCGTGGGATTCGTTTCATACTGGGGAGATAAAAACAATGGCAGAAATGGCTGGTACCTCGTAGAGCTTTTTATCAGTTTCAATTGAAACTAGAAATCTCTATTATACCCAAAACCCACATTAAACATGTTTCAAGATGAAATGCTCGGAGTGCCGTCGACCAACAAGCATTAGACCACAAAATCGAAATTATGATCCTTATGACAGTTTTAAAAGTTAATTTAGACTTGTTTAGTTCGAAGACATATGCGTGGCTGTCCGTCATCAACCGGTTCCCGGATCAGAAATCAGAGCATTGTGACATTCATTAATTGTGACGAGACGAATCTTCAATTTTCTGTCCTGCCTGTTTCAATCCCGAAGAAGACGACGATTTGTGATTTCAGACCCGCCAATACACCAATACACCCTACAACATCCTTTTACCATTTACAACCAATACAACCACAACATCCTTCTATCATTTAAAAACCTAGTTATTATGGGTCTATTTGAAATACCCGAGTCTCTGGAGCTGACTATAGTATTTGCTGTTCTCTCGGGCGTCTTCTTGACTTTGGCAACTGGGGCAACTCACCTACCCGCCCATATCGATAGACTGGTCGATGAATTAGAATCAGACGACGCAACCGGAATGGAAGCTTTCATAGACGACGACAATGCAGCAACAGAGGATACCGGTAGCATACGTACGAGGCCCACAAAAGTAACTAAAAAGATGTGGAGAGTAGTAAGTACAAATAAAATACCGTTCAGAATTGGATTCCTACTCTTGTGTACGATTCATGATTTGAGTAACAGAGGCTGTCTACTGTCTACTGTCTACTCACACGCATTTGTAATTGTCTTATTTTATCTTGATAGGCCTACGGAGTAAACCTTTCTTTTGCTGCAACAGGTGGAACTCTGAATTTAGTTGGAACGTGGTTTGGACCTGTGAGCCTCTTTGCACCAATCAAGCAAGTTTCGCAGATCATTAGCGGAATGATTCTATTCTCTTACATACTGCGCACAGAACCGAAACCCAACAAAGATGTAAGAACAAGCAAGCGATGCATGTCTCATTTTCAACTTTCTTCTACATGCGCTCATTTGCAAACTCATACCGTATTGATATCATCGAATTCGAACTTATTAATTAGACCTCTGTTGGAAATTGTAAGTTGCAGCTTGGGCCTATTTAAATTCAAAGGTGTTTGTTTACGAGAGATTTTTTGGCTCACACTTTTTATTTTTATTGACTCTAAAGACATAATAATGCTTTCGTCGATCATGCTCATCTTTGTGGGTCCCAAGATACGGGATGAGCCAATAAATGCTGAAGATCTCTTCTCACAAGACAGATCATTAATATGCATTGCTGTCTTATTGGCAGTGGGCTTCATTTTTGCATTCCCCTACCAATTCATCCTGGGATGCACCAACGCACCAACTACAGACAGAGTCAGTTTTGTATTCCTCCTCATTACTGAGGTAGTCCATGCAGTGATTGGTAATAGTTGCTCCAAGCTCTTCCCAATCTTGACTGGAAACCTGTTTATTTTTAATCTCATCATCCTGGTGCTGGCAATCTTCACAGTCACCTACTCAAGCATATTGCGGTCTACCGTCATACTGTGTCAAACAGAGTACCTTCCCCTGATGCTGAGTGCTAACATATTTTTGAATGGCCTCGTTGGCCTTCTTGTATGGGAAGATAGCATTATCAATATAGGGGGCTACTGCATTCTATACTTCTTCTTTCTTATGGGAGTTTATCTTGTGAGCGACTACGAAATTCTTCCTGGAACATTCTTCAAGGATCAAACCAACAGCAAGTCCACATCGAACTTGATTGAAGGATTAGTTCATGGGCGGGCACGGACGCTCTATTCACACCGCGAGAGTAGAATATTTCGGTTGCAAGAAGCGCTGAAGAAGCGCGAGGAAAGCGAAGGGGAAGCTACACCTGATGCCTCATCCCACAAATCCAAGTCTCCTGATGATCTAGAAGAGATATCGCTTGACTCCAGAGCACTATCGGACGTAGTGGAGCAGAATTTTGGTAATAAAGAAACAGTTGAAAACAAAGAACCTTGATATAAGCAAAATTGTAAAATAGAAAATTTGTTTAAAATGTTTTGGATTGCATCTACCGACCTGACTTGTGATAACTATCAATCAGGATGACACCAACACAAAAGTGACAAGGCGTCGGAAGCATCCAAAGAGTAAAGGCACAACATCAAACCTACACTACCAGGGTACCTACTGGTTTCCCACTACTCCCAACTTGTTGTGCGCATAAAGCTGCATAAACACAGAATTACAGAAGAACCTCCTTTCTGCGAACGTTCAGGATTAATTGCTCCAAGGATACACAGTGTGCAAGGAAACCTCGCATCTGGTTATTTGATCAATTTCACTAAAGGTGGTCAAGACGGTCATTTTGTTTGGCGAAAGACATAAGCAAGTGACTTGAAATAAGTAAGGATTCTCGTTCTATTGCACCACCAACATGGTCCTGAACGAAAACACAATCTACATTAGCGCCGTTGTCGCCATTTACTGGACAGTATCGATATCAATGGTCTATCTGAACAAGATACTGATGAGCAACGAACTCGTGTCTATTCCTGCACCACTCTTTATAACATGGTACCAATGCATCATCACATCAATTATCTGCTGGTTTGCGGGATTATGCGGAGATCGGGCGCTAAACCAAGGCGGCGCCTATTCGCGTCTCACTACGGTAGAACTTGGGGATGAATCTGGCATAACAAAGGCGAGCTTCTTTGCTCAGTTTCCAAGGGCTCATTATCATCGAAAAACAGCTCTCAAGATCTTTCCCCTCTCGGTCATATTTGTTGGCATGATAACTTTCAACCACATGTGTTTGAAATATGTTGAGGTTTCATTCTACAATGTTGCCAGATCTCTGACTATAGTCTTCAGTGTCATCTTTTCAAGAATTTTTCTCGGCATACGTTGCGGTCCAAAAACGGCTCTCTGCTTAGTTGTGGTCGTGTGCGGATTCTACATCGGGGCGTTGGGAGAGATGAACTTTTCTGCAATTGGAACTGCATGTGGGATAATTTCGTCTTTGTTTGTTGCATTGAACTCTATTTTCACCAAAAAGATGCTTCCGCTGGTAGAAGACAATCATTGGAAATTGACATTTTACAATAATGTGAATGCGTGCATGATTATTAGTCCACTGGTGTACTTCTTCGAGGCAGATTTCGTCATGGAAAACATGAGACACTTGCAGAATCCAATGTACTGGAGCGCCATGACAGTTGCAGGTTTTTTTGGCTTCGCAATTGGAATTGTGACTGTGCTCCAGATTAAGGCTACGTCTCCATTGAGCCATAACGTTTCGGGAACAGCAAAGGCTGCTGTTCAATCAATGCTAGCATTTTATCTATGGGGAAACGAGGCAACATGGCAAGGTATTTTGGGAATATTTGCAGTGTTGGGTGGAAGTTTACTTTACACATACTCGAAGATGAATGAAAATAATCACCAAGTGACGCACATGAAATCCAACTCAGATGTAGAAATGTCTGGTCCATCTAGTAGGAACGGAGAATAATCTATCGCCCCTTTCATGACTGACTCTTTGTGAACATAATTTATAAGACCCAGGAGAAGTTGAAACATAAACTTTTTAAGAATAGAGGGTTATAAAATGTGATACTCACGAACATTAGTACTGTGTGTATTGAACGTATCCTCCTGGAGTCGGGAAATGCCTTTCCAAACCGAGCTGAACCAACACAAATCTAAACTTTTGAATTTGAGCACAACTGCCTGAAGTGCCAATCCTCTAATAATTCATAGATATCACCAACCAGACGCCATCTCTCGTCAACAAATATCATTTTAAAGAACTGTTGAAACCAAGGCCCAAAAGTATAATATAACAAATAATAACTATTGAAGCTATATGAATACCGTTACACTATTAAAGACCCCTAACCCCTAACCATTCTAGAAATGGCAATCACGTTTGCATGCCGGTATATTAAAGTATGTGTGGCCATTTGATATGTATTAATGAGTTTATTTCACGAGTCTGCAAAACAACGTCACCTCCACCATCATGGAGCTTACTCTTTCAACTTCTCACATCTTGAGAGTAACCAACCCTCTCTCTGAAGCTATTGATGTGGGGATTTATGTACCACCGTCGCTGCTGGATCGTCCAGTTTCAAGGTAGTAGTCATTTGCAGCATGAACGAATACGACAATTCACCTTGTCAATAATGTGGGGGTGTAAATTTGAGAGAATTGCGTTGCTTTCTATTTGAATGTATTACGCCTGGCGCAGTTTGGCTGGTAGTTTTTATGGTACTTCGGTTGCTGCGATGTGTCTCATTTTTTATTATGCTCCTTCTAATGCTTATACAGTGCCTCTAAGCACACTCTTTGGATTGATTACAAGCTAGCTACACTGAAGAAGTACTGTAACGCATGCAAGTAATTTGTTGTACATTATAAAGTAGTATACACAACGGTGCACGAGACAGGGATTTTTAATCCAACTAACGGACTATTGCCAACCTCGACACGAACACGATGTCATCTGCCAATACACCTTTTTCCATCTGAATCCTTTAATGTTTGAACTTCAACTCATTCCTTTCGAAAGGAACAAAAGGTCGTGCAAAAATGGAAGTGGGGTTGTAATAAATACATGCAGATAATAATCTTTAATGATGGACATGCACATTCGGCTAATGTGATGTGAAGTAAGTACTGTAGGGCTGTCAACTCATTGTGTGGATACAAATGCACATTGAACTTGTAGCTGAAGCTGTCAATAATACGTACTTTTGCAGACTCGCATTCTTGTGGGTTTCATTCTGGATGGATCGACCCAACCGAATTCCAAACAAATCTTTTCAATTATGAATTATGAGTTGAGAGTGGAAGAAGCAATACCGTTACAACAGTACTGCTATTGATCGTTTTTTCATTCCAAACCTACATGGTCTTGTAAGGGGGCCTTTTGGGACTCAAACCCAGCCTCCCGAGAGAAGTCCAACATCAAATCATTCAATGGCCTTTCGGAATGACATGAATCTCATTCAAGTTCCGCACAGTAGTTTATGTCCAGTTTTTGTTGAAGATCAGTACAAGTAGTTACTAGTTTGAAATTACCTCGACCATCATCGGGAAAAGCATTGGAGATCATCCTATTTCAGTCGGATGATAAGTCTGAGCTTAAAATAAGTAACCCACAATTCTAATCGCTATGGAACTAAGTCTGTCGTAAACAGGCATGCTTCACGATTGATCAAGATGCAATGTCATGATGCAATGTAAGAAAGGTTCTGATAGAATAAGAAAGAGAAGCGTATGAACAGATGGTTTTCTGTTCGAGTATTGTACACGAATGGAAATATTACTTCTATACTTATAATAATAAGAACGAAATCACAGTTCTGATTTGCCTTCCCATCTCAAGCGGTTGGGCTTCCTGCTGTTGATAAAAGAAAGAACCCCGATCCAACACAATGATCTCTTAAAAACAATTTTTGAATCAGGATACAAAGGGAATCAAACACATCGCGTTACAGTAGCCTACTGTATTTCTAAGCGCTATGGAAAGTCAATTCGATCCTGTTGCCAGCTGGTTCATACACCATGGCGTGATGAAGAGGAGTGCCCTTCTGCTCATGGGGGGCGAACTCGACCTTGACTCCTTCGACCGCGGAAACCTTTTCAAAGGCAGTTTGGAGAGCCTCCAAGGACGGAACTCGGATTGCCAAGTGGTGAAGACCGACGTTCTTGCGTCGATCGAAAGAGTTGGCTCCTTCATCTGTCTGCCAGAGAGTGAGCATGACGTGTCCGTCAGAGAGAAAGTAGGAAGGGTAGGACTCGACGCCGCCAACCTTGGAGTATCCGAGGGCTTGGAAAAAAGCAAAGGAAGAATCAATATCAGTCACGGCGAGTCCGACGTGAGAAATTCCCATGGTGAGGCTTTCGTTATTCTGGTTGTTGCTGGCGGACATGCTGTTGGCTAGTAGTTTGTTTTCTTGAGTGTTTTTGAGCTGGAAGCTTGCTGGTTGCTATTAATTTTGTGAGAAGTGATCGCTCGGTTGATGTTTTGGTCTCGGAGTGATTGTTTGAAAATTATGATTGGATTTATTATTAGCCGGGTTCTCGTTCTAGCGTTGTTTCATTCGTAAAATACAGAAGTACTGATCGTATTACCGTATTTTATTCACATAGACATTCAACGGACGCGCAACGGATTTAACGTCTTCCGTCGCCGTTAAACACTCCCTTCAAGCTAGACGTGGCTTGGGAGTCACTCTAGATTGTCTCGCATGTCGACGGACAT
>Ga0115005_10003294_pt1 | contig 12912 bp, 16 predicted proteins | sample ArcOceMetagenome_FD_87163 | JGI IMG/M metagenome (GOLD analysis project Ga0115005, IMG submission 87163) | Marine eukaryotic phytoplankton communities from Arctic Ocean - Arctic Ocean - Greenland ARC118M Metagenome | ecosystem: Environmental > Aquatic > Marine > Oceanic | place: Arctic Ocean... | reverse complement strand
GTCTCTATCTACTAAAATAATTGTTTTGAAGTTTCTTCATTGCAGATGATTGTCTTCAGCAAACGCTTTTTCGCACATTGAACATACCTTTTTTCAGTAAAACCTTGGAACATCAGCAATTTGGATTCAAGAACAGTGGGTCGACGAACCAGACAGCACAATTATGTTTCACACCCATGCCCACGCCCACGCCCACACCCACACTACCAGCTATAATATCGGTGGTTATTTCGTGTTCTGCATTTTGAATTTAATGATGCGTAGATGGTTTGTTGAAGCGTGTGCTACACATTCAACTTTCTCGTCGCATACTTACTTCCATTGTTTTGTGTTTTGTTCTTCAAAAATCGACGGTGTGGAGAGGCGGTCCAAAACCGAAAAGACAAGGAATTGAGAAGAGATAAGAAGCAATCTTCCTTTAGATTGAGCTCCTTCAATTGTTTAAACAAGGTTTCCGACTTCAAAGTCAAAGTCACTTGACCTAGGAGATAAGCAAGCATTGACGTAATCTCAACTGAATCAGGACCTTTCGTACCCCAAAATAAACTTTTCACTAATCGAACTTCCGGTATAGCACCTTTTCCCCCCTTCAGAAGAACAACGTACAGATGTGCCGTTGCGGCATTACCAATAACAAAGAGTAATCGAATTGTGGATGTAACGCGTGCTTCTTTCCTCAGCCAGTTGGCGGTGAGAGACAATGCAAGAGCGGATTTTCCGATATCCGATTTCGAATATACAGTTCACTTTTTCAGCTCCATGACCCCGATGGTCATATATTTAGCTGTCAATCTTAAACCTGAACCTGGCTTTGGTTTGAAACGCTAAATTTTTCCCTCAGTTTTGGACCATAGTGGGAAGGGACATTCCACTTCCTCATCGGCGAGATATTAAATACGGGTGTGTTTCTGAGCTCTCAAAGCATTTGAAAATTCGGGAGATTGGACTGTACACCATTTGTTGAAGACACATATCTCCCTCGCATTCCAAATTAAAGTTGCGAGGTTTATCGTTCTCCTCTTTGTTTTTCATTTCCTTCGATAATGTCTCAGGGCTGCGCGACGAACAAGGCATCGATGCCAGCTTTCAGTTCACCGATGTTGTCTTCCGAATTATATTTCGCGAGCAAGGCATTGAGACCTTCCTGTAGATTTTTCTTTCTTTCAACCGTTTCACTCATGTACACATTTTGTCCGGCTATTTGAAAGAACCAATAATCTATTTGAGGTTCTACAGTATTTACAATGTGACGTTCGAGTATTTGTTGGATACGCTCGGAGTTGCGAGTTGTGTGATGTATGCCGGAGGACTGAGATGAGGAGGTACCATAGCGTGTAGCGTGACTGATTCATTCCTTCCTTCCCTGACTTTTTTTCCGCCAACTTTTTAGGTCCACCAACTTTTTAGAAGATTTCAGTTTCCGCGCCAGAAGAAATTCGATTTCTACGCGAAATTTTGGTATGTTTCTACGCACATGGTTTTCGTACAATAGCCCCTCCCGCCGGTAGACTGTCACAGAGCGAGAACCCCAAACACGATTGCGAATTCACAGAATGAAAGCACCAAACAAAGCGTACAGTATCCAAAACGAGAAACGAGATACAAAACACTATCACCACCATAAATAACCATGTCTTCCCGACGATCGAGACGGAGTTCCCGTCCCTCTACCGGTCAGACCACAACCCCCGTTTTATCAGCGGAATATTTGAACAAGCACTCGAGCAAGGTGCGTACCTAACCTACGTGTGCCTAGTAGAAACGTATCAGCGTTGTACTAGCGGCTGCTGTAGACAGCAGTGCCGGCCGGCGCCGTGGAAGTCTACTAGCGGAAAGCGGCGGAGGCAAAAAATAATATCTTGTTCTCTATCGCATTTGCATGGCGAAAGAGAATGTAGCTGTAGCGTGTGTGAAATGCGCGATTGTGATTTGCTCAATTCCGCTTGACTCGCCGCTTTTCATGATTTATTTGCTCATTCACTTTATGGATTCATTCATTTTCTCAATTCTTTTGTTCGCTCTAACCCGCATCGCATCAATCTCAACACCAAAGAATGACCTCGTCAAAAGGATGCGCCACGTGGTACGCGACCTCTGTGACGAAGCAGTCGAACCGGATAGTCCAGATTACCCCGGTCTCGCCGGCCTTGCGGCGGTCCTTGTCGAAGATCGATACCTCAAGCATAAGGATAAGGAGGTCCGGCTTCATACCGTGTTAGCCTGTGTTGAAATATTTTATATGGTGAGTACTGTACACTGTACACTGTAAGGCGGAAATTGGAAAAAGGGTGGACGTCTTTGCGCGTACACTAGTAGCAGGAATTGTTACTGCCGCTTGTTCCTTGCCTTGTATGAATGCACACTAGTTCTTCTGGAACTATGACACAATGTTCTCTTTTTCCCAGCATTTGCTTACACTTTACACTTTAACTATCGCTCATTCTCTCCCCCACATTTTATTTCAGTATGCACCAGAACCTCCATGGGACGAAACCGAAATCCTCAAAGTCTTTCCTCAAATCATCCAACAACTCGCAAACCTAGCCACATGTACCTCCCCCTCCCAACCCAACTTTGAGCAATACTTTTCCCTCCTCGAAAAACTCTCAACCGTAAAAATCGGGGTGGTGCTTGTCGAAATGACCAAAACGCTCGAATCGGAACACGCCTCCCACGGAGACGATGACGACGATGAAGAAATGACAGACGCCCATAAGACATTTCGAAAACGCAACCCAAACTCAGGTCCCACGAGCGAAGAAGCGCTCGAAATCCTCCGTGAACTCATTGAAGTCCTCTTCCACTGCGTACACATTGATCACTCGACGGAAATCACCCTCCACGCTTCCTCTGCAATCAGTGCCTGTGTAGAAGAATTTGATGGAGGTGTCCCCATCCCAATTCTGGATGAGATTCTCAAGTGCATTGGGGCTGGTCCGGTGGTACACGTTACGAATCCAGAGTTTGTCAAGGTTTCTGCGAAAGTTGCGGCGATCAAGAGAAAAAAGGGCAAATCCAAACAAGGAGATAAAGAGTTGAAGCTTCCGGCGAGGTATATTTCTCAGACGAATCCTGCGTATGTCATTGCAGAGAAGGTGATTCGAAAGACTGTGGATAGGATTAGCACACCAATTGCCAATTTGTTGAATGGGTTGTTGAATGGTGATCCACATGTGATCAAGCATTCCGATATCTCGTGTGATATTCCCATGGAAACCGTGAAGGGGAAAGGATCTGTTGTGGAATCCATGGATGCGGAGACGACGGATTCAGATGATGTGTGGACTGTTGTCTATGAGCTGCATAACGTTTCACCGCAGATTTTGACAACCGTCATTGGTACTGTTGCTGCGGACCTCAAGCACGTAGATGAAGAAAAGAGATTGAAGGTTACGAGGTTATTGGGTCGATTGTTTCATTCCAAAACATCGGATATTGGGGTCAATTTCCATCGTTGTTATCGGGAATGGACCCGAAGGACTTTGGATCGCAGTGTGAAGGTTAGAGACGTCATGGTGCGACATTTGTTGGAAGTACTGAGGAATAAAGCCAGTTCCACGAATTTGTGTGAGGAAGCAACGGCAGCACTATCGACCATGGTCAAACAAGATCCTTCACTTGATATTCGACTGAGTTGCATTCACGGTATTTGCGAGCTTGTACACAATGGAAAAAATGCGAATAGCTCGTCGAGTGATTCTTCTAGCAGCTCCACCCCTTTTATATCTGCCAATCTATTGGAGGCCGTTGGTGACCGCGTCAAATCCAAAATCAAGAAAGAGCGTCTCGATTCAATCACCGGCCTTGCTAAGATCTACAACAGACACTACATGCTGCCCAAGGTGAAAACTGTAGAGAAAGGTGGAGATGACTGCGAAATTGGTGTCATTCTCGATGCAATACACGAGTCTTGTGATATGAGTATTTACGATGAAAATTCTGGGCCAAATCAACGTCATTCGCAAGGAAGAGGTAAACGCAAACAAGCAGCTTCTGCACACACATCTAATTCTATCGACGATATGTATACATTCATTCCTAGGCTTGTCTTTGAAAGTGTTTGCTTCAAAGATACGTCAGATCCAGTATTGAGGAATCGCGTTTGGACTCTCGTAGACGATATATTACTTGGGACTGAGTCATACGCAAAGGGCTCTGATGGCAAGAAGACACTCAAGCGAACAATGAGTCCGACTTCGCGAGCTGTCGGTCTCACCATGATTATCAACTACCTTCAATCGTTGAGCGAAGACAATGGCGTTACTGGAAAAAAGAGCGGCGTCTACCAGTGGATGGAAAATCTAATGCTGTCACGTGTGAAATTGCAGGTAACGCTCCGCTCTTACCTTGATGCCAAGGCAAAGGCAGATAGTTATCCTTCTGGTTCCGATGAAAGAGCCGAGGCTAATTCAACTGCTTTCCAAATGCTAGAGGCTGTAGCTAAATTGACTACCCCTCCATCTGCATGCTCGTCCCCTGGATCCACAGATGATTTGGAAAGCATACTACAAAAATTGCATTCGGCACGAGATAAGCATATTTTCAGATGTAAGTACACGTACACTTGACTCAGTAGACGAGAAGAAGCGATCAATTTGAATCCATCTTACCTTTCTCTCCCCCCATTTTGAATGCTTAGTACTTTCTTCTATTTCATCCCCTTCGCATTCATCGACGGCGAGAATTCGAGCTCTTGACGATTTGCCAAAACGAACAAAATCGTTGGGATCTTCAACCTCGGCATGGATTAGGACTTTGGCACGAAGGAGTGCAATGGGTTACTTTATGAATGCGGAAATAATTGAACATTGTATTTTGTTAGCACAAGAAACTTTCCACGAGGGAGACTTTGCAGTCTGTAGATCATTCCTTGAAAGTGCAAAGACCGCTCTGAATATTTTCCCTTCCATGTCTGAAAAGGGATTCGATTATCTTGTAGAACTATTTAGTGAATGTCAAGCGTCGCAGCCTACCGAGGACAGAAAACAGATCAATCAATATGCAATAACAACAACTCTGAGCGGAATGTTAGCTCGTACCGCTTCTACCCGTGGAAGCCCGTCGAAAGAAAAGGTAAGTATCATTCCACTTAGAATAGAAGTCTTGCACCTTCTATTGAATTTCTCACATGTACTTCTTCATTATCCAGAGCGACAAATCGTCGACTGAAAGCAGTGTTGTCGGCGACGATGTTCAATCACAACTAATTAGTTTATGTACAAAAGATGGGACCGTAGAACAAGCGAGGAACGCAGTTCGTACGTTGGCTTCACTACACGAAAATGATCCTGACAAAATAGTCGAGGTGTTCCAGCCATTGCTTGAAACAATGACCTCTTCTACACGTTTGTCCGTTGATACGAGTGGCAAAGCGAACAAAAAGGTTGTCAACGTTTTGGAAACCTTGACAGCGATGGTCGAATGCGTCCCTTCTCTTTTCTCGTCTGTTGATAATAGCAAAAAAAAACGTGGTGCTAAAGCAATTCGTTTTGCTCTGGAGACAGTTTTGCTCGGTCGTAGAGACATACTTTCCACTCAGAGTAACGACGACCTTGATTTCCCTAGCGATGATGAAGTCCATGATAGAAAGTCCAGTGGGAGACCTTCGAGCTCGAAAAAAAAGTCCGGCCGGAAGGCCTCGGACAGTGGCGAAGCTTCTTTGTCACTAGCCTGCAAGCGAATTCGCGCTGCTATTTCATTTCTGATAGCACACATCCGAGCAATGAAAAGTGCTGGCCTTTCACCTTCAAAGGAGCATATATCTGCCGTTTTTGGAGTACTCCGAGGTATCCTTGAGGATGGTGGGAAACCTCCGTCATCATATGATCGCCAAGAATGCCAGAGTTACGAAGACGAGGTAGCGCTACGTCAATGCGCTACGGTCAGTATTATGCGTTTATGCGACGGGAATTTGCAGTTGGAGAAGGATTTTTTCACTCATTCCATGTGGCACATTTTGGGAAAGAGTTTCGTGGACGTTGATGCGTCGGTACGAGGTAAGCTTCAAAAAGAACTTTCGAGGACTTGTCAGCTACGTGTACATGTACAGTCAACACTAATATCTTTTAATTCATTCTTGCAAAGAATCTGCGATGAGTGAACTTTCGCTCATGCTCACTGGCGACGGTATTTACAACCGTACAATTCCAAGTTTACGCTTCTTAGCATATATTGCACTGTGTCCCGACTGCGACGTCAATAGCAATAACGCTTCGAATGGCCACCGTGGAAAATCTACCAAGGAAGCAGCCCTAAAGTGTACTTCAACACTTCGTAGAACATGCGAAACCACTCTGTTGAGGTGTCGCGCGACATCACGAAATGCAGAAAAGAATTTCGAGAAAAGGCTGAAACTAATGCTGATGCCAGAGTATGCTGTCCCATTTGCGTTCCATCTTTTGGCATTTCAACTAGATACTCCGAGTTGCGGTCTAAACCGCAAGAGTGGAGAATCAGCTGAAAGTTACAAAATACTACGGAAGCGTTTAACTTGGCTCTTCGATCCACTCGTCAAAAGCCTCGGCGAGAGTGCTGATAACATCAGCTTTCTTTTACGCCAATCTGAGTTGCTTGGACAGCGCTATGCTCCCGTCGACTTTGACGCTTCTGACAATGAAAATCTGGCAGATGATGCAAGCCTTGGATCTACAAAGTCAAGTCATAACAGTGTCCTTCACTCGAGACTGACTGTGATTTGTTCTACTGCTCGTGAAGTATTGCTAAAATTTGTAAAGAAAGATATCAATTTGACGCCATATCCTGGAGGAATTCAATTTCCAGTCTCTCTTTTTAAGGCGACCAAATCTGGAACTCCAAATCGCACCTCGGACATTAGCATTGACGAGAAGGAGCTATTACAGAGTTCGAGAACAAATACCACTCTCGACTCTGGGAAGAAAAGTGTTCGTTTTGACGATGCGTTATCCAAAGGTTCGGAGAGAGATCTTGATGCCTTGCAGTTGTCTCCAATCCCACTTTCATTGTCTCCTGCTTCTAGAAGCACGTTGAATTCCCCAGAATCTAGGGATAAAACAAAGTCACCAGATTCGATCGAAACCCCTGCATCAAACGGATCGACTCCTAGCAAGAAACGTCGTTCCCCAGAATCTAGGGATGAAACAAAGTCACCAGATTCGATCGAAACTCCTGCATCAAACGGATCGACTCCTAGCAAGAAACGTCGGCATCAAGCTCAGTCAGCTTTGACGTTCTCTGAAGAAAAGAAGACAAGGCGTTCCCCCCGTCTTCGGAAATGATAGACTCCGTGTAGGCGCCTAATTGAGAAGATCACGACTTCACTTTGTATCCGGGTCATTTGTTCAAACACGATTACACTACTGTATCTATCTACCAATAATTTCCTACATGTACACATTTCTGAAGCATTTGTTCAAGAGTCTACTAAGCTGCGTGTAGACACTGGAATGTAAAAAGAAATCCAATAATTGCATTTACTAATCTATAGATATACATAAAACCACGATCTACGAAACAAACTCCTCCTGCAGACGTCTTCACAAATAAAACAACTATGTGCACCATCTCATGTTCGAATCTTGCCTTGCGGCATTGGTACCCCCAACAAAGACGGCTCAAGGAGATGTTTGGAGAAATTGAATACCATTTTCAAATTTCATGATACAAAAAGAAAATGTACCGCAGGTACGTGTAGGGTTGGTAGATACGATGCGTCGCGCAGTGTTTTTGAAGAAGCGTCAAGAAAGTTCTATCGCGTCATTGATACCAAAAACATCAACTTCTGTGGCATCACATTCAACATCAATCACATCAATTGTGTTACTTTTATCGCCATTGATATGATATGTTCCTTCTTCCACAAAAAAAATCCCATCACAATAATCCACCATGACGTTGAAAGATACTAATAAATCAAAAGGTAAAGATCAGATTTCTGCGACTAGTGGAACCTCTGGCGGCACCGCCAAGGCACGGTAAGACACATAATTTTACTCTAATTCAGGCAGCGCCAGATTGTTATAATATACATAGAGTAGGCAGCAACATACCAACACTCAAGACCCTATCCACTTCACCTTAATTTTTAGAATTCTCGGATCTGCGATCGCAGGAGTTTCAGAGCTCGCACTGTTTCATCCAGTAGACACAGTTGCAAAGCGTCTCATGTCTACAGAAACAAGAATAGTCGCGACATCCGCCTCTACCACTGCACTCAATCTAAATCATGCCATCTTTCGCGAATCATGCAATAAAAATCCAATTCAAAAAGTTGGAAGCCTCTTCCCGGGTGTTGGCTTTGGTGCAGCTTACAAGATTCTCCAGCGAGTTTATAAATTTGGGGGTCAGCCAATCCTCAGGGATAAGCTTTCAGTAACCTACGGTGTTGAGTTTGAAGAACGTTTTGGGCATAAAAATGGAAGGACAATGATTGCTGCAGTTAGTGGTTCTATTATCGGCATTGGTGAGGTATTTCTTCTTCCATTAGATGCTTTGAAAGTGAAAGCGCAGACGGCGCCTGAGCAGTTAAAAGGACGTGGCGTTGTTGACATTTTCAGGACAGAGGGGTTTAGCCTTTATAGGGGTGCAGGATGGACTGCTGCAAGGGTGAGTCTAAAACATTCTTGCGAATTGTAATACTATTCAAACGCCATGACACTCAATTCCTTTCATAATTAATAGAACGCCCCTGGTTCTTTTGCTCTTTTTGGTGGAAACGCAGCGGCAAAGTCTTACATGGGAGTAGGAGAAGATGGGCAACAAGCGACTTGGGCCCAAGATGCAATATCATCTTGTGCAGGAGCTGTTGCATCCATCTCAGTAGCTCAACCATTGGATGTGATTAAGGTAAGAAGAAAAAGACAAACTTATCAGTAAATACTATTCATTCAATATACAACTACCTAACTCATTTGATTTCAGACTCGTATCCAGAACAGGCCGTTCAATTCACCTGAATCAGGTGTTTCCATACTTACCAAATTACTGAAAAACGAAGGGTTTGGAGGCTTGTTCAAAGGATTGACTCCAAAGCTCATGATTGTTGGTCCGAAACTCGTCTTTTCATTCACCATTGCACAACATACAATTCAATATTTTACCAAGAAGTTCAGTCATTATTAGAAATCGGGCACAGGAGAAGATAATTGATTTTGTTGTTGTACATTGAACGTGTACATTTTAATAAAATAATTTCATTGGCTTAATTATGAATATACTAACTGAAGGTTTTTAACATCATCCACAAACATGAGATGCCTCGGTTTATTGAGAGTTGCTGATGACATCCCAATACGAATTTTAAAAATTTGAAATTTACAGCTTGTTCACAGCATCTTCCCGCCCTCCCTATCCGGTTGGGGTTTCAAGATTGAATGTGGTAAAAAAAGAAAAATGAAGACCATCCAAAAATCCACAACGATGAACACAAAACAAAAACAACACACAACACCATCATGACTTCAACGGCTAAGAACGGAGCCTGCCCTGATATCATCGGCAACCTCCCAGTTCCCCCGCCATCATCCTTCAACATTCACACGAACTCAAAAGGCCAAACTACAGTGATTGGAATTGAAGGATCAGCGAATAAAGTTGGTGCAGCGGTCCTACGATACGACCCCGACTCAAAAACTTATGTAATCCTAAGCAACCCACGAAAGACGTACATACCCCCCACTGGTCAGGGCTTCTTACCCAAAGAGACGTCATGGCATCATCAGAATCACATCGTCGCCTTGATTCGTGTAGCCTTAACTGAGGCATTTCCCAATGTTCCTAATCCTTCCTCTGAAATATCTGCAATTTGTTTCACGAAAGGCCCGGGTATGGGAGGCCCATTGAGGTCTTGTGCCATTGCTGCTCGTACTCTAGCAAAGATGTGGAATATTCCGTTGGTTGGTGTGAATCACTGTGTGGGGCATATTGAAATGGGGCGGATAGCAACTGGTGCAAGCGACCCTGTTGTTTTATACGTGAGTGGCGGCAATACACAGGTGATTGCCTTCAGTGACGGGCGGTACAGAATATTTGGCGAGACGTGAGTACTATATCTTATGATTTACTTTACGCATGATTGAAGCTTTTTCGAATTCTTAGATTCTCACATTCTTGAACACTATGAATCAATCAAGAATCGACATTGCAATTGGAAATTGTCTTGATCGGTTTGCCAGGGCAATCGGGCTTTCCAACGACCCATCCCCTGGGTATAACATCGAACAGGAAGCCAAGAAACCAGGGGCAAAGTTTTTGGAATTACCCTACGTTGTGAAAGGAATGGACGTTTCGTTTTCTGGAATATTAACATATGTGGAGTCGGAAGCAAGACAAAAATTAAAGAGTGGTTTGGTGACAAAAGCTGATCTATGCTTTAGTTTACAAGAAACGTTGTTTGCCATGTTGGTCGAAATCACAGAAAGAGCAATGGCCCATTGTGGACAGAATCAAGTCTTGATTGTCGGGGGTGTTGGCTGCAATGAACGTTTGCAAGCAATGATGGCAGATATGGTGAAGCAAAGGGGTGGATCACTATGCGCGATGGATCATAGATACTGTATTGATAATGGGGCGATGATCGCACAGGCTGGTATATTTGCTCTTCAACACGGGATTGTTACGGATATAAAGGATACCTGGTGCACGCAACGCTTCAGGACGGACCAAGTTGAAGCCATTTGGAGACCTGCTACTGTGTGGAAGCATTCGTGATAATAAAGCCTACTGTAAGTAAAGAATTATATTTGCTACCTAATAAGCCACATAATAGCACAATCATCGTAACTACTGGTGATAATAACATATTAATGTTTTCTACCGGGGGGGATATGCTATGGAAAAAGTAGATCTGATAATAAAGCATAAGTAAAAAGCTATATTTACTATAATATTGCGTTACTTCCATTGGTCCACACAATAGCACTGCCATCAAAACTACTGGTGATAATGAGAGAAGAATGTTTTCTACTGGGGTGACATGCTATGGAACAAGTAGGTCTCGTGTGACCCTTCAAAGTCTGGACCGCCCGACCAGATACAAAATCATAAAATACGACAGAACCATCCTCAGAACCAGTGGCAATATATTGATCATCTGCTGTAATGTTGCACTCCAGAGAATACCTTCCAGAAGTGTGCGCACCAAAGCAAGTATTCAAAAGAGTTCCAGTGGATCGCTCCATCAAGTGAATCGAACCATTCAAACAAGACACAGCATCACACTTGAAATCGGACGTACACGAGAAACTTGTCAGTGCAATACCTGCGTTGTGATTCTGATCCTTTATTCTTTTCCCCTCATTCAAATCATCGACTCGAACAAGACCCCGTCGAAGATCATAAGATCGTACACACCCATCAATCGAAGCAGTGACAATCTCACATATCTCATGCCCAGGTGTCTTATCTTGAAGCACCTTGACACAAGAAACAGAATCGCTTGCATCCGATAAAACCTGTACTGGGTTGGAACTAAAAGACCTTCCATCCCAAATCCGGACAGTTCCATCATAACTACCAGAAAGAAGGACTGAACCACCAGAGGAACACGTGACAGAATTGATGCGGCCGGTATGACCCTGAAAACGCCGTTTGAGCTTCCGTGTGAGGACGTCAGTGACAATTAGTGATTTATCGCTGGTTGAGAGCAATGTGGTGGAAGAATCGTCGATATCAATCGCGGATATAGGATGAGTGTGGCCGTCCGAGTATTCCTGTATCGGTAGTGCGGGTGGGATGGAATCCAAATCCGTGCCAATTGACAAATCTTTGGCACTCAGCGTCGCATTCGTATTTGGTACATAGACGGGATCGATTCGGGTAGGATTGAATAAGCGGACGGTTCGATCTTGACCGGCAGAGATGCAGTATTTGCCATCATGAGAAAATTTCACAGCACGAATTGGGCCGTCCTCGTGACCTAAGAGACGAGTTATGGGGGTAGTCGGTAAAGTATCCGGTGCATCTGCATCTACTGCTCTCATTACTAATCATTAGGAAAGAAAGGATATCGTTAGAGAATTTAAATCGCGTAAATTTGCATTTTTTCGGTGGACAGATCATAGCATAGTATTTCAGTCTTTTTCAGAATTTCTCGTTCCAAAGGGAAATCAAAGTGTACAGTGACATCCAAGTAACTACTCAAGGCATTTCATTCCCTTATTCAGATGCCAAGCGTTCTGTATGTGTCATCATAAATACTAAGCGTTTCAACATTTTGAATCTGGAAGTGTCTAATTCTCACCTTGTTTGGAAGCGTTCATGCTTTGAAATGTCTATCAAACCGCATATGTTCTTTGCCAATATGGCACAAGTTTATTCATGGGTAGACCTTGGTCATCATTCTCTGCGTTTCCTTCGAGTCACTTATTTTGTGTGAACAAGGTCGTCGTCTGAATTTGTGTTGTTTGATCAGGAGGGAGACTTCGAGTTTCGTTTCGCGTTCGAGTGTTTTTTTTGTGTGGACGACAGGATCCTCCCAACCGATGGGGATAACTCAACAACAAATTTGAAAATTCACCAACATAACAACATTCAACATATCATAATAAACTTTACCCGACCCAGTATTCATAGTTCATAGTAATAAGCAACACAAACAAAGACATTAAACTGCAAAGCAAGCATGGCATCAACTCTCACAAATGCCGGGGTAAGATTCGGTCGTGCGATGATAATGGTACGAGGAGCAGAAGGAGTGGCACAATCTGTAAACTTTTACCAAAATGCGCTTGGAATGAATGTCCTCCGGCATACGGACGATTGGGCCGAATTGGCCTGTCCAGTCGCTTCACCTGCTCCCAATGCAGACGCAGATGTAACCACGTCGACTGTACCTGTACCTGTTCCTGCACCAACACCAAAAACTTCCAATTTTCTCCTCAGCATAAAATCTGTAGAGAGTGAGGCACAGCTAGGCGTCGGCTACAGCCCTTTTCT
>Ga0115005_10003293_pt1 | contig 12917 bp, 10 predicted proteins | sample ArcOceMetagenome_FD_87163 | JGI IMG/M metagenome (GOLD analysis project Ga0115005, IMG submission 87163) | Marine eukaryotic phytoplankton communities from Arctic Ocean - Arctic Ocean - Greenland ARC118M Metagenome | ecosystem: Environmental > Aquatic > Marine > Oceanic | place: Arctic Ocean... | reverse complement strand
TAAAATAGATGTCAATATGGAAAACGTGAGGCATCGTGTATTTTGATTTTAGGAAAAATGACGTTTTATTTTACCTATACTCAATCTTGTTTGCTGCTTCTAGACTTGGATCGAGTTTAACAAAATGATGCTGCTGACCATCAAAATACACCACCTCAGAATTCGAAGTCCCATAATCTATACCTATTGCTGCCATATCCGCCGTTCGTCACCTAAAAATAAGGTCAAGGATTGTAATGTAAAAGGACATCCAGTTCATTAATTGTTTTAAACCCAGTCCAATCAATCAGGATATTGTTTCTTTGTATTTAAGATCTTATATTTGTGAACTAAACGTAAAAATACTCAAAGAAAAACCAATCTTCAATATGAACACAGATGATTACAAAACAGACGGTCTTGAAGAAAAATAGGAGCAGTGGTTTCACCCTCATAAATCTTATTATAATCATCGTAATATCGGGTTTTGACAGCCGTTGCAAAGCCCAAGTTTATAGGCCTGTCAAGTGAAGCGAAAATAGCAGTACTGTACTCCCAAAATGCTCAATTCAAGTTAACGGTGGGTTTTTTATCGATTAAAGCCAGAGTGAAAGGAGCAAAACCAATCGATATAAATCCAAGTAGCAGATAGGTATGCTTAATTTTCTGGATACCTCGAAAGACTTTCAACCACGTGTAAACAGTCAATATACTTTGATAGGCTATAAATTATCTAGCTCAGGGAATTTTAACACGCAGGGGCTTACCTCAGTTTTGATCCACTTGACTTACCAAGCGACGCGGTTAAAGTTGTAACAAAGTCTTTTGATAGAAACGGAATCAGAAAGTATAAAATTACTTAGTAGTGCTGTTTGACCACATCAATAAATTGTTGTATGTCGTCTGCATCATTATAAATATGTGCAGAAACTCTCATGCCTAAATGCCGGGCATCAACACTTATCTTGGCATGCCTTAGTGCGTTCATAATAGCCGCTTGTTTATCTTTAAAATCTAAAATCACAGTACCACTGCGTGTTTCTTTATTCACAGGTGACACTATTTCTGTGTCAAATTCATCCACAATTAAATCGATCATCGATTGGTTATGTACTCTGGTGTAACTAGTACCTTTTTCCTCCCTTGTGCCTAGCGTGGCAAAGTAGTTAATAGAATGACTAGCTATCGCAAAAGGGGTAATGGAGGGTGTTCCACCCCAAAATTTCATTGCCGATTGATTATAATTAAAGTGATGAATATCAAATTCAAATGGATTTTCATGAGAAAACCAACCCACGTCTTTTGGTTGGCATTGCTCGGTAATATCTGGGTTTACCCATAAATAAGCAGCTCCTGGTCCACCGCATAACCACTTTACACTTGAGCCAATCATGAAGTGAGGACTAACGTCTTGTAAATTTAATGGAATAACACCGGCAGATTGGGCAATGTCCAACACTGAAATGATACCTAGCTCTTTGGCCAGTGTTATTACCTCCCGAATAGGAGCTAACTGGCCCGTATTCGAGTAGGCCTTTGACACAAATACTAAATCAATATCTTTGGTTAGATGTTGCTGCCAAACATTGGCGTTAGTGATGTCTAAACTTTTATCTATAAAGCGAATATCTGCACTTTTAGGTAACGCTTTTTGCAACGCAAAACCCATGCTAGGAAAATCAATTTCGCTCATTAAAATAACTACATTGTCTTTATTTAACGAGGTCAGCGACATCAGGATTTTTGTTAGGCTACTCGATAAGTTTACTTGCGGACAAAACTCCTCAGCTGGCGCATTAAATAATGAACTCAATGCTGATTGAAAATCATTAATAACATCTAGCCAGTTCGACCAAGGTTCTTTTCCTGAGTTTTGCCACGGGGATAAAAAACTATCTTTAAAAGCTTTTTCAATAGTTTTGAGTGGTCTTCCTACCGAGTGATTTAATAAGTAGTTACTATCAGCTAACAAAAAATCATTCTTATACTGGCTCATGTTTGTACCTCAACAAGGCTACTTTTTAAAACTTCAATATCAGCATAACGGGTTCGAATGTCATCACGTTGATGGGCTGCGCGTCTATCTCGTAATTTTTCTAATGTGTCTAATAATTCATGCAACGGTGGGCCGCTAGCAGTAACTTTCTGCATATGTTGCTGAGCGATACCTATTGATGGCTTGGTGATAAATCGTTCAACTAATTGATTATGATGCTGTATTGCGGTTTTACCATGTAATTGACACACATCTAAAAACAGACTTAAATTTTGTTGATACCACGGTTGTTGGTGACCATTATGACCACCTGAAGAATGCGCGTCTAAAAAAATCTCCATTAAACTGGTACTGCGCATACATTCTCGAAGAATTAATTGATCTTCTGGCATCATATATAAAAATTTGTCGACTAACATTTGGGAATACGAAGGTTCATTGGCAAAACATAAACCAAGCTGCAGATCGATAACATTAATACCGGCAAAATCCCCAGCGTTAGCTCCACGATAGACTTCTTTACCAACCCGATATGGCTTGTAATATGGCCGCACACAGTTAAAGAATCGATCGGTATCTAATTTTTGAAACAGTAATTTATTTGATTCGATAACATCCTTCAACCCTTGTTTAGCAACGTGTAGCAAATCGGCCGTAATCGGGTGAGAAATCCCCAAAGGCTGGATCTTAATTAATGCATCCGCGGTTCGCTTGTAAGCCAAAATTGCTTTAGTGTTGTAATCAATGAACACTTTTTCATCGTCAAGATGGGTAAACCGCTTGTAGCTGCCGTTAAGCGCTTTGTTGTGTGTCGTTAGATGAGCAGTGGCAAACCTTGGTGTCACACCAATTGACGCGCCGATGTGCATCGCTAAAGCCGAAGCTTCTATCAAAGGAGAGGACTGCTCTCTTGAAGGTTCAGTAATTTCATGACGGCGACAAGCTCCCATGTAAAGACCCACATTGCCCAATAAATCGAAAGCATTATCAAATCCGTTGTCAGTATTGCCTTCATTAAGTAATGGCAATATTAAAGAGCGTCCCTCGATCTCGAGTTGATGCTTGAGTTCGTCGCCGACATTATCAACGTTGGCTTTGTCATTTTGTTGCCAATAAAGATGTTCTAGCTCGGTGTTTAAATCACAAAATCGAGTTCTTATCCACTGATCGAATACTTGGGCGTGTGCGGTCACTTATCTGTCCTAAATTGGGAATAACCTGGATAGAACTATGCTAGCAGAATGATAAAGCAGTAATTCGCTAAAACTTGGCTATAAAAGCCAAGCAAATAGTGAAATTCATTAATAACTGTTAATATATTAATGAATTAATCTACTTTACTGCAGAACCATAGTGATTTTAGATAAAAAAGACAAATTCATTGTTAAAAGATTGCAACAGGATGGGCGTATATCTATGTCAAATCTGGCTCAAGAAGCTAATTTGTCAGATACCCCCTGTTTAAGACGAGTAAAAAAATTGGAACAATCTGGCGTGATAGAAGGTTATCAAGCAACACTTAACCGCCAAGCATTTAACTTAAACGTATTGGTCTACGCTTTTGTGCGCTTAAGCGCTAATTCAGATAAATTAGCAACACAATTTGAACACACCGTTGCACGCTTAGAGCAAGTCTTAGAGTGCTCTGTAGTCACAGGAGCTTATGATTATTTGCTGAAAATTATTGCCGAAGACTTGGAAGACTATGAGAGCTTTGTTAAAAAGTCTTTAGGTACGATAGATTACATTGCCACAATTGAGTCTACCGTGGTATTGAAACAAACATTTTCTAGAAATGTTTTACCTATAAAAATTTAGTTCTTCAATGGGGCAAGGTTTGGCGATGCCATACCCTTGGGAGTAATCGACACCAATTTCTTTCAGTTTTAATACGACATCACTGTTTTCAACAAATTCTGCTACCGTTTTTTTACCCATAACGCGGCCCACCTCATGAATAGATTTGACCATGGCATAGTCAATTGGGTCATCGACAATCCCTTTAACAAACACACCATCAATCTTTAAAAAATCAACTGGCAAGTATTTTAAATATGCGAATGAGGACAATCCAGTACCAAAGTCATCAAGTGCAAAACTACAGCCCTTTTTGTGCATTGCATCGATAAAGTTTGTCGCATCAGTGAGGTTAGAGATAGCAGCAGTCTCTGTGATTTCAAAACATATTTTCTCTGCTGGGATCTGGTAATAATTGAGATAATCAATCACTGCTTGCAAAAAACCAGGTGCCGTAAGTGATGGCCCAGATAAATTGATAGAACACAGTTCGAGTGATGCCAGGTGTTCTGGATTTTTGGATAAGTAATCAAATTGGTTTCTAATCACCCACTTATCGATTTTTGTCATTAGATGATAACGTTCTGCTGCGGGTAAAAAAGCATTAGGTGAAACCAACAAACCGGACTCATCAACCATACGCAACAACACTTCATAATGAAAACCGCAAGTATCAGTGAGTACATTGGGCTGAATAATTTGAGCATAAAGACAAAATTTATTATTTTCTAGCGCCCAGTTGATTTTAGTGACCCACTGCATCTCGCCATGCACCTTGGCTATATCCAAAACACTCTCGGTATAAATGCGAAAGCAGTTACGCCCAGCATCTTTTGCTGCGTAACAAGCAATATCCGCATTACGCAGCAGATCGTTGGCGTTGTTAATGCAATCACTGACGGGTGCAATACCGATGCTGACACTGATAGCGAAAGGTTTATCTTCCCATAGGAACCGATAACGGCTAACTTTATCAATCAGCTTCTGTGCGATAGATTTAGCATCTTCAATACCACAATTTACCATCAAAATGCCAAATTCATCTCCCCCTAAACGAGCTAAGACGTCATGTTTACGAATATGTTTTTTTAGCAACTGGCTAATTTGACGTAATAGTTCGTCACCGGCGATATGCCCACAGGTATCATTAATAACTTTAAACTGGTCAAGATCGAGGTAACAAAATACATGCTCGGCATTTTCAGCTTGCTTGGTTTCCATTGCGTAAGATAAATGAAGTTCAAACCCCCTACGATTAACGAGGCCACTTAACACATCGTGATTAGCTTGGTAGGTAAGTTCTTTTTGGCTATCAAGAAGAGCTTTTTCTCTTTGTTCACGCTTTTGCATATCGTTATAAATAATACCCAATAATCGGTTAATAGAGTCGCCTAGATCATCAAGTTCATTTTTGTGCTTATTATTAATTGGGGGAAGGCTTTTTTTGCTCTGATTGGTTAAATCTATGTTATTGAGCGCCACTGCAATAGCGAGAACCTTTTTTGTGGTCGTCTTGTAGAAAAGAAAAACAAGAATGAAAGCCAAAAGGATATTTCGTACCAGTCCAGACAGTAGCACTAACACAGACCGATCGAGGAAGCCTTCGGAAGCTAAGACTGGGTCAATATAGATACTCAAATTCCCGATGTTTTCACCACTTTTCAAATATAACGGTTGATTAAAGTTTTTGATTTCACCAAAAATTTCATAACCTTCGACGTTTTCTGCTCTTTTAACATTTTCACTTGTGCGTTGGGTCAGTACTTCATCACTCTCATTGGTTATAATAACCGATGTAATGAACTGATACTGAAGAATACCTTTAGCCACTTCTTCAGCAGCAGGTGTATCAAGGTGAAAAGTAGCGTCAGCGGCGGCAAACTGATTAGCAGCAAGAATTTCAGATGCAAATTGTTCTATCGCATCCTGTTCTCTCACAAAATCAACGCCAATCTGAATACAACTAAGAAATAAACCAACCACTAGTGTCACTAACAAACTATTTTTAGTTAGTGTGTATGAAAGGCTGTCGGTAAAAGGGCGTTTTCTTGCTTTCATTTTGTGTCGGCGCTTTTCGAATTGGTTGTAAAATTCTTTAATGCTTTATTCCACAAGTTATCCATTCCGTTGCGAGTTCGTCGGTCTAGTTCTGGCATTAGTACAATAAAAGCTTGCGGATCATTAAGGGATTTTGCGTAGAAACCACGTTTTTGCTTGTCAGTAGCAGTGTCAACCGTGATCATGTTGACTGGGTTAGTACTCAATGCTTCTACTAACACACTGGTCTGGAACTCGGCACTAATAGTGAAGTTTATCCACTCCTCTGCAATACGTTTTAGTTCTGGCTTATTTGCAAGATCTTGACTTAACACGTGATTGTCTATCCAGCCAGGAACCCCTTCTTTAGGATATGCCCATTTCCAAGTCTCACCTCGCTGTTTTAGTTCAGGTATAGAAAACCCCCAGGAAGATGCTAATTTTTTTTGTTGCAAATCATCGGCAGTATCAACCCCCACCCAAAGTGAATGCGCATTGCCTAACAGGGTTGCTAATTTTTCTTTAAATGCATTATTGTTTAATCGGTCAAAATCACCTAGTGAATTTCTGTCATAACCCATGGCTAGAGCTGTAATATATATATTAATTTCACCATAGTCGGCAATACTGAAATGACCACTATGTTTAGGATCCCAAAGTATATTCCAACTCTGAGGTGCTTTATCAAAGAATTCAGTGTTGTAAACCAAACCATATGGTCCCCAAGCGAATGGCAAACCATAATGCACTCCGTCTTTTACCAAATGATTAAGCTGTTTGAAGGACGGATTAAGTTGTTGGTAGTTGGGTAAATTATCAAGGTTAAGGGGCAGCAACAGCCCCGAATCAATCATTTTGAAGCGTTTGTCATTAATACGATTATGAGCAGGGCTAACGACATCTGCTTTTTTTAACCGTAAAGCCGCAAAACCATCTTCTGCATCTACGATATAATTAACTTCTAAGACAACATCAACTGAGTACTTTTCAAGTATAAATTGTTGAAACTTTTTGCGTTGTATTTCTGGGGCATAGCCTTCCCAAACTAGCAATCGGAGTACGTGTTGACTTTCAGCAAATACATAATCGGGAACGAGAGTAAGTGATACTCCGATGCAAATAACTACAAATTTTTGAACGATGTACCCTAACATTGCTAATTAAAACTCCACTTTTTAAAACAAATTTTATCAATTACAAATTTATAATTTGAAGACCATGCAAATTAGATGTGTTCAACAAACTATACAAGTTTTATAAAAATATAAACTGAAATATTAGTTGAGTAGCATATCAATGAGTATGTTAAACACCGCTATGAGTTATGTTGCTACCGTTAGCCTTCAATTAGCATTTAATAAGAAAGCACCTTAAATTTGCTATTATCATGTTTATTAGTTTTTACCTTATTTTAGATCTTTTTTACATATATTTAAAACCTACTAAAAAACATTTAACAGATTAACTAAGTTCAATTATTTCTTCAAAAGCAACAACATAATACCCGTCTAGTAAAGCACTCTCCATTTCTGTGTAAACCTTAAACCGCTTAATTCCATTATTTTTTGTCATAATGTTAACAGTCATAAGGACAAGGTTATCGTTGTCTAAATTTTTAGACTCAATGCTTATCTCCCATAATCTTTCGACCACTTTTTGGTATTGTGGATCTGGGTATGCAGTTCGCCACCAATGCTCTTTGTCTGGTATTTCATTTAAATTCCAGCCAATAATTTTACTAAAATTGAGGTTTAAATATACAACAGGGTGATTAAGAGTTTGTTCAGTCTTCTCAACAACCAAAATCGGTAGCGGTAACATATCAAGAAACTTAGTTGGAATTAACATAGCCAAATTGAAACCTTTAACAAGTATTTTCTGCACAGGATTTTAGACCAATCATGACATTAATTTTTCAAGTCCGTTAGATCAACTTGGTCGGTAGTTACTGTTCACTTATTAATAAAAGATAGCCGTACATCTGCCACCCAAAAATCAAGATTATTACAAGCACGTTCGGAACACCCCACCTAAATATGAATAAAAGAATACCAAGCCTGTAAGATTAGTTAAAACAGTAAACCCAAACACCATCCAAAATGTCCTTTGTGTGATTTATGCCTAAATAATTGTTGTGCTATTGCAGCCTGACAGATGGGGGCCTCTGCTCAGCCACCAATAATAGATAGGAAAATACGTCGTACTCTCTAATTCGTCATGCACCGCGTTGAGCTTTGATTCATCAACAGCATAGACGAAGAAGGTTATAAGACTTCAACACAAATAACCTAGTAGTAATTTTTGAGGAAATTGACTAATGAATAATTGACTAATAAAAATTGACTGATAAATAGTGCAGAGGTATTCACAACTATAATTAAAAATGCAAAGTAAGAGCCTTATTACAACTCCAAATAATTTGTTTTCCTTTGCATTTCACTCCATCGCTCTGAAAAATATTACATATTTATGTGCAAGTATAAGAGCCTGCTCCCTATAAACTTGCTTTGATTGAATTGCTAGCTAACAATGCTATTGCCTGTTTTTCCCATGTATCAAATCCTCTTTCTTTTTCAAATTGTTTCAATGACTCAATCTTACTTTTAGGAGTATTAGCAATATCGTCGAGAGTTGTGATCCCCTCTGCGGCTAGCTTTTTTTGCATGACAGGACCAATACTTTTTATTGACGCAATAGTCGATGTCTTAGTGGCGGATCTTGGTTGAAGTTTTGTTGTTGGGGTTTTATGTATGACTTTTTCAGATTTTGCAGTTTCATTCTCATCAGAATTAACTTTTCCAGTCAATACATTAGGTATTAGTTCAAGCACTTTGTCCTTCACCTTAGACAATGAAGCAAGTTGCTCTTCGAACTCAGTCTGCAAGTTTACTAATCTTCTATGATAACTTTCATCTAACTCCTTAAGTAATTTCAATGCTTTCTTACTTGATTTTTTACTGACTTTTTTGACTTGAGCATTTAAATCTTCGACCTGATTTTCAAGACTTTCTTTGGTCGTTGAGAGTTTGCTATCAATTTTTTTTAATGTTGCAACACTTATAATTCTATCTTTTGCTAATTTTTTTCCAGTTTTTTTATTCACTGATACTTTTTTTGCAGTTTTTTTCTCTGTTTTTTTCTCTGTTTTTTTCTCTGTTTTTTTAGTCATTTCAAGGCTCTTAATAGTCATGAGTGTGAACAAAAAAGCCGAGCCTACAGTTGTTGAAAAACTCCGCTATTATCTCTATTTGAAAAGCAGCCCTAAGCTGTTTTCTTCAGTGCTTTTTTAAGCTTTTTGATTTTACTAGCCTGCTTTTTGATTTTAGATTGTCTAGCTTTAATTTCATCTTTAATTTTAGTGAATTTTTTTGATGCTTTAGTCATTTTACTCTCTCCTTGGCGCAACAATGCGGTATTGCATCGCTGCGTTATTACTCAAATATATATGTTAATTTTCCGCTTTGTGCTCGTCCACAAAACGCCGAATAAATTTCCTTAGTTCTCTTGCTGCGCTGGAATCTAAGTCTTCGCAAAGTGAGACAAATTCGTCTCTTTCTTCACCATTAATTCGAATAACCAACTGGCTATTTTTTTTTCCTAGCTTGGCTCGCTGTTTTTTAATCATATTATTTATATGCTTTTTGAAAATATTTACGATCATACGGAATGTTATGCAATGTATATACAAACAATATACGCACAAATAAGTAATGTCAAATTTTGTGGAAATACAAAGTTAGACAAAAAGCTAAACATTGTTAACAACTATTTCACCTATTTGTTCTACCAATACGTCAAAGAGCCAAGTAAACGGCAACGCCGATCCAGCTCATCGCTAGTAAAGTCCATGGTAAAAGTTTTATAAAATTATGATTAGGCACCTGCTCCATAGTTACAGTCTTTTCATCCTCATGTGTTTGTACTTGTGCATGAACTTTTACTTTGCGCTGTTTATCTATTTCACGTGTTTTTTTACCATGTTGTTTTTTATATTCAGCGATCCCCTTTTCAATACCTTGAGCAATTAATTTGGTTTGTTCTTTAGTTTGACCCATTTTTTGGGTTCCTTTGGCTATTTTCATCGCTTGTATCTCAACTTCAGGTGATACTTTATTTTTCATATTTCATATTTCAAATTTTTAAAATAAAATTGTTTAGGGACTTTAACAGTCAAAACTTTTATAAGCATCAGATTAAAAGTACTAACTGTCGTCGTGGTAACCGTCACCTAAATTGAGATAAGAAAAATGGCTGACGATTGGCATGACATTAACAGTTTCGCTAATTCTATCATTATCCGGTTCAATGACCTTAAGCCGGAGTGGCGTAGTTTAATGACTTCTGCATTGCTGATAAATATAAAGGCGGGGAAATGATCACCATGTATTGGTCATTACATGGTACTAGCTAGACTCTTACTTAGTGTTAGCTACAAAAAGCTAGAGTCTTTTTGGTTTTTGGTCTGCAAACATGGATTCTTAGTCCTGAATCTCCTTTTGTCTTTAGACTACCTCGGGGGAGATCATTGTAGGTGAGAGGTTTTTTATAAAATATCTGTGACTAGCCTGTCATAATATCGATGGGGTTGCTCATGATAGATTTAACAAAGAGATTTAACTAAGAGGTTTAACTAAGAGTTTGAGCCTCCAGTACTACTAGACGGCATTTCAATAGGAGTTAAGACCTATGCCGATTTAATCACCTTAATCGTTAACCCTTCACACGAAATAGCCAATAACTACCCACTTAAACTTGTTCAACAAAACGGGGGGGTAGTAAAAATGCTGGTATTTAACGATGTGATGGCTGTCACCAAGTGACTCAATTTGGTCACTTTTTTACAACCTAAATATAAAGTGCCCCATTGTAAAGACACTTGCCATTTACCTTAATAATTTAAGTAATGAGACTATAAATTAACTCAACACTTAGCATCACACTTAGCATCACACTTAGCATCACTATGTTGAGTTTTTAATGTGACTAAAAACTTATTAGAATGATTGACACGCATGTCAATAATTTGTATCAACATGCCCCTTCATGCAACACTTAAATTTGTTCACCTTCCGACAGAAATATAATTATAGTAAACAATTAAAGCGAGATCGCCTTTAAAAAACAATGTTTAAAACCGCCATTAAAAACGTAAACTATTGATTTTAATAGACAAAGTAAATAGTAACTATTCAAGATGATTTACAAAGACTTTTATAGTAGCTTGTGTAAATGAGTATAAAAGCATTCCTGATAAGCCAGTCTAAAAATAAAATAACTTACCTTAATTAAAATCCATAAAAGATTTATTTACGAAATAATTCTTTCGGCTATACTACTGCCGCCCCACTATTTCCAACTAATTTCGGAAGCTTTATGCGTTCTATTCTTCTCTCAATCATGGCTTTATTTCTGGCTATATTTTTGCTGTTGTTGGGCAATAGTTTACTCAGCACCTTGTTGATCCTAAGAGGGATTGCCGAAGGTTTTTCAGGTAAATTTTTGGGGGTTCTCACTTCGGTCTATTTTTTAGGCGCTTTTGTTGCCACTTTGATGGCTTCGAAGATGATCAAGCGAATGGGCCATATCCGCTGTTTTACTTTTTGCACCGCTTTACTAGGTTGCTGTACTCTTGCTTACACTTTATTTGTCTCTCCATATGCTTGGTTAGTTATTCGATTTACTACTGGCTTTGGTGTATTTGCGATGTATACAGTGGTCGAGAGTTGGTTAAATGGTCAAACGCAAGACGCTTATCGAAGTCGCATATTTTCTATATATACCCTGATCAATCTATTAGCTATTGCCGCATCACAGCAACTTTTGCTTATTGACAGTGCCACTGGTTATACTCTTTTCATAATAGCTAGTTTACTGGTCACAGCTTCGATTATGCCAATTTCTTGGACCAGACTGCAACAACCCAATGTGGATGTTGATATGCCATCTATGAGTATTTTAAAGGTGTTTGATGCAGCACCCGTTGCTGTAACTGGTTGCTTAGTTTCAGGGTTAATAATGGGACCTTTTTGGGGCCTAACACCATTATTTGTGAATGGTTTGGGATACACCGAAAATGAACTTGCTGCTTTCATATCGCTTTCTATTCTTGGAGGCGCTTTATTGCAATACCCTGTTGGTCGTTGGTCAGATCGAATGGATCGTCGGCGTGTCATTTTATTTACGTTAATACTGGGATGCATATTGGCATTATCTATGGCTTTTTGTGCGAAATATTTCGCAGTTGAACGAGGGCTAATTACGGCATTATCGGCAATATTTTGTGGCCTTGTGTTAGCTATATACCCTATTTCCGTGGTTCATCTTGTAGAACGGATACATAAGGATCACTTGGTAGCAGGTTCCAGTAGCCTTTTAATGGTCTTCGGTTTGGGATCTTTTGTTGGGCCCACCATTGCGGGGTTTGCTCTAGAATATTTGGGTGTTGGTGCTCTACCCGCCTATTATCTGATGGTTTTAGCAATCTTTAGTATTATTCTCACAATACAATTAATTCGCTCGCGTGTTGTTGAAATACCGGAAGACCATGAAAGTCATTACGTCGCAATGGTTCGAACATCGCCGAATGTACTACCCATGCACCCAGAATATGAAGAGGTGCTGGACATACAAGAAGAAAGCACTCAAAACTATTAACTTAAGTAGGCTTAATATTTTGGCCTAATTAATATTTTTTGTACTATTAATTTTATCCAACATCCTGTTTCTTTACAAATAACTATCCCTATTATGTTGTCAATTTTGACTTTGTTGTTTTCTTTTTTATGAATACAAACTACTGGTTATCAACAACTAATTGTTTCAATCTTGATTAAGCACGAAGACATGCGAAACACTTAATTTTCAAAGTAAAAAATCATGACTACAATTAATTAAAGAATGCACACCCCGTTTAGAGTTTAAGAGTCACCCAAGTTGTAGACATCCCTAAGCTTGGTAGTTATCTGAGTTTACTTAAAATCTTAAACACGGCGATAAAGGAAAATATTCATGAAATCATTAACGTTGTATAACACCGAATCTATAGACAAATTAGTGTGGCCAGAAGAACAGGTCTCTATATCTGCAAAAACACCCGCATTAAGTATTT
>Ga0115005_10003292_pt1 | contig 12917 bp, 6 predicted proteins | sample ArcOceMetagenome_FD_87163 | JGI IMG/M metagenome (GOLD analysis project Ga0115005, IMG submission 87163) | Marine eukaryotic phytoplankton communities from Arctic Ocean - Arctic Ocean - Greenland ARC118M Metagenome | ecosystem: Environmental > Aquatic > Marine > Oceanic | place: Arctic Ocean... | reverse complement strand
ATGTGTTGAATGTGTTGAATGTGTTGAATGTGTTGAATGTGTTGAATGTGTTGAATGTGTTGAATGTGTTGAATGTGTTGAATGTGTTGAATGTGTTGAATGTGTTGAATGTGTTGAATGTGATGAATGTGTTGAATGTGATGAATGTGTTGAATGTGTTGAATGTGTTGAATGTGTTGAATGTGTGTTTAACATGCTGTTGTATTCACTAAACTAATTTTCTCTTTCCCTCATCCACCAGGTTTATATGTCGATTTTTATACCACCGTGGATTATCACCATCGCCGGAGCCATTCAACAAATTATTGACACAAGGTATGGTACTGGGTAAAACGTACAAAGATCCCGACACGGATCGTTATTTGATGCCAGATGAAGTGGAAATTTTAAAAAAAGAGGACGGCAGTGAAATCCCAAGAATAATTCAAACAGATAAAGTAGCAAAGATGGTTTGGGAAAAAATGAGTAAATCAAAATTCAACGGCATTGACCCAGACACAATCATTTCGAGATATGGGGCCGACGTCACCCGCTTGGCTTCGTTGTTTATGGCACCACCGGAACAAGCATTGGAATGGGACGAAGGAGCTGTCTCGGGACAATCAAGATGGTGTGAACGTTTGCGAAGATTAACATTGTCGGTGATTCAAGAAGAACAACAGGAAAATGAGAATGACAAAGACCCTAGCAGCAGAAGCAAAGATGCTGGCGCGGCAGAGATTGTTGCCAGTGTCAACATATGTGCTACTTCAGTCACGGAATGTTTTGAAACGGCTTCTTCGTTTAATGTGGCAATTGCACAGCTGATGAAATTGTCAAATGTACTCAATTCTGAAAATGCTACTTTGTATCCCATTGAACGGCGTCAAGGTTTAAAATCTTTGTTGGTTATGTTAACTCCTTTTGCACCACATTTAGCGTCTGAATTGTATGAGCAACTGCAACGCAACGAAGGAAAAAATAGGAAAGATGGCGAGCCAGCAATGGCATGGCCCAATATTGATACCACTGGATATCAACAGAAAGACATTACTGTGGTGTTTCAAATATCCGGCAAGAAAAAAATTATCGTGGATGTACCGTCTGCAATAGGTTCATCCAAAACAAAATTGATGCAATACATTGAAGATGATAATGAATTGTGGGGTAAATTGAATATAATGGACAGGGATCTGATTCAAAAAATAATTGTTGTACCAAGTAAAGATGGTGGGAAAAGACCAAGCATTGTGAATTTTGTTTTGAAAGGCGGCAAAAAAAAGAAGAAAAAGAAAAAGACGCGAGTTTAGCTCGGACGCAACTTTTCTAGGGACATACAGGTTGAACTAGAACTTAGAAATAGGGGTACACGGTACTTGTAATTTGTTTATTATTTTTTTTACGATGGTACTACATCACACTGCATTTGTCATCCTTTTTTTTGGTGGTCGTTGCAACAACTTTGGCAGCCGTTTTCACTCGGTTCAATGAGGTTTTTTTCTCTTGTTGTACTTGAAGAGCCTTATTGTCTTGCGCAGGTTTTGTTTCGTTGAGCTTGCCTTCTTCTGCGTCTTCTTTCGTGTCATTGATCACATCCTCTTCGGTTAAATTTGTCAACTTGGTTGTCAAAAGATTGATCTTCTTCTTCACGGGAATCTTATCCGTTTCGTCTTCTATTGACAACAGCGACAGTTTTAGGTTTCGGATCTTCTTCATAATCACCATTTTTTTGGCAATGAGTTCTTTTGACTCTGGTTTCGATTTAATGGGGGTAGTAGATTTTGCCTCCATCTTTTCTAATTGTTGTGCGGCCTTCTCTTTCTCCTTTTCCTCCGCGTTGTTCTCCGCGTCCTTTTTTTCTAATTGTTGTGCAGCCTTCTCTTTCTCCTTTTCCTCCTTTTCCTCCACGTTGTTCTCTGTTTTCTTGTTCTTTTTCTCCTCCACCAATTTACTGTCCACCTTTTTTGTAGGATCATCAAAAGCTGACCTTTGAATTGATTGCTGCACAACATGATTCTTTTCCTCCAACAAGGGTGGGTGGGGTTTGGTTTTTTTTATTGTTTTTTTCTTCCTCCCAGTTGTTTTGGTTTTTCCAGGACTTTCTGTCGCGTTCTTTTTCATCAATTGTTTCATTTCCGCCAATTGTCTTTTCAAAGCTTTTACATTTTCATCTTCTTCCTCGTCGTTCACGCCTCTTTTCTCAATCACTCGGGTGTCCGATTCTCGAATTTTTCTCAATAATTTTTTGTCGATTTCGACCATCTGTTGTACGAAGGAAACGGATCGAAACAGTGGATAAGAAGCACCGTCCCCGTTTTCATTAATGCCCATCGCGTCACGTGATGCTTGCCCACCGTACGAGACATCAATTTCATAGATCACAAGTGCTATTTTCAATCCCAATTCTTTGCATTCTTTGTGTCGATTGGCTATTAATTCAATGCAAACGTTATGAATGATCTTATCAACGGACAACAATTGATCCTCGGGTGGCAATGTATAATCTTTTCGGCATCCAAATGTATTTATCAACACCATGAATGGTTTCATTAAATGTTCGTACGTCGAGGCCAAACTTCTTTTATGCAAGTTGTGCATGGCACGGTACAATGTATACGCTACTTTCACGGGTCCTATGTAGTCGCATTCTTTGGCTAAAAACAATAAGCCATCGGTTGCTGTATTTCGGACTGCTAACCCTTTCCCAGACTCACCTGTCGGTGCATGAATAATACGATGTACAAAGACATCTAACAAAGGTGTTGACAAACGACATTGTTCCGCTTCATCGGTCCATAATATTGACAACAGCGACGCGGTGGTGTCAACCACTTGTCGAAACACAGCCAACACACTGTCTTTGGCTTGATGAATTAATAGACGCAGAGAGATGTTTAAAAATTCAATGGGTTTCAATGATTTACGATTCAAATGTTTTTTTAACCATCCTGTTTCATCATCGATGCAACATTGCAACACAGCACACGCTGCTTGTCGCAGCACCCATGTTTTCCTGTCCATGATACATTGGGTTAAATACGTGCCAAAAACATGAAGAAAGGGTACTTCTAACTCCGGCATACCATTTGTCAATTCGGATGGTTTTTTAATACCCTGGGCAAACAGCACGCCTTCCGAACCAAAATGAAATTGCAATAAATTTTTTACCCATTTTTCATACGTCAAATCCATGCCCTGTGATTGTTCCAATTCTTCTTCCGCTTGTATTCGTTTTTCTTCTTCGTCTTCCAACTCTCTTTCTTGTTTCAATAGCAACAGTTCTTGTTGTGTGTTCTTGACTTTTTCGTCTTGCGCCGAAGAGACTTGACGTAAAGAATAGGGCAAAGTAAACAGAGGTGCGGCACGCATGGCTTTGATCCAAGGTGAAATTCGATTCAAAAGGGCGGTGTTGCCACTGCTGCCTCCCTTTCTACCACCACCACTGCTGTTGCTGTCGTGCCACCCCGATTGAACCATTGACAATACTGAATTTTCAAACACATTAGAATCGTCACCACCACATGCCCATGTTCTCAACGCCTCTCTTTTTGCTAAAAAATCACGTGCGTCGTAACATTCGTTTAATTTATCGGCGGCAGAAGCGGCCAACCCATAATGGTCTGCGTCCACGGCTCGTTTTTTTACATGAGCTGCTCGAGCAATAGCTTTTCCGACCCTGTCAAAACTGGAAAAGACATGGGACAAACGATTGGCTTCGTCATCGTTCATTGCAGCTGTACTGCTACGGGATCGGATCAAATCATGTTTTTTTTGACGGAGCATGTCTAATATGACACCAGTACTGGAATCGGAGGCTTCGTCTAACTTGGATAAGATTTCATTGGCACCGGCCGTGCCACCTTGATGAATGTGTGCTTCTGACATTGATTCTAGGCCCAACGTATGTAGTTCAGTATCGATTTGATTTTTTGAACCATGGAAATGATGTCGATGTGATTGTGTGGGATCAATGTCGTCGCGAACACCACGGATCGAAATGCTGACAATGCCTTGCCTTTGTCTCAAACCACCTTCAACAATTAATCGTAGCGAGGAATGGGATTGTGGTGGATCAAATGTCAATGAGATCTGTTCGCGTATTGTGGTGTTGCCACCTCTTTCTTCCAGTGTAGCAAATTTAACACAGCACAGAACTCGATTCGTGGTGGAGGAAAGGATTGTTATCTGACCGGGGATCCATGTCTCGTGGGCTAATACAGTAATGTCGTGAAGCGTGGACGTGTGCAACAAATCAAGCAGGAGTTCTTGTGGGCCATTGTCAACACTGATCCAACCTTGGTCAACGATTTCATGGTCGTCCAAAGAAGAACCCAGTGAGAGTGGTATGCAATCGCCGGATGTGCACAACGGTATGGTAAACGCGAGTACTTCGATGTGTTCCGAATGGGTGCCGATCGGATCGTGCGGCATGAGTTAATTAATGTTTGGTAATCAATTAGGTGGGTGTGCAGATGTATCAGATGTGTTCCGAATGGGTGCCGATCGGATCGTGCGGCATGAGTTATGATTCTGTAAACCGGTTACGAAGGGGGCATGTGGCATCGCCAATCTGAAGTCCTATAAAAAAAAACTACAAGTACTACAACTGACAAATGACAACACCACCGAGCTAACTTACCGGACACAACAACAGAATGCGCCCATGGACGGCGTCGGGCACGCTGGATGTAGTGCGATCTGCTCGTCGACGCACGCAGCAGCAACCGTTGCAATCTCAAATGTGTCACAAATGTTCGGCACCAATTATGAAAGGCAAAGCACTTTGTGTCGTTTGCGGCTCCATAGTAAGACGTCAAGGTCCTATGGTTGTCAATAAAGAACGAGTTTCTGCTGGTTCCCACCGACCCTCAACCACGCCATTAACTCAACGACCAATACAACAAGCGCGTCAATCGGGTCGAATTACTGCTCGACGCTCTGTGTCTCGTGGAGGGCCACGAACTCGACAAAAATTACCTCACGTCCGAGGTGCTTGGACTGCTCAGCAAAAACAACACCAACAACAACAACAACAACAACAACAACAACAACATGGCGGTCGTCGCCGTCGTCACCTACAAAAAAACAAAAGGAAATCCAACACAAAAACCACCCGGAACCACAAGTTTCCCACGTCGCTTCAAGCTTCTCACACGGTCCATACTTCTCTTGCTCATGAATTTTCTCCCGAGCTACAAACAAACAACTTTGACCAACGCAGTGACTTCAACAACAGTACCAACAGTCCCAACAGTCCCAACAACACCATTGAACAATCGTCGGCCATGTCCAACTATTCAGATTGGAATTTTGCCGGGGGCGAAGATGAGACCATTGCTGCTTCCAACGATGAGACAAGTCCAGAAACGTTTGCAATACAAGCTGGAACTTCCACTTTGTCCTCGGAAAATTGGAATCTTGATGGGAGCAGTGGTTATGGCAGTACATTGCATGATACGTGGTTAACAAATGTTCCCAAAACACTGATATACGATTCTTTGGACTGCACTTCGGTTCGACCAAACATTAATATGAGTGGTTGGCCGGTTCGTGATTCTTTTGTGATTGGTCTTACTCGTCACTTTGGTCGTATTATTGTAGCTTTAGATTTGTCCGGCAGTGTTCAATTGACGGACGAGGGTGTTGCAGCTATATTAAACACAACGAATGGTCATCTACAGAGTTTAAACCTATCCGCGTGTTGGAGAATAACAGAAAGGGGGTTTGAAAAACCAAAACACGAAGCCACAAGACATGGTAAAAGACAGAGTGGACATGGACCACGAATAAAATCAGCCCTTGTTCAATTGGATCTTTCGTCTTTGCCACATTTGGATGATTTAGTACTAAGAACCATCGCAAGTTCACCGTACACCAATCGGTTGCGTCGGTTGAGCATGCGCGACTGTCCAATGTTGTCCGATGCTGGGTTTGGTGTTTTAAAGGGATTGAAACATCTCAGTGCAGTACATGTGGATGGTTGCCGTGGTTTACGGGGCAATACGTTTCGAAGTGTGTTGGAAAAATGTCATTTTTTAATTGAATTAACGGCCAGTGGGTTGCCTTTGCTGGGTGATGAAGCAATTCGTGCCATTGCTGCTCGAAAGGCTTCATTTGGGTACACTGGAGGGACCAACGGGGTTCTAGAACTACGGTGTTTTAGTGTTGCAAAATGTCGACGATTGACTGATTTATCTGTGCAATGGCTTGTGAGTAAATTATGGAACGTACGAGCAGTTGATTTTTCAGGGTGTCATTTGGTATCTGATGCCAGTTTAAACATGATTGCTCAATCGTGCCCACAACTGTCATCGTTAAAACTAAAGGATTGTGGAAGAATTACCGATGTATCCATTGTATATCTTGCGCAATGTCTTGCTGAACACAATCGACATCAAAGAGTGGAAGATGTAGAACCCGCATCGGCAGTGGCAACGTCCGTGGTCATTCCTTACGGGAAAGGTAAATACGATGATCTGGATGGAAATGCACCACGATCAGATTTTAAACCGGTTGGTCTTACCGATCTCGACCTGAGTGGATGCAGGCGTGTGGGTGATGTTGGCATACGTGCATTGGCAAAAGTCTCCAAACATTTGCGATCATTGCGGTTGAATCATGTTGAAGCGTTTGGTGACGTTGGTCTTCAATACATTGCCAAGAATTGTACTCAACTTGAAACAATTGAACTCAGTGGTAATCCACGGCTTACGGATGTTGGTGTGCAACCGATGTTGAAAAAAATAAGACGATGTACGTTGGAAGGTAGAAGCATTGGCATTGGAAAACTTGCAATGCAAAGTACAACATTAGCGGGTCGTGTTGCTAGTTTCGCAGTGAATGGGAACGCTAGTGGGTTTTATGGCTACTCCTACGACGATAAAAATGGTCAAGTCAGTCATACTTGTCAAGAACCAAATCCATGGTTAATTATAGATCTTGGTGTTGTTGTTGACATTGGTTGGATACGCGTTGTGGGGGCAGCAGAATCCAGTCGGTATGTACAAAATTTCCCGTTGTGGATCATGACTTCGGAATTGCCGTTTGATGAAGTACAGACCAATAATGGAGACAGTGGCAGTGAACATCCTTGTCAACCACCCGATGAGGTTGATTGTGAAAAGTTGTGTGGCAATAAACTTCGTTTTCCTTCGGCAAATCGTCTTGTAATGCATGCTTTTGATCGACCCGCTCGGTACATACGTGTTCAAACAGAAAGTGCTGGGCCATTGATATTGGCTGAAGTACAAGTCTACATTCGTGGTACTACATCACTTTCTTTATCTGGTTGTTATCAATTGACAAATGAGACTGCTGTAGACATTTCGCAATACTTTGTACATCTACAACATTTGGACATATCGGGTTGCACACGTATTGATGACATTGGTGTCGGTCAAATCGTGAAAGAATGCGTACGGTTGAAAGCATTGCTTGTAAACGGTTGTGTTGAAATATCAGACCATGCACTTGCTCCATTGAATCATAAATATGGTAAAAAATCAAATTTAGAAATAGTCGGCATCAGCAAATGTTCTAAAATTACAGACAAAGGTTTAATGCTATTGGGTGCTGCCTGTTCGTCTTTGACAACATTGCACATGGAAGATCTCCCTCGTATAACATTGTTGGGAGTGAGATGCGTTGTTCGTTGTTGTCCTTTAATTGAAGTTCTTGTGTGCACTTCTCATTCAGCAATGCGGCCCCATGACGTGAAAACCATTGTTTCTGCCTGTAAACTTGCCACACCTTTTGATATGGGGTCTCTTGTGGGGGTTGAACCAAGAGCGGACACAGCATCGTTAAGATTGGCGTTTAAACTTGCAAAACAACAAAATGGTTTAAGAGTTGCCTGTCAAGCTGTTCAACGTAAATATCGAACATTGAAACAGGAAAGAAATCGTAGTGAAGGTACTGGTCTTCTTGTTGGTCAACTTGTGGTGGATTCTTCCGTCGAAGATGCACTAGATTGTGTGGGTGTACCAGAATCGCATAACATGTTGCATCAAACATTGGTAAACGATGCACCTATGAACACTGGCAGCACACCACCCAATGCCCTAGATCCCTCAACGGGTTACGTACGTAAATTTGCGAGCAACGAGTACTCTGAATCAAGTAAAATATATCAAAACAATGCAATGTTTGACATCGCAAGAGAAACAGCAAAACAAAGAAGTGCAAGATTAGCTTATATACTTGAACTCATTGGCAAACCTCCTCGTGCAAGAACCATTCAAAGATGTTGGCGTGCTTTTTATGGTAGAAAAGTTGCTGCGTTCAAAGAACAAATGAGAGGTCGTCGAATGGGAAATGCAGTCAAAATCATTATTAAACTGCAAGCAATTGTACGTCGCTTACGAGTGCAAAGAATTTATGTGGAAGAAAAAAGAAAAAAAAGAGTTGCCAAAGTGGTAGCAGAAATGAAAAGTGGTAAAATAAATTTGCACACCAAAGGTCTGAATCCAGAAATTGTAAGAGAAATTGCATCGATTATAATTCAAAGAAACATGCGAATTAAACTTGCAAAAAATGTTGCGGCAAAGATAAAATTTGATGCCTTTACGGAACAAACTTATTTTGAAACAGTTAGGCGTGTAATGTTGCGTAAATTATATCGTATTCGTGGTAAACATTTATTGGCAACGATCAAGCATGAATTTCGCAACAAGTGTGCCGTTCGTATCCAAAATGCATGGCGCGTACATGTAAGTCGTCAAGGTGTGTTAGATATGAGGAATGCAAGATTAGCAATACAATCCGCATCAAGAGCAGCTGCGCAACGTAAATTGAATGGCAAGCGTGGAATGGCATCTCGTCGAATACAAAAAGTAGCGCGTATTTTTGTCGAGCGTTGCCGCATTAGTACATTGTCCCTGATTGACAAACACACCAAAGCGGTCAAGATCATTTGGCGTTCATATGTTCGTTCGCGCGCTATCAAATCACAAGCTAAAATGAAAATATTATTAAGATTTGAATTAAGAAAACAAGTCTTGGCTGCGAAAGCTGTCCAAGCATGGTATCGTCGACGCATAACCGTCTATCGCATGCGTTTGAGTTTGCGTCTTCTTGTCTTGCACAATGTTGGTGCAGCAATTGTTGTGCAGCGATGGTTGCGTCGTTATGTGCGTCCTTGGGTTCTACAACGACTTGGTCAATCTGCCATTCGTATTCAACGCATGTATAAACATCATTTGTTTCGGAAAAGAGTAGAAAAAATGTTGAGACGTAAACGTTTGTATTACGAACTTGAACGAGAAAAATGGGAAGAATGGTACGAAATGGAACGAATGGCACTGCGTATTCAAATGGCATGGCGTGGCCGCTGTGGGCGTCAGGCACTTCGACTGGCCAAACAAGAAAGACAACGAATGGCGGCACATCAAGGTTTAATTAATCGTATGAATCAAATGCAAAACGCCATGAGAGCTTTCGAACGTCGTGATTTAAGAAAAAAATCAAGTACCATAATACAATGTGCAATTAGATCATCTCTTGCGCGAAGAGAGTTGTCTTTTCGTCAAAAGAAGAAGGCAGACCATCAATTATTAATGACTCTTCGTATACAATACGCGTACCGTGCAAAAATTGCAAGAAGAATGATGGCAGAATTGAAACAACAAATTGCCGAGGAACAATTGAAAAAAGAAGAAGCCATGACCAAACAACAACTGTTTCAAAGATGGAAAGACGACAAAGAAGAAGCCATCAAACACAAACTTTGTGTGGGTGATATTGTCACAGCACGTTGGGCTGGTAAACATAACGCATTTCCGGGTGTCATCAAACGTATTAATCCACCCGGCGATTGGTTGGAAGGTGAATCCTACGAAGTCCTGTATCATGATGGGTATTTAGAACGTCGTGCTGAAAGAGTATGGATACGTTTCCAATCCAGACCAAGCGACGAGAAGAAAAAAAATACGGAAGGTAAAGCAGAAGAAGAAGAAGAAGACGAGGGAAAGAAGACGGAGAACATTGAAGTGAAAACAAAATATATTGATCCTATTGAAGCTACATTCTCAATTATTGATGATTTTAAACAAAAACGTACGACTGGTGAAAAGATTAAATCGTGGATACCTTTTACCCAAGCGTATAAAGCAAGAAAAAATCAAAACCAAGCCAAGAAAAAATTAAGTAAAACACAAGGCCAACATGCTATTTTTACCAAACAAAGAACATCTGCTAAAATTCGTATTGGCATTGATGACATCAGAATTGTAATGGGCGATTTAGCCAACATAACAATGGAAGCTGAACAACGTACAAACATTAGAAACAAAAGACCTTGTTACGTCAAAGTAAATGTTGATTTGAGACAAAAAATACGTTTTGAAACGGATGACCCCATGTCTGTTTTTGTGTGGTACCGTCAAACAACAAATCCTCGTTTAATTGTTGATATCAAAATTGTTCACGGTTGGGAAAGAGGACATAAAACATGGGGGAAATTGCGTGAAAAAGGATATGAAAAAGTTCAAAGCAATTCAGTCGATCCACCATCAGATATGCCTACAATGTGGTCTCGGTTGCCAATGACAATATGGTACAAAAAACATGTCTACGAAACACCAATTAAAGAACTGATGTTTTCCAGGGTAACACAAACAAGAGCCCAAGAAATCAGTTTAATGCAAGAAGGTTATTATCAATGTGTCCAAGATTTGAAATTATTTGGATTGGATCATGGATTGCAATTTTGGATGCGTCGAGCTGAAAAGTTTGATGATGTTGTTCAAGATCTTACCGATGCTAAAGTCAAACAACATAAAGCGTTACGCATCTTGCATGATGTACCACCTGATGTTCACCCTCGAGCGGTTGCTATGGCCGCGGGTGCAAATGAAGAAACGATGGATGCCGTTGAAAAAATAGTTCAATATTTAAATATGAAAGACAAGGATGTGAAAAAATTATACAAAGTCTTTTGTAAATTGTGTGGTCGTCATGTGAATGAAGATGGTGACATTCGGTGCTCGTTGGATGAATTGTGCCATCATGGTTTAGGATTTGAATATGGTTCAAAAGAATTGGGGACTGTTCTGTATTCTTTGTTAGACTTGGCACAAGTTGAATTAATTGATCGTTATTATTTAGATTTCGCACAATATTTAAAATTGTTGTCGGTTGTTTGCGTCATGGACACGGAACAATATTTAAGGTTTTTTTTCAATTTAAGCGATCTTACAAATGAGGGTAAGTGACAACATGATGCGTTTATGGTTTATGGTTTATGATTTATGGTCTATGGTTTATGGTTTATGGTGTATGGATTTTAGCAAGTCCATGCAGTTGTTTCCATTGGAAAAGATTGCTGGTGGTGCCCTCAAGTGGTGCCCCCAAGTGTATCATATGTTTTGGTTTGATCTGTGTTTTGTGTTTTGTTGGTTGCTAACCTTTTGTTGTCTTTTGTTGCTTTGTGGCTGTTGTTTTACTTGTTATTAGGGTATACGGATCTGGATTCGATCGTTGGACTGGTGTGGCAATTGCATGCTGAATCGAATGATTACCGCAAAAAAAACATGGGCAAAGTATTGAAAAAAGCAGTCATTATGCCAATACCACGTGCAAAATGGACCCATGGCAGTGGTAAAATTTCATATAAAAATTTTCGCAAAATGTCTAATTCAATCCCATCCATGTTGTACCCAATGTTTCATTTCAGTTACAAATTGTGTGTGACCAGTTTAGGCATTTCATGGTGGGAATCACGTAAAAAATTCTTTGCTGACCAACGTACTTTGGCCAAAAATGAATTTGATGCGTATGAACAAAAATTAGAACAAGAAAAACTTGCACAGTTTGGTGCGGCGTTGTCGACGGCGGTGTTGCAAGATACAGTCAAGGCAATGTTGGCTGGCAATCCATTGCCACCCGATGCTTCGACGGATTGTATTGAAGAGGCAAAAGCAAGAGTGAAACAAATCAAACGAAAGGCTGCAAAAATGGGGGTTGATGCAAATTTAACATCTAAAAAGAAGAAAGTCTCGGAACAAAGAAAAAAAGAGAAGAACGATGAAGATGACGCTGATTCGGGAGACGAAGGTTAGTCACTACCTTCGAAGGTAGTGTACAGTAGTACTGTGTGTACACACATACATATGAGTTTTTATAAACCTTTTGGTCGCTTGTTTGATCATTCTACATTCTACTCCTGGTGTCTGGTATCGACCCAGGTAGTGTTATACACGCATCAAAAACTAATAGAAAAAATAAATGAAATCTTTACTGCAGCCCTTGCTCGGCCATCGCTGCTCGCTGGGCTGCCAGGGCTGCTGCTGCTTGAGCGGCTTGAGCCGCTTGCTGGGCTGCTAATTTTCTAGCGGTCTCCTTCTTTTTGTTGTTGTTGTCTTCTTTGTTCACTTCACGGTATTTGGTTAAATAATGTTTCAAAGGTTCTACGTATTTGTTGAACCCTAATGTACTCATTGCCCATAATAAATCTTCGCCTGAAATAGTTTTTTTGGAGTTTGGAGTTTTGGAGGAGTTTGGAGGAGTTTGGAGGAGTGTGCACAACAATTTAGAAATAGGAAACATCAAGACAAAGAAAAAACAAAGAAAAAAACAAGTAAGTTGTTGTCAAGGTCCAACTCGGGCAAATGTTCTTGCCGTTCTAGTTCAAGCTGTACGATTCAACTGGAGTGACTGCCACGATAAAAAATGCAACACGTACCATTAATCGTTTTTCTTTTTTCTTTTTGACATTTTTCACTGGCTTCACTGGTTACAAAAGAAATGAATTCACTGACGCATTCTTGGACGGTCTCCTTGGCATCTTTAGCAATTTTTGCATTGGGTGGTAAACTTTTCTTCATAATACGACTAATATTGGCAATAGGCAAAAATCTATCTTGTTCTCGGACTTCTGGTACCGGTGGTGCACCGTTTGGTGGACCCATGTTACCTCCTGATTTGGCAGCCCCGGAACTGCT
>Ga0115005_10003291_pt1 | contig 12921 bp, 14 predicted proteins | sample ArcOceMetagenome_FD_87163 | JGI IMG/M metagenome (GOLD analysis project Ga0115005, IMG submission 87163) | Marine eukaryotic phytoplankton communities from Arctic Ocean - Arctic Ocean - Greenland ARC118M Metagenome | ecosystem: Environmental > Aquatic > Marine > Oceanic | place: Arctic Ocean... | reverse complement strand
CCTGGCTGTAGGCAGCCAAAAACGCGCCTGCAAAAGCGTCACCTGCTCCGGTAGAGTCGACGGCTGTTGTGGTTACTGGGGGTATTATGTGGCGCTGCTGAGCATCTGCAATATAGGCACCTTGCGCACCCAGTTTGAGCACTACCGTGTGTGGTCCTTTGGTGAGAAAGAAATCAACTATTTTATCTTTGTCGGTGAGACCAGTTAGCATAGTTACTTCATCAATACTTGGAAAAACGATGTCGGTGTTTAGCAAGGCAGCAAATATAGTTTTTCTAGCCAGATCTTTGCACCAGAGTTGCAGGCGTAAATTTGTATCGTAGCTAGTAATAACGCCTTGGCTTCTGGCATATATTAAGGCTTCAGTAACAGCCTCTCGCATGCTGGTACTGATTGCTTGTGAGATTGCCGAAACATGTAATATTTTAGTGGAGCATAAATATTCGTAGGGCAATTGTGCATTGTTAAATAGGCTGGCCGCAGACCCTTTGCGGTAATAGCTAAAGTGGCGTTGTTCTTCATGAGGCTGCACAAAATATATTCCAGTGCTGGCGTCTAGGTGGCGTAATACTTTCTGGGTATCTACTTTTTCGTGTTCCCAAAGCTTGAGCAGCGCGTCGCCAAATAAATCACTCCCAACAGAACATAGATAGCCTACTTTAGCACCTTGGCGAGCTGCGGCAATGGCGGTATTCGAGGTGTCTCCACCAAAGCCTTGGGTGTATGAGGGCGGCGGGCCAGGCTGAGCCATCAATTCCACCATAGGTTCGCCAAAACAAATTAAGTCGAGCATGTTAGTCACCGATAGGCTTGGGGCCAGTATCCGTTTGTGCCCACATCAAAGACGTGCGAATGCGACGTAAGTTGAGCTTGGTTACATCTTGATGCCTGTGGGCAACGCCAGCGGCAAGCACATCAATGATCGCCATGTTAATGAGGCGCGCTGCGGAGGGTTTGAAAATGTCCTGGTCCTCAGGTAGGTTCACCTCTAAGGCTAGGTCCGAGGCTTGGGCCAAAGCTGAACCTCTGGTAGTAAGGCTAAGGGTGCTAGCACCATATTGGTTGGCAATGCTCACACTGTCTATGAGTTCTCGTACCTGACCAGTGGCTGAAATAGCGAATAGCAGGTCACCTTTGCCTAGGGTCGAGGCTAGCATGCGTTGGTAATAACCGTCGGAGCTAGATTCAGTAGGTATCCCCAATCGGAAAAACCGGTTAGCACCTTCTTTTGCCACTGTTGACGAGCCGCCACCAACACCGATAAATACTAGCCTTTTACAATTACTGATTAGATCAATGGCCCGCTCGAGGTCCTCAGGGATTAGTTGTCGCTGAGCAATATTGAGAGTGTCTACCAAGGTGTTAAATACTTGACTGACTAAGCGCTCAGTAGCTGTTCCTGAATCATAAGAATCAGCCATGTATTGTAAGCTAACAGCTACATTTTGCGCCCAATTGATTTTAAAATCTTTAAAACCTTTACACCCTAAGCTACGACAAAAGCGGTTGACCGTGGCATCAGATACGTCTACTTGTTCAGCGATCTCCCGTATAGTCCGGTGAGCCACTGTGTCGAGGTTGGCTAACACATAATCGGCTACCTGTTGCTCACTACGATGAAAACTACCGTTGAGTTTATGCAGCTGAGATATTAGGTCGATGACTTCAGGCATAGTGCTTCCTGTTGCTAATTTGCTAGCCGTGAAATGGCTAAGTATGGGTTAGGGGCTTATAAGCAATAACGTCTATTTCTACCTTAGCGTCTACCATGATGGCAGATTGTACCGTAGATCGAGCTGGGGGGTGTTCATGAAAATATTTTTCAAATACGCCATTGAAGCTCCAAAAGTCTCTGGGATCGTCTAACCAACAATTCACCTTAACGACGTGCTCTATGCCACAGCCTGCTTCAGCCAATATAGCGATCACATTCTGCATGGTTTTATGGGTTTGCTTGACGATCCCACCATCAATTATTTCGCCGTCTAGCATGGCCACTTGGCCTGATACGTATACAAAGTCGCCCGCTCTAACAGCCTTCGAGAAAGGTAATTTTTGACCTCCAGCTCCTGGTGGTACTATTTCATAACGGTGTATTCCAGTTTCTTTACTCATGTAGTTTTTCTCCTTGTCGGGTCAGATTTCCCCCTGATTAGATTATAGTGCAGGATAGTATGTTAATGGTGCAGTAGCGATTTAACCATATCATACATGAAATAAACTTTCACATAATAGGGTTTATCCAATTCTTATGAAATAAACTTGCTTAGAGATTGGATTTATGTAATTGTATTTCACATCAATTTGGTCAGATATAAATTATCGACCTCAATTGACTAACCACCGGGAGAAGTGAAATGAAAATAAAATCATATGTTAGGACGGCGGTCATAATGACCGCTATGTCAGTGGCAGGCTCCGTGCTGGCCGAGGGCACTCTACGCTATGCGACTGTAGGTGAGCCACCCAGTTTAGACCAACAGGTGGTCACATCTGACCTCGCTACGACTATTGCTCATCACATGTTTGAAGGTCTCTATACCTTTAATGCTAATAATGCGCCGGTTGGCCTTTTGGCTTCAGGTGAAAGTGTCAGTGCTGATGGCAAAACCATTGTTATTAGCCTACGAGAAAATGTGACCTTCCATAATGGTAAACAAATGACTGCGGTGGACGTAGTTGCATCTTTGAATCGATGGTTGGAACATGGTTCACGCGGTAAGCTGTTAAGTGGCAACATTACTTCTGTTGACGCAACAGGCGATTACGAAATCACCCTGAACTTTGACGCAGTATTTGGCCCATGGCAGAACCTCATGGCCTTCATTAACGGTGGCCCAGCCATTTATCCATCGGAAATTGCGGCTGCAGCTGGTAAAGCACCTATCGCGCCTTCCGATTATATCGGTACAGGTCCGTACAAGTTCAACGAATGGAAAGCTAACCGTTATGTTGAGTTGGTTCGTCACGACGGTTACAACTCACCTCCAGGTGCAGCTGATGGTTATGGCGGCGCCCGTGATGCCATTTTTGACACCTTACGTTTCATTCCAGTACCCGACGTGGGCACTCGTATAAGCGGTTTGAAGGCAGGCGATTATGACTATGCGGAAAACATTCCGGGTGACCTTTTTGCCGGATTAGACGCGGACGAAAATGTGAGCACTATTCTTAACGGTGGACCGATCTTTGGTTTGGTGTTTATGAATTCTAAGGAGGGGCCACTTAAAGAAAACTTTGCTCTACGCCGTGCAATCCAAACTGCGTTGAATAAAGATACGGCCCTACGCATAGCTGCTGGCCCTGAAAAGCTATGGCGTGCTAACGGATCTTTCTTACCTGAAGGCAATGTTTGGTATTCCAAGTCTGGTATCGAGAAGTTCAGTGAAGGCAATGCCGCCAAAGCCAAAGAAATGGCAGCAGCAGCCGGTTACGCTGGTGAACCAATTAAGTTTATGGTCTCCACTAACTACGCCTTCCACTATGACAAAGCGGTGGTTTATACCAAGCAATTGGCACAAGCTGGCTTTAATATAGATCTTCAAGTCTACGATTGGGCGACCTTAATCAAGAAACGTAGCCAACCTGATCAGTGGGACCTGTTCTTTACCCACCACGGTTTTGTGCCAGATCCGATTCTTATATCGGTCATGAACGACAGTTACCCTGGATGGTGGAGCACACCTGAAAAGGCAGCATTGAAAGCTGAATTCACTGGTACTGCAGACAAGGCTAAGCGTGCTGTAACTTGGAATAAGTTACAAGACCTGATCTACGAGCAAGTGCCAACCATGAAGACAGGCGATATTTATACCTATAATATTGCTTCAACCAAGCTTAAAGGCCTAGCTCCTTCAACCTTGATTTGGCCACACTTCTGGGGCGCGAGTAAATAACCACGTTTGAATGTAAGATGCGGTAATACAGGGACGTATTACCCGCTATTTCCCCACCTATCCTCATAAAAGGCAGACATGTCCGTATTCATTATCAAACGTTTGTTGAGTCTGATACCCACCTTATTATTGGCATCGATGCTCATCTTTTTATTCGTTCACCTAATTCCCGGAGATCCAGCGGCTGTGCTTCTGGGTGACCTCGCGACGCCAGAAGAAGTGGCGGCGCTTACCAAAGAAATGGGCCTTGATGAGCCGGTCTATTTACAGTATTACTATTGGCTCACGCACGTTTTACAAGGTGATTTGGGGACATCCATCTTTTTCCAAGTCCCTGTATTAAGTGTGATCGGCGACGGCGCAGAAACTAGCATATTACTGGCTTTAATGACTATGATATGGATCATCACAATAGGCCTTCCATTAGGTATTTTAGCGGCCAGTCGCCATGGCACTATTGTTGATCAATTATGTAGTGGCGGAGCTATGATGGCAGCATCGGTGCCAACCTTTTGGTTGGGCCTTTATTTAATCCTAATCTTTTCCGTTGGCCTAGGTTGGTTACCTAGTTCTGGATTTCCTTCATTGACGGATGATGGAGGCATATTCAATCTGCGCTATTTAATCTTGCCCAGCTTGGCCTTAGCTGCTCCAAATGCAGCCTTAATTATACGTCTAGTAAGGTCGAGTATGTTGGACGTAGCACGTGAAGACTTTGTCCGTACGGCTATGGCCAAAGGGTTGCACCCCACTCGTATCGCGGTGAAGCACGTCTTTCGTAATGCGCTAATTTCCGTTGTAGCAGCCTTTGGTTTCACTTTTGCTGCACTCATCTCCGAGGCCGTGGTGACAGAAACTGTATTTTCTTTACCCGGCATTGGTCGCTTGGTAGTGCAGTCAATATTGCGACGCGACTATCCAGTGATACAAGGTGTGATATTGGTCATTGTGGTGCTGTATATGACTATTAATTTATTGGTCGATTTGGCTTATGCCCGACTTGACCCGAGGGTATCACTAAAATGAGTTCACTAGGGCTATCTTTAATGCTCCCCTTACAGAATTACTGGTGTATTTTGTGGCGTCGCAAGCTGACATTAGTTGCCGTCATTTGGTTGTTAGTGATTGTTGCTGCGGCTCTGTTGGCACCTTGGATTTCTCCCTATGATCCACTTGACATTAATGCTATGGATCGATTGCTGGAACCCAGCATGACGCATTGGTTTGGTACTGACAATTTTGGTCGTGACACTTTGTCGCGTTGCATATACGGCGCCCGTATGGCCATTGTGATAGGCCTGGGTTCTGTGTTTGTGGCATTGGTTGGGGGTACGTTGATAGGTATGTTGTCCGCCTATTTTTCGCGCCTGGGGCATGTGTTGATGCGAGGTGTAGATGTGTTGATGGCCTTCCCAGCACTGTTACTAGCGTTGATCTTGATGACCTTGTTGGAGCGCAGTATCGTTAACACGGTATTGGTCATTGGTTTGGTGTATATGACCACCACCGCGCGAATTATTTTTGGCATGAGCCTTAAACTCAAGGGAGAAGTATTTGTTGATGCTGCCCTGTGCACTGGCGCCAGCCACAGTCGAATTTTATTGAAGCACATGTTACCCAATCTTTGGTCTCCCTTATTAGTCCAGGCCAGTTTTATTTTTGCCTTCGCTCAATTACAGGCAGCGGCATTGGACTTCTTGGGCTTAGGCCTACCACCAGAAGTACCCAGTTGGGGTAACATGTTGGCTGAAGCACGGATTTATATTACCCGGGCATCTTGGTTGCTAACCTTTCCTGGACTGTTAATTATTCTGTCAGTATTTTCTATAAATCTAGTAGGTGATTTACTGCGTGACAGCATTGATCCGCGCTTTAAAGACGACATTGCAGGTGTATAGATGGCACTCTTAGAAATAAAAGATCTGTGTATTGCCATTGCCACTCAAGATGGCCTAAAACCGGTGGTTCAGGATATTAGTATGCAGTTGGAAGTAGGCCAAACCTTGGGTATCGTAGGTGAATCTGGGTGTGGAAAAAGTATCACTGCGTTGGTGCTGATGGGACTCACTGAAGGCACGCAAATTCGCATTACTGGCGGTAGTATCGGATTTGATGGGCAAGATTTATTGACACTGTCGGCAGCCCAAAGGCGCGAACTGATGGGTAATCGTATGGCGATGATTTTCCAAGAACCCATGACTAGCCTAAACCCAGTGTATCGCGTTGGTGCGCAGATCGTCGAAGCCATTCAGCAGCATAAAAGCTGTTCTACCCAAGCTGCCTATCAGAAAGCGGAAGAGTTACTACGTCAAGTGGGCATTCCGGAGTCGGCCAAACGACTACAAAGTTATCCTCATCAATTATCTGGGGGCATGCGTCAGAGGGTAATGATTGCTATGGCTTTATCGTGTGAGCCCTTATTGTTAATTGCTGATGAACCCACCACGGCACTGGATGTCACTATTCAAGCGCAAATATTACAGTTGCTTAAAGACCTACAGCAAGAACGAGGTATGGCCTTGATTCTTATCTCCCACGACTTAGGGGCAATTGCCAATATGGCCCGAGATACGCTCGTTATGTATCGTGGAACCGTGGTAGAAGCTGCAGCTACCCAGGAGTTGTTTGCTGCCCCAGGCCACCCGTACACCCAAGGTTTACTAGGGTCCATACCCGATCCAGATCACAAGGTAGATGAGCTGGCTACTATACCTGGTCGGGTGCCCATGATGGGTGAGCATGTTTCGGGCTGTCAGTTTCACCCTCGGTGCTCGTATGCGACGGATGAGTGTCGAAATAAAACGGCGCCTAAATTAGGTACGGATCACCTTGTTTATTGTCACCATCCGTTGACCAACAGCACTCATCAAGGAGCCTTATAATGAGTCAGCCACTGTTGCAAGTTAAAGAACTACATACCCATTTTAATATGCCTAAAGCTGGGCTTTGGCCACTTTCAAAACCAGTTACGTTGCGGGCAGTGAATGGAGTTAGTTTTAGTATTGAAAAAGGCGAAGTGTTGGCGCTGGTGGGAGAGTCTGGCTGTGGCAAGTCAACCATAGGTCGAACATTAACTCAGCTAGAAGAGGCTACCTCAGGGAGCGCACTTTTTGAAGGGCAAGATATTCTGAGCTTGACTCGAGCTGAGTTCAGGCCCTTGCGTCGGGCTATTCAAATGGTCTTTCAAGACCCGTTTGCGTCGCTGAATCCTCGCATGAAGATAGGTGAAATATTGGCTGAGCCGCTCCATGTACATGGTTTGGTTTCAAGCCCAGCCGAGGCGACGCGAAGGGTCGCAGAGTTACTCCAACAAGTAGGGCTTGATCCGCAGGTAGTGAGTAAATATCCATATGAATTCTCTGGTGGCCAACGCCAGCGAATTGGTATCGCCAGGGTGATGATTCTAGCCCCTAAGCTGGTTATCGCCGACGAGCCTGTTTCCGCGCTTGATGTGTCGGTACAAGCGCAGGTGCTCAATCTGCTAAAAAAAATGCAAGGCGATACAGGCTTTTCCATGTTGTTTATTTCCCATGATTTGGGTGTGGTCAGGCATGTGGCCCACCGTGTGGCCGTAATGTACCTTGGACAAGTGGTAGAGCTAGCCCCCACAGAAGAAATATTTAACAAACCCAATCACCCTTACACCCGCCTATTGCTGGATTCTATTCCCCGTATCAACCAAGCCCAGTACAGTAGCGCACCAACTAAACAAGCCGAGCCCTTGAGTCCTATGCAGGTGCACCCAGGTTGTAGTTTTGTCAATCGCTGCAGCTATGCCCAGCCTCAGTGTCAAAACAAGCCGCCAAAATTAGTAGAATTAAGTGAGTCGCACCAAAGTCGTTGCCACTTGGCCTCAGAATTATTATTGGAGACTGTGTCATGACAAGAATTCCACGCGTTTTTGTGGCATCAATTGCCACCGAAACTAATACCTTTTCACCTTTACGTACAGACTTGACAGAGTTTAAAAACAGTTTCTATGCTGAACCTTATGATCACCCAGAAACGCCAACCCTATGCAGTGCGGTGTTTCCTGTATGTCGCAAGCTGCAGGCCCAGGGCGTTATTGAATTAGTTGAGGGTACTGCAACTTGGGCCGAGCCAGGCGGTATGGTCAATCAAGATACCTGGGAATACCTCCGCGACAAGGTGTTGATGGAGCTTAAAGCTGCAGGGCCTATAGATATTGTTTTGTTGGGTTTACATGGTGCTATGGTGTCGCAGGAATGCAATGACTGTGAAGGTGAATTGTTACAGGCAGTGAGAGCCATAGTCGGGCCGAGTGTGGTGGTGGGAGCTACTTTGGATCCCCACTCTCACTTGACGCAAACCTGCTTAGATAATGCAAACCTGTTAAAAGCATTTAAAGAGTTTCCTCATACCGATTTTGTCGAATGTGCTCAAGCGATAGCCAGATTAGCCCTTGCGGCCTATCATGGTAGTTGTCAGCCAATGATGTCTCCATTTGACTGCCGTATGATTGATGTCTTACCAACCAGCCAAGAGCCAATGCGTAGCTATATTGACCGTATTAAGATTTTGGAACAAGAACCTGGGATTATGTCGATCTCTCTGATCCATGGTTTTATGGCTGGAGATGTCCCTGAAATGGGCACTAAGGTGTTGGTGATTACTGATAATAACCCACAGCTAGGAGCTAAATTGAGTCGCCAGCTAGGGCTTGAATTATTTGCCTTACGGGGCACCACAAGTCCTGATTTTGTTGGTCTACAAACCGCTATTGACCAAGCTAAGGAGTCTGACTCTTATCCTGTTGTCATCGCGGACGTGTGGGACAACCCTGGTGGCGGTGTTGCAGGGGATTCGACCTTATTGCTTCGAGCCCTACTGGATCAAGGTATAGACAACCTGGCCTTTGCATCAATTTGGGACCCAATGGCTGTGCGATTGTGTTTTTCCGCAGGTGTTGGTGGCCGTTTGTCCTTGCGATTTGGTGGTAAAACCGATGCCTATTCGGGTGCCCCAGTTGATGCCCAGGTCACCGTGATTAGGTTGGTAAGTAAAGCGATGCAGTCGTTCGGCGATAGCAAAGTTCCTTTAGGTGATTGTGCAGTCATCCGGGTAGCTGGCATCGAAGTGATTCTTAATACGATACGGGTGCAGGTTTTTAATCCAGATATATTCACCAACTTGGGTATTGATCCTAGGGCTAAAAGAATCCTAGTGGTTAAGTCTACCAACCATTTTTACGATGCTTTTGCTCCTATTGCTGGGCGTATTATTTACGCTTCCATTGACGGCCCATACCCTAATAACCCGGCGACCAATGATTATAAACACTTGAGTAGGGATATTTGGCCGCGTGTAACTAACCCCCATGAGGAAAGTTTGCCGCCATGAGAGCGAATCTAGAAGGGCAGACTTGCTGGATTGCAGTGGATTGGGGTAGTACCCATTTACGTGTATGGGCCGTGAATTCAAGCGGGCAAGTGATTGCCCAAGATTTCTCTGACCAAGGTCTCAATAACATTCAAGAGAATGGCTTTGAACGTGCTCTACTCGACTTAGTGGAGCCTTGGTTGAATACAGGTAGAGTGACGCAGGCGGTTGCCTGTGGGGTCGTTGGTGCACGCCAGGGTTGGTGTGAATCGGCATATCAAGAGACTCCATGTTATCCTCTCCAGGCTGCTCAATTTACTAAAGTGAACTGCGAGGATAAGCGTCTCGCGGTGACCATAGTAGCGGGAGTTATGCAGGCCCACCCAGTAGATATTATGCGTGGTGAAGAAACTCAAATCGCTGGGTTTTTGAGTGATCAGAGCGACTTTAATGGCGTTGTTTGCTTGCCTGGCACCCACGCCAAATGGACGCTGATTGAATCCCATCAGCTGATGCACTTCACCACCTTTATGACGGGCGAGTTATTTGAACTATTGACCAACCACTCAGTGTTGAAACACACTGTAGCTGTTCAAGGCTGGCACTCCGGAGCCTTTACCTGGGGTGTACAACAGGCCTATAGCGAACCTAGCTTAATCACCTCACAATTGTTTTCATTACGGGCAGGTGCCATTGTCGACGGATTGCCTGCTGCCGAAGCTAGGGCTCGTTTGTCGGGGTTGTTGATTGGGCTCGAGCTCAAAGCTGCAGAAGGTTATTGGCGCCACAAAGAGGTGGTGATCCTAGGCAACTCAAGCTTAGCGAAACTCTATCATCAGGCCCTTATTATTATGGGGGTTCAAGCCGAGATAGTAGATAACGAACGTCTCACTATGGCGGGGTTAAGCTGCGCGTACAGCCAATTAATACAAGAGAAGGGGTAACCATCAGTGCAGCGTCAACTCATAGCCATTTTAAGAGGGGTGAAAAGTCACGAAGTATGTGACATGTGTGAGGTTATTATTCAAGCTGGCATTAGCAGAATTGAGGTGCCCCTCAACTCGCCAAACGCATTGCAGAGTATTACGCTATTAGTGGAAAAGTTTGGTCATTTGGCGCAAATCGGTGCAGGTACGGTAACGACAGTGGATCAGGTGGATGCCTTGCATGATCTAGGTGCTCATTTTATCGTCTCGCCTAACTGTGATGTAAGAGTGATTCAGGCCACCAAGGACAAAGGCCTCACCAGCTACCCAGGCGTTCTTACACCCAGCGAATGCTTTACCGCTTTGGATCATGGTGCAGATGCCTTGAAGTTATTCCCTGCTTCCTTATTAGGGGTGCAGGGGTTGTCGGCTATAAGGGCCGTGTTGCCCAGCAAAACTGCCTTATATCCAGTTGGTGGTGTGGGACCTAGTAATTTTTTAGCCTGGCGTAAAGTTGGGGCTACTGGTTTTGGCTTGGGTAGTAGTCTATATGAGGCAGGTGATTCTGTAGCTAAGGTCGCCACCAGCGCGGCCATAATAGTGGCAGCTTACGACCTACTGGAACCAATGGAGTAGCAATAATGAGCTTACCTCAGCAAGAGTTGAACCTGGATACCCCCGCAGTGGTAATCGATACCGCGCAGGTTAAGCGTAATATCGATGCATTTCAGACATATTGTGACGAGCATGGAATGACTGTTCGTCCGCACATTAAAACCCACAAGTTACCTCAGTTTGCCCATTGGCAACTGGAAGCTGGCGCGGTGGGTATAACCTGTCAAAAAATTTCCGAGGCAGAAGTCATGGCCGATGCCGGGATTGAGGATATATTGATTACGTACAATATATTAGGGGCTATTAAGCTACAGCGTTTGAAATATTTGGCACAGAAGCTGTCCAAGTTGGCAGTAGTTGCCGACAATAGCACTGTGGTGGAAGGCTTGGCTAAAGCCTTTGAAGACTCTGATGGACTTTTAAAAGTCTGGGTTGAGTGCAATACCGGCGCCCAGCGGTGTGGCGTTGAACAACCGCATCAAGTAGTGGCTTTGGCCCAGCAAATCGAGGCATCAAAGGGGCTTACATTTGCCGGACTCATGACTTACCCGCCAGCAAAGGGTCATGCTAAGGTAATGCAGTTTATGACCGCCGCCAAAGTTGCCTTAAATCAGGTTGGACTTCCTTGTCCAGCAATTACCAGCGGCGGCACACCTGATCTATGGCAAGCGTGTTCTCTGGATATTATCACCGAATACCGCCCTGGCACATATATTTACAACGATCGTTCGCTAGTTGAATATGGCACCTGCAGCTGGCAAGACTGTGCCTTGACAGTGGTGGCCACAGTCGTCAGTGCGAACGCAGATGGTAGGGCAATTATCGACTCAGGCTCCAAAGTGTTGTCGTCGGATTTACTGGGATTACAGGGTCATGGCTATGTCATCGGGCACCCGCAGGTGACTATTAGTGGCCTCAGCGAAGAACATGGCCACTTAGTGTGGCCGACCTTGGATCAGCCGTTTCAAGTTGGGCAGCAATTACGTATCATTCCTAACCATGCCTGTGTGGTCAGTAATCTAGTCGGCAGGGTATGGTTGTATCAAAATGGCGAGCTTGACCTCACAGAGGTAGCGGCACGGGGTAAGGTTGTTTAGCGGCTACAGAATGTTGTCGTAAAGCAAAAAATATCACTGTGATAACTCATAGGCTGTATGTATTCGGTTTATTGTCTGGAAATGCTGATTAATAAAGTAATCTGGTATTTATATACAAGAATAGAAAGGCTCCTCACCATCAGCCCGGCTGAACCAAACCCTTTAATGATGCTTGCATCTCAACTACCAGCTCGCGCATAGCGATGACTTCTTTAGTTCTAAGGCCATGAACATACCTATGGTGGTTCTTTCCAAAGGCCTGGTTAATCGGTCCTGTAGAGGCTCCCCCGTGTCGTTTACATCGACCATTACGAATATTGCCCTTGTGCTTACACAAGCCCCCTGAGCGCGTTCTGGCCCCGCAAATGGGCAAGGTGTTTAGATCAAACTGATTAGCCGATACATGGACTTTATAGTCCTTTTTTAGCATTTGCCCCCACCCCCTCATAAACTCCGATAGCAGCCTGACCACCAGCCTCAATATTTACCTTTTCAACGATTATTTTTTGCTGGCCTTTACCTTTCATTCGCTCAAGAGTATTGATCTGGTCTATGCCTAACCTTGATAACTTGGTGTATAGATTGCCCAGACTGTTGATTGTTTTAACTTCTTTGTAGTTTTGATCTAATAGCTGTGCGCTTTTGCCCAAGGTTATGTGAGTCATGGCCAATTGTGTGGCCAGCATGAGCTCAAGTTGACTCTTTGGGTCAGAAGCAGCAATGAGCGTTATTGAGGTGTTTATCGCTTTCTCTGGATCTCCATCTTGGTAGGTTATTAATTTAAACAATGGGAGCATGATTGAATTGATCGTATCTATAGAAATGCCCTCAATTCCACTCTGTTTTATGAGCCTACCGACTTTGCTATTTGGCTTCATATCCAGTTTGATTTTTTTTATCACTGCTTTTGTTGGTTCACTCATATTCCAGCTCACTATCGTAATACCATTGCTTAAATAAACTATAGGTATGGCTATTAATATATAGATGTACAGTTTCTGTACCCATGGGCATAGTAAAAAGAGCCTAATAGGGTACGGTTTCTGT
>Ga0115005_10003290_pt1 | contig 12923 bp, 10 predicted proteins | sample ArcOceMetagenome_FD_87163 | JGI IMG/M metagenome (GOLD analysis project Ga0115005, IMG submission 87163) | Marine eukaryotic phytoplankton communities from Arctic Ocean - Arctic Ocean - Greenland ARC118M Metagenome | ecosystem: Environmental > Aquatic > Marine > Oceanic | place: Arctic Ocean... | reverse complement strand
CTACTGCCATCCAAATTTCTCCAGCACTCCATGGAACCTCATTAAATATTCCAGTCTCCATTTTACCTTGACCGATAGTTAAAGAAAAAAGACCCAATTGGTTTGTTATCGCTTCGTGAGTTTCGACATAAGAAATGTCTTTAGTATCTCTTTCACCTAAACTGAATAAGGTGATTTTTAAATTGATTGATTGTTCTGCAAGAATATTTCCAGAATTGTCACGAGCTACCGCTTGGTATTTCATTCCTATTGGAAAACTTTGCCCACTTGCATTTATAAAGCAAAAAAGTAATACTGTGATAAATAAAAATTGCTTGTTCATTGTTAAATAAATTTTAGGTTACTAATTGATTTTTGATAATTTAAAAGTTTGAACTACTCTTCCTTCTTGATCTGTAAATCGGAGGAGGTAAATACCTGAAGGAAAACCGCTTAAATTCAATTCAAAAGAATCCTTTGGATTCTGATTAAGTTTTTCTAAAAGTTGTGTTCCGGCTAGATTGATTAAACTGATATTCAATGCAGATTCTTCGGAGAATTCCATTTGAATATTGACAATTGATTTTACAGGATTAGGAACTACTTTAATTTTAGAAATTGATTGATGAGGAAGCTTAGAATTGTATGTCTCATAATAATCGGACACCGTTAAACTTGGTTGATGAAAACCCTCAGTAATCATTGTAGTTTTGGAGTAAAGTGTTGCTACGGCTATTTCTCCTAGTGTCCATTCCAGCGAAATATCGTTATTTGAATCTATTCCACCCTCAGATGCTACAACTGAATGGTTTAAACTTTGAGCAGAAGTCAAAATTGGAATCGATAAAAAAAAGAAAATGAAGAGATTTATTTTCATTATTAATAAGATTTTAGAAGTGAAAAAAATAATTTAGATATAGAACCCCTAGATCAAAGAATAACCTTTGATTTAATTAATACTATGAATCGGATTTGGGATAGAACTAAATAATTGTTCTTTACAGAGTTAGTCGAAGGCAAAAAGAAAAGGTCGCCAAAAAGGGAAGTTTATTTTAAGTTCCAGAAGAATAAGGCATGAATAAATTGAACACCTAATAATAAATAGTAGAAAATATTTTGATTGTTACAGAATTATAACATATCAATTGTACATTATTTAATACAATAACCAGTTAGTGTTAGTAAATTAAAAAAGGTTTTTAATTAAATATGAATTATTTAATACTGGATTAAATCAGTAATGGCAAATTAAAAATCGTAACCAAATAGAGGTTTTTATTTTAAAATAAATATTGTAATTTTTTTTTTAATATGTAAGGCTATGACTATCAGTATCTAATGTTTTTTTTATAAAAAATAAAACCAAACAAAGCCAAAAGGCAGCTCCTATCACCCACCATAAAAAATTATTTTTTCCCAAAGCAATCCCTTCATTATCACCCGTCAACACGAAAGCAGCCCAATAGTGAGGAAAGTTTTTTCTACTCTGATCGAGGTAGGATAATTTGGCGAGTCGCAAGGCTTCGGCTTTGCCTTTTCCAGCTTTTAGGTTTTTATAAAAACTGTTCATCAAAATGGAAGTGGTCTCATCATCAGCTTGCCAAAGGCTCATGACAATATTGGGGCAACCTGCTTGCCGGAAAGAACGAGCCAAACTAATCGGCCCTTCGCCTGCGACTTGTTTTCCAGCGCCAGTATTGCAGGCACTCAACACGACCAAGTCGGTGGACAAATTCATATTGGCAATCTCGTAGGCATAAAGAATTTCTTCTTTTTGTTCCGCAGCGTTTTTAGGAAAAATTAAACCTGAAAAAGAAGGCGTTTCATCATCTGTAAATGCATGCATGGCAAGGTGTAAAAAACGATATTGGTGCGCTAGGTTTTTAAAATTCTCTTCGGTTGCCAAGGAACCGACCATGCTTTTTATGGCAAAGGTTTGACTTAGATTTTGGATTTCTTTTTGAGCAAATTCCAAGGGCGAGAAACCAGATCGAGTCGCTAACAAGGAATGGTCAGCAACAGCATAGGTTGGCGCAAAAGCTAAAATTTCACTTTGATTGGTTTCCTTTTTTTTAGGTTCGACCAATAATAAGGAAGGCGCATAAGCATATCTGACGGAAGCTTTTTTTAATAAATAAGGCAAGGTGCTATAATCGATTTCCGCTAAGTTTTCGGAATCCTCAGTCAATAATATTTCAAAAGGAATCAAATTTAAAATACCGTCAGGAATCAAAATTACCGACTTGGGAATGGAGATCTCTTTTGGAAATATTTCTTGAAAAATAGTTTTTGATTGATGAATAAAATCTAAATACAATTGTTTGGAATTTCCTTTTTTGCTAGCTAAAGCATTGTCATTCAACATTTTGGAAAAAGCAGCAATGGAGGTTTCCAACGTTGTATCTTTTTCCAATCGCTTCACCTCAATTTGTGTATTCGTGATTTGAAAAAAGAATAATTGCTCTTCTCCCATAAACCATGCGAAGACCGCTTCCTTATCTTTTTCTATGTTTTCTTGAATGGCGGAAAGCTTGAATTCTGCTAATTCATTTTTCATCTGAAAGTACTTCGGAAAGTTTTGTTCGAGTTCAATTACTTTGGATTGGTAGATTCTATTTTTTTCAAAAAGAGATGTTTGTAAAGCGTTCTTTTCTTCGGCTTCCGTCGTTTTATTGATTTGAAAAACAATTTCGTTGAGTGCTTCTTTTAAAGTATTCACTCCTCGTTTTAAGCTATCAGGAATAGCTGCAAGACTTTGTGCTTGTTCATTTTGCAAAATATTTCTCAATAAAAATGCTTTGCTCTGTTCATAAATTTCTACTGCTTTTTCTTGATAAATCGGATCACCCGTTACTTCAAAAAGCGCCAAACAAAACCCCAATGCTTTTTCAAAATATAATCTAGAGTCTTTTAAAAATAGAAATTTGGAATTTTCTGTTTCGATATCTTGCTGAACAAAAATGATGGTTTGGACGACTGCTTCGGCGGTATTTAGCGCAGCTTCTAATTTATAAGTTTCAGGTTCGGCTATGTTCCAAGCTTCCAGCGTAAACATTTTTTCTCGCAAGACTTGAAATAATCTTTCGGAGACATTCCATTTTTCTATTTCTGGATTACTCCAAGAAGACCCGGTCAATTGGTTGGGCGAAAGGGCATCCAAGGCTTCTTGATAATAAGGTAGGGCTTTTTTATATTGTTTAGATCGCTGATAGATGGTGCCCAAATTTTGATGCGCCGTCGCTGAAAGAGTTGGGTTTGCTTCTGATTTTTGATAATAGTCAATGGCTTGATGACCATACTTTAGCGCTAGGTTCAATTTGTTTTTATAAAAATAAGCTTCACTAAGAGAAGTCAATCGGTGGGCTAATTTTCGATTTTGATCTTCTTCATTTTTTCGATCTATGGCAATCGATTTTTCGAAAAAAGCAATTGCTTTGTCAAAATTATCATCTCTTGCATAGACGCTACCGATATTAAAATAACTATCGGAAACTCTCGGATGCTGATCTCCAAGTTGTTTGATTTTTACTTGTAATGCTTTTTCATAATGCTCAATCGCTTTGCCATTGTTGCCTAATTGATAATAAACAATACCAATATTATTTAAAGTGATACCAATTGAAGGGTCGTCATTACCAAGGGCTTCAATTTTTATTTTCAAGGCCTGATCATAATAATTCAGGGCCTGATCAAAATCTTTTTTTGATGCCCAGTACATAGCAATGATATTATAACATCCAGCAATGGTCTTTCTATTATCCTCCTTGTTTTTTTTAAAAATATCCAAAGCCTTCGAAGCAAGAGCAGGTATTTGATCAGCAGTTCTAAATCTATGATCTATCTTAGCATCCAAATAATACAACTTTCCCAGCAACAAATGTTGATCACCTAAATGAAGCGTACATTGCTTTTTGACAGGTTCCATTAATTTAAATATCTCCGTAGGTTTACCTAAATAAAAATAGCATTCCATGATGCTTATTTTATCCTTGATATAGGAATCCCAATTTTCTTCATTTTCAAATATTTGAGTGGAGGCTTTATATTTTTCTATGGCGAGAGAAAATTTTCCTTGGTTGTATAATTGATCTCCTTCTTTTTCTAATTGAATGCCGGAAGGATCGGCGGAAGCGTTTTGGCTAGCTAATGGATTAGTGATAAGAAATAAAAGAATGCAGAAAATGATTAGACGCATTGAGATTGTTTTTTTAGTGCAGGCGAATTCATTCGCCTTCATGAACATAGATATTTAGGCGAATGAATTCGCCTGTACTTTACTTTTGGATGTTGTCTAAAATTTCCACCGCCTCTTTATTCTTATAATGTCGAGGTTGAGCGACTATTTTTTGGAGTATTTTTTTGGCTTCAACTATGTTTTCCATTTTTAATAATACCAATGCCCGAAACCATTCGGCATCTTGAATGTATGAACTTTCTACATCGATGGTGTCAAACTTTTCCAATGCTTTTTGATTTTCGTTAAGCATCAATTGACTTAACCCTACATATAAATTTCCTCGATTAGCAAAAGGAAAACCATCTTGTTTGACGAGTGGCGAAAGCAATTCAATCGTCTTTTTGAAATCCTGGTTCGAATAGTTAATCATCGCTTCATTCCAAATATCTGATTGAGCGTTAGCATTCCGTTCGCCGGCAGCATCAGGTAATACAAAATGATTAGCGAATAAATCACTTCCCGATTTTGGTTGATTCATATTTTGAATTAGAAAAATAGCTGCCGCTAAAAAAGCAAATACTGCAGCAATTTGCATCACTCTTTTTAGCAAAAAAACGGTAGCCGATTTCTTTTTATGCTTTTCCAAAGCAGTTAATACTTTTTTTCTAAGTTGTTCTTTTGCAGCTGATCGGATGACTTGTAAGTCCTTTTGATGTCGTTCAAATTCTTGTTTAAGGTCAGCGTTAGATTCAATGCGTTGTGTGAAATCTGTTTCAGAAATTTCACCTGAACGAAATCTGTCGATGTATTCTTGATGGTCTTTAAGGGTGCTCATATTTTTATGGTTTTCATTTTATAAAAAAGTTTTACTGTATCAATTTTCTTAATTTTTGCAAACACTTATACTTCCGATCTTTCGCTTGAGTGCTTCCTTCCAATCCAGCTCGTTCTGCAATTTCATTCATATTATATCCCCAGTATCCCCAGTCTAAAAGAATTTGTTTACAAATTTCTCCTATTTGATCTAGGTATTGATGAAGTTGATTGATATCCTCATTGGTTTCCATTTTTTTAATGGGCAATGATTCAGAATCAATAGCCTCAGGTAGCTCCTCTCGGTAGTCTATTTGGTTAGTCGTATTTTTTCTAAAAAGGTCGACAGATTTAAAATAAAAAATTTTATAAAAATATGTGGAGAGTTTACTTGCCCCTTTAAATTGTGCAGAAGTAGTCTGATCAATCAGAGCCATAATCGCATCCGTAAAAACATCCAATGCTTCGTCTTGGGAGAGTCCAGTCTTTTTGGCAACTTTAGGTAGGTAGTGAATGAAATCATTTATCAGGTGGTCGACCGCTTGTTCTTTTATAGCACCTCCTGTCGAAAATGCTTCAATTATTTCATCATCAGACCACGTTTCGATTTTTGGCATTAAGTAGTTTTGAGTAATTTCTTTAGGTTTCAAAATGAAAAAATAAATATAGGAATAAAAAAAGGTGTTACCGTTATTGCGATAACACCTTTTTATGTACTCCGAACTTCCACTTCAAAACTCAATCTTTCCGAAGAAGGAGCTTTGGAGTATATAAATTATACACTCACCGCTTCATACAATGGAAAATTTTCCATAAACGTATTTACTTCGCCTCGTACTTCAGTAAGTAAATCTTCATTCTCAAAATCAGAAAGAATTCGATCCATCCACTCTACTACTTTTACGCAATCTGCTTCGGTGAATCCACGAGTGGTAATTGCCGCAGTTCCGATTCTAATTCCTGAAGTGACAAATGGACTTTGAGTATCAAAAGGAACCATATTTTTATTAACAGTAATGTCTGCCAAAACTAAAGCATTTTCAGCCTGCTTCCCCGTTACATTTTTATTTCTCAAATCCAACAACATCAAATGATTATCTGTTCCACCTGAAATTAATTTATAACCTTTTTCTACAAATGCATTTGCCATTGCTTGTGCATTTTTGATGACTTGTTGACCGTACGCTTTCCATTCTGGTTGCAATGCTTCATGAAATGCAACTGCTTTTGCAGCAATCACATGCTCCAAAGGACCACCTTGCATTCCAGGGAAAACACCACTATTTAAAATAGCAGACATTTTGATTGGATTTCCTTTTTTAGTAGTTCGTCCCCAAGGATTGTCGAAATTTTTTCCCATCATAATTGCACCACCTCGTGGGCCACGCAAAGTTTTATGAGTTGTTGTTGTTACAATGTGACAATGCGGCATCGGGTCGTTTAACAAACCTGCTGCAATCAATCCAGCAGGGTGAGCGATGTCAGCCAAAAGCAATGCGCCCACTTTATCTGCAATGGTTCGGAAGCGAGCATAATCCCAATCCCGTGAGTAAGCTGATGCTCCGCAAATAATTAATTTAGGTTTCACTTCCAAAGCTTTTGCTTCCACTTTATCCATGTCGATGGTTCCAGTCTCCGCTTCCACTCCGTAAAAGTTTGGCTTAAAATGTTTTCCAGAAAAATTAACTGGTGAACCATGTGACAAATGTCCTCCATGCGAAAGATCAAATCCTAAAATAGGATCTCCCGGTTGCAAAACTGCTAAGAAAACTGCTGCATTTGCCTGAGCGCCTGAGTGAGGTTGCACATTAGCATACTCAGCCCCGAATAATTCTTTCAAATAATCGATAGCCAATTGTTCGATTTTATCAACTACTTCGCAGCCACCATAGTATCTTTTTCCAGGGTAGCCTTCGGCATATTTATTAGTCAAGCAACTGCCCATCGCATCGATGACATCTTGACTGGTAAAATTTTCAGAAGCGATTAATTCTACACCACTTCTTTGGCGATGTAATTCTTTATTGATGAGGTCTTGAATGACAGTATTTTTCATAATAATTAAATGCGTAAAGTTTAAAAATGAAAATATTAAAAGAAAGCGCAAATGTAAGTAGTTAAATTCTCTATTAAAAATCTTAAAAAAAACTTTTTTACGATGTAAAAAGAAGAACAATGAAAGGTTGGTAAGGTTTTGGTTTAGATATTAAATAAAAACAAAATATTATAAAATAATAATATGAGGAAAGTGAGTCCTTTAAGTTTTTTTTAACCATCCCCCCGTTGTTTTTGGTTGATTAGTTCAACTGCTAAAAAAGAAATTAGGATAAACTGGATTTGCATTCAGTTTACTAATTACTTGATGCTCGATTAAACTATTTGGCTAAATATCTTTTTACTATTTTTATGAAGTACTTAAAAACAATAGGTTTATGTTATCCTTTTCTTGGAAGCACATTTTTATAACACTATCGCTTTTTATCTTTTCTCAAAATATACTTTCAGCTTTGACTGATCGATATCGAGTTATGTGGGTGGATGATCCTGCGACTACGATGACTATAGGTTGGGAACAAATTTCAGGAAGTGATCCTGTTGTTTATTTTGACAAATATAATGGAGGGCAAGACTTTGCAAATTATGGTTTATACCAAAAAGCAGATCGCAAAGTTTGGTCAAAGGGCATGAATAATCATTTTGCTCGACTCACCAATCTTCAACCAAATACTATTTACCACTTTATCATCAAAGACAGCGAAGGTGTTAGTCAAAAAATGTCTTTCAAAACTGCTCCAGATAATCCATACGAGCGGCTTTCTATTATTGCTGGTGGTGATTCTCGAAATCATCGGAAGGCGAGATGTAAAGCTAATTTGTTAGTGTCAAAATTACGGCCACATGCTGTAATGTTTGGAGGGGATATGACTGGAGGGGATATTGAAAGACAATGGAAAGCGTGGTTTGATGACTGGCAAAAGACGATGACTGCAGATGGTCATTTGACGCCAATAATTCCAGCACGAGGAAATCACGAAGCTTCGAATCAGAGTTTGGTGGATATGTTTGATGTGAGAAATAAAAAGAATATGTACGCCTTGAATTTGGGAGGAAGTTTATTACGGATTTACACTTTGAATTCAATGATTGCAGCAGGTGGAGATCAAAGGAATTGGTTAGAAAGTGACCTGAGTGAGAACACTCATGTGAAATGGAAAATGGCTCAATATCATCATGCTATTCGTCCTCACATGAGTAAAAAATCAGAGCGCAATGCTCAATTGAAAAACTGGGGAACTTTATTTTATAAATATGGAGTTGATCTAGTTTGTGAATCTGATGCGCATGTAGTTAAAACAACTTATCCGATTCGCCCTTCCAAAGAGCGAGGAAGTGATGAAGGATTTATTCGAGATGATGAACATGGGACTGTATATGTAGGGGAAGGATGTTGGGGAGCGCCATTGCGTAGAAGTAATGATGATAAATCTTGGACTCGGGCAAGTGGAAGTTTTAATCAATTTAAATGGATTTTTATTGACTTGGATGGAATAGAAGTGAGAACGATTAAAGTAGATAATGCGGAGCAAGTCGCTTCGGTAGATGCCAATGATATATTTTCTGAACCTACAGGTTTGGATATTTGGGTACCTCGAACTGGAAGCGTTTTAAGAATTGGAAATAAATCTGTTTTGGTAAGTAATGAAAATTCTCAAAGCTCAGTCAACAACTCTACTCCAAAAAGGAAAAAGCTAGAGCCAAAGCGATTGGTCAATATAAAACCATTAGAAGTTTCTCAATTTCAGTCCAAAGTTAAATCAGACGAAGTAGTAGTTCAATGGATGACGAAAAATGAAACCTTACAACCAATCTTTGAAGTTCAAAGATCGATTGATGGAAAAAAATATTTGACCTTAGCTCAAATCCACGGAACTGGAGATGCTGAGAAAGTGAATACCTATAAAATTGTAGATAATTTAAATGGAGTTACTTCGGGAGTTTATCCAAAATATAGATTGAAATATATTCAGTCCAACGGCGATGTTTTATTGCTCCAAGCAGAGCGAGAAATCTTAGAAAATAAAGAATGGAATAACCATGACCGTTTACAGACTAATCCTAGAACTGGCCAAATTCAATTTAAATATAATTTACAACAGCCAGCTGATATTAGTGTAAGATTGGTCAATGCGATTAACCGACAAGTGCTGAAAAATAATTTCTCTAATACAAAATCAGGTAATTTTTTACAATCTCTTGATATGAGTATGATTGCAACAGGAGATTATTTATTGATTATTGAAGCCAATAAGCAGGTGATTCAAAAATATAAAGTGGAGATAAGAACTTGAACTTATGGGTTTTAAAAAAGTAGAGGAGTGAAACCTTAGCAGGTACACTCCTCATAACCCCAAAAAACCAAATGAAAACTTCTTTAGTTTTCTTATATAATTAAGAACAACTTTTACAATTTATTAAAACAAAGATAAACGCTTTTGAATATATATTTAAACATTTATTTACGTATTAAAACACAATATAGTTATTAAACATAAAGAAAACTATAAAGTTTAAACTATATAGTTTTTTTTTGAAAAATATTAAATCAATTTAATGAAAACTTAGGCACTTGGGTTTTCGTGTCATTGTAAAATGTCAATAAACTGATTTCCACTTTCATAAATGGAGTTAAAGGTAAATCTGATAGAATATCCATTACCCCTAATTCTGAGTTAGCTGAAAAGATTCCCCATAGTCTGGAATTTTCTAGTGATAATGCATAACTCACAATCTTTCCTTCTTCAATAAGTTTATTTACTGCTATCCTTTGGAATGGCACTAAATCCATAAATTCTTCTGATAATATATTTGGTAACTTGAAATCTACCATGTAATTATATTCTACCATTCGTTCGTAGTTTTTAATTTAAATCTTTGATTCTTCAATTTACACATTAAAACAGTTTGAAGCTCTAGTTTGGTTTAAATTTTTTAATAAAAAATAATGAAAAGTCATCGAATGATCAATTCAATATTAAAAAAAGGAGAACCCTTTTTAGCACTTTTTAATGTTTTGGAAAAAAAATTAATACTTTTTAACCAAACCCTTTTATTAATTAACGGAACATTAGTGGTTTTGAAGGGTGTTAAAATTTAGTTTTATAAAATAATAATAACCTAAGGGCAGAATTGATTTCAAATGCCTTGGTGTTGTAAAGGCAAACGTTCAACGAATCAAGTCTAATCTATTTTATAATAATTTAAATTTTAAGCCATGGTAGTATTAAAAAAATCTTTTAACCTAACTTTCCTCGTACTCTTGGCTTTTGCAATTTTTGTTAGCTCTTGCGCAAGAACACAAAAATTAGTGGAACAAGGTCGATATGACGAAGCGGTAGAATTAGCAACTAAAAAACTTTCAGGTAAAAAAAGAAAGAAAGTTAAACATGTAAAAGCTTTAGAAAAGGCATTTGATAAAGTAACTCAACAAGACATGCAGAGAATCGCAAAATTGGAAAATCGACCAGGTAGCGAAGAAAGAATTGTTGAGGTGTATCGACACATTAGAAAACGTCAAGAAATGGTTTTTCCACTTTTACCTTTGTTGAGTATAAAGGGTTACCAAGCTGAATTCCAATTTGTAAAAGTAGATGAATTAGAAACTGCTGCGATGAGTAAAGCGGCAAAGGCTTTGTACGAAACTGCTCAAGATCAATTAGTCGATGCGGAGCGCGGCGACAAATTAGCTGCTCGAGATGCATTTCATAATTTGGATAAAATAGAAAACTACTTCCAAAATTATAAAGATGTCAATGAATTGAAATTCAAAGCTAGAGAATTGGGAACAACACATGTTTTATTTGAAATGAAAAATAATGCACAAGTTATTTTGCCTCAAGAATTTGAAAATGAAGTTTTGCGAATGGGCGTGGACGAATTGAATAGTGGCTGGAATCAATTTCATTTGTCAGAACCTGCCAATGAAAGTATTGACCTCAAAGTAAGGATGAATATTACTCAAATTGAGGTCAGTCCAGAACGAATCAAGGAACGAGAATATGTTGATTCTAAAGAAATTGAAGATGGTTATGACTTTGTTTTGGATGGAAATGGAAATGTGATGAAAGATACATTGGGAAATGATATTACAGTTCCTCGGAAGGTTTTGATCTTAGCAAGAGTCTTTGAGGTTTTCCAAAGTAAAGCGGCAATTGTTTCAGGCCACTTAGAATATTTTGATGTTAAGGATAATGATTTGATTCGATCAACTCCAATAAGTGTAGAATCTGTTTTCGAAAATTATGCGTCTCATTTTAGAGGAGACCGAAGAGCTTTGTCTCATTATTCAAGAGGAAGGTGTGGTACGCAACCATTGCCATTTCCACTGGATGAGGAGTTATTATTGCAGGCTGCGGAGGAAATGAAACCGATAGTGAGAGAAGAAATTTTGTATTCGGGTAACCTAGCGGTGTTGAGATAATTACCCCCCAGGTTCCGCTTAAAGCGGAGAGCTTTCTTCGATTATGCCTTTGGCAATCGAAAAAGTCGCGAGCTATTTGATTGACCATCATAATTTATATGAATAAGAAAGGACTTTGAAATTAAATTTCAAAGTCCTTTCTTATTCTCAATTCATCGGCAATAAAATAAAAGTAAATTATAATTTTAAATCAGATAGTAATTAACTTTTCCAAATGGCAAAGGCATATTTGGAAAAGGCTTCCACGCACAAGTGGGGGAATGGGGGCTTATTTCTTAAGCCCAATTTGTTTCAATCTCTCATCCAAATATTCTCCCGCCGTAATCGATTCATAAGCCAACGGATTTTCTTCCGTGACACATTTATCCAAACAAGTCAAATCCATATCACTCTTAGGATGTAAGAAAAACGGGATTGATAAACGAGGCATATGCCATTGTTCTCTCGGCGGATTCACCACTCGGTGAGTCGTAGATTTCAAAAGATTATTAGTCAATCGTTGTAACATATCGCCAACGTTTACCACAATTTCTCCTTCATCAGGCAGTATGGGTAACCATTTTTCCTCCATATCTTGCACCTGTAAACCACCTGCTGAAGCTCCAACCAATAACGTAATCAAATTAATATCTTCATGCTGTTCCGCTCGAATCGCAGATTCAGGTTCCTTGGAGATAGGAGGGTAGTGGATCGCTCGAAGGATACTATTTCCTTTCTCAATATTTTTGGTAAAATAATCTTCTCCCAAGTCTAAATAGATTGCGATTGCTTCCAAAAGTGCTCCACCTGATTTTTCAAAAGCTCGATATAACTCATTTCCCAAACGAAAAAAATCAGCTTCTTCCGCTACATTTACATTGTCAGGATATTGTTTTTTCAAGGGATGATCGGGAGCAACAGTTTGTCCAATTTGGAAAAACTCTTTCAAGTCAGCCACTTCTGATTGCTTCGCATGTTCTGTTCCAAAAGAAGTATATCCTCTTTGGCCAGCTAATCCAGCCACTTCATAATTTCTTTTTACCTCTACAGATAGTCCAAAAAAGCGTTTTGCAGCAGCATAAAAATCATCAACCAATTGCGCTGAAACGCCATGATTAACAACTCCAACAAATCCAACTTCCTTAAAAGCTCGACCTAATTCGGCAACAAAGTCCGCACGCACCGCTGGTTCCCCATGGATAAAATGATCTAAATCAACTACGGGTATGTTTCTTTTTGACATAATTCGATAATTTATATTTTCTCAAAAATTGTGTTTAATAATAGCAAAACAAAATAAGGATTTTTTTGGAAAAATTTAAGCTTACTTGGGTTGGATGCAGCCCTTTAGGAATTCGAATAAAATAGATTCATAATTTTCGGTCGCTTATTTTGTTCTTAGTTTTTGCTTTGAAAGCATGAGTTTATCTGGATAAATGATTGATTTCAAAGGGGGAAATAAGGACAAAAGAAGTAGTGAAAATTCTGAATCTATTT
>Ga0115005_10003289_pt1 | contig 12923 bp, 9 predicted proteins | sample ArcOceMetagenome_FD_87163 | JGI IMG/M metagenome (GOLD analysis project Ga0115005, IMG submission 87163) | Marine eukaryotic phytoplankton communities from Arctic Ocean - Arctic Ocean - Greenland ARC118M Metagenome | ecosystem: Environmental > Aquatic > Marine > Oceanic | place: Arctic Ocean... | reverse complement strand
TTTATGTTTGTTGTGAACCTTTTTAACAGTTGTTCTTCAACAAGTTCAAAAGTACAAGTAAGTTTTAAGAAGATTTTTGCTTTATGAAAATAAATTAAGTACAGAAGGTTGTACCCTACCCTGGATACGTCCAAACTCAACAACTTCACCGTCGATATCGTTGAAACTCCCGCTTGACACAGGGTCCATTCTGAATGCAACGCAAGGAAAGAATTCAGCCTTAGCATTCTTTGTGTGTGATCCGTTTTCAAGTCCCAACAGAATTTTCGCAACTTGGAACCTACTGCAGGGCTCGCGGATCACCATGATGTTGAAGATTCCATCATTTAGTTTTGAATCAGGTGATTGTATAGTAGCTGACGATGCATGGGTAACTTGCGAGGCCCAGAATAAAATAAAATCTCCTTCGATAGTCAACCAATTGGAAGGGACGTCATCACCAATAGCGGGGAAGTTATCTTTCGTATAATCACCCGAATTGATTCCATCATCTACCGATGCGGGTAGGAACGAAAACTTTCCCTTGTACGACCTCAAGTTGATTACACGCCAAACTGCCCATAAATCGTTCCGAAGCATACCCATAAAGCGAATGGTTTCAGATTCAATATCAATATCTGCGATCATTGCCCATGAGTATGTCAAGAATGCACCATATGATTCATTCTCTGTCTCATAGTGCGACAAGTCACATTTTGACGATCTTCCTTTGACTATCATGAATGTAGACTCTAGAACACTGTATTTTTCCTGTAATCACCAAGGAAGAAAATGAGCTTTGCAATGGGTTTTCAAGTCCTGATATTCGACTAATGGTACGGTACTACGTACCGGTACTACTCACCTTTGCAGCATAAAGTACACTAGCAGCCAAGCCATTGGACGTCCCACAACCAACAATGCCAAACTTTAACTTTCGAACGACTTCATCGTAGTCACTTCTTGTCTGTAATCCTTGCAAAACTTCCGCAAGAATTCCATCGCCTCCCAATGCGACAATGCCATCATACTCTGCAATATCCCTTTCCCTAATGCCTGTGTTATCTGCTGTAGAAGCATCTTCATCTTGTTTCATCATTCTTTCCACAGCATGTCCAGCTCGTTTGGTTATCAATACATCATGCTGAATACCGCTCTCATCTAGCATCTTTTTTACAACATTCTCATACGTCTCACGGCCCTTTTTCTTACCACTAAAGGGATTTACAACAACTAAATATCTATGATTTGTTGGCTGAAGCCCAGCAACATTCCGAATATTCTTGACCAAAGAAGAAGCCATGGCAAAATCCTCTGTCGACTGTATCTTATACCTCCTATGATTTTCATGGCGATATCCTAACAAAGTTGGATCAATGTTTGTTTCATCGTCATCTAACAAAGATTCATGGCTGCCATTGCCATTGCCATTGCCATTGCCATTGCCATTGGTGTAGCATTCCTTGAGCTGCTGAAGGATTCCGCGCCGTGGCAAAGCTCTAGGATATGCAAAAATATTGAGGTAAGCAGTTGCACCATTTCCTCCGAAAGAACAAATGTCAGAATCAGCCCCTTTATCAGAGGAATCGCACTGATAATCAATCAATTTCTTGCCAATTTCTTTCTCCAATGCTTCCATTTTCTCTTGGCCCTCGAAAGCTTTCTTGGAACTACGAATACATTCCCCATTATCATTTTCATCGAGGCAGAATTCGATTTCAACTCCAATGATATCATTGACGTTGATGCGATCGAAAACATGGCCAGAAGATGAATTTTTGAGCTTGAGAATGTTGGATTCGTACGTGTAGGTCAAATAGAAGTTTGAGTGATTGTCAGCATTGTACGAGATCGGTACTTGAGCAGCAACTTTGTCGTCCCACCCGTCAGTTTGAAGTGCATCAGCCGCCATTTGAGAATGGACTAGAAATGCAGTCAGCAGAATATAGAAGATGATCTCAATCTTTTTGGAATGGATGGTGGAGCGAGAGAGCGAGCTTGTGAACTACTTCTTGTTGTGAAGGTTGTTTCTTGAAGAAGAAGCAGCATGATCAATGTTGCATGTTGCATGTTCAATGTTGACATTTGATTGATAGAAGGGGGGGGTACGGTACATACCCCGGTAGATAGGGAGGAGGAAAGCAACATTTCTTGCTACCGGTTCATTACCTGTCTGTACTGTCCAATGAATCGCGCCAAATGCGTTTTTCAGGCCATTCTTGGGGCCAATGATGAAGCTGAGAAAAAAATGTTGATTGTGAAGAAGAAGCGACGATACAGACGAAGATTCTTCCCCCCGTCTCCTCCTCCAGAGAATGACCACTAACTGTCAAAGAATACCCAGCTCAAAACTCAGAAACCACCAAACACACAAGATGGGCGATGATAAATACTCCATGGAAGCTTCCAAGTCGCGACGGTTTCGACACTTTTTTACAGAATTCACATTTAGCAAAGCGTTTCTTTACGTCATTGCCCTTCTATACGTATCAATTGTATCAGTCCTCTCCATTCTCCAACCTTTTTTCCTAGACATTTGCAAAGACCAAACGGAATCCCTGAATCTCGATTTTGAAAATCCTGTATATGACCAGCGAATTTGTAGACGGACGAGAGCAAGGGCACTCTTATACCTCACACCTGAGGAATGTGGGTTTGGCAGGCGAATAGTCATATCGGCGCTTTTGGGAGGGCTCATTGGGTGGGAAAGGAGGAATGCCGATCGTCCAGCTGGAATTCGAACCATGAGTTTAGTATCTTTGGGAGCTTGCCTTTTTTCCATTTGTTCTTCGTTTGCTTTCATTGAAGGGCCTGTGAATTGGGATGGCTCGCGTAAGTATTTGAATATTTATGTATTCTTAGACTACTACAGTACGACTATTACTACTGCTACTACCATTGATTTATTTCATGCTCCTTTGTCTTTCTCACTTTGTTTGAATGGTAAACGTTTGGTTATAGGTGTGGCGGCTGCAATTCCATCTGGTGTTGGATTCCTGGGCGCAGCAGTTATTTGGAAGCAAGTGAACAAAGAAGAGGATGGTCATACGGTACATGGGTTGACAACTGCTGCAAGTGTATGGCTCAGTGCTGCTGTCGGGATAGCATGCAGTGGTGAACTCTACTTTGCTGCGACCTTCAGTGTAGCCATTATGCTGTTAATGCTTAGGTTTGGACCCAGAGGGCTTTCAGAAGAATTTGAAGAAGAAGAGGATGAACTTGATGATTTCGACGAAGAGTTAAACGGTGATATTATTGGCAGACAACCAAGTTATGCTTTCAGAGATGTTCCTGCAACGGCCCCAGAGTTACAGCATTTGAATCCTCCAGGTAGCCCGGTTAGTTTTCTTAGCCCATCTGTTAGATCTAATAGATCTACTGGTAATCCAACAAAGAGATCGGTTCAAAAGATTCCTTCGCTGAAAATATGAATAGAAGGTGTCATTCAAATTAATGAGCATGTGTGCACGCCCTAAACTTGTTTTAAATGTGTCGTGAGATTTTTTCTTGCTCGTCTATCTCTGTTTGATGGCATAGCTCAGTATTTATTGAATACTGTAGCCCTCCTTCGTTCATTCCACCGCTTGATTCTGATGGATTCTTCCACTACTGTTGTATGTATGATACTGTTGTTTGTGAGGAGAGTTCAAAGTGGAGACAAGAAAATTCGAAGACTCCTCTTCCCTTTCTTCCTTCTTTCGTGTGACTTCAAATCTTGAAAAACAAGTTTGTTGAAAATGAAGAAGAATCTGAGGGGTGAGGGGACACCGCGACGGGACACGGGAACACTAACGACACAAAAGACAACGGCGCCTTCCGCCTTCCTTTCAAGGACGAACCCTAATAGAGTAACGAGTAACCCCACCTTAGTACCATGGACGTAGCTGCAATCATCGCATCGGTGGGATCATTCGTCGTCTCAGAACGAGTCATCAAAGCGAAGGCAACTTTTTTATTCGGCCTAGGATTAACAGTGTGCTACGACCTCTTCATCCACAGCAATGATGCTGCTACTCTACGTGTCTACCGTGGTGAGTCTTATCAACTCATAAATCGGATCTCACTTTCTTTCTCTCATTAATGCCTTTTATACTAACATACTACATTCAACTGAAAGGACCGGGTCTGATTTCAATTTCATTTATCCTGTTTGCTTTTTGCTTGCGGTCCTGGCGAAGAAATGGCATAGCCTGCGATGAGCTGATATTCTTACCGGGGACAGCACATGCTGAAAAAGGCGTGAGGAGCAATGGTAGTATGCAGCTGCCACTCAACTTACGCCACGGTGATCCGAATAGCGCGCTGTCATTTGAATCAGAAGAAGAAGAGTCAGACATTGAAACAGTTAGCAAGTCTGCTGCTTATGTATCTAGCCCGCTTATGCTAAACGCTAATAATGATTTTGGACAGGAAAGCACACATTCTTCGAAAAGTAATGAGTCGCTCACAGCAAATACGAATGCTATCGAGTCTTTTGAAATAGACGAGCAGGAAATGGAGCCGCTTACAATGGCAGACGAGTATAAGGTATATTCTCCATCAAATTTGTGGAGGGTATGCAGGAGACAAGGATCATCATCGAATAAGAAGAATTCTGGAAATACACCGGATAATGAAGCAAATCAATCGCGGCTTCCAGAATTATCCAAACAACAAGCCCAGCAGCAAATAAAAGGATTCCTTAAACTGTTTTCAACGCTTTCAAGGGAGACGAATGAATATGCCCCCTCAGGTCCGATTGTCGCTAGTGCTGGGCTAGATTTGTGCATGCCCGTTCTTATGAACTTCCACATGTTTATGATTTTAACACATACGGACGGAAGCGAAGATGTGCAAATCCCACCACAAGTTTTGCCCCTGATCTTTCTCTCTATTTTGATGTTGAGATCTTTCATTCCATTCAAGTCCAGGAAGCGTTTCTGGGGAATGATTCATTCAGCCGCCTCTGCTCCATTTTACACCGTCACGTTTCGTGATGAAATTATTGGTGAAGCTGCAACGAGCGTGGTTCGTCTCTTGCAGGATATTTTCTTCGCTTTATTTTATTACTTTGCTAGCATGTATGGGATATTTTCGGGATCGCCAGAACTTGAGGCAACAGGTTCAAAGTTGGAGAAAAATATTGTGTTGCACAATATTGTATTGCCCACATGTGCAGTTCTGCCTTTACTCAGTAGGTTCCTGCAGACACTCCGGCAGGCATACGATGCGCAGCGAAGGTGGCCATATCTCGGGAACGCATTCAAATATTTAACGGCTAGTATGGTGATCTTTTATGGAATGACACACTCAGAGGAAGAGAGATCGCAATTATGGAAATACTGTTTTGCTATATGTTTGATATTCCAGATATGGTGGGATATTGTAATTGATTGGGAAATCCTACACATTGTTCCCAAAGAAGAGGTTGAGTCCTGTTGCTGTCCTTTGTTCTCCAGAATCCAGCTGAGATCGAAAAGGCTGTTCAAAAAGAAGAGGACATATTGGAGGATTATAATCATCGACATCATCTTTCGATTCACCTGGATGTTGTCCTTCATACCAGCATACCACTTGGATTGGGCAGGCGAGATTAAGCAAACATTATCCGTCGACCTGAATACAATAGTGGGTCTCGCTGTTTCTCTGACTGAATTGATCAGGCGATGCTGTTGGGTCATGCTCAGACTAGAGTTGGAAACAATCAAAATCACTGATGATAAGTACATTGGAAATAGATGGTCTGCTGTTTCATCAAGAGTTCAATATCGATGGTTCGCTCCAAAAGAATGCATAAGATGCGATAATACTGATACACCTGTGTCGCAGAGTAGCACTATGAAGTGGGCTGCCTATCGTCTTTTGGTGAAACGATTGTTTTGTCTAGAGCTCTTCCTCTGGTTCGCAGCCTTTATTGGTTTTGGTCTGTGGGTTGCAGCATTGGTATGAGCCATTTAAAGTACAGGCAGACTATGCAAGTATGCATCAAAATTGTTAAAATTAAGAATACAGTAGAGTGATTTGAGATAATAGATAACGAAGGAATGGAAACATTACGTTCATTCCATACTGCCTACGAGAATATATTACAACAGAGAAAGCATGAACGCCTTTGAATCAACCATTGCAGCTTATAGATAATGAAATGACTTGCGTTTATTCCTCAGCATACGTCCCTTTGAAGTTCAGCCCCTTATGCCCAACCGCAGACTTTCCATTTTGCCGCTCCCATAGCTCTTGATGATTCTCACCTAGCCAATCAGCCCACTGTCTTACAGCCTGTCCTCGGTGGCTTAGAGCATTTTTATCTTCTGTTGACATCATTGAAAACGGCCGATCAGATCCATCGGGAACAAAAATAGAGTCCCATCCAAACCCTCGCCCTTCGACAGGCTCGACAATGGTCCCTCTGGTTCTACCTGTAAACAAAACGGGATCCGCATGCGGAAATGGGCAGAAAGCGAGCGTGCATACTGCCACTGCGGTTTTATCTTCATATGCTAGTAACAGATTATACAATCCCTCAGATTGAAGCTTTTGCTGAAACCACTTGATGTAAGGTCCTGGCATTCCACCTAGAGCCTCAAATTGTAGTGATGTATCTTCAACGACACAAGGCCCATTTGCCAGCTGCGCAGCTTGGATGGCCTTATTCTTAGCGATAGCTTCGGTAGATGCCTCCTGTATTTCAGGTAAATCTACGTTCAAAACTTTCAAATCTACGAAACTCGTTTCTGGGTTTGGACCTTTTGTCGCTCCATGCTCAGACAGAATCATGTTCATTTCTCGTGCCTTCCAAATAAAATTATCAAGGAAGAAGACGCTGGATTCAGATTTAATTCATTTTTGAAGAACAGCATGATGGAGCACATAATCTTACCTTCATTTCATTACCGGTTACAAATGAGATCTTCAACTGATTGAACTGCGATGTTTCATCATAGGTTTCAGCACGCAGCTTGAACGTTTCCGGCCGAATCGGCTTTATTGCATTGGTAAAAGATTCCGTCACTATGAAACATTGGAACAGTAGAATACATTCCAGGATTCTCATCATCATGATCAACGAATCAGGTCACAGTATTGTGCTTGTTGGATGTTGGATGTTCAATGTTGTATTGTTGTTCTTGCAAAGGTTGGCATTTTCTACGGAGGATGCACGCAGAACTCTGCAGAACTTCAATTTTTCTTCTTGGTTCTCGTCCTTTCTCGCGCCCCTCTTTCTTCTCTGTCTATTTTCTCGAACCACTTTTTCTCGGATGTGATAGCAGGTATGTACAGAGATCTGCGGAGACCCTCCTCCCAATGCACGTATTTTGTTGTACCAATTACCAGCTTGAATATTATTAATAGAAATTATATATTAATTAGCATATTAATGAAATACTAAAGCCCAATGAGACTTATTGCGTGAACATTACGCCCCCTTGGTTGCCTGAGATCTAACACAGCTATTGACAGTATTCCTCAAAAGCATTGCAATAGTCATAGGTCCAACTCCACCTGGAACGGGAGTAATCTTTCCAGCAACCTCCTTGACGCCAGCATAGTCAACATCTCCGACAAGCCTGTATCCCCTCTTAGCAGAAGCATCATCGACACTATTGATGCCAACATCTACTACGGCAGCTCCCTCCTTGATCCATTCCTTCTTCACCATTTCAGCCCTTCCAACAGCTGCGACAACGACATCAGCTTGACTAACAACACCAGGTGCATCAGTAGTTTTACTGTGAACAATGGTAACGGTAGCATCTCTATGCATGAGCAACATGGCAACAGGAAGTCCAACGAGGTTACTTCTTCCGATGACAACCGCGTTCTTTCCCTTCAACTCAATACCACTCCTATCCAAGAGCTCAATGCATCCTTGGGGAGTGCACGGAATATGAAAAGGTACTGAAGACAAATCTTTCCAGTCAATCTTTTCTGCACCAACGTGAGTACCAGTTGAACAGAGAGCAGCGGTATTTTTAGGATGAAGCCCATCTACATCTTTGCTGGGGTGAACAGCTTCGATGATGTTATTCTCATTGATGTGCTTAGGAAGAGGCAACTGCACCAAAATACCGTGAACCTTTTCATCGTTGTTTAATTCCTGAATCTTGATCAAGAGTTCATCCTCTGTGGCAGTATCTGGGTAATCAAATCCAAAGGATGCGATTCCAACTTCCTCACAAGCCTTCTTCTTCATTCTGACATATGTCTGGGAATCACGCCTTGCTCCTACAAGAATGACTGCGAGGCCAGGTGCAGAGCGAAGAGTTGATACGCGTTCTTTAAGTTCGCTCCTGATGATAGCAGCGATTGCTTTTCCGTCAATATCGTTGGAGGTCATTTTGAGAGGGTTATGTTTCTGGGTATGTATGCTGCGAGGAGCTAGTTTGTGTAAGTTAGTGGCAAATGCGGTTGCTGGAACGAGAAGGGCTAGAAAACTTAGTACGAAGCCCAGGCAGTGTAGATTCAACGTTGCCTTAATCTTGGGGAATACAAGGAGTGCCAGTGATGCACTGCTTAAAAAATGTGTGTGTGTGAAAAGTCTACTAGACCGGTACAGGATATTCAATGTGAGGTGACAGGTGACAGGTGACAGTGAGATGATGGATGGTGAAAAGATCTTTTGGACAATTTGGCGGTTAAGTTGGGGAATTTGAGAATGTTTTTTACGCCTAATTTTGTGACTGTTGTAAACAAATGCGATTTTCAAGATTCAGCTTCGTTCGGCTCGCTTCCTCCTGGCTTTCCCATCTTCAACTACTGGCCACACACATTAAACGTAAAACATAAAACAAAAAATAACGCCGCTACGTTATTAATTGTGCCTAAAACAACATAAAATTAATAACGCCGCATAAGTCAATTGTGCCAGAACACAGTATCTACAATGGACAGCTGTATTGGAACCAACGTTGGTGGGGAAAGCTTTGAGGAGTTTTCCTGCCTCTATCCCACAACTATTGGGAAAACCTATACTGAGTGAGTAAAGAAAGCTGAAAAGCTACCGTTCCACATTGAAATTAATTGCTTTTGGCCAAAATTATTCTCTTATGGCAACTCACAATGCGCTTTCTCACCCTACCTACCCTCATAGAATGGAAAAATACTATGATCCACTCCCTATTATGCGTTGGATGCAGAACCATCCCATAATACCAGTTGCAGCTCTTGCTGCATACGCCTTTCTCATTGTTTGGGGGCGTAATGCTATGAAGTCAAGAGAGGCATGGCAGTGGAGGAAGTACCTAGCTGCTTGGAATTTCACCCTTTCTCTTTTTTCATGGATTGGAGCATACAGGACAGCACCACAGCTTATCCATAATTTGTCAACGATGTCACTACGTGACAACCTGTGTTTGGATCCGGAGATAACGTATGGTTCAGGATCTACTGGTCTCTGGGTCCAGCTCTTTATCCTTAGCAAATTTCCTGAGCTCATTGACACATTCTTCATTGTCATCCACAAGAAGCCACTCATCTTCTTGCACTGGTATCACCACATCACCGTTCTTGCATACTGCTGGCATTCCTATGTTACCAAATCCCCAGCTGGTTTATTCTTTGTATGTATGAATTACTGCGTGCACGCAATCATGTATGGATACTACTTCTTGATGGCAATTAAGATGAAGCCTAAATGGATGAATGCCATGTTCGTCACTACGGCGCAGATTAGTCAAATGGTCGTTGGAGTTGCTGTCACAATCATTGCATTTTATTACTACAAACATGATCAAGGAGATTGTCACATCCAGAAGGAGAATAACATCGCTGCATTTCTCATGTATGGATCATATCTCTTTTTGTTTGCACAATTCTTCATCGGCCGTTACTTTAAGGTCAGTGCTAAGGCAAGTCCTAAGAAAAAGGCTGCATAAGGACGAACGCATTATCTTGTTGTCGTGGACGCGAAACAAACTGGCTTTTAAGATTTTATACTGAAGAAAGTCTACTTGCGGGCCCCTTTTTTTGGAAAATGTTTGTGAAGAAGGGGCATTTTTTACAAAGGGAAAACCGCTTTATAATAATCTAAAAATAGTCCTTGTTAATAATGCTGCCACTGCGATTTTTCGATGAGGAATAACCAGACTTTTGGTCTATCCAGGCAGGAATACCTGGGAACGAACTGTTGATGTGCTGGTACTCCGGCATTTGTAGGCTTACATACTAACAGATACTGTAGAGGTCGCTGTATCTACTAGACAAATAAGGACAAAGAAGATTGTGGAGAGAAACTTTCCACTCGATCGACAACGTGAAAATTTTAATTCATTCAATATTTAGTCGTAACATTACTTCATAATTACATACCATCTAGTTGGGAGTCGATCTCCTTGAGCTTTTCTTGCATTCTTTTCTTGAGCTCTTCCAATGAGACAACTTCTTCTTCTATAGTTGGACTTTCTATAGATCTGCCTGCTGTAGTCTCTGAAGCATTATTTTTTTCTGCACGAGACGCTTCTGTACTTTTTGATGATGCAGGTATATCTGTCATCCATTCACCGTAAAGGCCCTGATCGACAATGTATCCGAGTGGCCTCTCAGCAACAGTAGGGAGCCCATTGACTTTGGCGGCAGTTTCAATGGCGTATACACATTCTCCAAGATCTCCTCCTCTTTCCAACGCGTCAACTAATGCATCGTAACAGTGTTTATATTCTCCAAGAAGTAATACGGCTTGAAGAGCCCCCCATCTAGCTTGATTTTTGATTGCATCAGTATTCCAGGTCGTTGCCCCACCACCCCGAGGATTGAGGTTGGAAAGAAACCTTACTAGTGCCATCTCGTCCCCTGCTCCACCGTCGGCCATGCCAAAATTCAATGCTGGGTAACGAGGAGAAAACATTAGTTACAATAATGACAAAGTAAATTCAACGGGTTCATTCAAGACGGACTGATTTGAACCGAAATGCAGTTCGGACGCACGTACCCTCTGCCGCAATTCCTCCCATGACAATTATTGAGTATCGATCAATGCTTGCACGAGTGAGTGGTTTTCTACCATTGATTTCATCCGACAATGATGGATCGAAGAAGCTTGTTCCTGCATTCACAGTTGTTGCTCTCCCCCCAAATCTTGCATCATTTAGCGCTGCCCAAGTACTTAGTACGCATCCTTCTACGGGACAACCCAACAAATAGGCACAGAGGAAATGCCCTGCTTCGTGTTTCACAATTTTCTTTGTATATTCCGGCGTTAAAATCCTTGTAATGGACTCAAAAACAGCACCATTCACCACCAATTTGTCTAGGAATCCAAGGACGAGAGTGAAGAAAATAAGAAAATTCAGCTCAATGCCTGTCGCGATACTGACACATCCCTCGATAGCAGCCAATCCCGCACCCGCTAAAAGGAGAGTATTGGTAGGTTTGGGTGTTAATGCCGCCAAGGTGACCCCAGTAATCTTCTCCAACAAAATCGGTGTGACATTTTTTGTCCCTTTAGCTGGATACTTTTCATCAGCTGCTGCACCGAAAGCAAGGGTATTGCCAGTTTCTTTCAAAACACCATACATTTCTGACATTTCCATTCTAGCAGGTGATGTGGGTGGATACTCCAGTGATCCAAGGTTGATTGAACCCTCTTCTGCAGTTCGTTTATTAATATGGTTTTCCTCCGCTTCTTTGGTTCTTTCCTCGATGGCGTTAAAGACTTGCAAGAAGCGTTCTTTATTCAAGGAGATTGCCTTTTCCTGTAGAAAATCTGTGGCTGACTTTAGTTCTCCAGCTTTTAGAAGTTGATCAAACTTTTCTTCAATTGCGACGTCTCCATTTGCCTGCGAATTTAGAGCTTGAAGAGATCTAGTGCCAATGACTAGCTGCTGCCTGTGCCTATTGATAGACACTGGGGAAAACGCAGTCGACGCTGGAACTGATCCGATTAATAGAAGTAACGATAGTGGTGTCATTAGAAGGGATTAATGATTTATGACCTAACTTGAATGAATTTAGTTTAGTTTTATGTTGAGATTGAGGTACAGTCAGGATCTTTTTCAAGAAGAAAAAGCAAAGTTGACTACGAGTTCTATGTGTTAGTAGCTTGAAGCTGCCATTCCAGTCAGTCTGAAGTCGGCCGCGAGACATCGTCACGCGGCACCACCCACCGCACCAACCCAGCTAACCGAACCATTTTTGGAAGAGAAGGGGGAAGCGCGCCAAATTCAAAATTCCGATCATGAATGACCGCCCCACCCAATTTCTGACGGAACCCCGCTTTCTTCAGTAAGTAGTATGTTGACCACTTTGAACTTGCTCGCTTGGAATGACGCAAAGTAGTGACACCGTACTAATTTCTACTCAATTTCTGCAAGCCCCCCGTCGGTCATTGCTGTTCTTCTTTCTTTCTCTCCAGTGTTTTTGAAAATAATCATAACAAAAGTTAAAAGTTTATCCGCATTAAATAAAACCGTTACCTCATTTGTCCGAAATAAATAAAACCGTTACATCATTTGTCCGAAATAAATAAAACCGTTACCTCATTTGTCCGAAATAAATAAAAGGGTTAAAACATTGTCCGCATTAAATCTAACCGTTATAAATTTGTCCGAAATAAATAAAAGGGTTAAAAAAGGCTATTTTCAATAAGTGGTAACGGTTAGATTTATTTCGGACAATGTTTTAACCCTTTTATTTATTTCGGACAATGTTTTAACCCTTTTATTTATTTCGGACAAATGAGGTAACGGTTTTATTTAATGCGGACAATTTTATAACCCTTTTATTTATTTCGGACAAATGAGGTAACGGTTTTATTTAATGCGGATAAACTTTTAACTTTTGTGTGTGTTTTAGCTTGTTTTTCTCTTTCCTGTACGGTATGATACCAAGTGATACTATCATACTGATTGTACAGCGGAAAGAGGATTCATAACGCTGTCATAACATAGTCAAGAATTGAAGAATAGGAGCAGATGTTACCTGCAATGGAAGACAAGATGAATCAAGTGGGAGCACTAGCAAAATCTGTA
>Ga0115005_10003288_pt1 | contig 12925 bp, 9 predicted proteins | sample ArcOceMetagenome_FD_87163 | JGI IMG/M metagenome (GOLD analysis project Ga0115005, IMG submission 87163) | Marine eukaryotic phytoplankton communities from Arctic Ocean - Arctic Ocean - Greenland ARC118M Metagenome | ecosystem: Environmental > Aquatic > Marine > Oceanic | place: Arctic Ocean... | reverse complement strand
CTGCCATTATCGAAAGACGTGACTGACATAACTAAATGATACCTACGCCCTTCATTTACGATGGTGAGATCTGTTCTTAACCCATCCATTAGGTAATCGGGACGGGGGTCGTGTTTGCGCTCTTTGGGGAAAATTTTATTTATATCCTGTGAGATAAGCTCACTCGGCTCGCAGCCAAGCATTTCGCACAACGCTTTGTTAGCCTTAACTATTGACCCGTTCGCATCATAAACCAGCACCCCTTCTTTAATTTCACTAACAACCCGATCTGCGATGGTCAGGTTAGACTGAGCATGTTGCAGAATTGAAATATCCTGAATAGCACCAATTTGCACATAGTCCTTCTCCCACACTACATCAGATAAGACAACCTGGTACCAACGAGTTTCTCTTCCAGCAATTTTTAACTGCAGAGTCGTTAAATAATTAGTCTTGAGCCTTATTGCTTCTGCCATTTCTAAGCGCTGCTCGTCAGTAAACAAAGAAAGGAATTTCTCTACGGTGAGCTTTCTAGGAAAATCAAAAAGGTTATCTACACTCTCAATGATTATAGAGCGAGAGGCGCTATCAATTTCTAACACTCCCAGTTTCGCCATATCTGACGCCATGGCAAAACGGCGGTTCGACGAGGCGAGTTCATGCTCAATTCTTTTTCTTTCAAGGGCGACTAATATTGTCGTTGTTAATGCCAATGCGCCATAGGGTTTAACGAGATAACCATAGGGCGACACTTTTAAAGCATTAGAGATAGTGGTGTCGTCACAATATGAAGTAGTAAAAACGATGGGAACCGCGAACTGTTCAGCAACTAACCTTGCAATGTCTATACCCGATTCACCTCCGCCTAGGTTTATATCCATGAGGATCAAATCAGGGCTTTCTTTTTCTATTAACGCAAAAAGTTGTTCGGTATTTATCGCAGTGCCTAAGACCCGTATATCAGCTTCCGCGAGTATGTTTTGGATATTCATAATCTCGACGAGACTGTCTTCGACTATGACTACTGACGGAGCCATTATTTTTGTCACTACGTCACACCTCAAAGCCGAAGGCTTCTATTGATTGTTTTAAAAGACCGGTATCAACAGGTTTTGTTAACACAGTCACATCTTTAAGCTCATAGGGTAAATCAATTGCGGCGCCGTAACCTGTTATAAATATAAATGGGATAGATAGTTTCGCTATCTCTCCTCCCAATTGGAAGGTATTTTCATGCCCCAAATGTACGTCTAAAAACATCATTGATGGTCGACTCTTCGCCAAAGCAGCTCGGACACTGGCAATATCTCCAAAAATTTCAATTTGCTCGAGCCCCATTTTTTTGAGGTGTTTCTTCAAATCTAGAGAAATAAGCAAGTTATCTTCTACAATAAAGGCGCTAGAAAGTGGCTTAGGACTCTCTATGTTATTAGCTTTAATAGCTCTGTTGTTACCTTCATCGTGTTCATCAATTAGATAAGTGTCTTCGAGCTCTATATATTTGCTGGGTATCAAAAATTCTGCGGTGAGGCCCGTTATCGTTGGCTTAATTTCAGTTCGGCCTTTTAGTTCATGTGGAATAACAGATTTAATAACCGTCATTCCAAAACTATCTTCCCCTAGACTATGTAAAGGAGGGCCGCCAAGTTCTTTCCAGAATATCTTGCAGCCCTTATTATTAAGCTCCCAAGTGATTGACACCCTGCCGTCATTACTTGTTGCGCTTAACGCACCGTACTTTGCAGCATTCGTGATCATTTCATGGAAAACAAGGACAATGGGCGTTACTGCATACGGCTTTAGTTTGATTTCAGGGCCTTCAATATGGAACGATGATTCGTTGACCATGTACGCTTTCAACTCGTTATTGAGCAACTGCCGAAAATGAATACTGTTGTATGAGGCGTGAGTAAGTTGATCATGACCCAAAGCTAACGCTGAAATACGGGACGACAGAGAGCTTACAAAGTCATTGATATTTTTTTTATGCTGAGACGTTTGTCCGATAATAGCGCTCACTAAGTTTAAAATATTTCTAACGCGATGGTTAAGCTCTCCTATGAGCAGTTCCAGCCTTTTTTTAGCCTCTCGCTGTAATGCTTCTTTCTCATGGAGATGGCGGATCGTCAGCTCCATAACCCCAAGGCGAATGGATTTAGCCCGTTCTATATCTAATGTAGTCCACGGAATCGACTTAAATTCATTATATTCGATCCACTTGTCAAAGCTTGCTCTTGGGGTGAGGATCTTCTCTTCCCCTTTTTGTTCAACTCGCTTTTCTGGATTACCTGCCCATGTCACCTGCTCTACAACTGAGTTTCTGAAAAGGAATATGTAATCCATAGGTTGGCTTGATATCTTAAGCGCGAGTACACCGGCAACCTTTCCACCAGAAAAATCACCGCCACAGTCAGCCAAACTATCAAATTGGTGTATTTCTTCTTCAGGAAGCCGCTTTAAGATAGCGGTAAGGCGCAGAATACTCTCCTCATCAAGAGCAGAGCCTGCTCTGGTATATTCACCGCTAAAAATACAGCCCACACCATCTATATCAATAAGGGTTTTTAAGAGGGCCAACTGCTCGACTATCGCGTTAGTAATTGAGCCTCCGTGGGAAAAATTACTTAAAACTCGTGCGAAGGTTGAGTTTGCTTGTTCACTCACTCTGATCCGTTCTGTAACTAGCCGTCGAGAAAGCTCAAGCGAGAACATTTCAGCGAATAACTCTAATTGCGATACGAGCCTACTGGGCACTACTTTTGGGCTATTGTGGTGGCATGCAATTAACCCCCAGAGCTCACCCTCAACAATAAGCGATATAGACATGGATGCCCCAACACCCATGTTTTTCAGATATTGAATATGCACTTCAGACACAGCTCTCAGACGAGACAGCGATAGATCAACATGCCGCGCTTTGTTCTCATCTCTCCCTAAAATCTCATGTGTTTCACCGTAAACGTCAGATATGATTCTTATGAGGTTTTTCTTGTACAGCTGCCGAGCCTGACGAGGAATATCTGATGCGGGGTACCTTAACCCTAAAAATGGGGTCATTTCGCCTGATGTTGATTCAGCGATTACTTCACCAGAGCCGTCAGCAAGAAACTGATACACCATCACTCTATCAAAGCCCGTTGCAGTGCGAACGCTTTGAGCAAGGCCAGAATAAAGCTCTCCGAGTTCCGAAAACATTGTCATTTGAATCATCAACGCCTCAATGACACTTTCAAATTTTCGCGAGGACTCACTATGTTCAAACTCAAGGACAAGATATCCATCACTTTGATGAACACATAAATCAAACGTATTGTCGGAGAAAGCAACAGAAACCGAGTAGAGATAGGCCGCTTTACCAAGAATAATCGCTTGGCTTTGTGCCCCTTTGATTGAATGAACTAAATTCCGATCTAAGAGATTCCAAAAAGAAGCACCGATTAACTCGTCTGTACTCTTATTTATAAATGCAGAGGCATTCTCTGATAAAAATTCAATCCTTCCAGACCTATCAAGAACCACCATAAATCCATGATTCTGAATTTTTCCTAACAGGTGTATAGGCTCTTTGTCACACTGCGTAATTAGTGAAGATAGTTCTTTAGTGTCGCTGCTCATAAAACGCCATTTAGTTGTTTACTCGTTTGCTTGCTTAGCATCTCTGGTTTGAGGGTGTATCACATCACTAGCCTTCTGTTTACTGATAAGACTGTGTTAAAAAGGATTTTGGATATGTTTTTAACCTGATGCTGTTAAAGGTATAGCCCACTCTCCAAGATAAAGATACGTTCATGCGAATATATTAATATAACTGAGAGGCTTTACTATGACACGCATAATCCCAGTTTTACCTGAGCGTTATGAATTCAGGCAAGAACACTGCGACTTCGCTATGTTCTCTTATCGTCGTTTGATAGCAGGTTCATTTTCCCATCATCGACTTTCTCGAAGAACTCCGTTTCAAGGCACTGGTCAATAATCGCCTGCTCATGCTCAGTAAATGCACTTTTAAAGTTCTCATATTGGATGCCTACTTTTGCTTTGTGAGAGGGCGCTATCTGTGCATTTGAACGTTTTAACTGTTCAGTAAAATCTGCGATTGAAATTCGATTGTATGTGTAAATGCCAGGTTTGCTTGAAGACGACGTCGGTGACAATAAATCGTCATGCTCCAACATAAAAGCATGTTTAAATACCGCCTGCGATTTTGTAAAACATGCAGTTGGGCTTCTCAACACAGCAGCTTCGGGAAGCGCTTTGACACGAACATTGTTTCCATCAGAAGAGCGCTGCCATGTTACCCCGCAAACGCTAACGTAAAATGCATCTGTTTGATTAGCGACCTCTTGGCGAGCGAGCGGTGAATTAACGTCTAAATTTTGAAGTTCTTTAAGGACGCGGGGAAGAGATTCAAGAGATACTTTTTCAATCGTAATCGCACCTGAGTTAGACTGATAAGTGAGTTTTAACGTGTTTTCTAAGTAATACACCTGCCCAGTATCGCGCCAAATAGAGACCGCATCACCAGTATGCTTGTTTGAAGAAGCCAGCTCCGCATCACGGGCTTTAAAATGTTTAAATATTTTAGCGAGCAAAATAGAAGCCTTGTAAACTCATATCTTTTTATTGTTTACTCGCTAGCTGGGGTATTGTGCAAGTATTGCAAACTATTCTAAACACTTCTTAATGTAGCTTACGCCACTTTTAAAGTTTAATTTCTACTTGGTGATAAACGAAAAAATGGTTCGTTCGTACCCAAAATAGTACTTTCAATATTATTGAGAAATATCCTCATGTAAGTTGGTTTAACACTTCACCGTACAGTGAAATAATAAGGAGAGCGAATGCGAAATCTGATCAGTGCGACGGTTACCGATGTTCACCATTGGAACGAGACGTTGTTCAGCTTTAAAACTACCCGGGAGTCATCATTTCGTTTCGAAAGTGGTCAGTTTGTGATGATTGGGTTGGAAGTTGACGGAAAACCACTGATGCGCGCATACAGCATCGCTAGCCCGAATTACGAAGAGGAGCTAGAATTTTTTAGTATCAAAGTGCCAGATGGTGCTCTCACATCACGATTGCAAAATATTGCAATTGGCGATGAGATTATGCTTTCCGTTAGACCAGCGGGTACGCTAGTACCCGGTTTCCTATTACCTGGGAAGCACCTCTATCTACTTAGCACAGGCACAGGGTTAGCGCCTTTTATGAGTATAATTCGCGACCCTTTTATTTATGAAAAATTTGAAAAAATCGTTTTAGTTCACGGCACGAGGTGGCGCTCGGAGTTAGCCTATCAGAGCGAAATTGAAAATGTGCTGCCGAATAATCCTTATTTTGGTGAACAAGTACGTGAAAAATTGATTTATTACCCCTCGGTGACACGAGAAGACTATGTTTTTGAAGGTGTGCGCCATGAAGGACGCATCACAGACCTTATAGAAAACGGCAAACTGCTTGCCGATACATCAATGCCTTCCTTAAATCCAGATCACGATCGCTTCATGCTTTGTGGAAATGACAATATGTTGCAGGACCTCATGATCATGCTAAACGATAGAGGTTTCTCAAAGGCTAATTCTCGACGAATGGGACACTATGTAATTGAGCAGGCGTTTATTGAAAAATGATCATTGCATGGCTTGAAAAGCTAAAGTGCCAAGTTTTACTTTCGACAAAAACAGAAAAGCTCTGGGTTATCCAGAGCTTTGAAGATATTTCTTTGCCCCCTATTTGCCCTCTAACTTTTTAAAAAGCCAGAGACCAATGAATACGGGGCTTTTTGCTTAAAACGGCATTTTGAAGCCAGGAGGTAGTGGCATTCCGCCAGTCACATCACCCATTTTCTCTTTACTTGTTTCTTGAACGCGGCGAACTGCATCGTTAAATGCTGCAGCAACCAGATCTTCAACCATGTCTTTGTCATCGTCCATCAATGACTCGTCGATGTCCACGCGGCGAACGTTGTGGTTACATGTCATGGTTACTTTAACCATACCTGCACCGGCTTCACCGGTTACTTCGATTTTAGCTAGGTCATCTTGTGCTTTTTGCATGCGCTCTTGCATTTGCTGCGCCTGCTTCATGATATTGCCCATTCCACCTTTAAACATAATTTTTGTCTCGCTTCGTTTTGGTGTTAATAATTCTGCTATCGCGCTTTAACCGAATCGGTTAGCACTGACGCATCGAAAGTCGATAGCAATGCTTGAATTGTTTCATCGGTTTTAATAACCGTATGCGCATGCGCGTGGCGCATGGCATGAATCTCTTGTTGTAACGCAAAAGGCGTCGAGGATGGTTCACCTAAGGTGATATTTACCTCTACGTTTTCACCTAGTCCATGATGTATTGCGTCAACTAACTGTTTTTTCGTACTGTCATTAAGTAAGTGCGTCTGACTATGGTCAATTTCAAGGGATACTTGATTACCATCTCGAGAAAATGACGCATGCAGGACTAATTGCTTTAGTAATCCAGCAACTGGCATTTGCTCAACAAGATTACTCCACTCATCTATTTGACTCGCGTGAATCAACTTACTTCCATCGTTTAAGTAAGCATTTAATTTGCCACTGTAAGTGCTGCTGAGGGGCGTATCAAAATCCAGTGCATCACGCACAAAAGAACGATCACCTACGTCTTCCCGTTGCTCAGGAAGCGGTCTATTTGGGCTCGTATTGTTATCTACCAACGCTAATGCATCGTCGTAATTTTCGAAATGCTGTGACGGTGCGTTATCAAAATCAGTTGCCCACGGCGGTGCGTCTTGAAGCTGATGCTCAATGTTCGGTTGTGCACTGACTTCATCTTTCGAAAAAGGCATGTCTTCTTCGAAATCATCAAGTGAAAAGTCGTCTGTTTCAGTATTAGCGCTTTGACGTTCACCATCTACAGGTGGTGATAGGTCACTATGTGTGTGTCCGGTGCGCTCCCCGGTGCGCTCAATGTGTTCATTGTTATCGCGCTCTTCAATTATGACGCTTGCTTGAGACTCACCGCTCTCATTCTGTCCTCGATTGTGAATCGCATCTTGAGTATTGAAATTTTGCTCTTGATTGCCTTTTGACTCAGGGGACTTCTCTGGCTCGTGGCTGCTATATAGCGTAGGGTTGTTCGCTTGCTCAGGGCTGCTATCTTGCTCAGGGCCGTTTTCTCGCTCAACACTGTTCTCATGCTCAGGGCTGTTTTCACTTTCTTGGCTGTGCAATTGCGTTGAGGTATTATTCGTTTCCGTGGCGCCTGACAACGAGTGAGCGACTGGGGTATTGCTTATCGCACTATCTGAAAACTGATTACTTGATGCCTCGGCTTTGCTCCTTGCAAAACGAGCTTGAATATCACTTGCACTCGCGCTTTTATCACTGGCAGACTTGTTGTTCTGAGCGTCAGCGTCCTGCGCTTTTTTTTGCTTAAGTTTTTGACGCAGGGCAAGCATATCAGCCGTCGACGTAAGCTGCTCTTCGGCAGATAAAGACGGTAGTGTTTCACTATCCCTTAGCTCATCACCCGTGTTTTGCGCTCCCAGCTCAAATTCACCAGTAGTCCCCATGCTAGCCGACTGGTTTTCAAAGGACTCATTGTCAAGAAAGCTATCGCTAGTGCCATAAAAACCGTCGTCTTCCGACTGCGGCGGCATCTCGTCCATGTAGGCATCAAGAGGCGGCTCATCAAGAGTACTTTTGTTTTCCGTTTGCACGTTACTGTCATCAAAGGCAGGTTCTGGTTTTGAAACAGGAGCAGTGTAAGAATTAGTTGCACTGACGCCTTCTTTATGTGCGATTGGGGGTTTTGATACAACGTCAGGGAAGCTTTGCTCTTTGCTATCGACTATTGTGCTTTGCGAAACAGTATTATCAGAGACAACAGATTGTTGAGAGGCATGTTCAATAGCTATTTCAGAGAAGCCATCACCATCATTATGAAGTTCAGCCGCGTCTTGGCTAATAGCTTTTGTGTCATCAGATTTACTGTCTGATTGCAAACTTTCAGCTTGCTCTGCCAGTGCGCTTTCTGTTGCTGTTTCAGAGGCCGTATGCTCCTGCGCTACTGCTGCAGGAGTTTCGCTATTTGGCGCATCCTCCTGCTTACCGACGTTTCCCGGGCCACCACTGGAAGAAGCATGTTCTATAGGTAAACTATGCTCACTCCTCCCGTTTTCAATCTCACTTGCGGTATCACTGATGGGCTTATTTGGAGCAAATGACATCATGCGCATCAACGTCATCTCAAAGGCGCTTTTACCGTCAGCAGCGAACGGTAGATCTCTTCTTCCCTGCAATGCAATCTGATAGAGTAATTGTACTTGTTCAGCGGGAATAGTTTTGGCTAACTGGAATATTGCTTTCGCGGATGTAGTTTCCAGCTTACATGCTTCGGGCACCCATTGCGTCAACGCAATTTGATGTAACAAACTGGCAAGTTCACCATGCACGTTATCATAATCAGGCGCCTGTTCTGCAATATCATTGACCAGCTGAAGTACATCTGCAGGACTTTTACTAACGACAGCATGAACCACCTTAAGCAGCTGATTTTTATCCATCAGCCCGAGCATGTCAGTTACGACAGATGCCAGAACCTGATTTCCACCTTGCGCAATAGCTTGGTCAGTCAGGCTAAGCGCGTCGCGCATGCTTCCTTGCGCGGCACGAGCAAGCAGCGCTAAGGCAGGTTGCTCAAACGGCAGTTGCTCTTGTTGAAGTATATGCTGTAGCTGCCCAACAATTTGTTCCCGCGACATTGCCTTCAAATTGAACTGCAAACATCGTGATAAAATCGTTATAGGGAGCTTCTGTGGATCTGTCGTCGCAAGCAAAAACTTTACATGAGGTGGTGGCTCTTCCAGCGTTTTTAGCAGCGCATTGAAACTGTGCTTAGAGAGCATGTGTACCTCATCGATAAGGTACACTTTATAGCGGCCGCGAGTGGGTCTGTACTGAACATTGTCAAGAAGCTCACGAGTGTCCTCGACTTTCGTTCTTGATGCAGCATCAATCTCTAGTAAGTCGACGTAATTGCCCTGCTCTATTTCTTTACAGGTATTACATACCCCGCAAGGGTTAGCGCCTTGCCCCTCTTCGCAGTTAAGGCTTTTAGAAAAAATACGCGCAATGGTGGTTTTACCTACGCCTCGCGTACCTGTAAAAAGGTATGCGTGGTGTAGGCGATCGTTATCCAAAGCATTTGAAATGGCAGAGACGACATGTTCTTGACCTACAAGTTCACTGAACTTGCCTGGTCGCCACTTCCTTGCTAGTACCTGATAACTCATTATTACGTATTTCGCCTTTTGCTAGTTACGCTTTAAGACGATTATTCGCCTTCAAACTCACAAATAGAATAGCTTTCGATATCAAGCGTACTCAATTTTTTCTCACCACCTAAATCAGGCAAATTAATCACGAAACCTGCATGGTTAATTTCACCACCCAGCGAACGGATCAGCTTAGCCGAAGCGGCAATGGTTCCGCCAGTTGCAAGTAAATCATCGATAAGAAGTACTTTATCGCCTGGTTCAATGGCATCTTTATGGATTTCCAAAGTATCCATGCCGTATTCAAGCTCGTAACTTTCACTTACAACTTCACGAGGAAGTTTGTTCGGTTTTCTCACTGGAACAAAACCAATGCCCATTTCGATGGCCAATGGCGCACCAAAAAGGAACCCACGCGCCTCAGTACCTGCAATCTTGGTAAATCCCATACCCTGATACTTTTCTACGAGTAACGAGATACAGCTACTGAAAGCTTTGTGATCTTCTAAAACACTGGTCACATCTCTAAATAATATACCTGGCTTTGGATAGTCAGGTACGGTTTTCACAACTGATTTAATATATTCTGCAGTCACAATTATGCCTTGAATGTCTGCGTTATAACCAGAAGGTGAACCAGCCGGCGATGATATGCATCAACGGGAACGCGATTAGAGTTACTAGCGATGCTAGAAAGTACCACTTGTTATAGACTTCTTTGAAATCTGAATTGTCAGCCATTTGCACTACCTAAACAATTTTGTGAACAAAAAAATGGTGCTAAATGTTAATCGAAAGCACGCGTGATTGACAGCGCTAATGTGACTGATCGCTCACTTTCAATACAGATCCTAGCGAAAGTTTAATATAAGTAGAAGAAATAATACTGAAACGTTATTGGCGGCTTGCCTTAACGAAAGGTTTTAACCAGTCTACGTTGGCAACAAGCTAACCCATCAATAAAAGTAATACTTAGCTAAGAGGAACTATAATTCCTTTCGTTAGCATATCTGAAAGGGTTTGATTCATACCATTGATCAGTACATCAGCGGGTATTTGAGGAATTTGGTGAATTAAAGACTGAGCAAGTTGGTCTGTACTTAACCCATTCTCACTTTGCTCTAATGTATTCACTAATATCGCAGTGACCGGATTTACATGAACAAACTGCACATCAAAATTACGGTCTCTGTACACCACGTAGAATTGCTGCTCTTGCGCAGGCTGCACTGGAATATAGTCTTTACCAATTAAATGCACTTCATATTGGTATGCCGCCAAAGAGGCATAGGGAGACACGCGCACAGCGTCGACGGTTTGGCCTTCGGTAAAAAACTCTCGGCCTTCTTCATTTTTTCTTATACTTACATCGAGCTCAAGCCATTCATAATGCGCTAGTTCAGCTGCAAAAGCAGGTAGTGAAATGTCGAAGGCAGGCTCAGTTGAAAGATACTCTACAAACTCTTTACTGATCTCTGCAAAATAGGGTGAACGACATTCATGCTCAATAAAGAACTGACGGACAATACTCTTCCATGCACTTTCACCAAATTGTGTAAGTACTACTGATTTCAATACTGGAAATCCTGTACTTATAAAATTATCAATATTATTGAAAAATAATGACTGATAGACTTTTATACGGCGAGCGCTATCTTCGTTTATATCGCTGAATGTTCGCGGATCTTTTATTGCGTTGACGAGTGCATTTTGCGATGTTTTAAATGATTGTGTCACGCCACGCTTCCTTCAGCATCTAACCGATGTGTCTTTTCACATCGAGCTTGGATCTGTTTAATCTTCTGCACTTCTGCAAGCAGTTCATTTAACGGCGGAATATTAAAATCCCGTTCAAGAAGAGTCGGAAAAATTCCATGTGTGCGATAGGCGTACTCAAGAAGATTCCAAACCGGTTCAATGACATCAGCCCCGTGAGTATCTATTTTTAAGTCAGCAGCTTCATCATAATGACCAGCAATATGCCCGTAAACAATCTTGTCTGACGGCAAGCTGTTGATAAAGGCCTCAGCGTCATATTTGTGATTGATACTGTTCACGTAAACATTATTTACGTCGAGAAGCATAAGGCAGCCCGATTCCTTCAGGATACGCGACGTAAACTCTAGCTCGTCCATCTCCTGTCCGGGCGCAATGTAATAAGATACATTCTCTAGAACCAATGGCCTTTCAATAATATCTTGCACTTGGGTTATACGCGAAACTACATGATTTATTGCGCCCTCGGTAAAAGGAATTGGCATAAGGTCGTACATGTGACCATTACCAGAACAGAAACTTAGATGTTCGCTATATAGCGAGATGTCGTTTACATCCAAAAATCGTTTTACGGTTTTAACAAACTCGACATCCAATTTATCGCTACTTCCAATAGAGAGAGACAAGCCGTGAGTGGTAAAAAGTGCTTGTTTAGAAGCCTGCTGAAATTGCGCTTCGTACTTTCCACCAAGTGGGATCCAGTTTTCTGGTGCTACTTCCCAAAAATCAACTTCAGAAGGTAACACAGGTAGCAGATCTTTCAGCATTTCACGACGAAAACCTAGACCGGCGCCTTTAATATTCTTCATATATTCCCTCTTTTAACCACATGGCATTTCATTCAAGACGTATATTTTTAAACAAAAATGGCCATCTGCAGACGGCCATCTCTCGATAAATATTGATTGCGTACATTTCTCCTAATAATTCACTAGGGAACGCTACACCATCTTTTTCGTGCGTGTTACATGCTCCCGCACTTACCTTCGCCGCACTTACCTTCTTTTTCAGCCTTTTTATCGCCGCCGCATTTGCCTTCGCCACACTTGCCTTCTTTTTCAGCTTTCTTATCGCCGCCGCATTTGCCTTCGCCACACTTGCCTTCTTTTTCAGCTTTCTTATCGCCGCCGCATTTGCCTTCGCCGCACTTACCTTCAGCTGCAAACTGGCTGTAGCCAGACTCTAGCGCTTGCATACCAAATGGATTTACGTCTGCAACCGCTACTGTTGACGCCAAAGAGCCAATTACAACCGCTCCTAAAGCTGTTGCTACTGATGATTTTTTGATTTGTTTCATTGTTGTATCCTCAATAAAATAGACATATTTGACGCACAGTATGTACGTGTAATTTAAAAGACCCTGCGCGGTCAAAGGATATTTCAAAAAAATTAATTTTTTTAAACCTAAATAGTAAGTATATGAATTTTATAATCTTTATAAAATAATAATTTAACGCTAATAGAAGCGAATACGACTACAGAACGTTGAATAGAGTAATTACAATTCATTAATTCTCATTATTTTGTGTCTGCATTTGCTCTATAACTGTTTGGCTATCAGACAGCGCCAATAACTCTGAAAGCTTACTTTCAAGTTCCTCTTTTTTTGCACTGGCGTTGGAAATTGCTAGAAAAGTCGGGATATCTTTTCTCATAGAGACAATAAGGTCATCAACATTGTTTGAGTTACGTTTTATATGATAGAGATAAGGTGCTTCGTATGTCGCTAAATGAGACGTTCGTCCAAACTGAAAAAGCTGAATAGCATCAGAGCTGTTGGCCATATCAAAAAATGTATAGCCTTTATTTTCGAGTTCTAGCCTAAGGCCTACGTAGTCGTAACCTCTGATAGCCGCAACAGTCTTGTTGTTTTCGACCTTTGAATTAGTCATTAATACAATAGATAAGTAGCTG
>Ga0115005_10003278_pt1 | contig 12940 bp, 12 predicted proteins | sample ArcOceMetagenome_FD_87163 | JGI IMG/M metagenome (GOLD analysis project Ga0115005, IMG submission 87163) | Marine eukaryotic phytoplankton communities from Arctic Ocean - Arctic Ocean - Greenland ARC118M Metagenome | ecosystem: Environmental > Aquatic > Marine > Oceanic | place: Arctic Ocean... | reverse complement strand
TGGTGCCCGGCGGTTGGGTGATTGTAGGTGTTGAAGGTGTGTTAGGGTCGTCAGGAGGTACCATGGTATTGATATGCTTGTTGTTTGTGTGTGTTTCATAGATCATCAGAAACGGTCGTAGCGGGTCTCAGAGAATCGAGGCTGGCACTATAGGGGGGTTAGGTAAGAATAATCAAGGCCAGAATCTTTCTGAAAGGGGTGCTGGCTTTATCTAAATTAGCGTTTTATAAACGGGGTCCACTCCTAACCCCCCTAGCACGGGGGTGCCGATGATGGATGCTGGCTGCCGCCCCGCCGGTCCAAAATTCCACACATTCACTAACAATGAACAATTAATAAAACAACCAAGTCCATTACCGTATGTACCACTGAAACACACAACAACAAACACTCACAACTCCAGGATAATAACAGTAATGGCTTCCCCAGATAACCTACGAACAAAATTCCAAGAGAGTGCAGCTCTATTCCTAACTGCATCAGCTTGTGTGAAAAAAGTAATGAAGAAAGGAAAAGGAAATATTCTTTCTTCCCATAGTAATTCGAAGAACTCATTTGATCCGATGTTGACAGCACGATCGCTAATCTTAAGATCCATGTATATGGTACCTGTATCTGCTAATGTGGACGATAAATCACCCGGAAATGATACAAAGTGTATCATCCCTAGCATCACATGTCAAAAAATAAAGAGTGAAACAGTGAATCTCATTCGAAGTGGAGGGAATGTCGTTTCAGTTCCAGCTGAAACAGCAGAAGACATTACGCACAAATCATTATTGGGTTTCAATGAGATGGGAAATGATGTGCTGCAAATTTCCAGCTTTATTGCTCACAAAATGTTCTCAACTTCATCCTCAACATTCGATGCACATCGCAACACTGTTCGTCATGACTTTTTTTGCAAATGCTGCGGTGGCTCGCTATTACCCCTTACCATTGATGGAGGTATGTCATCCACGATTAGGGTTCGATCTTTGAAGAGAAGCAGGACGCGAAGAAGGAGAGCGTCGAGGAATACTGCTAAAAAACATGTTTTTGATGAAAATATATTACAAAAGAACAAAGGTGGAGGGCGCACTTTTTCTCAAGGTACGAGCAGTGGAAGTACCGTATCATCTTCGCATGGTTCGTCGGTGATGGCAGTGATGGATACTAAAGTAGCGTTAAAGACGAGCAGTGCAGCGAGAAGAACGAGGGATGGAATAAGTAAGAATTGCGTTAGATTTAAATGTGGTTGTGGACAGGTGCAGTCAATGAAAGGGTTGAAGCGTCGTCGAGGAAATGGATTGGATGGAGGTACTGGTACACGCAGAAAGAGCGAAGAAAGTGATACTGTGCATAACTCAACATCCACGCACACTACGCACAGTGAATCAACAGCATCGAGTAATATTGGGGGCGAAGACTTTGTTAGTTTGCGTGCATATGGGCAAAGCGCAGCAGCCTCGCAGACCAACTTAAAACCTTTGCTGCAGCAGCAAGGGAGGAAACGAAAGGCACCTCGTGCTAAACCAAAGAAACCTGGAAAAAAGTCTGGACTCCAAAATTTCCTGTCATCACTCAATGATTAGCAGTATATTTTTAAAATGTATTATTTAAAAATATAGCTTTAGTATATCAATATACTTTCACATTTTGCATTTTAATTGCTAAGAGTACGTGTGTATCTAAACACTTAATTATTTCTTTCAATTTCATCAGCCTCTCCGCGGGTAATAAGTGTATCCAATCCTCTCAATTGTATAACGGCAAGAGGACCGCCAGCGAATCCCTTGACTCCCCAAACGAACCCATTTCTGTTCTTTTCGGGTGCCTGCATCCCACAAATAATACAAGAGCCAATCGAAGCTAAGATCATAGCAAGTGCGGGTCCTCGTGCAACATCTAAAATTGCGTTCGCGTTCGCGTCCACGTGCAAGATGTCAAACAATTTTTTTGTTGAACTTCCGAAAGCAAAGGCAATAAAGACTGTAGTGAAAATGCTATAGGCTTGTAGACCTCCCTCAATGTTCAATAACTCATATGGATCTGTTTTGAATGATCCTTCCCTGGCTTTCCTTGCCCAGGCAATAGCTTGTCCAGCTTTTTTCCCTTCCTCGTCAAGTCTTTGTGGTGTCCAATCGGGGGTCTGCAGCGGTCCAGTATTTCTCTTATCAGCAAAGGGCTGCACGTACTCTTCCTCCACGAGCTTCTTTTTCAAGTCCTTTCCTTCTTTTTGCTTCTTCATTACTTCTTCTAGTTTTCTCCCCATTTCATCATCGTCCACAATCTGAGTTACCTTCAAACCAGAATATCTTGCCTGATCATCCTTGCCACTTCGATCAATTACAAGCTTTTTGACCTTTTTCACCTTCTTGATCCTATCCTTTGTGGGAGGTGCAGGCATCCCCATGAGTTCATACATTGCTAGTCTTCCCCCAGAGTCCATGATGGGAGTTACCAAATTACTATATCCATACTTTCCAAGTTCACTGTAATCGAAGACATCTGGAAGCTCATCAATCACTATTGCTTTGTTGGGTGCACCACTGATAAATTCTAAAACGGCATTTCCTTTGGTTCCTCCAACCACTTTCCCCAGCTCACTTTTGGCAGATTCATCTGCATTTGATTCATTGCGCTTTTTTAGATATTGGGTGAGCTCACGTTTGAGGTCTTCGGTCGTCATGGATCCAGCCATGTAGAGGGCGCTCGGTGAGGACCTTTGTTGTATGCAAGATGCAGGACCAAGGGTGGGGATTCTGTGGGATGGCGCCTGGAATGCAATTGTGGAAGCTGGAACTAGCAGAAGAACTGCGAGTGATAATCCACAATACTTTGTCATGTTGAATCGATGGCTTTTAGATCTTTCAGTTGTGAAAACCACAAGATATTTACCTGTGGGTACTGCTCCGAGCTTTCTTGCTTGAGCAATTGCTTGTTAGTGAGCTCAGATCTCAGATTGATCCATTCGCATCAACAACCAAGGAGGGGCTGGAAACACTTGTCACGATGGGGGGGGCGAAGAAAACTTCAACTGTCACTCAACCCCCCTTCAATTTTTGCGCACAAATCTAAACAAAGTATTTGTATAATACAATAGTTGGTAATACATACAGTCAGGTCCTGCTCACAAATCTAAGCAAGTGTTTGTATAATAAAGGTAAAATAGAATATATGTGCAGATTGGTATCTATGGTCGGGAGACCACATAAGCAATCTGCGATCAAGGCTGTGCTGGTCATACTACTCGTCTAAAGTTGCTTGGTCGCCACGGTTTGCCCCATTTTGTGGATTCAACGTCGTTTTTACAAAGTTCAAAGTAGCCATATACATACCGGGAATCCGGTTCTCTACGTATTTTTACATTGACTGATCGTTGCGCTATGTTAATAATTCATGGTTCGCTTCGTTGCTTTTGTTAACGCCCCCCTCAGACGATATTGAATATGTCATACTACGAGTACTCGTCTAAAGTTGCTTGGTCGCCACGGTTTGCCCCATTTTGTGGATTCAACGTCGTTTTTACAAAGCTCAAAGTAGACATATAATCTGTATCTCTACGTATTTTTACATTGACTGATCTCTTGCACTATGTTAATTCATGCTCCGTTGCTTTTGTCACCCCTGTCAATCCAGTGTTTTTCAAATCATTCGATCTGCGTAGTGATTACTGGACCACGCCAAATTTTCAACCTTTTCAGTCGCTGCACTGCAATCGTCATTAGATTGGGTTGAATACGGGGATTTTGATTTAATTGATTTTCCTTTACTGCTTGATTTGCGATTTGGTTTATGTCTACTCATGGCGTTCTTATATTCTCGATAAGAATTCACGGACACATCATCAATTGACGCAAGATGATTTGTTGAATCGCAATGGAATCTACTTAAGGTACTTAGCATTCCTGGTACCTGTAGTGAGTTCCTTGATTTGTTTTCCTTGTCAGAATTATTCTTTTCCTTTGAAGTTTGGGATACCGGAACGCACATTATTCCTGCACAAGTAAAGGCGTTGGCAAACCTGGATAAGGTCGAATGAGTATCAGATGTCATTACTGTTCCGTCAGTAGTGCCAATAGTGCCATCTTCGGTATCATCATCATTGAACCCGTAGGAGACTCGCGAGACTTCTTCACGTGGACCCGTGCCATATGAGTAATCAGGATAACGGTAGTCATCATTACCTTGCTGGCCATAATTTTGAGACTGCGGCTCAAATGTAGGTGGGTATTGAGAAACATTATCATCAGATTCACGACTCATATTGCGATTAATGTCACTGCCACTGCTCACAGATATGGCCATCATTTCAGGAATAGGATCATTGGACATCGTAGGATTAGAGCTGGTTTTTAAAGTTGGTTCCACTGGGTTCACCCTAAGAAGCAACTTTAAACACGCATTACTATGCAAACTGTATTTTTTCTGAAGTTCTTTTTCGAATGCAACTGGTTTGATAGGCTTGCCCGTTTTCTTTTTCGCTTTCTTCGACGTATTTCCGTCATCCTTCTCCTTTTTCTCCAAACTAATGGGGAGATTAACCTGCACGTCCTGTGCTTCCTCACCAGTGACAACTACAGTTGCGGAACCGATAGATAGCATTTCACTCCCACGAGTTAGTCCAATTGTCAATTGAAGTCGTTCAGGGATCATCAAAGGAGTGTGCGACGGCCTGTATTGTTTTTTAATTTTGTATTGTCCTTCATCTTCGATCTGCATCATTCTTGAGCATTTAAACGTAGAAAGCTCGTTCCCCAAAGGATCAAAGTCCGTTGGCCAGGTGGCATTAAAGCGATTTTTTCCATCATCGTCACCATCATTTGAAATAGGACGAATTGTCATACTCGGAAGATGACTGGCGATCGCTGTCTGGTTGCTATTTACTTTTTTGAAAAAGGATGCAACTGCTTTCACTGGGAATGCGTCTTCATCCTCTGTTGAATACGAGGTTGAGGGGGTCTCCCCAATCGTTGACTTCTTCTTAGACTTTTTACTTCTCTTTTTTCGGCCTTTATCTTGCATCATGATGCCTGTTAAACCAAGAACCGAGATGGATATATCCATCATTCTGAATCCACGGGGACATTCATCCAGCATTTTGCGCTTCTTAATTTTATGGATCTGCGTGCGTAAATGATTTCTCTTAGTGATGAGAGTACTCGTATATATATCTAAAAATACCTCGATGTTGTGGACTCTGCAGGTCGTTTTGTGCGATTTGGCGATAGATTGTCTTCAATTCTGGGTGTTCACAAAAAAATTAGGACGACCGTTTCTTCTGTTCTTGTTGGACTCTTGGGGGAGTGGCACGGTTTTTATCGGTTTATTAAAAAAATATTAGATTGACATGTTTTGAGACATTAGCTACACAGTAGCTCAAGTTTTGAAAGTGTTCGGACAAAATTTCAAAAATCGTTTCCACTGAAACAAAAAATGCATTTCTTACCACTTCGTCATTATAATAATACAATGAAATAGGCCAAAGCACACACCGCACCATTTGGTAAATAAACATATGTTACAAATTAATTGTCAAAAATGAGATGCCTGAGACCAGAAAGAATGTTGCAAAGTTCGTTCCTTCCTTCTCTCAAGCAACCTCCTCTGGACTGGAGTGGCCACTTCCTGAAATGACATTGTCCAAGGCGTTTTCCAATATGCTGACAGTTCCAGGAATATTACCCATCTTATCCAGCCCAAATAAACCAATTCTGAAAGTTTTCAAATTCGAAGGTTCGTCAATCCTCCATGGTACCCCCTACGTGTATTGATGTTTAAAAATAATTAGCGTCAACAATCTCGAAATCCTGATGGAAAAGAAAAATTCATACGAAAATATACAATAGACACAAGCAACCCAAGAACAAATAGTGGAGTATAATCATAAACCTCTTACCATTGCGATTTGGAGTCCTTGGCTCTTAAAATTATTCATCATCGTTAGATTCTCAATACCAGAGGGAGAGTAGAATACAAGTACGCCCGGTGCTTGAAATCCTGGAGCTGCTACAGAAGTTAACCCCTTTGACTCTAGTGTATCCCGTGTAACACGTCCCAATTCAATCTGTGCTTGCTTTAACTCCGGAATCCCAAATTTCATCGTCTCTACACTGATTTCGTGGAAGTCGCGCAGAGCATCTGTTGGCATTGTAGTATGGTAGCCACTATTAATAATATAGGAGAGAACACTGTCAGAAAACATTCAAATGCAATACGGGAAATGCGCCACAAAACTTACAATCCACCCTTTTCATAAGTATCCATGATCGCTGACCACCTCTTCAAACTAAGACTAAAAGAAGTCTCTTCTGTCTCATTCATAACCTCACGTGCTCTCTCTGAAATCATTACAAGCGCGGCACTTGCCGGACCAGTCCATCCTTTCTGTGGCGCTGATATCACAACATCCAAGCCCAATTCCTTCATGTCAACCCAAACAGTACCACTTGCAATACAGTCAAGTACAGTTAATCCACCATGCTCATACATAGTATCTGTAATACGCTTGATGTAATCATCAGGTAAAATCATACCTGTACTTGTCTCGACGTGGGGTGCAAAGAACACCGCAGGTCTCTCCTCCCTAATTTTTTTCACAACTTCTTCAATGGGATATGGTGCAAACTGCACATGCCCATCTTTGTGCTCTTCTGCCTTATTAACAGGCTGAGCTTTGAGTACGGTGTGCGATTTTGGGATGGAGTGGTTGCCGCCACCCATCTCAAATATCTCGGTCCAGCGGAATGAGAACCAACCGTTTCGGATCACCATTACGTGTTTGTCGGTTGCAAATTGACGTGCCACTGCTTCCATTCCAAAGGTTCCAGATCTAAATTTGAGGCATTGGGTTTGATGAAAAATGAAAATATGAGCATAACTTGCTTTGAAACTTTTTTCAAAACTAAAGATGTGTTCTTTATACTTCAGTGAATGACTGAATCTTCCTCGTACTTACCCTGGGATAATTGCAACCTTTCTTGCATTGTACGTAGTTTTCAACAACGTGTTCAGATCCCTCATCACTTTCTGAAAAGGGTCGCTCATGAGATTTAAAGAACGATTGGTAAATATGACAGAGTACTCTTTATATTCCCCAAAGTTTTGTTTGGGTACAATGTCATAAAGTATCTTCTTTCCATCGGTTTCGGAAGAAAACAAGCGGTTGGTGATTATGGGGTTGGAGGTTGAGAGAGATTGGTGCAGCCTAATGGCCCTTCGTGCCGATTGCGTCGCAGTCTTTCTTATCAACATGGTCGGGATACGGTGATTGGTATTGGTATTGGTACGAAGGATGGATCTTTATGTTCTATTTGAAAAGTGACAGTGAAATCTTGAGAAGTTTCGGGCGATCAAGAAAGTGTTGTTTCGACGAGAACTCGTCCAGAACTTCATGGAAAGAATGAATTGATCGATACGTCATCGAAAAAAACATCTGGATCTGCCATGTCAGCATGACATCATGTCTCTACCAGGTATATACAGATAACTTAGAAGCATATCCCTATCCCACGCAGATAATGTTATTCTTTGTTTTCAAATAATTATCTTTTTAGAGAAATTCAATTTCGTCATCAGTTTCATGTTTCATCAACACCAACGCATTTCAAGAGAGATCTGCATTTTCGTTGAAAGAACACTAAAGGTAGAATGCCAATAAGCAGGTATTTTTGCACAAACCTACCAACCAATCAATGAAAGTAACATGCCTGCAAAATCTCGTACTAGCATTCAAACTCCTCAAGTGCCAAGAAAGATTCCCATCTTGGCATTAGTCGTCCTCTTCCTGTCATGCCGAGAATCATCGATATCACCCCAGATACCATGTTTCGCAGTGGCACAGGATACAGACCTTGAAGCTGAGAAAGAAGAAGTACTCAGAGATGAAATAGATGACAGCTTCTACCATCCATTGATCGCAGATCCATCCTGTAGTTCATCGAAATCAGAATCGAACCAAGAAGAATGTTTTCATCCACCAGACAGCACAGTCGAAACAGAGCAGGTTGTCATGGATGCCGCTAAAAATATTTATGGAGGAGACGACCCTTCATTTGAAGATGAGAAAGAAAGAAAGACCAAAACAGTGGACAAGCACTGGGGAACTGATGAAACAATTCTAAAAATGAGGGATAAACTCCGCGACATGGGAGGCACGACGGAAAACCCTCATGAGAATAAGCGTCCGCCTATATTTCTCATGCCAGGACTCGCTTCCACTAGACTCGTTGCATGGAAACATAAAGCTTGTTCCAATCCCTTGCTCTCAGATATCAAGGTGCGAGATTATGTTTGGGTGAATATTAATATACTTTTGCAGATGGCAACGCTAGACGAAAGCTGTTTTTTGGAGTGTATGACGTTAGGATTGAATCAGACGGATATGGCTGACCCCCAAACAGGGTGCAAGTTGCGACCAGATGAAGGTTTAGATGCCATTTCCTCTTTGGCTCCTGATAGTATTGGATCAAATATGCTTGTTGGTGGAAAGAACACGGTTTATGCTTGGCTAACCCAATGGTTGTCAGATAATTTGGGATATGATGTCACATCTATGATTGGGTTTCCCTACGATTGGAGATTGAGCCCAGATATTATGGAAAAACGAGATGGATTTTTTACATTGACGAGGAAGAGAATTGAAGCGGCTGTGATTTCGAATGGTGAACCGGGTATAATGGTGGCGCACTCTGTAAGTTATGACATTCAATCATTTGTGGAGTTGCTTCATTTGATTCACCTGCATGGCTGACCTAAAATATGTCTTGCAGATGGGAAATAATGTATTCCGGTTCTTTCTGGAATGGCTGAAAAATGAAATGCACGAAGAAGCATACGATCGATTGGTCAGAAAGGCAGATAGGCGCGAAATGGCCATGCGGGCAAAGAACGCGGGTGTTAATGTTGGGAGTGGTCCTGGATGGATATACTCGGAACCTGTTGTAGAAAATAAAGAGGGGCCTGCAGTCCAATTCAGTGTTGCAGATCAAATGTATACGTTGGCAAACTCTTTCGTCGACAGTTTCGATGAAATGTGGCAGTCTTATGTGAACGGAATACAAGAGGTAGAAGGCAAGGCAGAGGTCAACACAAATACAGAACGTGTCAGTGAAGCAACTGGTACAGAACGTGTCAGTGAATCAACTGGTACAAAGAAGCGCCCGCACTTATGGGAGCTTGCACAAGCTGAAGGTGACGATGCATGGCTTGAGTGGATCAACGACCACATTTGGACTTACATTGGTTTGAGTGCCCCACTCCTAGGTGCTATTAATCCGTTGCGTGCTGTTTTGAGCGGAGAGAATATGGGATTGCCCATGGCTGAAAAGAGCGCTAGAGATATGACAATTTGTACGTAAAAACGTGAAATGTGTCTTGATAAATTGTTCATTGTTTTTGGCTCAAAATTTTACATTTTCCTTAGCCTTTGGGTCCACGCATACCCTCAATCCCATATCAACATCTACTGGTTTTTGCGATAATGTTGATGTGAATGATACGATTTCATCTAGAAGTAATTTGGCATGTTTGGACGAACTCATAGACGGCATCGAACAAGCCGGAGGTGAAGATCCGTGGCGCAACTATCCAGCACTGAAAGCTTTTTTGAAAGACAGGGTAGACTGGGATGCTGACTTTAATCCTATATCTGTGACTTATGAAGAATGTAATAAATCAGAGAAACCTCCATGTACAGTGAACGGAGAGGAAACATTTTGTCCGAAGGATGTACAATCTGGGGAGATATTCAACCGATTCAATGACATATGGAAAGAAGATGGTGACCCGTTGATAACAAAACGGGAACAATTGCAAAAATCATGGTGGGAACATGCGTTTCCAAACCTGCTAAACTCGACTTGGGATCGTCCACACATCAAACATGTCATAATGAGCTATGGAGTGGATCATCCTACTGAAGTCGGATATGTTTACAAAAAGACAGAGGTCGTCAATGAAAAGAAAGAATTCGATGGCATTCCTGTCATGACCAGCGTGATTTGGGAAGAAGTAAACAACTATCATTTCGAGGAACATTTAACTTTGAAAGAATCCAGTCTATTGAAAAAGAAGCCAAGAAAACGACCATTGAATGACGGTAATAACAAAGGATCGCTCCATCATTCTGGTGACGCATCTGTGCCTTACATTTCACTAGCGTGGGCTCACACTTGGCTACTTCATGCTACACGAGCAATGCGACATTCTAGGCATTTCGGTATGAAAGAAGGAGACAGAATAAGTGACGATAACGCACTGGAATCTATACGAGTTTCCTACAGATCTGTTGGAGGAAAAGAATGGATTGAAGGTGGTAAACGAGAAGACATGGATGGTGTAGCCACTGACACAGATGACGACACAGGAGCGGACCACCCGCATGGAACCAAGTACAAGCCAGAAATGTTCCGTTATCAGAGCAAAGGCAAAAGTAGGAGCACGGGGATGGAGTACACCACAGCTGTGATTGAAGCTGTTGGAGTAGAGCATAAGGAGACGACTCGAAATTATGATATTCTAGCAGCTGTCTTTACAGATGTATTAAAGAATATGCATGATGATTTTGGCCTTGTGTAAAAGGGTAATTCTCGGTGGTTTATTTACCACGGACACTTACTAAATACAGCTAAATATAAAATCACTGTCAGCGCAACGGTGTCTTTACTGAATTTGGTTGGAGTCAATTTTAAATCTCTTTATTGTTATTAGGCTGCTTGCGTTTCTTTCTGAACACATATTGCAGTTCTTGGCGTCGGGAACGAAATGAGAATGTAATGAAATTCAAAACGGTGACTCGGTGGTGATAAAGCATCTCAAAACACTCAACAATAATTAAAAAATAGCAGCAAAAGAGGATTTAATTGGTTATTTGAATAATATAACAATAGCAAGTCAATTCCTAGGGATTGCGTGACAGAAGCTGCCGGATCATATTGCGAGCCGTGGCAACGCTTTCTTGGGATCCAGACACAGTCACTATTCTATTAGTAGTACCCGGTACAAACTCATTTCTCTGACTAACTCTTATGCGTGCTCCCGATTCCGATTGCAGTTCCTGTAGAGTCTGGCCTCGTCTCCCTAACACGGCTCCAACCATGGCATCAGGAACGGCGAGATTGACGGTTGAACTGTATGACGCAGGTGATGGCGTAGATCTTTGCGGGAGAAATGATGACACCTGCGGAGGTGATGAAACAATGGAGCTGGTTCCCATTGCATTAGGAGAGGCGTTGACGTATGATGACCGTTGGTTGTGGGAGCTTTGTGCATTAGCCTCAAAACCAAGTCCTTGCAAACTTGCTTCAACATCATGTATAGCATGAGAATGAGCAAAACCTTGTCGAGGAGCATTTGGGGTTGAACTAGCAGATCCGGGATAGCCCATGATAGAGGCATTTCTCTGTACATTATATGAAACATTCGAGTTTCTAGAGTAGCTTGTGGTACCATTGAGATATCTGCAGATCTCTGGATGCCTAACAAAGCCATCCAAAATGGAAGCAGCGAACGAGACGCAGGCACGGAGTTCAAATGCAGAAACTGTAAGAACTCGTTCGAAAGTGCGTGGTATGTTATGGTCAACAACCTTCGGAGATAATCGAACTGAAGAGGCTCCAGCATTTTCTTTTAGTCCTTGGATCGTTGCTCCTTCCTTACCAATTAACATACCACACGCAGCAGATGGCACAAGAATTCTGGTTGTGAAGTTGATTTTTGGAGGACCCTCAGAAAAATCAGTTTCAGTTTCAGGGTCATCGTGTATTTGTTCAGTTGTCCCAAGTTGAGTTTCGACTAACTCTAGCTGGAGCTCATATAGCTTACCTAGTACTAGTGCAACCCCCTTCTTCACATTCTCAAGGGAGCCATGTATCAAGCATACACGATCAGATGTTCCAGGGAAATAGTCACCACTCTGACTGAGTCGAATTTTGGCAGATGACTTACTCTGAAGTTCGCTTACTGTTTGGCCCTGTCGACCAATTATCGAGCCTGCCATATTATTCGAAACAAGAAGCTTGACAGTTACACGAGAAGGCGAAGATGTTGTCGAAACACTGCCCGACTCCCAAGAGATGCGTGATGGGTCATTGGTAATTTGGCTTGTAGCAGGATGTTCGCCTTCCCCATCATTATGATGTTCCTTATTTTCATCACATTTAAATGCTGTAGGAGATGATGCGTTCGAACTGCTAAGCGTTTCTACTGCAGTAGTTGTCCGTGGAGGAGCATCTGCACTTTCATCAATGGCGTTTCCATCTTCACCTCGCACCCGCACCTTTGGTTCGCTTCTCATCTGTCCAGAGAATAATGAGGAGAGTTCACCAGGGTTATCCTAAAATATTTTGCAAGCATACCATTTATTAGAAAAGCAATTTTTAGGAAAGATATCAATGAAAAGCTTTCAAGCTTTAAATTCAACCAAAACAACCATGCATAATGAATTCCATCACACTTACATTGCTCGAGCTCATACTTCACCTATGCCTTCTGAAATCGCTTTTCTACAAACAAATGACAAGTTCTTTCTCACAACATTCAAGGCTATCAGATAGATCCGTACGAAATACAACTGTTGCTGCCTACTGTACTTGTTCACCTCCAGTAGTCTCTGAAATGATCAAGATCGCACTTATTGATTGCATGTGAGAAAGGTGGAAACACGCAAAGAATATCGTAGTCGTACGTAAGGTTACTACTTGACGTCGTTTCCGTCATTCTCGTCTCAAGATTCTAAAAATGTGGGTAGTACATACGTACTCGTTTACACTCTACGTCATGGTGTCTTTTTCGTTCACCTACCTTAGACGGATAAATTCAAAATAATTTTGCCTAATAATTTCGAAATTTTGAAATTCAAAATAAAGGGAGGTCGAGTTTTCCCCTCCGACCAGTAAGAGCTGCAACCGTAATTCTCATAAAACGCCACATTACGTCACAAAATTCCCAACAACGCCAC
>Ga0115005_10003277_pt1 | contig 12944 bp, 12 predicted proteins | sample ArcOceMetagenome_FD_87163 | JGI IMG/M metagenome (GOLD analysis project Ga0115005, IMG submission 87163) | Marine eukaryotic phytoplankton communities from Arctic Ocean - Arctic Ocean - Greenland ARC118M Metagenome | ecosystem: Environmental > Aquatic > Marine > Oceanic | place: Arctic Ocean... | reverse complement strand
GTGCGGAGGGAGGCGTTAATAGCAAGGGAACTAAGAAGAGTTGAATTGCTATCAGAGGGTTCATTGACCTATAGAGAGGTAAAGATAGTATTAGAATTAGTGAGTACTTGGCGAGGATATTAGGTATCGCTCTTTTGGAGATAGGCCTTTAGGGGCCGTCTGTCTGTCAACACAACATGCCGCCTTCAGTAATGATGTTGTAATGTCGTTGAGGAACGGTTACATTTTCAGTGACGTTATTTTTTTCGTAGTCTTCTACTAGCTAGCTAGGTTTCAATTTTTCTAACATCCAGTCAGTGGTCAGTGACCGACGAGTGACGACGAAAGAGACGAAAAATGAACGATGATACAGATAGTACATAATGCCGGTTCATACAGTAGTACCGGTATGTTGTACTATGTTGGCAGTTTATATTGGCATGTCCGTCTCCATTACTCACGCTATCTTTGCGCATTCATTGCACTAAGAAATTCAGGGGGATTGTGCTGAAAATGAGACATGTTTATATTCTTTCATTACTTTCCACGATACATGTGAATTGCGGCTTTATTATTCTTGAACCAACAGGTAGTAGGTTTTCAAGATCCCGAATCTCTGATGTTAGAAAGATGTCGAAGCCCCACTCAAGGACGAGCACGAGACTATTCGGAAAAAGAGGAAATGACAAAGTGAAGAAAGATCGGGTAAGCAAAACCAATCTACCAGAAAAGGTGTGTGTCGTTTGCGATAGACCTTTCACATGGCGAAAGAAGTGGGAAAGATGTTGGGATGAGGTTACTTGTTGTTCCAAAAGTTGCAATGCAAAGAGAAGAGGTGCAGGTGGTGATGATGTATTTGTAAAATATGGCAATTGAATTTTGGAGTATTATACAGATTGTTTATGATTTCCTCGTAAACTGCGGTTCCTTATACAATCTTCAACTCTGCCCGTCCTTCCAAAGAAAGTCATTCTCGCCTCCTCTGAGAGCTCTACTCCTGGCTTCTCATTGTACGCGAGAACGACCAACACTCTGGTTCTATCCCCGACTACTTCCGTTACTCGATGCAATGAGTCTCTTCCCTTAAACAATACCAATGTCCCAGGATTCATCTCCAGCCTCTTGGGCGTTTCGTCCCCATTCACAACCTTTTCTACCTTCTTATATCCCATTTTCTCCTCCTCATCATTTGAATCAGAGGTAGAATGCCGAATATTAGGAACATATTCAAAAACGCCACCATTCTCTGGTTTCTGCAACAACAACGTAATCGCAAAAGCGGAGTTATCAAAATGCCATCCAAGTTCTTGTCCTTCAGATGCAAAATGTATATTTATACTACTCAGTGGATCTTCATAGGGAAATAAGTTGTCAACTCCCAACACTTTCTGAAGAAAATCTTGAAATGTTTGGTTGTAGTACAAGACCCTCAGCTGAGAATCATGCGGTATTTGATCTGTTTGTATGCATCCCTTGGAACTCACAATTTGACGATTGAAAATGTGGTTTTCTGGTAGAGATTCGTTATTCGGGGTGAGATATATATTGTGTGTTGTTTCTTTCTTGGTGTAGAATGCCTTGTGTTTATGTTCCAATGCTTCTTGGACTAGGGCTTGGATAACATTTGTCTGAAGGAAATTGGGAAGAGTGATGACGGAGTGATTGATCAGTGCTTGACGTGTCTTTTGGATCAATGATCGGGATTGCAGAGGGTAATGGTCAAGATTGACGACATCTCGCAGCTTTGATATTGAACTAGTGGTGGTGTTGTTGTCTCTCATCATACACTGCTCGTAATTGTAGGATTGAAGCCGATTATCTACCATCGTACACTTATGCAAAAATAGTTCCCAAAATAATCCAAGCGCGCACGACACAACAGTACAACAACGTACCGTAGTAGGTTGAAGGTAGTTGTAGTGTTGCTTCGTTGCTTCTCAAATTCTGATGTGTCACGGGACAGAGACCGACAGAGAAGTATCATAGTAGGACGTAATTCTACACAACTTTATTAGAAGGAGGAGGAGAGTAACGGTAAATCCGTGCTTCATTCGTTAATTGAGGGGCTTATACAATTGCCCTAAAGTCGTCAAAACGATGAAAATAGACCAGAACAGCGACGCCTATAAGACTATAAAATAGAGCCGCTCGCAAAACCTCTCCTGCACAGTTGATAAAAAAGAGTGACAAGGCAAGCAAGAAGGCACAGCACACCACCGACCACCGAACTCCTCCTTATTCCTCAACAGTCAACCATCACCAACTAGCTAGTTTCTAGTAGACCTTATCAAGCGACCCCAATCTCAGTTCTCACCAGATACTTTACACAGCAAATATTCAATATATCTGATATTGAATTGATCCGGTAGCAACACAGTCACCTCTTCTATTTCAGTCATCCTGTATACGAGTACGGACTAAATCGGCTTCTCAGTCCCACTACGAGTAACGAGTACACGTCTCCTTCTTCTACATCTCAAGCACAAGTCAGCAGCAGCAGCAGACATCAAGCATTACCTCTTACACCCATATCGTAAATTGGCACAGAGCTCAATTTCCGGCGTTGCACGTGTTATTCTACGGCCACTAAACCTCAACAGCTCAACACGAACTGAGTGCGCCCTAAATACTACTAATACAGTACTTCTAAAAGTCCGAGACTATTCACAATGACGACCCCAGAACTAACAAATACAACACCTAACGTGGTGGAAGCCGACATCGAAAGCGGAGATTGCAACGGAGACGAAGAAGTCGATCCCGGAAGCCCTACTCCCAGCGGTAATTCCGAAGACGGAAGTCCAGCTAGTGCAGAAGGCTCGAACGCAGATGCACCCAATGCAATCCTTCCGCACTTGGTTCTAAATAGACCTCAGCCATATGCCATGGAACGCAGTCAAACCATTATGATGAACGTTGAAAATGGGGTGTCTTCCAATGAGATAGCAGCTCCATTGGTTCATGCACGTCCGACCTCCCTGTCTCCCCCACATGGTAAATCTGCAGTCACGGATGCGGGATCCGCTTCTTCGAAAAAGGGCAAGAAGACTGCTTCCAAGAAACCTTCTGCCATCAGAACTTCTTCTCCAAAAGCATGTATTAATCCCGCCACAGAGATCAACTCCAAGCTTGATACACAGGTAGAGGTCCGCGTTTACCCCTGCAACAACTCCCAGTCTACCAAGAAGAAATTTACTCAATTCATGGTTAAGCCAGAGGGGGTTATTATTCAAGGGACGAACAAGACTCGTACGAATGCCAATGATCTTGGAGCAGAGTACGCGAAGCATGTTGGAAGGAAATTGCAACGGTATGAGCTTAGTGATACCCGTGCATGTCAACTTCTTGTGACAACGCATGCAAAGTCTTTTTGGGTGGTTCCGGCTCCGGAAGCCTTTAGTAGGCATTCTGGTACTTGTCGGTTGTTGGGAGATAGGAAGCATCCGGTTGCAAGTCATACTTTGCAAGTTGGCGACTTTTTAAGGGTCGGAAGTGTTGGTGTGGTTGTCATTGAGACTCATGATGGAGTGGAGAATAGGATTTTAAGTGAAGAAAAGATTCAAAAAATTATGAGGGATACTACTAGTTCCAACGGTGGATTTTTGGATATTGGTGAAACTGATGGCGGTAAGTAAATGCTCTTGGGGAATTGGTATTTCACATTTCATTCGCGGATGACGATGAGATTGGCGGAGCTTAGCATTGATGCTCACTTTTTGTGTGTGATTATTTATTTATCATAGAAAACTCAGATGACAGCATGAGCGAAAGCAAAAAGCAGCCGACGGGGGATACACCTGTCTGCTACATGTGCTTTGATGACGAGGATACGGTAGACAATCCTCTTATCTCTCCCTGTAAATGTCGTGGAGATACACGATATGTCCATGTCGGATGTCTCCGCAAATGGCATACAGCAGAAGCTGACAATCAAATTTGCTTCCTCTCTTCTGTTGACGCAACATGTTCTGTCTGTAAAACAACATTCAAATCTGATTTCAAGTTGAAGGACGGAAGACTGATGAAATTGTTCAAGAGTTCCTTGGAACCACCTTATGTTTCTCTCTTGGTTGCCACAAAGCATGAGATGGCACAGAGATTGTTCAATACAAGGTTTCAATTGTCCTTCAGTTCCATTTTGAAGCCGGATGGAAGGAATGCGACTCGGCCGCTTCTATTGGGTCGTTCTTCTGGTTCTGACATGGTGTTGGATTACCGCACCGTGTCTGCTCGCCATGCAACTATTCGCTTTAAGAACGGAGAGTTTGTGTTTACTGACGCGGGATCCTCAAATGGGTCTTACTTGTACCTTCGCCGTCCCGTTGAATTGACTGCTGCTCAGTCTGTACAGTTCCGATTGGGAAGAAGCATGATCTCAATGAAGATTGTCAACAAGTGGAATCGCCGGTTGTTGAGAGCTGTTAGAAGATCAGGACATTCATCTGATGCTGCGCAGAGGACTGACGGTGACGATGCCTCGGTTGGAAGTAACGAAGAGGATGTTCGTATCAATGATGGAACCGATGGTACATTTTCTAAGCACCTCCCTAAGAGGACTAGAGAAAGTATTATTGATGCCATGCCTGCCCCTGGGCAACTGTCGCAGCAATCGTCGCAGCATTTGGACCTTCTGTATGCTCTTGCGTATCCAAAGAAAACGGTTGATGGAGCTGCTATTTCAGAGAAGGCTAGCAGCCTGAAGAGGGATACGTCCGATGTAGTTGATTCTACATCTCAGGAGGAGGACTTGTCCAGACAATTGAATGATGTCGCGGTGGCTTTGAACGACTGATAATTTGTCAAAACTATGAGTTGGTGATGAAGAATTCAGTCGTTAAATCAGTGTCTACCTTATCCCAAATGTTTTCAGTTTCGTTTGCAAAACTAGGGAGATTATAATTAAAAAACATTCTCGTGTATTCTACACAGGTAAAGTCTAAAGAAGTAGTAACACGGCGCAGATTTCATTTGTTTCTTGTTATCAACAGCCGTAGCTCGTACTTACAATAATGTCAATAGGAACGCCTACAACAACTGAGTGCGTGTTCAGTGTTCTACACGCCAGAATTTAGTAATGAGTGTTCTGCTGTTTCTTATCTTCTACACTGCACTATTCTTTTCGCTGAAGACCATTCATAATGCTCGTCAATTTTTTTAGAGAACTTCAAAATTTTGATGTGGACGTATCAGTTCATCAGATTCAGCAACTGATTCCTTGCCATCCGATGCTTCTTCCCTGCCCTTCCCTGCCTCTAATTCCAAATCATTCACATGGTCACCTTCTATTTCATCTTCAGGAACAACTGATTCCTTGCCATCCGATGCTTCTTCTGTGCCCTTCCCTGCCTCTAATTCCAAATCATTCACATGGTTACATTCTATTTCATCTTCAGGAACAACTTCCGCCTCTGCTGCTTCAATAACTTCGTAAGACGTCAAAATAACCTTGAAGATATTGTCACTTGGGGGGGCTTTGGTCCAGCCCGCCTTCCATGCCGAAATACAATAAACCCCTACAAAACAAGTCTGCATTCCGGTATACCAAAACGGAACTGCCAATGCCCGCTTCTGTTCTTCCAAATCCGGGAAGAGTGCAAGAACACTCGTCATTGCAATCCCTGTATTTTGATAAACACACTCTACTGCAACCGTCACTCTCTCTGGTTTCTTCAAATTTGTCAAGGTTGAAATGATAATGGAGGCGATCAATCCAAAGAAGATGGGCATAATTGTTCCATAGTAAAAAATAGGTTCTCTTCCATTCAGCGTGATTCTCCCGCCTTCGGGTGCAAGACTGGTGAAAAGGATCAAGCCCAACCCAGCGACATTTCCAAATTTGTTGAGAATGCCTCTCACTTTCTTACCCTTTTCATCGTTTCCTGACAAATAGGAGATTAAGAGTCCTCCAGCGATGGCGCATACTACGACAACTAGTGAAATTCCGAGTGATGCCCAGTTTAGTGTTGAGAGGACGTCTTTAGGGTATGTTAGATTGGAGTAGATCAGAACGTTGATGGGGAGGAAGCCTATGGATAGGATTGTGGATATGGCTGTCATGGTTACTGAAAGTGCTAGATCTGCATTGAAGATTCTGAACAGAATAGCGGTTGAAAAGAAACGGTGAAATAAAGTAAGCTCCTATTCGATTCAATTCAATTTGATTTGATTTGATTTGATTTGATTTGATTTGATTTGATTTGATTTGATTTGATTTGATTTGATTTGATTTGATTTGATTCCAAGGGTCAATACTACGATCACCGAGAACACAATCAACTAAGTACTTACGAGCAGAACCAGTTACTGTAAGCGCCGCCTGGCGACGAAGTGATGATCAAAAGCGTGATTCCCATAACTTGATCAAGTTTTCCGACCTTGACGACAAGAAATCCAATGAAAGGCAGGATGATGAATTGCAGGACGAGCCCTGTTGCAATCGCCCTTGTATTCTTTATTTGAGCTTTGAAATGGGAAAAATCAACTGTTGCAGACATTCCAAATATCAGGAAGAAGAGGAAGATATTGCTCATTAAAGGTCTGAAATTGAATGCCATGGTGGAGTATTTGTTTGTTAGAAGTGTAGTTCTGGAGACGCCGTTGTAAATTATAGCCTTGGATGGGAAACTGCTTTGAACAAAGGGAAGGTTTCAGAAGGCTCATCAGTAGTTGCCAGTTGCCAGGTTTCAGTTTGAAGTTGTCAGTTGGTTTTCCAGAAAAATTCAAAATTATTGAGAAAAGCAACGGCCTCAACGGCCTGAATTTCCAAAATGCTTTAAGAAGTTCTCATTCATTTGAATTCATTGCTTGATGGACAGGAGGTTCATACCGGTACTGTACACCTAGCTAGATCGCAAATGATGATTCATCTATTTGTTATTGGCTAAGAGCCCTATAGCGACCCTCCCATTCTCCGTATTGTTGCACAGTTACTTCAAATCAAGAAAAATCCACATGCTATTGCATAAGCTGCATAGGGTTGGTATAATCGCTTATAGCGATACTACCACTCATTTCTTTCTCTTTACTGTGTACCAGGTAGTTAGACTGACTCTATAAGTCCTGAAGATTATCGAGTCTACGTTATTAATGAGTTGAACTTCTTCTCCAGAACATTTATCGTACCGGTAACAATCACAGTTCCTCTGCACGAATTCCTCAACACAGAATTCAGATGATGAGAAATGATAAAATATAGCGTTTCTTGACGTCGTTTAAAAAAAGGACAGGAACAATCGATTTGTACTAGTTTACGATGTTGGTAACTTTCAACGTGCAGTATTAAACTTTTTACTTCCAGAAACATTTTCACAATAAAGTACACATACTTGTATTTGAGCATCAGCGGGTACCGACAGATTTCTGTGATAGCGAGGTCGTCGCGACATCAAAAATGACAGAAAAACTTGAGGCTTATGAAACCTCAACGGAAACAATTTGAAATGGAAGGCTAAAAAGAGGCCTAAAACATACAGAAACAAGAAACAATGCGCAATGCATCATCAGCGAGCGGGCAAACAGTCAACTTCTTCGTACCGTACCCAAAAAACACCAAATCCATCCATGATGGCCCACTTTATCAAAATTACTCGTACATTACTTACACCTTACACCAAAATTACGCCTTTACGGAACGGCTCTAATTTGCATACACTTTGCATTTCCATAGCGAAACTTGAACCATAAATGCAAAGAAGAATGCCAAGCAATACCGTGCCATCGTCTCCGTCGAGTTCCAGCAGTCTCAGCAAAGACAACATGGTACCTACAGTCTCAAAGTTCAAAAATCTCAAACTCATCAAACTAGGTGTCCTTTGTGTACTATGCCTTCAAAACTCACTTTTTACAGTGCTACGCAGGTACTCACAAGGAGTTCTCAAAGAAACTTATTCCAAGCATGAAGTGCTGCTCTTTGGTGAAGTAGTCAAAATCTTAGTCAGCGCCTATGTCATCTATGGTCAGCAGCGTGTTACAGGATCTTTCTCCTCCCATCTCAGAAGACTTGCAATGACTGCCCAAAAGATGCTTATGCTCTCCCTTATTTACGGAATCATGAACATCTTATCGTATGTTGCTTTGAAGAATGTCAGTGCTGGGATATTCACGATTTGTGCACAGCTCAAGATATTAACTACAGCTAGTTTCTCCACTCTGATGCTGAATAAACGTTACTCGTGGACTAAATGGCGTGCTCTTTTTACACTCATCATCGGTGTACTTCTCTTTTCAGAACCAATGTGGAACAATGGAGAATTGTTGAGCACGGATTCCGGCAATGCCTTATTCGGATCGGCTGCAGTATTGACGGAAGTAGTGTTGAGCGGATTTGCTTCCATTTACTTTGAAAAGGTCATTAAGACGGACACGGATCAACAGCTCAATATTTGGGAGAGAAACTTCCAGTTGGCCCTTGGCAGCTTTCCCGTTTATCTAGCATTCATCCTCTCAGATGGTGGTGGAGAAGCTGGATATTTTGGTGGATGGTCTAAAGTCACTTTTGCTCTAGCAATGCTCGGAGCGGCTGGAGGATTGTTGGTAGCGCTTTCAATTAAGTATGGAGATGCCATTTTGAAGACTTTGGCAACCACGGGAGCCATTATTTTATCTTCTTTGTTGGATCATTTCTGTTTGGGCGGACCGTTGACAATTGCAATGGTTTTGGCTGGGTGTGTTGTGGTCACTTCCATCTTTGACTACTCGTTTGATAAAACTCAGGAACAGAGTATGATTGCTCCCGTGCTTTCACGTATTGGCTCAAGTGCATCATTGAAAAAGGATGTTTGTATCGATGACGCTGAGCGCCAAAGCCTCATAAATGAAGAAATTTTTGAAGACAAGGGAAATTGAAAGAGTAAACAGTAAAAAATTGACGTAAAAATTAGGAAGAGAAAGTTCTGATTTGTATCCATATCCACTTCAATTTTAATTCAGAATGCATGTATTTTATAAATGAAATTTAACGAATTTTGCTAGTATGAAGGTACTATTGTACAAGTTTGAGGTATCATCTGAGCATACAAGTACATGGTAGTGTATGTGCTAGTGAGCAGTTCAATTTTATCAGAAGTAGCCAAGTCCAAATTTTCGCCGAAGCTGTTCATAAACGGCAGTGTATGTCAGAAATACTGGCGTTGATCTGCAAAAGTTGATTGTAGATCCTTTCCAAAAACCAGTAATTCCTCCCTCTTTGTAGATTTGTTTCACAACTACAGCAACACTTGTTTCGTGTGAGGACATGTATCTGGACATGGTGTAGTCCGCAGGTGTCGCTGTCAAAGTTGCGCTTGCAGCAGCAACGACTCCAGCAATAGCGTGCAACTTTGGTCCATCTTCAACACCATATGATTTACAGATAGTCTTGAATCCATCATAGCCAACAAGTTGACCTCCGGTGAACGTGGCTCCTCGAGCTGTGAGTGGGACGCACCCTCTCCACAGACCAAGAATACCATTGTCAGAAACAACTCGTTTCATCCCTGATAGCAAACAAGTAACATATGGCGCCTGACCCACTCTTGGTCCAGTCAAATATAATCCATTATGTCCGATCATTCCCTTCTCTGCCTGAATCATTGTCTTCAACAAATGAAATGGCGTTGTCACAAAATATGCAAAAGCTCCGCAGGATAAGCCTGCCAAGGCCATCTTGATCCCGTTCTTTCCCTCTCCATCATCGCTGTGAAGTGCATCTCTTACAATTTCGTAGTATCCAAATCTTAGTGCCCCGGAAGCACCCATTCCAATTCCATTTGCTACGATCCCAGGACGCCACAGTCCATTCACAAATCCTTCATTCTTGATAATGCCGGATGCAAATTCCATCAAAGATCCTTTAGCCTCAGCAGTGGAACAAACCTGCCATCTAACTCGCAAGCAATCTAGACCGTTGTATAGCGAGGAAGTGAATGCAGCGGTGATTCCAGCAGAGAAGAATAGAAGACTCTGTTTCTTATCGTCTCCGTAATTATTCAGGGCACCGGAATATCTTCTTCTTTGAAAGACAGGGATTGGCTCACCGAAGGGACCAAAAGGAGTGATATCTATCGTAGCAACAGCATCCATATTTTAATCGGAAGGTGTATGACAGTTGCAAGTTAATTGGAAGATGGTCATCGAGCTCCTGACGCGTCGGCTTCCGTTGTTCATAAATGTGTTCTGGAAGCAAGCGAAGAAAGTAGAATTCTTCTTTGGTTTCGACAGAGTTTCGACTGCATCTCGAATGACGAATGATGATGTGTTCATTTTGTGGCTGTTCTTTGAATAATGGAACAATAACGTTTTTGAGGACTTTGGCGGTTAAATATAGATTAGCCACGTCGCAATCTTGGCACTTCTTGACCTGGTTTTTTTACCACTCACTACTGTGGTGACGAAGTGACAGGGGCGAAGGGCGACAGGTTGTATGTTGTATGATGGTATCGTCCCTATCGTTCCTTTGCCAATTGCACTTAGATCCTCACATCGTCAGAAATCATTCACTAACAAACATACAACATGCGTACCTTCACTGCCGTTCTCGTTGCTATCATCGCTACCATCTCCAGCACTTCTGCTAGCATTGCCCTTCCTGGGCTTGAGGCAACCTCTCTTGCTGGCATGAGCCAGCGTCCATCCTACAGCCAACACAGCGACTTCACTTCTCGCAGTAATCGCTTCAACCTCAGCCACAACAACATCCCCGCAGCAATGGCAATCCCAGGATATGGAATCCCTGAGCAGATCTTTGTTGGAGGGTTTTCAACCTTTCTCAGTATTTACAACTTGATCATCACTGGACGTATTTTGCTCTCATGGTTCCCCCAGGCACAGAGTATTGGTGCATTGCAGCCAGTCTTTGCTGTTACGGATCCTTACCTCAACCTTTTCAGGAACATCATCCCTCCTATCTTTGGACTTGACTTGAGCCCTATTCTTGCGTTCGTTACTTTGAACTTGTTGACCAGCAGTACCGCTGCTGTTGGATGTGAGATTCCCGAGGAGATGAAGGCGAAGATGAACAAGAAGTCCAGATTCGGGTCTAGATTCGGAAGGGTTGCTGCTAAAGGAAAGTCCATGATGAATTAGATTTCTTATGTTGATCTTCTTTTTGCGGCGGTACGGTATGAGAGTAAAGCAATCGATTGTTTTGTGGAGTATGTTTAATGTGGTGCAGACAAATAAAGTTTTGCTTGTGCGCTTATTCTTGCATGAAACAGGTGTGGAGTTAATGACGACTGACAATTACTGCCCCACATAAGAGGTATCGGTAGTCAGTAGGTCAATAGTCTTGAGAATTCTGCTTTAACACAAAGGATGCTTATGACAACAAGGAACCATATATCCTTTGCACAAGTAATTTAAAATAAGCTATACTACTGCCATGATAAAATCTACTGCTACTTTTGAGACGAGTAACATACATGTTATGAGGAATCAACATAACTGATTTTGAAATAGACTACACGTAGGTAAAAAAGTTCATTCGGATTCCAAAACGAAGGCTTCGATTTTCAATTATAGTTTAGGAGTATGTACTGTATGGCAATTGCAAATCTTCTCAGGCACCTCCAACATTTTTCCATGATGAACCAATGGCGCCTCTAAGCAGACTTCTTCTTCTTGGGCGTCATGTAAGAAGCAACGAAGAATTGACCAAAGAGACCAAAAAGAGTCACAATGTAAACAAAATAAACTGCTGTAATTCTGTAGCTGTGCCCAGTGCACTTGCTATGAGTCAAGAGGTAAATAGCTTGGCTCATCATGGAAACGAACTGAATCAATTGCATCATGGTTAAAGAAGATTTCCACCAAATGGGCAAACTCTTTCCAGTCTTTGGATCCCTGGTGTGCATGCAGATGAAGTAGTAAGTGTACATGACGGTATGGATGAATCCGTTCAAAAGAATAGTAAGGTATACATCTCCATCGTAAAGAGAGTTAGCATTGAGCCAGTAGAACAAAAAGATGGTGGTATGGTGGTAGACGTGAAGGAAAGAAAGCTGTCTCCATTTCTTTCCAAGGACAATGAAGATGGTATCCCAGAAATCCCAGATCTTGGACACGTAAAAGAGCCAGAGAAGATTCGCCATGGGGGGATTGGTAGCATCGTAATCGTTACATACGGAACCATATCCATTACGGTAGGCAATCATTCCTGCTTCAATGGTCATGTATGCACAAAGGAAGATTTGTGATACGTTGTAGATGAACTTGATTGGGTAGGGGTCCATAGCTGGAACTCCAGACTTCATGACTTTGGAACCAACCGCGACAAACGTAACGTATGCGAAAGCAATGGTGATTGCAGTGCTGAAATCGGTGAAAGCCCATCCCTGGAAAGACAAAGACGGAAACAAATGGATGAACAAAGTTAGAATGAAATATAAACTTTACTGTCAATCAATCAAATGAATTATTCATTGGATTAGATTGAGATCCAGTGTCGTGACATGTGTGCAAAGGCCATAGATCCAGTTAGGAAATATAGGAGTGTTATGCATCCATGCATGCTGCTTCCCATAATATCCCAGAATTTTGCTTTGGACGACACCAACGGCAGACATGCTTCATTATTCGGACGAGGACCAACAATGATGTGAGAAAGCCGATCCATTCTGTCACGCACCTGGGTGTATCCAGTGAACTCATTCTGAGGATCAAAAAAGGTGAGGATCTTGCTGCCAAGAGCATCCATAGCACTGAAGTAAGCGTCCATGGTGACAAATTAAACCAGAGCGGAAAATTTTAGTGAGAAAAGGTGCTGGGCTTGTTGGATCAAAGATCAAAACGCAACAACGACGTGGGCGCCAGGGCCCGGTCGGTGTAGAAGTGCTTTCTCAAAATCTCTCCCTCAAACACATCATCACTCCCGTCAACGATGGACGGATGGACGATAAGAGTCACTCTCTAGCTAGAAGAAGAATTACTGGTTATGCACTGAAATGCGCGTGCGTATGTGCAACGTACCGTACGTACCGGTGCGCCTAGAG
>Ga0115005_10003276_pt1 | contig 12944 bp, 12 predicted proteins | sample ArcOceMetagenome_FD_87163 | JGI IMG/M metagenome (GOLD analysis project Ga0115005, IMG submission 87163) | Marine eukaryotic phytoplankton communities from Arctic Ocean - Arctic Ocean - Greenland ARC118M Metagenome | ecosystem: Environmental > Aquatic > Marine > Oceanic | place: Arctic Ocean... | reverse complement strand
TGGCCATAGGATCTAAGTAAATGAAGGTAGATAAAACAGCAGAGGGCTTTACGCTCATTGAGCTTCTGATTGTGATTGTGATTTTAGGCTTGCTAATGTCACTTGTGGCGCCTGCGATGTTCTCCAAAGTTGACTCAACTAAAATTAAGACTGCCAAAGCGCAGATGCAGATGTTTCAAACTGCTCTGGACACCTATCGTCTAGATATGGGGGATTACCCCAATCAATTGATTGACCTAGTTCGCTCGAGCAAGGCTGGGTGGGACGGGCCATATTTGCCAAAACGAGTGCCTAGTGACCCCTGGGGCAATGAATATAGCTATGAGTTTCCTGGTCCAGATGGGGAGCCGTTTATTCTAATGAGTAAGGGCAAGGACGGCGAACTTGGCGGCGAAGATGACGCGGCAGATGTGAAGCACGATTGATGACCTTAGAAGACGTATTAGAAAAGCATTCGGTTACCGCCGAAGATATAGAAAAAGCCAAGACTTACCAAACGCGTGCGGGAGGGTCGCTGGAAAAAATACTGCTCAATATGGGTTGTTTTTCCGAGGAGTTACTGCCGTCGATTTACAGTAAATTCTTAAAGTACCCAATTCTAACTGAAGACCAGAGAGACAGTTGGGAGCCTGAGGCCATTGACTTGGGCAATGATCAGTCTAAATTCTTGATCGAGAATGGCTGGTTATTGTTTAGCACTGCCGATTCCGAAGCGAAGTTGGGTGCCCAGACATACCTTACAAAAAACCCTCTAAGCTGGGATGTGCTTCAGTTTCTTAGCCATGAAAAAATAGATTACCGCTGTATAGTCACCAGTGAAACCGATTTTTCTTTTGTGTCGTCACAATTGTTGGGTGCTGAAGGGCAAGAGGATTCTGATACAAGTTCCCTGAGTAATGCGGAAGAGGATCGCCTGCGCGAACTTGCGAGTGAGGCGCCAACGGTTAATTTATTAAACTCACTGATCACCCGTGCCCTGCGCATGCGCGCCTCTGATATGCATGTAGAACCGGTGGGGGAGCGCTATCGTGTGAGGTTTAGAATTGATGGGGTACTCCATGATATGGACCTGCTTCCCGAGCGTTTGCAGCTACCTGTTATCTCTCGGCTGAAAATTCTCTCTGGCATGGACATTGCCGAAAAAAGAAGGCCTCAGGACGGCAAGATAGAGATGCGTATCTCTAATATCGCTCTTGATATACGTGTCTCGGCGTTACCTGTTAATAAAGGAGAAAGCGTGGTCATGCGTTTCCTGCTCAAGGATTCTCTAAGCTATGATATGGGCGCATTGGATTTAGCAGATGATACCTACGCCTCGCTCAAACAGGATCTTAAACGTACTTCAGGGGTAGTTTTGCTAACTGGCCCAACTGGTAGTGGTAAAACCACAACCCTGTATAGTTTTTTAAACGAACTTAATAATGATGACGTAAAAATTATCACCCTAGAAGACCCTATTGAATACCAGCTGCCTGGCCTGAATCAGGTGCATGTTAAGCCCGATATTGGCTTTGACTTCAGTGCGGGCTTAAGAAGCGTTGTTAGGCAGGATCCCGACGTCATAATGGTGGGAGAGATTAGAGACAAAGAGACCTGCCAAATTGCTATGCAGGCTGCACTAACCGGTCACCTGGTATTTAGCACAGTACACACAAATGATGCCCCCAGCGCCTTTACTCGGCTGCTTGATCTAGGTGTCGAAGAGTTTCTGCTTAATGCAGCATTGGTATCAATTGTTGCCCAGCGATTACCCCGCAAACTCTGTGATCATTGTGCGATTCCTGTGCCAGATCCAAAGCGAGTCTTTAAGGACAATGACCTGCAGTCTCTAGCCAAGCGCTTTGGCGTTAAAAGTTGGGTGTTAATGGACGCTAAAGGCTGCGAGAAATGCGCAAATACTGGCTATAAAGGGCGGCTGGCGGTCATTGAATATTTACGTTGCGACGAACAGCTGCGCAAAATACCAAAAGACGACCAGTTTTTGGCCAAAGCTAAGGCCTACAATCGCGAGCAAGGTGGGCGCGATCTCTTGGAGGATGGTCTGCTAAAAGTCCTGCAAGGGAAGACAACGATAGAAGAGATTTATCGGGTCTGCGGCTGATATGAAAACTTACACCTATACGGCTTTTGATAGCCATGGCGGTAAAGTAACCGGCGAAATACAAGCAGCCTCCCAGGTCGATGCTTCTGCTAGTCTGCGGCAGCAGGGCGTAATGGTCTCGGCCATCAAAGAAAACGTTGCGCTGCCGGAAGGAATCGATTTTTTTACTCGGCGGAAAATCTCGTCTGATGAGTTAGAGCTGCTGACATCAGAGCTTGCATTGTTATTGAACTCTGGTGTGACCATCGACAAAGGCTTGGCCGTTGTGCGGCGAAATTCCTCCAGTGCGCCCTACGCTAAATTGGTAGGCGGCCTGTACGATTCGGTGCGCAATGGCAGCAGCCTTTCCGAGGCTATGGCTGACCAAGGTGATACCTTTAATGCCCTGTATATCAACTTGGTTAAGCTCGGGGAATCCAGCGGTAACCTGCCTAAAATATTTACCCGCTTGGCAGAGGATATTAAATTTCAAGGCGAGCTCAAGCGTAAAATTATTCAGGCATTGACCTATCCAGCTGTTATTTTTGCTGTTTGTATTCTCTGTGTAGTCTTTATCTTTAACTATATTGTCCCGCAAATGGCTGGCCTATTTGCTGATATGGCAGAGATTCCTACTTATACAGCGGTTCTTTTAGGTGTCAGTAGTTGGATGATCAGCTACCAGTGGTTTTTGCTACTGGGGATATGTGGTTCGGTGGCGGCTCTGATTGCGGCGCTTAGAACTCCGGCGGGAGCCCGCCAAATAGATGAGGCATTATTATATCTACCTGTGGTCAAGAACGTTCTCATTCTAGTCGAACGCATTCGTTTTAATACGGCGATATCAATGATGCTGGATGCAGGCATTTTGATTGATCGCAGTATCGAAATGGCCATTGGCAGTGTGCAGAATAAGACAATACGACAGGACCTAACAGCGGTAAAAGATAGAGTGAAAAAAGGTGAGATCCTATCTAAGGCTCTTCGTTCTAGCCCTGTTTATACCGATTTTGCTATCTCACTTATCGAAGTGGGTGAAGAGAGTGGTGATCTAGCGCCGGTTTTTAATGAGGTGAGTACTAGGGCGCGCAGAGACTTTGAGTCCTGGGTAGACCGTATGACTTCGCTTTTGGAGCCGATCTTAATTCTCACTATGGGTGGTATTGTTGGCGGGGTGGTGGTCACCATGCTGTTAAGCATAGTGTCTGTTAATGATATCGGTTTTTAGGCTGTGGTCCGCTGCAACAAAGTAGCCGGCGTTACTCTAATTGAGTTATTGGTCGTGATTACCATCATGATGACAATGCTCGGGTTGGTTGGTGGCCAGATTGTCAGTAGTGTTGAGAAAGCTAGGGCACAAACCGAGGTCATAATGGTATTCAATGTCGTCAAAAAAGCCAGCGTTAAGGCATTTTCTAGCGGCAACACCATTGTCTTAAAGTTCTCCGCTAACCAGTATGAGCTAATGGTCGAGGGTACAGTTGAAGCCTCTAAGAAATTTGAGTTTTTATTGTTTGAAGAGCAAGTGCTGCGTATTGATCGTAATGGATTGCCCGCGCAGTATTATCTTGAAACTCAGGTAAGGGGTCGCCTCAAAACACTCGATTTTAGGCCGTTTTTCTCTAAATTTGGGTTTACTCAACAGGGTAGTAGCGATGGGGATGAATAGGCAAAGGGGGTTCACCCTGTTAGAAGTTTTGATTGCGGGGTTTATTCTGTTTTTAGTAATTAGCTCAATGACATTGGTCTATCGGGGGGCGGTGCTGTCTAGCAGCAAGGCGGAGTCAGCAATAAAATTTACAGCCGCTATTCCCTCTATAAAGCAGTTGATTAGCAGTGAGATTAGGGAGGGTGGTTTGAGGCAGAATCGATCTGGTCGAGGCACTTATGGCACGATAGATTATAGTTGGTCTGGTATCGCGACCCATAAAGGCACCTATTTATCGCCAGATAACTCCGACGACCGCTCGTATTACTATTTAATGACGGTTGAGCTAAATGTAACTAATGGTTCTGCTATACGTGACTACAGTTTTAGTGAGCTGATCTGGTGACTAGGGATAAAGGGTTTACGCTCATTGAACTCTTAGTAAGCATGTCCTTGCTATCGTTTATCATACTAATAGGGTCGTCTGGTTTTGCTATGTTTAGTGAACGTTGGGACGGGCAGCTCGGGAAGTTTGATAGCGTTATGGCAGATGCACGTAACCTGATGCTGGTAAATGACGCATTATCGTCACTGATTCCATATGTTGCGCTAGATAGAAAAAAAAGACCGAGGTTTTACTTTGAGGGAAATCGTAATGGTTTTGTTGCCGTGTCTAGTGACTCTGTTGCTGTTTCTGGCCGAACAGCCGTGGTGCGGCTGTCTGTGCTACAGAGAGAAGACTTGACCTTTGATTTAGTTTACGAAGAATGGCCTATGGTCGATAATGTGCTGATAGAGTCATTCCAGGAGATTCCATTTTATGCGCCTCTTGTTCTTTTTGAGGGAATTAAAAATCCGTCATTTCAGTATCTGGGGTGGGCGACTTCAGAGGCAAGATATGGGGATGGTGAGCCTGGCTCGAATCAGCCTCCAGAATGGCTACCCAATTATAATGCCCTAGATATGAACCAAATCCCCCTAACGGTTAAGTTGAGTTTTTTGATGAATGCCGGTCCCGTTGTGCTGGTATCAAATGTAGCAGATCCGGTGCCCGGGCTTCTGACGCGATATGATGAGGATCCGATCTTTTAATATGGCTCAATACGTCCAGTCACATAGATACCAATCTGGGGTAGCTTTGCTACAGGTGCTGCTGATTAGTGCTGTGATTTCAGTTTTGGCGATACGCTTTACTCAGACAGCAAGGGACCAGATTGAAATGGCCCATGATTTTGATCAGAGAATTCGGGCGCAAATGGCCGCTAGATCGGTCTTTAATGAGCTACTTATGATACAGGTTAGTACTAATCTAACTCAGCTTGTGGGTAATAGCGAGATTCCGCCATTGGCGGCGAATCGTGCTAAGCTAAATCGCTATGGTGAGGAAGTGCGGTGGCGTAATGGTATTCTTGTTGGTATCCAAGATCTAAATGGTCTACTCCCAAGGTTGTATCCTAGATATTTTTTATGGCGAATATTGTTAGAACAGCAGAGTGTTGATTCTGAGGATATTGATCGCTACCTAGGGATTTGGAGCGATCTTCAGGACACCGATACAAGCTCGTGGATATCAGGGGAGGAGGAGCCCGCTACATTGAACGGGCTTACTCGTTATCCCAACCGAATAGCTCAAACCGATAGCCTGCTAAAATTTGCTTTTTTGGATGACCCAAAAATTTCAAAAAAATTACTCAGCCATTCCACCTCTTATCCCTCTATAGACGTTAATTTATTCAATGTTCCTGCATCTCTACTGCATGATATGTTCGGCCCTGATTTAGCCTCTAACATTCAAAGAGTTAGGAGTGAATCAGACTTTTCCGAGGATGAGATGCGCAGCATTTTGCCTCTCGAGTACAGAGATGAACGGCTTTCGACCATGAACTCGACTGCATTAAAAATCACGGTTTCTGTCCCCCTTTCTCGCGGTCGTTGGATTGAGTCTTGGTCGGTCCGATTGACCCCCGGAAGTGTAAAACCCTTTTTTGAAATCGTTGATTGAATTGAATGCCAAGGGCACAAAAAAGGTGTAACATAACAAGCTAATTATTCGTTTTATAATAGGTTAAATCTTGAGCTCCTGGTTTCAGTTATTAGCCCAGAAAATCAAAGTCTTCTTGATGTCCAAGGTAGGTTTTTGGTCTGGAGAGCTGTACGATCTTGACTCCCTAGATTCGCATGAGGGTGAGGCGCCTGTGAGCTCCGCTGCCAAAAAGTGGATCGTTGTTGTGGGGCGGGACTACTATTACGAGTCGGTAAAAGATTACCCGCTTGGGATTAGGTCCGATCTTAATGGTGTACTCAAGAATGAGATTCTCAACCTACCTTTTCAGGGTGCTCGTTTTAGCAGGATAGATCGTCTTTCTGAGAAATCACATCGAGTTACGTCATGGCTGGTTAAGCATGAGGTGATGGAGCAGTTGCCCTTTCGTCCCTACCTACTCATTCCTGAAACTGCCTGTGTTGATTTGTCGGAAGTTGGCGGCGGCTTAATAATGGCACGCCTTGGACAAGGTCTTTACGTTAACAGCAATGCTGACGGTATGTTCAGTCGACTATTTAGCTTGGGTGGTCGGGACTCTGATCCCGTGAATGAAAAAGTATTAAATTCTTTGGGTATGGACAGTGGCGCTGGCTTGGCCCAGCTTGGCGCATCCCAAACGATTGCTGCACTCAAGTCGGGACTGATTGGGTTGGTTACTAAATCGCCGCTAGCCTTTGCACTCAAGCTAGATACGTCAGCAGCTCAAGACCTCCCTTGGAAGAAGGGCGTTGGTTTAGTGAGTGTCATGCTTGTTGCTTATTTAATGATGTCTTCCGCCTATTTGCTTGCTAAGGAATCTTGGCTAGATTACCGCTTGCTGGGGCTTAGGGAGAAAGGGGAAGTTGCGTTGGATTCTGGGCGGCGGCTTGGCGAGATTGGTTCGCTCGATAGAACTCTAGCTACGCTGACGTCTAGTGAGGTCCCTTATTGGGTAGTCTGGCCTATATTTTTAGATTTGGTCGGGATGGACAATATTATGGTGGTGAACAGAACAACAAAAGACGGGATTAGTTTTATTGGTAGAGCTGAAAATGCAGCCAACACTTTGGAGGTTTTAAAAAATGATCCCCGTGTGGCCACTGCAGAGTTTTTGCTGCCAGTCCGTATGGTGAGTGGCTTAGAAGCATACACCATTGGTGTAACTTTGACCTCTGTAGTAAGCGATGAAGAGGTCAGAATAGGGGCGCCAGCGGCAGTTGACCGGGTGGATCAAGGGCCAGGTTTATTGGCTAGCGACGAGGCTTCTGCTCAATGATTAATAAGTTACTGACGAGAGGGAGCTTGCTGTTTTTGTTGGGGCTCCTCCTGGTTGCTCGTTTTATTTTTATTCCCCTCGTCGAGTGGCAAGAAAATCGGGTAGCTGTAATCGAAGTAAAAGCCAGACAGCTCGATAAGATCGCCACACTGATTGATGGCGCCGCCGCTAATGAGGAGATGTTAGTCAGATCGCAAGAAAACTTTAGTGCCTTACGGGGCTCGCTGTTTGCTGATGAGGACGGAGTAAAGCTGGGCCTGCAGCAGAGTATTCGGTCGATATTCTCTAAGCAAAAAGTGACTATGAGCTCATTTGAATGGTCTCATGACGAGTTCACGGGTCCTTTGAGGACGCTAAAGGCTACCGTGCTTTTTCATGGAAACACAGAGGGAATGATACTTAGCTTTATGCAATTGAGAGCTGCGACTAAGGTGGTCAAAATTAGTGAGTGGAATCAGCGATTTACTCAGACGGCGCCAGGAAGGCTTGGTACTACTCGAGGCTCCATGGTTGTGGAGTTCTACGCAATAGGGCCTGGGGAATCTTTAATTACTTCGGGTGTGCAAAACACGCCCGGTGAGGGTAGTCGCAGTGAATAGCGTTTCGGAGGGTTCGTCGTTCAATAGTCTCTATAGTCAGTTCTGGGACAGAAGGCTATGGGTGCTTCTGTTGCTAGGCTTGATTGTTGCCGGAGGGGATTTTCAGTCTCGTTTAATGGTAAGTCAGCCTATAAGTCAGTCATCTTCGAAGGGCTCTTTGAGCTCACCGTCTGTTCCATTGGTATCTAACCGGACAATTTTGCCTAGCGAGTTTGTTTCTCTTGTCAAATACTTGGAAACGTTTTCTCTTGAACCCAAACCGGTCATTGAGCAGGCTAATGCTGATAGGTCGGATGCTGTCTTTGAGTTGGCTAGGTTGAACGAGGAGCTGTTTGGGAAGGCTGGATTTAGGCTAGTCGCAGTTTTTTTGGGCGAAGACGCCTTTGCCGTGATTGAAATACTGGATAAAAGTACGCAGCAGAGGCGCTTCCATGAGGCAAGGGTGGGAGAGGATATTAATGGCTACAGAGTAGAGTCGTTATCTGAGTACTCGCTTACAGCTTCAGGAGACACAGGTGAGCAAGTAGTACTGGCCTTGTTTGGGCGCAATGGATCATTAGTGCCTGATGGCTCAATATAAGTATCTTAAGAAAATGGGAATACAGGAAAATACAGTGAATAAGAAAATACAGCTATTACTCTTGACAATAATTTTAGCCGGTTGCGTTTCTCAGCCCCTAGATTCGCCGAAGGGCGAACCTTCTGCAGAGGATAGACTCGTGCAAGAGTCTTATCTATCAAAACTCCCCCTTGTCGATGAAGTGAATACTGTTAAGTCTAGCGAGGTCGAGGAGGTCGAGGAGGTCGAGGAGGTCGAGGAGGTCGAGGAGGTCGAGGAGGTCCAGGCTCCTGATAGCAATACCCAGAGAGCGGCCAAGCCGAATTCGATGAGGGTGCTCCAGGCGCTGGAAGAATCCTACGATCGGCCAACGTTTTTATCTCAGAAAAGTGTCAGCTTTTCTGAGGTCGCTGAGGTGGCAGTCGCTTCGGATGAGTTACCCGTAAAGGATTTTGTGCACTATATTTTTGGTGAAATCCTTGACGTCAGCTATGTTCTTGACCCAGCGATAGCGGGTGTTTTGACTGGTTCTCCGGGAGTTTCACTCAGCATCAAAGATAAGTTAAGTAAGCAGCGCCTGTTTGAGCTAACGCGCAGGGTGCTTGGGGAGCGAGAGATTGCTATTAACTTGGTTGACGGGGTGTATTTTATCAAACCGGGCGGGCAGTCTGCGGCTGATAATATATCGGTAGGGGTTGGTAATCGAGCTTCTGATGTACCTGCGGTGGGGCAAAAGATAATGCAGATCGTTCCGCTCGACTTTGGTATTAAGATTTTTGTTCCCCAGCTTCTGACTGAGATAATTAAAGCAAGGATAACGCCTAACTACCAAACAAATGTGATCATGATTGAGGGCGAGCGAGAGGAGGTTCTCCGCGCGATGGAGTTGATAGATATGTTTGATATCCCATCTTCAAAGGGTCGCTACATTGGTGTGATAGATTTAACCTACGTAGATGCAGAAGAGTCATCTCAACAGGTAGTTACTTTACTTAATAGCGAGGGTGTAGATGCAAAAGTTCATTCTACCAATGATGAAACTAGCGTCTCATTGATACCATTACCTAGTCTGGGAGCCGTTGCGGTATTCGCAACAGCAGATGCCCAGTTACAGAGGGTGGCTTATTGGTTTGGCGTGGTCGATCAGCCAAAGGCTACGGTTGACGGCGTTAGGAATCAAATTGAGTACTTTAGTTTCAAACCTAAATATGCTCAGGTCAATGATATTGCAAAAGATTTTAGGGCTCTGATGGTGGGCGCTAATAGTGGCAGTGCTAGCGCTTCAACAGAAATAGCCACTGGGCAGGCTCCCAACGAGGCCAGGTCTAATGGAATAAATACTGTCGGGATGACTATGAGCGTTAACAAAAGGGCTAAAAAGCTAATGTTTAGGACTTCTGGCGCGAAGTATAGGAGTTTATTGCCTATACTGACGGAGCTCGATGTGCCGCTGAATCAGATAGTGCTCGACATGGTTATTGCCGAGGTTAGTTTAAAGGATGAATTCAAGCACGGAGTTGAGTGGGCGGTTAAGCGGGGTGAGGTATCCTTGACTACTCAGGGAGCCTTTGGTGCGGCGGGTATTGGGGGTTTCGGGATAGGTATTGCCGGTTCCGAAGGGCCGTTGACGGCGAACTTTATAGGCAGTAACAGCCTCGTCAAAGTACTATCGAACCCTACTATGATGGTTATAGAGGGTGAATCCGCTAGCTTTACCGTAGGTTCCTCGATTTCGGTAGTTGGTCAGACTACTCAGGACCCCATTAGTGGTCAAAGGCAGACCTCAAGCTCTGAGTACCGAAATACTGGACTTGAGGTATCAGTGACACCGGAGGTATTGGCAGGAAGCATGATTAAGATGGTTGTCTCTGAATCTATTTCAAATACCGTGCCTGGAACATCTGGTTCTGGAGCCAATCCAGATATCTTTACCCGCGCTCTGGAGACAGTAGTAATGGCGCCTAGTGGGCAGACCATAATGCTGGCTGGCTTGATTAGCGAAAACGCCTCTACGGGAGGCTCCGGAACTCCGGGCCTGTCCAAAATCCCTGTTTTAGGTAATTTATTTAAGGCTAGATCTAAAGTTTCAGACCGCTCTGAGCTAATAATACTCATTACCCCCAAACTCCTTAAGCAGCCTAGTGAGTGGGAGCGAGTCAGAGATGAGTTTGAGTCCCAGTTAAAGGTGTTTTATAAGTAAGGGGGTTGACTGGGTACTAGTTTCGTCGTTATTTCTTCTGGTCCCGCGATTGCGTTATTTGGTAATGAATATAGCCATAGCCCTTATCGGCAGAATTCAATAACGTATAAAGGTAACTCTGGGCTCCGGGTGCTGCTTTGTTCAAGATTCAATCAATCATTGTGCTGCCTAGATTGGACGATAAGGGCTCAACTCCCTGGGCGCCAGGGTAGAGGTCTTTTTATGGCAACGTCCAACTCTATTCTAATGTCAACCTATTAGGGTCCTTTTGGTGAAAGGGCCATCCCGGCTGCAAATGCGCGGCCTGCACCGGCAACCCGCCTATATCTACTCAGAAAATTCAGGTAGCAAGACTGTTGACAGTTACAATTCATAATCGTATAGTTCGTCTCGCTTAGATCCACTTTTGAATCTTTAGACCGTGGATTGGCGCCTAAACCGGCTACGGCTAACTTAGCTAGGTTATAAGCCGTAGTTCATACAGAACTCGTTATTTTATATTTCATGAAATTAATAAAGGATATTATTATGTTTAAGAAGACACTACTCGCTGCTGGTATTTTGGCAGCCGCTTCACAGGCTGGGGCTCTTACAGTTTCTCTAGATCCCTCCTACACTGGCTTCTCCGCTGTCACCACTATTACAGACCCGACGACAGCCATTGCTCCCATTCATACCGTCCAAGGGCTGTACGGCGCTACCACTATGACCGCCACTAACGCTGGTATCACACTCGCAGGTGAATTAGCAGCTGGTGAGAAGGTTAAGTTCACTTATACTCAGCCGTTTGCCACGGGCGCCACAGCGCCAGCAACCCTCCAGTACATTTTGAAGGGTGAAGGTAGCGCGGTAGTTGATACCATCGGCTTTTCAAGAGATGGCGTTTCTGCCGTCGCTGGCCAAAGCAGCATTACTTATTCAGTAACTGCGGTTTCCTATGGCAGTGCTGGTTCCACAGCAGATACCACCGTTGGCGGTATTATTTACTCGCCAATAATGACTTTTGCACCTCTTTCCGCAGCTGGTACTGTCAAAATCAATGCTTCGGTATTGAGAGATGGCGCCGTTGTTGACGCAGGTCCAACCCTGCCCCTTTTGGTTGGTTCTGCTGTTAACCAGATGGCTATTGCCGCAACTACTGCCTATAACGGCATTGTTGACGTGAACGCGGCCCGTAAGAAGTTTACCGGTGCTGCTGTTACTGACAGTGCTGTTTTAGCCTATACCGAAACTAACAAAACTGACGGTCTAACTGCAACGATTCCAAATGCTAAAGTCACAGCAGATTCTACCTTACAAACCGGCGATGCGACTGCTCAGGTTGGTCAGGAAGCGACAGAGACTAAGAGCACCGTCAGCTTCACCGGTAGCTTCGGGTTCTTGGATCTAGATGCGGCAACAGCCGGCGTTCAGCTTGCGTTGACTGGCAGCACATCTAATGTCTTGGGTGATACAGACTTCGTAGATACTGGTTCCTCTATCACTGACGGTTTACTGACTATGATAGATGCCGATGCCGGCGAAACTGGTATTGACGTTGTGTTGACGTCTAACAATAAGGCAGTTATCCCGGTGCAGACTATTTCTTCTACTTGGAAGATTGACTACACCAGCGGTTCTTCGGATGCAAGCAGCTACTCGAAAACTAACGCTCTTGGTGGGTTCACTATGAACGGCGCGAGCACATCTTTCTACGCAGTACCTTATGGTCCAGGCGTTAGTCAGTTGCTGTGGGTTGGTAACGAAGGCACTCAAACTGGTGACCTTACTGCAACAGCGTTTGATAGCCTAGGTAATAGCTTCCCGGCAACTGGTGAGTACTCACTGGGATCAATCACTGCTAAGACTCACAAGTCAATTGCGGCTACTCTGCTTGCTCAGATGAAGGCTGATGGTCTTGACGACACAGTTTCTCAGCGGCTTCAAATTGCGGTTACTGCTACTGTTCCTGCTGCAAATGTGAACTTCTACGGCGCCTACAAAGTTGGTGATAACCGTGTTGCTCTAGACACTAGTGCTCAGAAGGATCGCTTGAAGCTTAGCTCAACAGCGGTGTCAACTCTGCAGACTACTGCTGATTCTGTATTGGTCGATACTGGAACTACTCTCGATGGAATTGTTGACTCTATATTGTTGGATACGGGGACTACTCTCGATGGAATTGTTGACAGTATTTTGGTCGATACGGGGACTACCCTTGTTGGCACTATCACTACTCTCGATACTGAAATTGGTATAATCGATGGAATCGTGGATAATGTATTGGTCGATACGTCTGATAACTGCTTCAACACTGCATTGATCCATGCTGGTCTTGATGGCATGGCTACAGACGGTACAACTAACGGTGCTAACGCTACTAACTTTGTCCATAACTCTAAGATATCAGCTACTACTTTAATTGGTTCTGGAAGTGGCACTACAGCAATCAAAGATTGTACTCCCTAATATCGGTGGGTAATTGTTGTAATAAAAAGCGGGCCTCGGCCCGCTTTTTTTATACTCCTAGTTTATCCGGCGAAGGCCTTACCTCTTAAATCTCAGCTCAATAAATGTATC
>Ga0115005_10003274_pt1 | contig 12948 bp, 13 predicted proteins | sample ArcOceMetagenome_FD_87163 | JGI IMG/M metagenome (GOLD analysis project Ga0115005, IMG submission 87163) | Marine eukaryotic phytoplankton communities from Arctic Ocean - Arctic Ocean - Greenland ARC118M Metagenome | ecosystem: Environmental > Aquatic > Marine > Oceanic | place: Arctic Ocean... | reverse complement strand
GACTCTTTTAGTCCACGTCTATGAAAATTCTTTCATGGTCCGAGGATTGGGATCTCTATTTGTACCATGTTTTGGGTATTTAGCAGTTCATACCATTATGGAACGCTGGCTATATCAGTGCAATTTGATGGCGAACGATGCCAATGGTGCAAAAGATAGTGAGGGGAAGAACGTAAATGCATCGTTTACATCCATATGGCCTTTTTTGGTTGGGTTGGTGTTGGAGTTGCTTGTATCGATGTGGGTATCGAAAGATGGGTTGGTTCGTCAGGCAATTAACTTTCTTGCCAACCCCCACGGAGAGTATGAATAACTGTTAGAATAATTTATCCATGGGTATTAATTATATTATACAATATTTTATTTCTTAATCCTAGATGCAGCACGTGTTGTCTCGGCATCCATCCTTGTTTCCTCAAGGTCAAATCTCAGATGAAGCCTTCGGGCGATAGATTCATGGCCGCCATATTTTTTCACGTCCTCGGCCAATTGAGTTTCTCCGTGTTCAAGCAGCGTTTTGACTGTAGGCATTTGTATGTGACTTGCACCAGCATTTACAGATCCTTCACGCCCTTCTTGCTTTTCTCCGTCCAAAGATGGATCACATTCCATCATTTCTTTTCTCATAAAGAGCAACAGCTTGATCGCAAATTCCAAGTCAAATTTGCCAAACGACATCCCCCTAAATATCTCTACTTTTGTTTGGGCCTGATATTCCATATCTAAACGAATTGCAATCATTTTCCTACCTCCAAAATCCATTACAAGGTCGTGTAATCTATCATGGCCGTTATTCCGAATATCTGATAATCTTGGGAAGAACAGCTTACCTGTACCCGTACTTTCCTCCTTCTCACTCTTTTTAGCACCCCTACTTTTATATTTTGGCAAGTAAGCCTGCAGTTCTATGAACAGTTCTAGTTGTGATTCAAAGTACAACCATTCTTTATACGGCACTAATTTTGCCATTCCACAAATTTGATCAGTTCCACCAAATCGTGTGATGGCCTGTCTCAAATCATTCCTACCTTCATCCGAGATTTCACTGGACCTTGGCATCCAAATGGAAGGCCTACCTTTTAGCTTCTTCATGTATGCCAGATGGTCGTACCTGGATTTGAGAATTGTTGTGAAAATGTTAAATGTGTGGTTAGACAAGCCATGGGAAAAGGCTGCGGTGATAGTTTCAGTGGAAACACTGAGGCTGCAATCAGCAGCAGTTGCAGTGTTTGACTCACAATTCTGTGATAATGACATCATGATCCCAGTAGCCCCTAGGCTTCCGGTTCTCTTGCTGTGCCCATCGCTCACCCGCAAATCGCAAATTTCGAATGGCGTCCTCATTCACTTCGGCAAAATCAAGAATGCCATCTTCGCCCTTCATAATAGACTCGCTAATTAAGATATCTGCAAAATCCTTGGTCAACATTACATCTGGACCAGCTGCTGATCCCTCGTCAGATTCGCCACCCATGAGAAATGAATTCATAATCGCATCATGCATGTGTTTCTTAACTTTCGAAACTTGTCCCTTGATCAACGTCCTCTTCTTGTGGAGTGCAATGGGAGGCACAGCCTTACTCAGCCCGAACCCTGCTGGATTATCTGGACTCAGAAGACATTTTACCTCCTCGGATTGCCGTATGGCATCGCTCCATTTGCCAGGTATCAATCTGGCCCCTCCTAATTTTTCGGAAACTTCTTTTCGTCCCTTTTTCGCAATGGCATATCGTAAATCATGCCGCTCGTAGTGGTTCAACAGCGCTTCGTTGGGAATGGGGGGCGGTTCAGACGCACTGATGCTAACGTTGACGGACGACCAAAAGAGTCGTAATTCTTTTTCAATGTTATTGATGTCGGCCCAGAATGCACTTGGTCTCTTTTGATTCTTGGGTTTGCGTCTTTTCTGTTTGGGTTTGCGATACAGCTGCGTGTTTTCTATAATGCTATCCTTCTCATTGATAGTCTTGTCACTTTTAGATCGCATGATTGTCGCATATTGTGCTGATGTATTGCTAAGTCTGGAACTGGGCATCGGCACACTTTCAACAAATGCTGATGCTGTGAACATGTTAGCATCTGATGAAGAAGTGATGCACAATTTCACTGCATAAGATAGCATCAACTTTCTTCTTGAAAAGAACATATTTCCCTTGTTTTTTCTTTCTCCAGTTTGAGATTTGTGATACCTGGTGGAAGCGTTATCGCCACCAGCCACGATAGATGACCTTCCAATGATTAAATAAGAGATTTTGCTGCAAGAGGAAGGTCTCTATGGAATGCAAGATCAATGACCTTCTTTGTGTATGATTGCATCAATCTAGTAACAAAGTGAACATACCATACATACGTTCATGCGTACCGGTCAGTTACATACGACGGTAGTCAAATCCGATCCATCATCCATCCATCGATTTGTCTATCCCTCTAGGATTAGGGTATACAGAGAAAAGCGTCAAACTATTTTTATAAAGTCAATACAGCTACCAAAACATTCCCACAAAAAACCTCCTTCAACTTCAACTTCGTGTACGTGTGTGTGTACTGTACAGTACTATTCTCGTACCGTACGTACTGTAGGTGAGTCAGTCAGTCAGTCAATCTGGATTTCGATAATTTGATTTGCATTCTTTCCAGGAATGAGTGAGTGTCACATTTGGTCACATCAATCCCAATGTCATTTTCTTTACATGATGATAGTAGGGCAGTAGTATGCAAGAAATTGTAGCTAAGTACGAAGTGAGTGAGTCGTGTGGAATGAATCCAAAATGGAAAGATAGAGCCTTCTTCAGCTGCTTGACTTCGAAGTTATACTGTAGGTTCGTGAAATAAAGACCGGGACCGGTCATTGCTTCAGATAAGCAGATGTTCGGGTGATTGCTCCTGATTGCTGATTCTTATTTATTGCTCTTCCTGGTATTGCCTTTTCATTTGTGCCATAATAACGGAATTGTACTGAAATTACAACATAGAAAAGTTTTGTATTTACTGTCTTTTGACTACATTGTACGAACATAATGCCAACCAACATCTGTGGAGCTACCTGCTGCTGCTGGACTGGATTTGACTTATCCGATTGCAAATTTGGAGTTGCCGACAAGGGAGAATGCCTTTGTCTCACCAGCGAGTGCTGCTTGGCCGCAGGTGAGGATAGCCTTGGCTGTGGAATGGTTACCAATGAAGATAACAAAGAGTGCTGCAAGCTTGGTCTTATTTTTGTCGCCTGTGGACTCAAGTCTCCTGACAAGCTTTTTGCCGGAGTAAATTACTGTCTCTGCATGAAATCGGCCCAATCTTTTCCGTTCACGAAGGGATATGTCGAGCAATTCACCTGCGCTTACTGCTGTCTCAGCTGTGCACCTGAATGTGGATGCTGTGCTGAGGCCAAAGATGGCAAAGCACTCACTTACCCTGTGAAGGACTACTCCTACGTCAATGCCGAAAGCATGAGCCGTTAGATTGTTCTTCTTATTCGTATTCATCATTATCTCTGCTGGTGCCTAGCTACAACCACCAGATTCTATCGCTGGCCGTGGATAGTGCAGCAATGAAGTGAATAGATCGGTATGATGCAAAAGCTTTGCTTGTTGTTATAGTACTACTACCCCTCCTTGAAAGATCTGTCAAACAGATGTAATTAATTTGATTGTGCTGAACATTCTTTCAAGGTGGAGTTGGCAATACTCAACGAAATAAAGATTTAGTAAAATTCCTTTTTCTAATTAATGCCTGGCTGCTCTAATCTAACCCTTTTGCTTTTCTATTCTTTGTTTCTTTTTATCACAAGACAAGCTGATGAAAAGTAATTTGAAATCTGTTGGTTTCAGTGCTGCTCTCATATTGGCAGAAACTGATTTGGCTGGTTTGCATGTACTGGACGAGGGGCGGGTGTTACTTCTTGTAGTGTGTGGTTTTAGTCGCCAGCAGCATGTGTAATCTAATTGCATCATATATTTTTAATGATGGAGAGGAGGGAGGGTGTGAATGAATGAATCAATCAGCTTTCTTGGTCATCTATCTACTCGTATCTACAGTATGCTCTTTTCAACAATAATGACCAACTTTTGTTGCGGAGAAGTTCTAGCAGACACAACCTGAGGCCATTTCTCTTGAACTACTGTAGAACGCGCGCGCCCGACCCCCTAGATTTTTTCATTTTTTCTTCTGACATGTTGAAGGAATCTATGATAGTAGGAATCAATCTACTGGGGGTGCAAATTTCTGTCCTGACCAAATTGACTGAAGATCGGTTTTAGTTTCTCCATCTCAAAGGAGAATACTGTAGGTGCAGGTGGAGAAATACAAAAATGAACAGGATTAGTGAAGATGAAGCTGACAACAGACATTTCGTGTCACAATTAGAGAAAGGAAGAAACATCTCCTATCCAGATCGACGTGATCTCCATGTGTCATTCCTCGTGCATAATATTCATGAAGTTGATGTTCCCAGACAGCGATTCCACGCGTTATTCAACGTGTATGTGTCATGGGTGGAAGAAAAGGTCAATATTAATCCTGACGCTGACCCTTCGAGCGATGTGTGGTCAAAAGATATGTTTGAAAAGTGCTTCGATCCAGAGCTCCGTATAACAAATTGTATGGAGTGGAACCCGGATGAGGACGAGATATGGTACCGTGTCGTAACTGTAGACAAAACTCAAAAAGTGAAATGCAATCAGTACCGGCACATGTCAGTTTCAGAATTCAAATCCAAGATTAAGGACAATAACAATGTTGAAGTATCAGTGATCAGGGCTCAGCGTTTCCAAGGCTGGTTTGAAGAAGACTTTGAAATGAAAGACTTTCCTTTAGAAGTCCAACATTTGCATCTTGGTGTTATGAGCCGTTGGGATGAAACTCACGCAGCCATCTCATTTGATCGATACCAACCATCTACTGTTTCCTCGCAGGCGTTGTCATCGCAGGAGTGGACAATGTCGGATCCTCGTCTCTTTTCGTATCGGGACGACTGGGATGAAAATTCGCTGAGACTGTTAACCGAAAAGGCTGATTCAGCGTCAGGAGTGCGATATTGTAAGGCTTACTTTGCCATTACACTTTCGCGTAAAGCTGGTAACGTGTTGTGGAATATTATGTTTATCATGACACTAGTTGGATGTTTCTCATTTGCAACATTCGCACTTCCCCCGAGTGATCTGGGATCTCGCCTTTCAGTTGTGTTGACACTGGTACTTACTACAGTAGCGTTCAAGTACGTGACAATGAATATGATGCCGGCAATTTCATACGTGACTATGATGGACGTTGTGATATATGGTTGCATGCTCCTTCAGGCATTTATGTTGTTAAGTATCTGCATCTCCAAATCATTTTTTCAGGATAATTCCCAGAAACAAAAAGACTTTGATAAAGTTGCAGCACTTGCCTTAGCTTCGGCTTGGGGCTGTCTGCTGATTTGGTTCACTACTCGCTTTTTCTGGTTGCGCCGTACTCGTAACAAATACATTGATAAATGCAATGCAGTCTATGGAGACGCCTATAGCCGTGACGAGAGTAATCTTTACACTATTGAAGACACAAAGGCCAAGCCCCCTCATCATTCCAAAACTCGTTATACCCAGGCGAAGAGGAAGGTAAATCACCGTGGAAATCTTCATAGAACTTCTACTATCCGAAAGAGAAATGTTTCGAATGATGACGATCTTTCAGTAGTAGTGTAGTACAAGTGGAAGCTATTTTAAATTTAACCCCAGATGAGATTATAGATGCACGTTTGATAGCAAATTGAAAATTTCAAGATGGAAATTATAGAATGCATGTTTCGTGTTATTCTGAGTTTCATTTATGAATTTTACATTCAAGATTTCAATGATATATGTGTGTTTTCCTTCTGATGGTTTCGTTTTCAATTGCAAGAAGTGTGCTGTATCAAAGCCTTTTTCTACGGAGCGACTACTGCGTCTGTGCTCGCGGCAGAGCTTGTAGAGAGCAGGTGGGTGGGAGATAGGGGCGATAAAGCATCCACCCGTAACAGTTACAGCATGCACCCGCCTGGTATAGTGATAGAGGATCAAAGAAATGCATTTTGGACTTGTGTTGCATACCTCCACATAAATAAAGAGTCTTACTTTTCAAATGTTATTATCGACTACAATTTTCCAAACATATCATTCCCTTCCGAAACATAACGCTGTTGGAATAATTTTCTCCAAGTCTACGTTCTAAATTCCTCCTCTATCATCAAACATGTTTTTAAAAGCCCTCAGCCTTTCTCGCACTCAAAAGAGCCTTCTTCGATGGCGGAACAACAGAAGATGGCAATTCAGAGGGGATAGGCTTCTTCTTCTGGATAACCGCATCACACAAGAACATGGCAACGACATACTCGTGGTGATCCAAGTATCCATCCCTATCAATATCACTCAAGTTCCAAATCTGACGCAATTGGTCTTTTCCGAGTCCCGTTTTGAGGAGTACTTCCTTGGCTACATTTGGTGGCAAAAATCCGCCCTCTGGCCCGAGAGCCTGGAAGCTGTCAAAGAGACGATCGGCAGAATCTTCTAGGGCCCTGTAATGTACGTGCAGTTGAAGTAGGAAAGAATGTGAATAATTGCACATTTACACCAATACCATAGAAATCACGAATGTATATATACTGTACTGTAATGTACACAAGTAATGTAAAGTGTCAAATCGCAGTCTTCGGTATGAAACGTACCAGTAGTTATCTTCAGTTTCACTGAAACCAAACGGGTTGGCTCCTCCTGAATCTTGTTTTCCAAACTTTTCCGATCTAGTGGGGAGAGGAACATTCGTTGAGTCTGGGTTACTCATGTTTCCTCCCATCTTCTGTCTCAAGATCTCGGGCGTGTCTCTCTCACTAGGCAAATCTTCCATCAGTTTGGGAATATCCGAAGTCAAGCACTTATCGAGGAGGCCGATCTGCTCCTCTTTAAGAGTATGGAATTCAGTAAACTTTGTATCTTTCAACTTATCAGCAAAAGTGGCAATGTCGGGAAAGTCACCGGGAGAAAGATTGTATTTCTTCATAATGATACGAAAGACATTGGGCAAATCACTGATCAACTTTTGCTGTTTCTTTTCCTTCCCCATGAGATTTGGCATCTGCGATTTCAAATATCCAATGATGTAGGACAAAGTCTTGACCTTTCTAATACGCTTGACCAACTCGTTAATCTTTCGAACGGCCGATTGCCTGGGTAGAATAGCCAAATCCTTCATCAAATCCTTCTCTTCCATCTCGAACAAGTCCGCATTGTCCATATTCTTCAAATTCTCCTCCCAGAAAGACCCAACATAAACCCTCGCCACCTCTGGAGAACTCATGGTCTTCCCAAGCGACCAAAGAAGAGCTCCATAAACCCTCATAAGCTGCTGCCGATCAATCTGATCAGCCTTATTAAGAATACAGCGAATCTTATCCTCGTGCCCCTTGAGAGCATCAATCGCTCCCTTGAGCTCATCCGAAATATCCAATTTATGCGCATCAAACAGTAAAATAATGAGATCCGCCCGTTCCGCAAACCAGGAAACGACGCGGGTGAAATCATACCCGCGATTGGTTCTCTGCTTCTCCCCCGAGAGAATTCCGGGGGTATCAATGAGCGTAATAGATTTGAGTACGGAGGAGGGGAGCTGGGATCCCTCGAAGCGGGACAGGAAGCTGACTCCGAATCGCTCTAGGCCTCGAAAGGGCAGGTCGGGGTGGACGGATAGGGCGTTACCGGGTATCGTGCGTTCTTCGGGTCCGTTGAGGAGGACGGTGAAGCGGTCGGTGGTGGGTTCGGGGCCGATTCTTTGACCGGGGAAGTCGCGGCCGAGGAGGTAGCGGATGAAGGATGTTTTACCGACACTGTATTGTCCGACGAGCATGACTTGCGGCTTGGCTGAGGTTATTTATGTTATGTTGGATCAATCACATTGAATAAATAAAGTATTGGGTTAGTTTAGTGAGTCATTAGATTAGTCATTTGTGTAAAAAGTTGGAAGATGAAGATGAAGATGAAGCGATGGCACTGCAATGACAAGTCAAAGTGTTTACCAAGCAAAAACCACGAATGAAAATGCACGTGTAGCATGGTTTGCAGTGGTACTGTATTAATACAACAAATAGAACAAACATCATAATTATTATAAAAATCAACACACAAAAATGAATGAATCAAACTTCCAAAACTACACGTACTCACAATCAAATTCGCAATCGCTCAGAAAGGGACTCTCATAAAAGTAGTCATAGCGAAACCTCTTCTCAACAGGCAAGACGGTCTTGCGGTAAATTTGCTTTAGACGAGACTGAACTTTGCTCGAACGCTCGGCTGTGCTGTCCACGGCTGCTCCTTCGACTGGCATTGTTTCTTTCTTGGATTTGATTTGACTCGGGTTGCTTGTGTCGGCTTTATTATAATTGTGTCGTAGATTGTTAGATGTGTATTTCCTTGGGATCCGAACTCCAATTGGGGCCTAATTGGGTGCACCAACAAGCCAAGAAAGATCATAACACAACATCAAACTTGTAAAACAGTCCGTTTGGTTTTGGCAGTTGAATTCATTCTTTTTCCTTTCTTTGTTCATCCTCTTTTCTACTTTTTTCTTTTTGTCACACTTTCAACTCTTTTAGAGGAAACATTGAAAAATGGGGGTTCTATGATTTTGGGACAACTTCTCACCCTTTGTAAAGATCCAAATCAAGATCCAGGAACAGGAACCAGGAAGAACCAAAAAGAAGACAAACGCTTCAACTTCAAACTGTTCTATGATACACTGTACGATAATACTTGTAGCGAGATACTTTTGTAGCTTGAAAGCGGCACTCAAGTTCCTAAATAGAACATTAGCTCTAATCAAATAGGTCTAGAAAGAAAGCTCCGAATCTTCAAAGTAAAGTGAATAGTACACGTACAGTGATTCGAACCAAAGAGAAACAAAGAGGAGATGCTTCTCATTCCTTGATTCATTCTCCATTCAATTCATTGTTGGAATATAACATAACGTGCGTGTACTACCAATTCCACATTAAAGAAAAAGAACTAAGCAACAGGTTACAGGCCCATTCTACAAACTCACAATCAAACTCAAACAATGGCATCATCTCCTACTACTACTACTCGTGCTACTACTCTTGTCCTCGGCGGAACAGGCAACACCGGTCGAAGACTAGTGGAACAGCTATTAATATTTTGGGTTATTATTAGTACCTTTCAAACTTGTTGTGATGATTTTTCTCGTTTCTAGCTACGTGTGTACTGTACATGTGTACAGTACAGTACAACAAATGAGTTTTTTACATACACACCACGTACACGTATGATACGCGTACACCGTACACGTGCGTGTATATTTTTTTGTTGTTCAACTTTGTGTAATAGAATATTAAATAAATAGACGCATTTTAATTCTCAACTGTTCCGTGTACGGTACTAGTACATTAGAAAACATGATCTACGTGTAGCTAGAGCTGATACGAATAATAGAAAAGTCCATCTACAAGAAGTATTCGACGAAGGTGCCAGCATCGTTGGGGGTAGTCTCGAAAAAGATGATAATAATATAATGCAAGCAACCGAATGAGGTGTTCTATATTGAATATGATAGGAGCCTTGCAGAACGTACTGGAAACAAATGATCATCATCATGGTGGTCGGATGGTATCTAGTAGGATCTTTGGTGCAGTTGTGTCATTTTGAACAACTAGATTAGTTACTCGTAGACTTAGACATTTGAATCAATCTTGTGTAATTAGAAATTAGCTTCGCTAAACACCCCCGTAACAAATGTGGGTCCAGAAGGATTTGGATCCATTCAATCATTTGGTTAATCATTCTTCCTGGAGTGCTGGTTTCGTACAAAGTACAAACAACAGTCCCTGGTACCATGCAGGAGAGAAAGATTCATAGACACTTGGGAGTAGTGTGGGAGTACAGTGGCCAAAACGATCCATCAAATGATAAGCTATGCACTACACGGCGCATAAATCTCAATAACTATGGTTTGTTCAAATGCAAGTTTTTAATTGTTTTCGTTGTGTCTCATTTGATGTGCGCTAAATTCTATTATTCTACTGTTATTAACTGTACACCGTACAGTTAGTCCTACTCGTAGCTAAATAAACTTGAGATGGACAAACTATTTCATCACAAACTGAAAACTCCCGAAAATTTTAAAAAATGACATTCAACCGAAATAATTTTATCTCGGTTCGTTCCCTGCTCTCCATTACAAGTCTTTGATTGGAGGCAATTCATACCATTTATCAAACTGCGGTTTTACTTTCCACCCTTCTATCACAATAATGAGACTTTCCTTCATTATCATTTTATTTCTGTGGAATCATGAGTCTCTAATCCTCTGGACAGCTTCTGGTAGCGGCGAGGCACGAACGGTAGGCATCCAAAATGATGAAGACCCTGGTCTCGAGATGTTATCAAATAACTTACAGCAGTCGACATGGTATGCCAAAAATACAACCACGTCCAACACCACGAATGAAGCAATAGTCAACAAATCGCAGGTCTCTACTCGATCGCCCCCCCCAAACATGAAAATTCAGTATTCGTTTGCAGAAGAAGAAAGAGTAGAGTGGATCAAACAAGGTGACAATAATGAAGTTTACTACTCAAATGATTGGGAGGTATGGGATATGTGGGAAAATCTAGACTGCGATGAAATATTCGAAAGCGAGAGACCCATTCACTCACATTCCACTTGGAACCATGCACGCACACTCTACCGAGACATTGTGGGAGAAGAGTCATCAATCGGTGACACCGATGAAGAACCTAATGGATTATCCGTTCCCGTAGAAGCAAAACAGTCTCCACCTAAGGGTAGAGGGATTTTTGCGTTGAGGGACATCACGGCAGGAGAATTGATTTGGTCAACGAAGAAGACGGCGAGGTTTCAAGATGGACCATCGTATCGTAAATTTATTTTCGGACTTGAGGCGGGATTTGCTTGCGATGTCCTACAATGGGGTATGTATACTTGTCCTGATTTGGAATGAGATAACGACAAAAACTATTTTATTGTTTGCTCACTTCTTGAATCCTCGTAAAAAAACAATAGCTTACGTCCAAGATGTGGGCGACGGGGAATTTCGCATCAGCGTGGACCTAGACGAAGGGTGTTTCTGTAACGACGGAGGAGGGGACGATGAAGCGAATACAGGATGTGACAAAGACGCTTCAAGGGATGTCGAAGGAGGTTGCAGAGAGAATTATTTTGCCATGAGTGGCATTCAAGCGGGCGAAGAGCTTTTGTGCTCTTACAGTCAATTTGTTGTAGGTGATGGATGGAAGGGGTTTGGACTATAGAACTATCAGCGTACGCCATCTTGATACCATCAGGAGTAAATGAATGAATGAATCCGTCGTCTCTAAACAATCAGGCTTAAAAATCAAGAATGAGTTGAGGCAAATTAATCACATAGTCGTTGTATCTATGGGAGCTTCTATGGGTCGTTGCATCTACGTGTACTGCCCTCACATTCAAAACTCTCCGGCTACGGCTCGCTTCCAAAGCTTCGCCTCATCACGCCTTCAGTTACTTTCTGTATATAAAACATTTCGCTGCTTTTGAATACGCACGTACGTGTAGCACCTAAAGCGAAATATGTCTATTTCATCACAAACGCGCCAAAATTTTTAAAAATGACATTCAACCGAAATAATTGTATATCTTCTCTCGCGGATCTTTCCCCGCTCTCCATTTTGGACAAGTCTTTGATTGGAGGTAATTCATACGTTATTTCTTAGGTAGAGAGGAGGAAATGGTACCTGTGGCAATCAAGACAGATAACACTGAGGCAGAAACCAAGTTGGAAGAATTCTGGAAGGACTTGGAATATGACACGAGTGGTAACAATAATGTAGCACTAACTTATGACAAGCTATTGGACTCACTTTATCAATGCCAAAACAACTCAAACTCCAGCTAGCTGCCAGCCTATCTATTGATTCTACAATTATGGATCGCGATGAAACAAATCAACCCCCGCCTCCTGTAGCTGGAAGATATCCTTTGATACAAGATGTCAATCATTATCTTGAATCCAATGGCATTATTCTACAGGGCGGCGCGCAAGAAGCACAACAACAAGTGTATCAACAACTAGATCAGGTTGAATTTGCTGCGGACGTCACCGCCCAGAAGAAACATCAATCCCAAATCATTGACAAAATGATGAAAGAAGATGACGAACATTATCTCTCATGTCATCAAGAATCCATGCTGAAAAAGAATCGGATCATGGAGGAATCACGAGGAGTTTCCATTTCCATTTCAACTACACGTGCCCATGAACCACATGTATTAAAAAATGTGCCTCTCCATGACTTGGTCGACCAATGCGATACGTTTTTAACTCTCGCTAGCTCGGAGCATTGGCCCTCGCTCGTCGAGAAGGACCAAACCGATTACATATTTTCCTTGGACCAATTTGATACGGAAGCCGTGACACAATTTTTATCCATTGTAAATCGGTCATCACTATCTTCGCCAAAATAATCCAAAACCATCACTCTCTTTCCATAACTTAAAAAAAAACACGTGAAAGTGTAACCATAGATAAAATTCAAGACAAAGAACTACACGAACGTGTAACTTGAAACGAATAAGCAACATGCATCTCTCAACGAAGGCAGCGCTCTTCCTCACGCTGGCCGTTTCCTCATCCCCAAACGCTTTCGGCGCACCAGTAGTAAGTGCCTTTTCATTTATAGTAATTTGCGGTTTATGTGTCTTTTCACTACTAGCTAGCAGTAAACTAACTTCTGATGATACATTCTCTCTTATAGCACCGTGGTTTAAAGGGGAAGGCCAAGGCTCCCATCGATTGTGTCGGGGATTTTGGAAACGCAAACTCAAACACAGGTTCTATTGGAACTTTTCCGGTGTCTGAAGTCACTGCTGCCTTCGGACTTGCCGAGGGATCGCTCACCACCGTGGATGATTATGATACCTTTCAGT
>Ga0115005_10003272_pt1 | contig 12953 bp, 9 predicted proteins | sample ArcOceMetagenome_FD_87163 | JGI IMG/M metagenome (GOLD analysis project Ga0115005, IMG submission 87163) | Marine eukaryotic phytoplankton communities from Arctic Ocean - Arctic Ocean - Greenland ARC118M Metagenome | ecosystem: Environmental > Aquatic > Marine > Oceanic | place: Arctic Ocean... | reverse complement strand
CTTCCTGAAGATGAGGCATCGCCACGAAGGGCTAGACCTGGCATAGAGTCGTCACCATCGTTATCATCATCATCGTCATCATCAAACATTTGGAAAGATATACTTCGACAGCATCCTTCTATACCAACGAGCTTTTGCAAAACATTAAAAGCGGCATGTGTAGGATGCGAAAGCAATAGTCCGCCGCGCGCTTCTTTTCCGCCAACGTTATATTTGATTCCTTCCTGCGCTAGCAAAGGGATATACTGTAGCGTGGAATGGTGACACTTTGCCGCTGACTGAATTGGCAAATGTCCACAATTGGTAACATATGATAAAGCACGCGGTACTGCTTGAATGACTTTCTGTAGAGTTTCCTTGCTAGGTTTGGTCTCGTCCAATCTATGGAGTGCTTGACCGGTTAGCCGAATGATTCTTTCCGATGTGGGCGTCTCCCCGAAAGCCTTTAATTGATTGAAGAGCTTACGATCCCTGAATTCTGCCTCTAGTTCAAATAGAGCATCGATGGATACTTGGATGTCGAAAGCCTCCATTAAATAAAACTAATTCAACGGTGATGTTGAATGAATGGTGCCAATCGTTTTTTCCTTTGGACAGGTAGCGGACTCGTGCTCGTCGCTCGTCGTATCGTCGTATCGTCGTATCTCGTATCGTCATATCGTCGTACCGGTATCCTCAAACCAACCACCAACCCTCATCCCTCATTAGCGTTCGGTAAATGGTGCATGCACCAAAATGGTCATTTGGAGCCCATTTTGCACCAGACCGTGGTGCACTGGTGCATTTACCGTTAACAACCAGTTAACATCTAGTTAACGCCATTTAACGGCATGTTACTAGCTACAGTTTCATGTTTTGCAGGTTGAAGTTGTACCTGCTAACTTTAACTTATTTAGTAATTACGTTATGCACCCCCTATCAAAGTCTACTGATTTAGCTTGCTTGAAAGAATGAGCATGTCGTTGGTGATGCTCATTGGCATTCGCCGATGGCTTCTGTTTGTTGGTGGTTATTTCCAAGCGAGCTGTCTCCGACGGGTTGGGAAGTGGACCGGTTAGTATTTCATTTCCCACGTCATTGCATAGCCTCTCTTCGAACACCCCCTGTACCGTTACCCCCTGACTTCATCTTCCTATTTTTTAAATTGCGTGGTATTTTATCGGACCCCTTTTAATATCGAAATCGATCCGGTACCCCTCCCTGTATTGTTAGGCTGTTGCACCACAAGGTTTTCATGGCAGTCTCGCGGAATGCGCCTATCTCCAATAATGAACCATACTGGCCTTGAGCACCCACCCACCATCAGGATTTCCAGCCGTTCATTTCTCTCCTCTTCTCCTTTAGATCTATTGAAACACCATCTCCCTTCTGAACGTGGATGATGACGAATGACATACTACAACAAACGCGTTCGTATTTAAATTTAATGAGAGAAAAAAGAAGAATGAAATCCAAAACGTTTTCTCTTTCTCATCAATCATCAATCATTGTTGAAGTCATAATTTTTTAATACTACACTCTGAAATAATCATGAAGACCGCTTTCGCTTTCGCTACTCTTGTAACCGGTGCTGCTGCATTCACCGCACAGCCTGCTTTCCGCCCCGCATCCGTTCTTTTCAGCGACCCCCCTAAGTAAGTTCGTTGCAAATTCTTTTACACTTGAAAATGTTCTTGACACCACAAGCACCCAAGCTATTTTCTCATGATATCTAACTCATGTCACGCTTTCTTTCTTGAACAACAGGGGAGCTGGAGGTATGTTCGATACCCGTGACCCCGAAGCATTCAAGCACGAGGATCCCCGTAAGTCTATCGCCGAGGCTCCTTCATTCGAGGAGTACCTCAAGAATCGCGACGCTGCTGCTGCACCCGCTGCTGCTGCTCCTGCTGCACCTGCTCCCGTAGCTGCTGCACCTGCTCCCGTAGCCGCTCCTCCTGCACCTGTTGCTGCACCTGCACCTGTTGCTCCTCCTGCTGCTGCTGCTCCTCCTGCTGCTGCTGGCCATGCTGCCAAGTAAGTATTTCATTTCTACAATTCTCTTTTATTGCCCAGCAACATGATTCTTCACCAGTAGCATTATTCTAACACAAACTGCTTTCTTATCATCCAATAACAACAGGGGAGCTGGAGGTATGTTCGATACCCGTGACCCCGAAGCATTCAAGCACGAGGATCCCCGTAAGTCTATCGCTGAGGCTCCTTCATTCGAGGAGTACCTCAAGAGTCGCGCAAACTAAGTGCATTACCGCAGTCTAGTAAGGCAAAGCCACATGTGTAGAGCTTTTTGATGCATATAGGTTTCGAGAGATAATTTAGGGTAAATAGTATTAGTCCTTTCAACATTACATTATTGGGAGAACTCTACTATACTAGACACATTTGTAGGATGAAAAGCATTCTACCTGAAGGCGGTTACGTTAGTTGCACACACAAAACAGATTCGTACTACCATTTAATTAGTACAAAGTGCTGAAGAAGAGTACAAAGCTTTAATTTCTCTCATGAATCAAAATTCTTCTTCTCATTGACATCAAAGCATTGACATTTCAAAAGTTGGCAGAACACACGCACGCACCGCAAGCTCGCAAGCCTTGCGACTTGCAAGCCGAACAAGAGTGAGAGGACGTGAAGCAATCGAACTTACTATCGCTTGTCTTCTCCTTTCCATCTATAAAAAAAAGGTGTCAAGCTGATGTCATCCCAAATCTCTCCCCTTCCCTGTTCTACCTTGTACGAAAATAATAGCCTTGGCTTCGAAGCCTCTGGCCTCTGACTGCCTCCTCTGCAGGTAACACCAGAAGATGATGATAAAAACAATACATTGAACATTATAATGCAACCAACCATGGCATCGTCATTAGCTGCTGCAACCAGGAACGCCGCCTCTAAGGCGGCAAGAGTGGCTACCCAGACCTCCTCTAGATCAATGAGTACTCGTGCTGATTTGCTTGCTGGACACGGGTAAGTAGATTTGGATTTGGATTTGAAATGCAATCAAGTCTGCGTTGGAGGCGTTCGACGTTAAAGGGCCTGTTAACGAAACAAATTCTTTCTTCCTGCACTACACTACACTACCAATCCTTATTCCAAATAACATAACTGACTCGCTCCTATCTACAATCCCTACTTTCACTTCCACATTAACATTCACTTTTGAACCTCTCTCTTGCTCTTTTTAGAAACTATGGCGGTCTGACAGACCAAGATAGAATCTTCACCAATCTCTACGGAGAACAAGATTGGCGCATCAAAGACGCCGTCAAACGCGGAGATTACCACCACACCAAAGAAATTATGAACATGGGACCAGACTGGATCGTACAGGAAATCAAAGACTCTGGTCTTCGCGGACGCGGTGGAGCCGGTTTCCCCTCTGGACTCAAATGGAGTTTCATGCCCAAAGAAACCGACGGGAGGCCCAGTTTCCTCGTCGTCAATGCTGATGAGTCTGAACCCGGAACCTGTAAGGATCGTGAGATTATGAGAAAGGATCCGCATAAATTGATTGAAGGATGTTTGTTGGCGGGGTATGCCATGAGAGCCAGAGCTGCTTATATTTATATTCGTGGAGAGTATTTTAATGAAGCGGTTGTCTTGGACGAGGCCATTCATGAGGCGTATGCAGCTGGATATCTTGGAAAGAATGCTTGTGGATCTGGATATGATTATGATGTTTTCTTGCATCGTGGTGCTGGCGCGTACATTTGTGGAGAGGAGACTGCTCTTATTGAGAGTTTGGAGGGAAGGCAGGGTAAGCCTCGTCTTAAGCCACCATTTCCTGCTGGTGTTGGACTCTTTGGATGTCCTTCAACTGTCACGAATGTTGAGACGATTGCTGTAGCTCCTACTATTCTTCGTCGTGGAGCCAGTTGGTTTTCTTCGTTTGGTAATGAGAACAATAGGGGAACCAAGCTCTTTGGTATCTCTGGACATGTCAAGAACCCCATGGTGGTGGAAGAGTCCATGTCCATTCCTCTTCGTGAGCTCATTGAGAAGCACTGTGGAGGTATGCGTAACGGATGGGATTCTATCCAGGCATGTATCCCCGGAGGTTCTTCTGTTCCAGTTTTGAATAAGGAGCAGTGTGATGTGGCACTTATGGAATTTGATGATTTGCGTGCCAAGGGATCTGGATTGGGAACTGCTGCTGTCACCATGTTTGACGATTCCGTAGATATGGTTGCTGCCATTCGTCGTTTATCACACTTTTACAAGCATGAGTCATGTGGACAATGTACCCCCTGCCGTGAGGGAACTTCATGGCTTGAGGAAATTCTCATCCGTATGGAAACGGGAGATGCAGATAAGAGAGAGATTCCCATGCTGGAGGAGATTTCTCGGCAGATTGAGGGACATACCATTTGCGCTCTTGGAGATGCTGCTGCGTGGCCTGTACAGGGATTGATTCGTCATTTCAAAAAGGATATTGAGGATCGTATTGATAACCCTGAGGGATATGACCACGAGGCTGCTTTCCAAAAGGCATGGAGTGGAGATCCGTTTGATAACCAAGAATGGGCTTCCGAGCACGGTGACGGAAAGACATATGCTTCAGCTTAGATTAAAATGGGCGAATGAAATGGCAAATGCTATTTGCTTAGATGTAAAAGACGAATTAATTCTAGTTTTATCAATATGAAAAAATGAGCATTTTCATTTGCAGATAGTTTGATGTTGTACTGTGCTGTAGAAGGAGTATCATAGATCTTTTGAACTGCCTGTGTCATAAATGTACAAATAAATGCTTCATTATAGACATTTCACTCTGTAATGTAATCTGTTAATGTACGAATCTGTAATGTAATGTAATTCATTCCAAACCTCAGTCCAATTCGCATGCTAAAGACAACAATACGATTTGTTCCAACCATGCCCTGATCCCAATCTGCGTTTTGCACGTTATGACAGGTCTAATCTCCAATCTCGCTTATTTACTCCTTCTTGGTCTTGACAACAACAGTCTTTTTAGCCGACAATCCAAGGGCATCCACAACTCCCACAAAAATAAAGAACACAGCCATGCAAACATGAGCCTTCGACTTGGCATCAACACACCCCTCACCCATACCAGTATTCAAATATAAATGAAACATGGCAGCACCTACAAACGCAGTCATCATAGGAGGAAGCAAGCCTCCCTTAATAGGCTCCAACCCCTTGCTCATGGGCATAAACGCTCCACCGCACCCCCCAACAGTTCCGCACATGATGGGTCCAAAAAGAGCAAACGAAAATAAACTCGGAGCAATTGCATTTCCAGCTGCATAAGTGAGCTTGACCACGACAGCTGCCCGATTCGTCTCATACAAAATTATCAACATGACCTTGACAATTTTGGACATATATGCGACCTCCCTCAATACTGGAAAGTAGTGATGAAGTGCGAATGAAATGAGGATGGCAATGGGATAAGCATCATTTGCCAACGGGACGGGAATGCTATTTAGAAAAATGGGGACAAGGATTCCTCCACCAGTGCATGCAAATAGCATGGAGATGAGTTTGTAGGAGACCGAGGCATCGGCGGGGAGAGCTTTGAATACCTTGCATCCGTGGAGGAATGCGTAGCCAAAGAGGCACATGTACAGCACTGCTTCCTTCATGAGGAGAAAGTCAGCGAGTGTATTGTTGAGCATCCATTCTGTTGGGTCTACGATTTCCATTATTTCAGGTTTCTTTCCAAAGGGCATTTTATTGTGGTGGTGAGAATTCTTCCTGGTCAGATGCCAGAAGATGCACGCAGTACAAAGGATACAGGATACAGCAGCGGTAAGTAACAGAAGAGTTGAAGATGAGTGACAGAATGACCAAGTTACCGGCAGTATGAGACGGTATGTACTCGTACGGTACATACATGACACATTCGCACGTTTTGAGTAGAAAAAAAATGGATGTGGTGTCTGGTGGTGTTGCCGTTATTTTTTCACTTTCGTCGTCGCGATCTCCCAACCCAACAATCACATACGTGTTTTTGTGTTGGCTCAGTGTTTTGGTGTCAGACGAGAAAGATGCTTTGTACACATCGACGGCTCGCTAGCTAAGGAAAGCAAGACAAGCAGCAGTGCGATGCGCCGTCGTTCTTTTGAACTTGCACCTGCTAGTACCAAACTGAAGAGTACATACTTTTTACATTGAGAACATTCAACAGTCAGTAAAAAATCAATCAAAATGGTAAAGCTATCAGTTTGCACCCTTGCCTCATTTGTCGGAGCAGCAAGCGCTTTCGCGCCCATGTCCACCCAATGGTCTTCTTCTAAAACTCAACTATCCATGAGTGCGAATGAGGCAGATTCCCGGCGTTCTTTCTTTACTAAGGCGGCTGGATCTGCTGCTGTTGTTGCTTTCGGATTGGTTGAGGCTCCAGAGGATGCTCATGCTCTTGGGAGTTTGAAGAAGGTCAATGCTAAACTTGCACAGTGAGTATTTATAATATTATTGAGTTTGACGAATCTGATGCTTGGATGCTGAATGATGGGTCCTTCCTTTTCTTCTCCAACCTTCAAGCTCATGCAAATAAAATCAAAAGCGCCTCACACCCTCTTCTTCTTTTTAACACACAGATACGGAGTAGCTACAATTGCTGAGGTACCGAGTGGATTCTCTCCCCTCGCTGAGGTATGGGGAAAGGGGAGGAACCGTGATCCCCTTCTCGTTTCCTTTCTCCACCCCATTGACTGGGTCGTCACTCTGCCCTCCCAGGATGTCAATGGAGAAGATGGAACCATTCAGGCTGGAGAATATGCAAGGGGAGATACTGCTACTTTCTTTGTTTATGCTGAACCTGGTAAGGTAGATGTAAGTACACGTACAGTATATTTCATTCATTCATTCACGCCTTTTCTTTCGCCCCTTTCGAATTGTACGTTTACTGTTTACTCATCCTAGTGCACATCCATATCATTTTCCTATTTTTTCAACATCAATGAATCGAATCTTAAACTCAAACAAATCAAAACATGGCATGGGATATTCTGATCAATACAGATCGCTGAGGCGCCCAAGGACCTTTTCCAAACGGCACTCATCAAATCCATCTCCCAAAAGGGAAATAACGTCTACCAAAACTTTAAAGTCACAAAACTAGTTCCCCAAAAGGTCAATGGACAAGACTACATGATTTGCGATTTCAAATATGAGCTTCTTACTGGAGCAGGATTCGAGGTTGACCGTATTGGAGTTGCATCGGTTACCAGTGTTGGAAATAATGTGGAAGTTCTCTGGACTGCGAGTACGAGACAGAGATACAAGAAGACGGAAACTCAGTTGAGGACTATTGCGGATAGTTTCAGGTGTTATTCGGGTGGACTTGAAATGTCCAAGATTGATTATGGTTCCAATACGGATTTCTAAGTTCTGACAAGAAAAGGGATGGAATGAAACGGAGAAAGAAACTTGACGAAACAAATTTTCGTTTGACTTGATTTGACTTTTTGAATTTCAATTTGAATGTGGCAATTGTCGCTTCAAATGATTGTTCAAAGGTCGTTTATTTTATCTAAATGCTAATCGCAATGTCATCGTGCAACTTTAGTTCCAGAACGAATCATTGGGTTCTGATATCATTTAGCTCCTCATTGCCGTATCTTATAATATCTGTTATAGCAGTACAGTAACTATGTCTCATGTCTTTAACCCTCTTGAAGGGAATTGACACATAACGAGTTGCCAGGTCTGTAAACTTTTACTGGCCTGCATTATATTCCTTCTCCGTTTAGTTCCACATGTGCAATTGATGGCTCTACTCCCACGTTTTCTAAAAATGAGAAAGCAGAGGTGATTCCTCCTCGAAAACGCAGCCTGTCAGCGATCACAGAAAATACTGTAGGAACGGCATTTCAGGTTGAAGTGGAGTGCAGTGCAGGCTTCAACCATCTCCAGATGATAGCGAGATTATCTGCACACCTGTTGCCTCTATGATATACGTATAATAAAAGCAGGAAAAGAAACGATTCGATTGCATTCATTCCTTGTTCAAATGATTAGGAGGAAACCAAATTCCGCAGTCGTGGAACCACATTACTTTTTACCAGCTCCCCTTTTTACATTATCATGAATTTCTTATCTTTGTGTATATATGCTATGACCTGTACAGTATGAAGCATCTGGTTTCTTAGAGATGCGGCGCTCGTGTATTATTGTAGTGAAATTAAAAAAACGAGAACCCACAACCAACCCACCCACCCAAATAGCTTGTCAAAACGGCGCGCAAAGATGACGACCACCACACAAAAAAGAAACCAGCTCTTGTTGTTTGTATCATCTATTCACCACCATACTCATCGTTCTCGGATTACTCGTAGTATCATAAGGAAAAAGACTTTAGAATGGCTGACGAATGGGACGTTTTTGGATCAGATGATGATGATTCCACCAATGAAGAGGATCAGGCATCCACATCCGCAATCTCAAACATAAAAACAATTGTTGAAAAGGTGTCAGATGTAATTGCCACAATTTCAACTCAAAAATTCATCAAACAGAATCGTAGCGTTCCTATCAACCAGAGGTACTTTGGTGTCCCTGGATTTGAAGTTGATGGACAGGATGAGATGCAATCTTTGACCAATACTCTGAAACGAAAGATGCAACAACGAGGCATGAAAGTTTTAATAGTTGAGGATAGCGAAATAATTGATGGTGCAATCATTTACAGATCATTTCGTCTCAATCATGGTGAAATTTTGAATTGCGAAAGCACTTTGTTTTCGCAAGAACAATGTCTTCGAAGGAATTTGGTGCATGGTGGAATCCTTTTCGTAACGACAACTATATATAGTGAGGGAGAAATGGACTGTGGGTCTACTAGAGAGTGGAAGGCTGAAGTATTACTCAAACACTGGAAGGTTGATGCAAATGATGGAAGTGATACCTTTTCGGAGGCCATATGGGACTTGGAGAACGCAGAAATTGTGCACTCTGATATCAGTTCTGATCTCTCGGTGTATACAGTTTGTGTTACCAAACGATCTTGCACAGTCAATACTCAATCTTGTCTATGGAAAACAAATAAAAAGAGAGTCCCGAAGCATTTCAGCAACGGCGTTGATGGCGGCAGAGAAGAGACATGGCTTAATTACGAACACCGTATTTTGGAAAGCGCAACTATAGCACAATCTGCGTTCGAACAAAATGAGAAATTTCTCACTCCTGAGAGTATTGATAATTCTGTCAAAGCCCTCCAAACTCATGGATTTGTCGTTTTGCCAGGACTATTTCGGCATTCTACTGAACAGATCAATACGATTGAACAATGGAGCAAGGCCGTGCTTGATGACTTTGATACAGCGACTGAAATCTTAAAGGACGAGCAAAATGTAGATGTGTTAAATCCCGGCTCTGGCTCTGATCCGTTGTCTTACCGTGAGATGGCAATGCGTGAAGATTTCAGAGTTGATTTGAGAGATGGTCCATCGATGAAACTAATTCGAAGCGAGATGGAGGAAAAAGACAAGGCAGCGTTACAAATTCTGGGCTTCGAAGAGATGGATGGTGGGGAAGGAACAATGCCAACAATCATCGATGCACTGAATGACGAAAGCGATAAAAAAACAGAAAACGATTGTCACAATAGACTTTCCAGTCTGCGCTACAATCCTTTCGTATTAGAAATCATTCGCAAGCTCCAAAATCCGCATGCCGTAGACAGCGAGCGAGAGAGACTCGACAAACAACCTTTGTATAAGGGAAACTTCGGTAGATGGAACTTTTCTGGATCTGGCCCTAATGGATCTCCGCAGCCTGTTCGAGTTGGACAAATTGGTTCTGTAATTAGCTTACCAGGTGCCGCTGATCAATGTGTTCACGCTGACACTCCGCATATTTTCGAATTGGAGGACTGCTTGCCTTGTCATTACGCAAATCTCTTTATTTTTGGCGAGGATCAGAATGGAGATAGCAATACGTCCAATAACACATCCAATTTGGATTGTGATGGTAACTTCACTGGTGAAAATCTCATAGGAGGGACAGCATTCGTTGCAGGAAGTCACAGGCTTAGTGTCACAGCTGGCCTTACAGCTGATAAAGGAATTTCTGCTGCAGGTGCTGTCGAAAATACTCAGAATGAAATGCACATGAGAATCATGAGACCTAGTTTACAGCTAGGGGATGCTATCATTTTCGACACTCGGATGCTGCATTTTGGGCTTGCGAACAGAAATCGAATGGAAAACAGGGGAGTAGGTTTGCGGAGACCCATGCTCTACGTAAACATGACACATGCGTGGTTTTTTGATCCAAAGAATTGGGATAACAGACAAAGTATATTTGAGATGAAAGCAAAAAGTGGATAGTGCACAGTAATAACAATTGTTGAATGTTAAGAAATAATGCTCAAATGATTTTTAAAAATCCAAGCTCTGCCCCCCCAAGAGATGTATGGGATAATGCTCAATGAATCAAATTCCAAAAATCCGTCCCTTCGAGAGCTTCTTTCACTTTTTTATAGTTGGCAATAGTTTTGTTGTGTTGCGTAGCACTAGTAGAAGCGTACTCAAATGACCGTCTGACATCTCCCATTGTCAGTTCTTCCTGCGGCCCTACACCGAGAAAATGAAATACTTTCATCCATTCGTCAGCATAGGTATCGTCATCGTCATCGTTGAACAGACTTTCATACCGTACATGGACATGTTTCACGCCAACAAAATCAAGTTTATTCTCGATCAATTCATCAGCTTGAATTCCTTTTCTGAGGTGATTTATAAAGGCAAGTTTTTCCTCATCGGTCTGCAGATCTATTTGAATACCCTTTGCATGCAGCTTATGTCGTTTAATGCAATCAGTGTCATCTGCTTTGCAATGAGCCGGGACTTCCTCAGAGTGAATGAACTGTGAATGTTTCCTATTTGAAATGTACCTAAGAGATTGAGAGGGTTGTCGCAGTCTTTAGTACCTTTCTAAGATGTTGGCAGTACACGTGGCGTGAAACATACGACGGTATGACCTTACACGTACCTATCCAAAGGATTTCTTGTCAAATAAATTACTTTCGAACGATCATCGGCCAATCTTCGCAGTCCATCATTAGCATAGTGATGATCAAACGTTTTCTTGTACGGTTTCCACTGGAAGCCAACCATGGCATAATTCTTACCATCGTTCTTGCTTTTGTCCATGTAATATCGCTGAATATTGCATAATCTGAGAGACGCCCATTTTTCATTAATGTGATCTTTGATATCATTGAAATAATCAAGAGAGGCTTCCTGATTCCCACCCGTAATTTCGTGTGCTATAGTTGCATCTCCACTTAGGCGGGCAAGAGTATCCCATGTAACTGAACTCCCCGACCTTCCCAATGCCATTAGAATGACAGGTTCCGGTCCGTTGTCCTGGAATTTACATCTGTCATATTTCTTCCGATAGTGAATGTAGTAAGAATGCCTATTATATCTCTTCACGATTCTGAAGTAGTGATGGCCCAGTTGAAATAAGACGAGAAAAGCCATGGTGATTACAAGCTTCGATCGTACTAGCTTGTTTCGTTTCAAACAAATAATTCGGAGGCGTTGAAGAACTCTTTTGGGAGCATTTGTTTTTACATTTTGCTCCTCCTCCTGTGTGAGGAACTTGATCTCTTCTTCGTGATCTTTCATATGCAAGGTTCCTGATAAATATGTAGTTTGAAATGGTGTTGTACTCTCTATCTGTATAATGTGGGTACCGGTACAGACCCGTGTCCGTTCACCGTTCATCACTTAAACGTTCGTTGAATAGATGTAGATTCTTCTTCATTCAAATTCGAAAACATTACTCTAGTTTTATTTTTCTACTAGCATTGCGCTTTGCTTGCTTCCTTCCTTCCATCAAACGTCTCACTTTTTCCCGCCGTTTGCTGCCGTTTGAGATGAATAGTGACTACTTTTCTGTACTACCAAGTTCAACGAGGATACGCGCTATGGAGACTCTCAAAAATATTCAGAGAGATTCGAAAGAATGACCCAACCCGACAAGACGCTAGATTCAAAATGAAGAAAGTCTTACTTACTTACTCACGTACGTTTGTTGAGTAATATCACGTAGGATTCTACGCTGACACAGTATATAGGGGGTCCAACGGAAGTCAAAGGCCCTTTGCAATGACTCTCGGTGGAAAACATATTTCCAACTCCTCATGCTTCTCTCATGCATGATGAAATCATACTCCAACAGTCCTGGGTCATAGTGTGTTCATCAGATCAAAACAAGGTACCTACGTATAATGATAGTGCAACCATATCCTATAAGTGCCATTCTATTGAGGCCGCGTACCATTATACGTAGACATGGATAATTCAAACGACGAGAAGGTTCGACACACTATTGCTGAACATCTACATATACTATGTTGCTATAACTTCCAGCAGATAATGAAAACCAACCTCACATTATCCTTCATTAGTATCATATCTAAAATATCGTAACCTTCGTTATCCTATAGCAATGAATCATTATGTTTCAAATCATTATACAAATCAGAAGATCCATATTTTTCCGTGATAATATTTTATTTCATATGTAACTAAATCATAAATTTCAAGGAACAATCATGACAAGAATAATTCAAAGGGTATGGCTATTCATTGGATATTCGAATTCATATCATGCACACTGTATCATTTGGTGTGATGTATTTACTTGCTTTCTCCCGTAGAAAATGAGAAGAGGCTAGGAGGCTTCTAACCTATCTAAACTCAAAGAGCCTCTTTCTAGTCTAAAACTGTCTTTGCAAGACGCTTTGAAAATTAATTTGTGCTAAATAGATATAATAAATCATGATTGACACCAGTATTTGCAACATATTCTTTCCGTTGGAGGAAAAAGTACAGATTTTTATGAGCCGATACCAGAGCTGTACTTTAAATTACCCAGTACACGAGAGCCAAACGTACGTGACTAGAGTGGTTTCACAAAACCCATAATATGTAATATGGCTTTATTTATGAGTTCTCCATTCTCGATTCTCAATT
>Ga0115005_10003271_pt1 | contig 12956 bp, 11 predicted proteins | sample ArcOceMetagenome_FD_87163 | JGI IMG/M metagenome (GOLD analysis project Ga0115005, IMG submission 87163) | Marine eukaryotic phytoplankton communities from Arctic Ocean - Arctic Ocean - Greenland ARC118M Metagenome | ecosystem: Environmental > Aquatic > Marine > Oceanic | place: Arctic Ocean... | reverse complement strand
TGGATCAGAAAGATTCTTTTCAGAGTTAGTGCTCGAAACATCGAGGGGTCCTGTGGCAATGGATCCTTCGCAGTCGGAAGGTATTATATTGCCAAATGGCAGGAGCGAGGACATATCAGAATGTGCATTGGACGCCTCGTCATTTTCAATGGGTTGATCCTCGGCTTCGAGCATATCTTGCAGTATGGCATCCAGATTATTTTTGGAGGGTGTCAGTTTGATGCCTACTACACCTAAAGATGATTGTTCAGAATCATTAGATGTAGAACTCAGGGCAGATTGTTTTTGTGCACCATCATCTTTCGGTGCGATCAAACGAGATGCAGGGCGATCTTCATTCATAGATGTAGATGTGGTTTCCACTTCGTGGAGTTAGAAAGGGAAGTATGTACAGTATACCGTGTGCGCGAGTGCCAGGTGTTATTGCAAAATTATGAATTATGCTATTTTGCTGAGGAGGGCGGGTTGCTTCCAGCCCTTTTGAATGAGGCCGAGAACTTTCACTCTCTTACCTGCCTGGTAGATGATAGTCGACTGCTCAATTGAAAGGCAGTGCAAGGTGCAATAGATGTAGTTCAATAAACGGAGGTGTCGGCAGGTGTCGCAGGATCTTAATTCATACCGGTATTCAAAGGAGCCTCTCGGTGCGACATGCAAAACATACATCACAAGATGCGAACGCGAATTGAGACCTAAAAAGCCATTTTGTCAAAAACAATAAAGTCCTATTGTGTTCAGGGTCATATGACAGTAATGACCCGAATCAATTCTCCGCTGTTCCGAGAGGCCAACAAACAAACATTATAAAAATCAAATAAAGTCCGCAACCAGCAAGCTCCAAGAACAGAAGAACCGCTCCTATCCATTTCCTCGCAATGAAGCGATTTGAATTCATTGCAGCTTTATTTGGGATTGTATTCATTTACTGTTCGAACACGAAAATATGCCGAAGCCTTCGCCTTGGAAAGAATGACGAGAAGGAAGAGCCGAGCCGAAACATTAAAAATGAAGAACCGAAATTGGAATTACCACCTCACTTGTCCAATCTCGTCGACTTGGAGCATTACTTCGATCCCAAATTTGACAAGGCCCAAACCACGCCATTCTTCTGGCATGTTGCTAAAGCTGCAGGGACTAGTGTCCAATACTACTATTCCCAATGTTTCAAGCTCATTATAGCTAGCGAGATCGGTGCTTCAAGAGCAAGCGACAAACTTGAGATTATCAAAAAAAACGGAATTAAGAATCACATTAATGTTGATACATCAAATCTACAAGGGGTCATTCATGCAAAAGAATTGGGACTGATCCACTCTAATATGGCGCAACTTGTCATTTCTCCCCTCTTTTACGAGGCTACGAAGGAGTTGTTTACAAAAGATGACAAGGGTGTAATGTTTGCAATGTTCCGTCATCCCATGAGACGAGTAATAAGTTTATTCTACTATTTGCAAACCTCCACGCACGAAGTGACTTATAACCCAATTTTTGCGAAGATGACAATAGAGGAATACGCTGAAAGCCCCCTGCTTGAATCCAATTTTATCACTCGCTCCTTAGTCAATAAGATGGAGGGGGCATTATCTATGGAAGACATTGAAACGGCAAAAGAAATTCTCAAGAGAAAATGCGTGATTGGGCTCATGCAGGAATTTGATACATCAATTGAATTGTACAATGATGCATTTGACTTTCATCCAAATTTCTCCGTAGAATTGGAAGGAGAAGAGAATGCAGATGAGAAATCTAAGAAGGCGAAGGTTAATCAGTGCGTTGAAAGACTTCGAAATGAAGGAGGGACCAACAAGCATAAGCATACCACATTAGCGGAAGATAGCAAGGCCTATGAAACAATCGAAAGGAAAAATTATTGGGATATGATGTTATGGGAGTATATTGTTGATCTTTATAGAGAACAGCAACTAAATGCCATGGAAAAGGACTTGGGATTCAAGGGTTTCTTCCAAGACAAAGCATAGCCATTACAAAATTCGAAAATATAAATATAACGTTCAACTAAATGGTCCATATGCATTGTTACGAGTACATTCCAATCGAAACTAAAAGATCGCGTCTTTCTTGTGTCATGGGTGAATCTATCCCATTCTCGTATGCTTTTAGGTATCGCTTTTGATCTCGGACCCAAATAGCGAAGCCATCATTTCCCGACTTAATTCGTACTTGCGAAGAACTTGGTTCTTTCATATCTTGTTTTAGTCTTTCAAAGTTGCGTGACCACGTGATTTGACGATTCTTCTCTCGTAACTCGTTGGCATTCCAATCAAACCCTAATTCGTCTAATTTTCTTTCTCGCTCATCTGTTAGGTGGTTTTGCAGTCCAAGGTATTTGTATCGCTTTTCAGCTCGTTGGGTAGCAATCCAAGCGTTCAATGATGCCGATGCACTTTTCTCCCCACTTTGTACATTGCGTAACTCATTGAATTTGTCTTCCCAAGCAAGTCCGTGCATATTCCATATAAAACCAAGTTCGTTCAAAGCCTCAATGCGATCTTTTGACAATGCTTTCTTGCCATACTGTAGACGCTGAGTCATTACCCACGCACCGAGGCCGTCGTCTTTTGTTGGTACGCTGCAATGACCGTGCAATTCCTTGTATATTCGTAAGTCATTCAACCGTGAACGCCAATTCCATTCTTTACTAGACCAAATAAATCCAGCACTTTGTAACAATGCTTCCTTTTCATCACTTAATCTTGATTTTTCACCTTTGATTTTCTTCTTCTTCTCCGCTCGTTGATGCTGCACCCAACTCGATAGCTTTCTGTATTTCTCATTCGTTGTAGGAACATTACAATGGCCATGGTCTTCTTTGAATTGCAGTAATTGTGTATATCTCCCTTCCCATGAGACTCGTTTTGATTCTTTGCTAGATGTGTTTGTGACATCGAACATACCCACATGAAATCCCAGGTTTTCCAATGCTTCTCTCCGAAGTTTCGTCAGCTTCGTTTTGTTTCCAATCAGATACTTCCTATACTCTTCTTTTTGCCGACAAAGCCATTTATAAAGTGATCTATATTCTCCTTCTAAAGAGCTAGGGACGTCAATATGAGAGTGCCTGATGTAAAATTCTTTCAGATCGTCCAAGTTGCATTGATGCCTGTATTCGTGTACGTTCCAAATAAAACCTATACTGTCGAGAAGTTGCACCTGCTCACCGGATAAAGGGGGCGGTGTAGAACTGTAGCTAGCCAATGTAGGTGCGGAATGATCACTTGAGGTGTATAATTTGTAAGAATGTCGTTGTTTTTGAACCCAATTTCCTAGCGCTCCGCAGTTTCGAGGCACATAACAGTGCCCGTTGTCTTGATAGAAATATACTAATTCTTCAAACCTTTTTTCCCACGTCTTTGAGGTTGTGAGGAAAATTGTAGTTGGAGCATTTGAAGAGGTTTGGGACACTGTTCCGCTTGTGCTTAATTGAGCTGATGACGATGTCTTTAATGTAGAAGGTATGAATGGTGTTGACTGGAATGCGCTAGCAAATAGGGACGCACTCGAAAACGAAATAAAGAATTGCAATCTTAATTTCATTTTAGGCTGTCTAAAACTCCTCGAATTTTTTTCTCGACAAAGAATAGCACGAGAAGGTCCAGCGGGTCTTTCTGTTCTTTAATTTGCTGATTAACCTATAGTACACGTAGGTCTAGTTAAAAAGAAGCATCAGAACATTCTACTCGGTCCGTATCCGGTCATACCGGATACAAGTACACGTCCTTGTTTGTTCTTTACTTTTTTTTAAATTAGATTTCAGATTTTAGAGCGAAGAAGGAATGACGTTTTGAATGGATTGGGTTGAACCAAAGATTCGCGCCTTTTTTGTCTTGCAATCAATCGGAAACGAAGCAAAGAAGTTATCAAGGATGCGATTTGCTTTGAACCCATGCAATCAAGAAGCTAACCACAACAAGCGAGTGATTCCCTAAGACAATAAAGCCAGCGAGAGCATTCAATAAAATGAAAGTTCTAACCTTTTTAGCAACATTTTTCCTCGTGGCCACGACGATTCAAGCCTTCACTACCCAGAAAAGCCATACATTTCGTAGGACGCAGCGCCAGCAGAGCCAGACTGCTGCCTCTTTCAGGTCTTCGCAAGACTCTCCATCAAGTCTGAAGGCTCAGATCACTGAGGCTGAAGCGAAAAAAAGCATCGACAAAGTAGTAGCTGCACTTCGAAAAGATAAAGAAGCAAACAGTGAACTAGGAAAATTAACTAAAGTGAACAATGTGCTGGGATATGGAAGTCCTACAGCCGGGCTTACAGCTGTAAGGTTCAATGCATCCTTTCAGAAAGCAGGGAAAGGAATGTCGAGTATTCCACTGCCTTTTGGATTAGGCCAGTCCAATAAAAGTGAAGGAAGGGGCACAATGGTAGGACAAGTAAAAGCCTCGGTTGATCAAAAAGGAAACGTTGTGGATTGTTCTGTGTTTAGAGACTTGGGTTACGGCCGTTCATTCAATCTGAAATGCTGATGTGCAATTATTTAGTATATCACGAAGCGGTGAAGTTGCAAATAAGGGCGAGTCAGTCAATTCCAAAATGTTACTCCAACCGTTCTAGTTTCTGTTCGTGTACACGTAGCTACTTGCTAGAATCTGTGTAGAAACATTTGAATGACGAGTTCACCTTTTACGATGAAATTAATTATCGTTATTACCATGGAGTGGATTCCTCTCTTTGGATGTATCAAGGGTTGTATATACACGTACAACCTTGGTACAACATAACAACAAAATTATAATAAATTCATGAATCGTGAAACCAAACATCACATTGATCTCATTTTCTTCCACACTCGAATTGCATCATGTAATCTCCGTATGATTGTTCTTTCACTAGAAGTTTTGACAATCGTATCACCATCTATGTCACACCTCTTTGCTAAGAGCCGTAGTTGGAGACCTCCTCGCTCAGCATTCTCCGAGGTGGCAATGGTTGAAGGATCACAACTGACCGTCTGGATGAGAAGTAAGATACCTCCAGGACTCCATAAATCAATTTTGGCTCCTTTCCGGTCGGGTATTTGACCTTTTTCTAATCCTCGTTGCTCGTTCTTTGACAAATATCGTTTTGTTTTGCGAAATGATATTTTCACTCCTGATGTTTTGATCACTTCTTCAAAACAAGAAGCCGATAAAGAAACATCCTCTTCATAGGCGACATCTACAATCTTTTGATTATTGCTTGGAGGTTGCTTTGGTGAGAATGGAATGCAGAAAATAGGTGTTGTGAGTCTCTCAGATCCATCCGCTTTCTCCAATATTCTCCCCCACTCGAGAAGAAACGCTGTAAGACTATTGTGCGCAATAGCAATGTCATCCATTGTACCGAGAGCAAGTTCAGTGAAAGATGCTAATTCCTTATCTGGGTCTTCCGTCTTGACTTCATTCTCGGGAAAGATACTCCCAATCATCAGTTTTTCAATGCTATCAATTAAATTCATCTGTTGTATATGTGCCTTCGTGGCCCTTCTCGACCTCGGCCGAGTACAAATTGGGCCAGTGGTGACGAATGCGGAGGCTGATGCTTTCATGGTTGATCCTTTCAAGGACATGATGCAGATGCCATAAAATATTACTTTTAGAAATTTGATTGGTCCTCCAGCAGCACGTGTACACGTACTTACTCTGTCATAGAGAGTTTTAATTGCATTGTCATGAAGAAGTTGATCGATCATACCAGCAATCATCTAACACTGCTGATGTTTGAATCACGTCGACTAAATACGATGATTTGAGATTGCGCTCGTCAGCTCAGCAAAAACCCGAAATCAACAGAGAGATGGGAAGCGATAAAATATGAAGAATGGCTGCCTCTGTACGGTAGCTTTCGTCTTCTGACTTTTGATGGTTTCTATTTTGCTGCTGAATGGGATGAGTCAGCTACAAGTATGTACAGTAGACAGTAGCTAGCTGTACATACCGTATGTACCGTAGCAAGCAAACGTCGTCGTGGATCACACCTTGAGAAAACGCGCGATCATACTGTACCCCGGGGGTGTCCCGAAGTCATTTCAATTTTGGTTTTGTCTGAGATGAGACAAATGCACTGATTGTCGCCGCTATGAGCTAGCATATGCTTACGAAACAACAAATACAATCAACGTCGAAAGTCTATCCTACTATGTCTGGTTTATATTTATTATATGTTGTTGGATTGTTTTCAGACAGATGATCTTGAAAATGAATTATATTTGCAGCTGCTTTCCTTCAAGGAAAATTTAAATTCTTGAGGTCGATTATGTAAGAGTATCAAATTATGACACCTGAACCCCCAGCGGACCAAGTTCATTAATCTTGGTAAAAATCCTATCCACGCTTGCATTTAAATTCAAATTATCTGTGTCAATTTCCGTAAGAGCAATCGTATTCTTTGTGAGTTCCGCGCCATTGAGGCCGTCGACTGCAAGGTCTCGCAGAGCTTGCAAAGCATCGACTCCATATTTCAAAAAAGAAGGCCACACGATGGTGTTAAAGTAGTTTGCAAGTTCATGTCGTTCATAATCGCTTCGAAATCTTCTCTCTAGACGTCGATGTCTGCAGGTCTCCATGGAGCAAGTTGTCAAAAATGAAAGGATGTCAAAAGACAAAGCAATATTTTGAAACATGGCGGATGCATCTCCTAGAAGATGACCTTCGACAATAATGATAGAAGCTGGGTGTTTGGATGCATGCCATTGAATGTCAAGAATGAGACGATCCCAGTCAATCCCAGAATTATTTTCATATGAATCATCTTTCCGTTCATTATAAGGAAGAAAAGTCTTTGAAAAGTAATGATCTTGGTGTAACAAGACAACGGCGGTCCTCCCAACATCACCATTGCCAGAATTGTCCTCCGATAATGGCAGGTTCTCTTGGTGGGCGGTGCAAATATTCTTTGTGAGAAGTTTCTCAAGCTCTGAAGCAATTGATGTTTTACCAGATCCTGAAGGGCCAGTGATGAGGCATAGTAGGAGTTGCCTTCTAGCGGTCATTTTTTTACCAGGTCGTGACCAACGCCAGAGGCACAGAACAGTAGCGAGAAATGTATGTGAAAGCTTTTTTCAAGTGGAGAATTTCGCACCAATGCATTTAAAATATCAAGTGCTGTGTTGGTTTGGTTGATCGCTCTCCACACTTTTCTGGTACATAGCGCTGTCGTCAACAGACAGAGAACACTTGGGGGCTACTGTAATGTATGATGGACGTTTTGTTGAATAGCTCGCTATAATAGCTACAGTAGTGCTTAGTGCGCGAAGTCGTAAAAGATACGGCGGATGATACGATCGATATGAACTTGGTATCTATCATCTACAATCTACAATATCCTCCTCCTCGGAGACTGACACCAGTACATCAGTCCATCCACGAGACACTCACTGGACCCCAGATCACCGTTTTACGACTACTCACTCACCTCTAAGTTTACGAACTCCACACATAACTTGCAAAACGTTTCAAAGAAAACATGAGTGCCCACACTTTGACAAGACATGTCGGGCTTTTGAGGAATATTGTCCGAAGTCATTACTGCAATGGCCGTAATGGCTTCAGAGCTGGTGCATTGTCGTCTACGAGAACTGCTGCTGGTCTCCGGGGCACATCCGAGATTCATCAACCTGAAGAACGTGTCAAACTCAATCGCGTACAAACCTATCCTAATGAGAATGCTTCGCGTCCCTATTCTAGCACTAAACATAGAGAAGGGATTTTCAGTAGAATCTTTGGAGATCAGAAAGACGAGGGGGGCTCTGCCGGAGCCCAGGCCGAAAGAAGCTCTATGCGTTCTCGTATCAAGTCTCGTATCACCGGAAGGAAAAAAATTAAAAATTGTCTTACTGACAAAACTGAGGAACAAGCCAGCGAAGATTGGGAAATCAAGGATGACGGTATTTTTGAGCATGTTCCTACAAAAGATATGACAGGAGTGGAACCAATTATGACTCAACTATGTTCCACCATCTCTGCACAGCTTTACTCCAAAAAACAACAGGATGAGTTCAAACTCAGTACCAAAGATATTCAGACAGAAGTTTTCATCTACGACAACCATGGCGAGTTCCTTGAGACTTCTCCACCGTTCCTCGTCGCAATTGCAGGCACAACAATGATTCTGGGTTGGAGGGGAACCAATAGTCTAGCGGATGGCCTAAACGATGCTGCCTGTTCTCCACAGTCATCTCTCGCATGGAGGAAGCACGTGAAGACTATCAGGGCTCAGGGAGCTATGACTTCTATTGTTCATAATGACATTGCAAATCATGAAGAGGCGATCATCCAGAAGGCCAAAGAGAGCGGAATCACAGAGATTATCACAACCGGGTAAGTTTCCAGGGATCAAATGGTCTTACCAAGCAATCTCAATGTTTCTGCGATCTTGGTCTGCTAAGAATTTTTATTTTATGAATATCACCTCACCATCGCTAAAACTCCATACACGTAGGCAATCTCTTGGTGGGGGGTGTGCACAGGTCGGCCATCTTACTCTCCGTGCCCTGATCGAGGATGAGAGATCTCCATGGTCAGAGTTGGAAGGAGTGAATGTCAGATCCATCGCATTCTGCGCACCAATGACTACAGTTTTTACGGATCACGCAACCTCCGAAACTGACGCATTCGTCGAGAAGCTGTGGGACAACTCAGTCAACTTTGTGTACAAGAATGATGTGGTTCCCAGAGCATATGGGTATCTTTCCTTTATTGAGGATTTTGTGGATGACATTACAGAAAATCTTACATCAGAAGTTCCAGTTCCTCGTGTTTTGAAACGGATTTGTGATTTTCAAGGCAAGCTTGATGAGCTTGTTGATTCAGCTCAAGACAATAAAAGCGTAGATGGCTTGTTGTCCGTTCTTTCAAATTACCGTCACATAGGTAGTGTGATCTACTATGAATCGGAAGATGCTCATCCTCTTGTACTCAAGGATATGGGAGCATTTTACAAGAACACTACCGGAGAAAGTGATATTTTCAGGAGCGTCAAGTATAAGTCTGTTAAAAAACCTCTTGATGAATTTATGAAGTGGCATATGGATATTATCAGAGCACCCGGCCTCAGTTTCCCAAATTCTGACCTAAAATAAAAGAGTCGCCATACATTAAAGTTCAAAGCAATCCATTTCTAATGATCAATATCTAATATTTACTTGTAAAGTCATCATTCTTTTTTCTTCTTTAGCTTTTCAGCAGCTGCCTGGTATTTCTCTTCCAATTCTTCATCATCTTTATCATTATGTCTCTGCCCGAACTTGAGAGCACTTTCTGCCAAAAAAGCGTAGTTTGACATGATAACAGCTTCAGCACGTTCAATAAAGTGCGTTTTTGTTGACGTCAATCGTTTCTCAAGAACATCCAGGCCTTGAATGTCAAGCAAAATCTGTCTGAGATCAGACTCGGCCGCATGGAGGACAGGTGTTCTACTTTCAAGGTGGAAGTATGACAAAAATGCGTCTGCTGCAGCTGCAGCGGCTAAAGCTATCGGTACGTACTGTTCGAAGTCGATCGCGACCAGAAAAGTGCTTATAGCTGTGAAGGCAATCAGCAGCACTTGATATTAAATGCAACGTTAGGACATCATTTGATGGTGCAAAATTCTCCACTTGCAACAAGCTTTCACTCACCTTGGCATACGTTTCTCCAAAAGATGAAAATAGGTAGACTTCTCTTAAATTTTTCCCTCGTAGGGATCAATCTTAATGTAACGTATTCGTCAATTGAGATAATAGAATACTTCTCCTTCTGGGTCTCTTGTTGTTCTAATGCATAGAGATTGGTCAGTGTGTCTCCATCTTCGTCGGTCAAGCCAAATTTCTTCACAGATTCTTTCACAGCCCTTAATCGTTGTTCCTCGACGTCACGATCTTCATCCTCTTCACCTTCTCTGTATTCTTTAAGCATCTCTCTCATCTGTCGACCTTGCCAGTCTTCGTAACGTTCCCTCGATTTGAAGCATTTCACAAACCAGTTCGAGGGCACAAAAAATGCATGCTGGCTTGCTTCTACAACCGCATTCAATGGTTTGCACCTGGAAAAAGCAATAATATCCTTCAAGATCGGAATAATCCTTCCAAGAAACCATGATGCACACGTAGAACCAGAGAAGATATGTGGATTCAAAGTTCCTTCCTTGACTTCTGTTTTCACGCATTCGGCATAGATGGCGTTGCACCTCTTCATAAATGTTTTACGCGCATTCTCAAAATCGTGTCCTCTGGACTTATTAAAAGAGGAATATATTCTAATCCTGGCTCTAAATAAGAACTTTTCGGACTCGAGATGATGTTGGGTCAGTAGCAAATTCGCAAATTTTGCATCGGGGCGGAATGCTTTGTCTAATGCTTGTAGAGCGGCTGCGATGATAGGTAATATCAAACCGACCCTATCTAAGGGAAACAATATACCTTGCTTACACCAACCCCTCCGTTCTATATCGAAAGTTTGTACTTCACCTAGTTCTTCCTCGTAACCTGATCCGTCCTCGTTTTCAACTCTGAAAGATATCAAGTCATCCTTTCCCATACAGAAGACTGTTAAAACGGTAGATGTAGTTATCAAAATGATAATCAATCGGACAAGCACTTGTATGGCAATTGCTTGAAACTTGTATCGATCCTTCGCATTTTCAATATCTCGAATGAGATCATCGCAGAGTTCAATAGCGTGCATGTCCTTCTCTTCGCCACCAATCTCATTATTATGGTGAAATGCAGTCGCCATAACTTTGGTGATTTCATTCTTAACTTCCTGGATGTATGAAATATCATGTCTCCGGCGTTGTGGTTCGTTACCAGACCGATTAGCAATCACCTATATCACAACAATAAATGAACAATTAGAACCCACAATGGATGGTGACAATAATTGGAGATACGACATAGTTTGCACTTACAAATTGTGCGTCTGCGTTGAAGTTATTAAACATGCCAATGTTGGCGTCAAGCAATGTGTGACCTTCGACTAGAGCGGCTTTGGACAAAAACCGTTCTACCTCAATCTGCAAATTAGGGTCATATGCGTTTTCCATAATTTTGATACTAGCACTTTTCCTGAAGCGATGAGAAAAGATTGAATCTTTCTTGGCAATAAACTTCTTGGTGATGGTGGCAACTGCGCCTGTACCTTCAATAACAAATAACGGCTGCCCTTTTCTTAATGCTCTTGCAGCAGTGATCATTTCAGAATCAGTCGCACCACAAGCAAAATACCCCGTTGCAAAGAATTGGGTGAAGGCTTTGGTGAAGGCCTTCTTTTGCTTACTTGAGGCGAAGACAAGACGATGAGAACACTCATTTGCAAGGCCTCCCGGAATGTGTTGAACGTGGTTGTTCAATTCATAGACTCTTCTTTCATAATCTGTGAAGTTACAGTCAACCCTGATTGCCTTTTGTGGGACTTCTCCTTTGGCCACGCAGTCAAGCTCAAATATGGAGCTTGGTACTGGCATCCGAAATCGTCCTTCGGAATGGTCCAACCGGTCGTCCCACGCTTCATAGAATTCAGTTGCTGATCTTCGTTTTGCGTCTTCAACTAGATTGAGTTCATACTCTGTAGAAGTGCCCATAACATTTTTCACGACAGTAAAATTTCCACCAGGGTGCTGATTATCCGTGTGAAAGAGACCCAGCGTTATCGTTTTTTGTTTGGAATCAGCAGCAGCCTGACAAGCAATCTCAGACAAAGTATTGCCTCGAAAAGGTTTCGTAATCAAAAACAGTGTTTTTTTGAATTCAGCAATGGCAGTGAACAAGTTGTTGACATTTCCCTCTATCATTCTAATGTGTGCACTGTCTTCTGCATCGTCAGGATCTGCGAAAGCAGCAACATCAAAAGATTTTGACTGGTTTTCTCCTTTCTTGTTCGCCCCGAAATACTTGGTACTCTCGGAATATGCGGTGCCTGCATCTACTAGCGGGGTCCTAATGGGGCTTTGAAATATGCCAGATCTCTCGTCAAAACTATTGATATTTGTTCCTGCCATTCTCATTGGGCCTGTAAAACCGTTTTCAGTGTGAATAGTTTCTGGTACCTGGTGTACGTGTTGTTTACTATTGGTTTCATTCTGTGGAGAATTTGGCAAACCGAATGGCTTGACACCTTCATTCGTAAAATCTTCTTTCCATTCTTTCAACCTTTTTTCACCAGTCTTTGGAGGCACAATCCCATGATTTCTCGAAAGAGAAAATACAAGATCGGGTTCATCAATTTCAAGAGCATCAAGAATGGATTGCATTCCATCAAAATTTATAAAATCAAAGTTTAATGGGACGTAAACTGCATCGGTAAAATAAGAAAGAGGAAGAAGTACTATCAGTGAAACGAAATTCTGAAATTCGTTTGATTCTTCTTCATGATGCGGCATACATCACAACAACAAGAAGAGTTTTCGCAGTTTTTCATTCCTCACCAAATTTGCCGCTTTTGTTACGGTCATCTCCAAATTGAAGAATCCCTACACGTAGCCCATTGGCATCTTTGAGCTTAGAATCTATCTTAGAAGAGAAATTTCCTATTTTTTCATGGATCTCTTTTTCTCTTGCTTTGATTACATCCGCTAGGATTGATTCTTGGGTGACCCCCCTGTCTTCACCGGTGACCTCATTTGTCGTAATACTGCTGCTATTTGTCGCTATCCCCGCCGGATCAACGTTCTCTGGACTTGATTCCATTTTCCAGATTCTATTTGCGGAGCTGCTAAGCTGAAAGTGCGAGTTTTAATAAAACCTTCGAGGATGTGATTTGTGATTTGAACTTGCGAGCTTTAATCTTTAATTAGTCTACTTGGCACATATTCAAATCTTGGGGCGTTGTTTGGCGTTTGGCGGGCGAAAGTCCAAAATTTCAAAAGACATCGTACTTTCACAGACGCAGACACATTTTTAATTTTTAACAGTCCGATTTGGGACGGGATCCCAGATGATGAGTGAGCGAGTTTGTATCCGTACCCGGTTGGTATA
>Ga0115005_10003270_pt1 | contig 12957 bp, 10 predicted proteins | sample ArcOceMetagenome_FD_87163 | JGI IMG/M metagenome (GOLD analysis project Ga0115005, IMG submission 87163) | Marine eukaryotic phytoplankton communities from Arctic Ocean - Arctic Ocean - Greenland ARC118M Metagenome | ecosystem: Environmental > Aquatic > Marine > Oceanic | place: Arctic Ocean... | reverse complement strand
CTGTTGGGTAGTGGTTGTCTTTGCCATTGCAGTGGAGTTGTATGGAAAGGTATCCTATGCAGCTAGTTGTGGTTTATGTGGTAGTAGTTGTGCTGGTAGTGGTATGTGCACGGAGACATAAATTCTTTTAGGAAAATGAGGGAAGAAGGGGGATGGGAAAGACAGACAAATCTGTATGACAATAGCACTGTACTGGCCATGATAGTACGGTTGTCAAAAACGACAATACATAATATATGGCCTCTTTAGTGCATGATGAATAACCTGAGACTAAACATTTTGCTTAACTTTAGAGCACGTTAAAGTCAGGAAGGCCTTTTGTTTTACGTTCAAAAAATGGTGTAGCTAATTTACATGTAGGGTCAAGATTTACTTGCAACCCCCTAACTCCATCTAACCTCACCCGGTTAGGTAGGTTTTGAGCTATAAAAAAATTAATCGACATGACGTCATTTTTTGAGAAAATAACTGCCCCCCCCCTTGCCTTGCCTGCAATGTCATTTTTCTTACAATCCCCGTCTATTTGGTAGTCACAAGATTTGACGTTCTTGAATTTCCGTCCAAAATATCCATTCAAATCCAAAATTTCGAAAAATGTAGTCTGACAGTCCGCGCACCGCTGCACTACTCTAACGACAAAACGAAAAATAGGTCAAGAGGAAAAACCACACATCACCCACCATCCATCAATCTACTACCGACCTGTCTTGTTGTATAACTACACTAATTGCATTCACTGACAGAGTACTAACCTACACTACACTAGACTACTGTATAATCCAATCAAGTCAATCAAGTCAATCAAGTCAGTCAAGTCAATCAAGTCAATCAAGTCAATCAAGTCAATCCATCAAAATGATAATCAAAATTGGAATTCTCCAATTGTTGCTCTTGAACGCTGCGGATCAATCGCTCGCATTCACCATTGGGAATCATAAAACAACAAGTATCAGTATCAGTACTACTACTACTACTACTACTACTAGTATTAATACTAGTAGTATTACAGGCAGTACTACTACTAGTCTAAAAGCATCAATTGATCCGAATGATCCTTATGCGAGCGTTCTTGACGCGTACCAAAAGAAGAAACAAACGGGTGGCAACATCAACCTTTCCCTTCCTCCTCCAGCAGCAGTAGAAGACCCTTCTCCTATTGCATCTATTACAGACAGTGTTAGTGTTCCTATTGTCGACCCTCCTACCAGTACTGCTGATATCGTCCAAGCAGTCAACGATGCTGCATCTACTGCCATTCAAGCATCCAATGAAGCTGCCGAAGCTGCTGCATCACTCATGAATGATACTGCCGCCACTGCTGCTGCTGCTGCATCTTCCGTTGCTGCCATTACCAGTGCTGCGACCAGTGCTCTTACCAACAGTGATGCCACTACTACTACTACTATCGATACTACTACTAATGCAGCATCAGAAAAGGCCCCTAACCTCGTGGAATATATTTCCAAAATTGGTACCCACAAACCAACTACTGTTCCTGCCGATACCAAGGAAAAACTAATTCTACTCAAGAACAACCTCATCTCCACCATTCCCATCACTCCTACCGGTACCTCCTCTTCTTCCGGAGAAACAGTCGCAGCAGGAGCAGCGGGGACAGCAGCCATGATCAAGGGCACGGGTGTCGACATGGACAACATGAACATGAACTTTGACTTGCAAAACATAAACATGGACATTGACTGGGCGTATTTCACAGATAACCTCCAACTAGATGAATATGGTGCATGGTACGTGACGGCATTCTCACTCTTGTTTGCAATTAATCAGCGTGAGGCGGGGAGGACTGTTGCCGAACAAGAGTTTGAGGCATCGCTTCAGGAAGCGAGGGACAAGGCGGAGGAAGCGGCCATGGCCGCTAGTGTTGCCGCGGAGGGGGCGAAGCAGGCCAAGGATTTGGTCATGAGCTTGCCGAAAAGTGTTACTAGGGGGGAGAATGCTGGTGAGGTTCTTTTGGAGAATGGCAAGATTCGGAGTTTGGAGGTGGAGAATGTAAGTTTTGTTGCGTTTCGTTGCGTTTTGTTTTGTTTTGTTTTGTTGACTGTACTGTGTGAATATGTATTGTTATACATGCCGTGAATAGTAATAGTATATGATCCATGAAATCTCACATATAAAACAAACAATACAAACAACATCAACAGGAACTCATGAAGATGGAAGTCACCCAACTTCGAATCGAAACCGTTGAACAAAAGAATGTCATATCCAACCTCGTGAAAAAGTCAGCCATTGAGGAAGAGAAAAAAACTGTTGTTGTCAAATCTGAAATCCCAGTTGGTAAATCGACCATGAAGCGGGATCCAGCAGAGGAGAAGAAGTTTTTAGAGATATTGAAGGGTATGGATCAAGTGAATGCGACTGCAAAGGCAGTAGCTTTGAAGGCTGCAGAAGAGGCGGCTGCGAAGAAGAAGGCGAAGAAGGTTAGGGTGCCTAGGAAGACGGCGAAGAAGGTTGCGGATGTGGCTGTAGTGGACGTTGCGGAGGTAACTACTACTACTGCCAAGGCGCCTGCGAAGAAGGTGGCAAAGACCAAGGCACCGAAGAAGGGAAGAAAGGCTAGGGCAACCAAGAAGGATACGAAGGAAGAGGTAGAACCTGAGGTTGTTGTTGCTGCTGTGGAGAAGGAACCCGTACCCCTCTTTGCAGAAAAAGAAGAAGACAAGGCATCTGAAGCATTGAAGGTAATTGAGGCGGCAGAAGTTTCGTTTAACGAGGCTTTGGCAGAGAGCACAAAGGAAGCTGCAGTGATTAAAGAACTCAAGAGTATTGTGGCAAAGGTAGACGCTGGGGAGGATACATCTGCATCGGAAGCTCCTACGAAAAAGACGGTTACAAAGGCAAAGGCACCAAGAAAGAAGATGGGTGCTGCGAAAGCACCTGCAACTGTAACTGCAAATGAAAATCCTTGGGGAGCCTTGAAAGAATCGACTTTGAAGAGAAAGACTGTCGCTCAACTGACTGAATATCTTAACGAGAGGAAGGTTGATGTGGAAGGATTTTCAAAGATTGACATGGTGGGAACAATTCAGAAACTCTAAGGATTGGTATACATTATACCCCTCACGTACACGTACTTCAGTTGGGATGAATGAAGGAATGTTTTTTATAAGAATAAAGTCATTAGAATATGCATCTTGCTTTCGAGGCATTTTTATTGAGATTTTGAATCTATTTCATTTGTTCATGGTAACTCTTGAGCACGAACATAATATGTTCGTGCTCAAGAGTTACCATGTGCAACGCAGCTTTTAGACTGTTTGTCGTGCAACGTTACATGTATTAATAGGGTGAAATGTAAATGCAATAGGGTAGCAATTGATTCGGATGAAAAATAAGTACGCTGCAAAAGCAACCATGCGTGGTTTACCACCTGGACTCGCCTCCTCGGGATATGAATATTCTCCGGCAAGAATCATATAAATTAGGCACGAGACAAAGGCTTCTCTGTTGCTCGGCAGAATCTACCATTCATACCGCGTATAAAGACTTCAAGCCATAATCCTAATTTCGTTTGACGCAATTCAAGAATATATGAAAGTAGGCTTAGTGCAGTGTCTGTGTCTTTGAAAATCTCTAGTTATCACCTATTCCTACTACTTTCGATTTCTGCGTGCTGATGCCACTGCCAAGACAAATAATTCCCGCGTTATAGATTGATGGAACAAAATTGGCAATCCTTGAAGTCAAGGCTTACATTGAGAGTAGAAACATCCTGATTTGCAATGCTTTTTGACAGTTTCAAAAGAAAAAGCGAATTGCCCACGCACACCTTGACGAGGTTTGTCACGTCATCTTTCCTAATACTGCGGTATACATCCTCCAACTTTTTACTCTCCTCACCGATCTCCTGGAGCAGGCCTCGAGATGTAGTGAAACAGTCCGTCGCAGATGAAATTAGAGTTGTAGAGGAAACTAATCCAAAATCAGAACCCTTCAAAAAGTCATCATGCGTTAGAAGCGGAGGTTGACGAATTTGATTGAATGATTCAAAACGCTTACGAAAGCAAATTTCGTGAGAAGTAAATTTGTACTGCGGCTTCTTCAATACTTGGGCTTGGTTCAGAGCCGCAAGAAACTATTCCAAAATGGTTGAAGAAAACATTGTTAGAGGACAGATAACGTCATGTTGATAGGGTATATGTTCCAGAGCCAAACCAAAGCAAAATTTATTCGAAACTCACCCTGACAATACCTCTGCAAAGCGTGCGTTTTACAGTCAGCTGCAAGAATTCTACCATATCTTCTTCATCCTCAATTGATATCTTGAGGGAACTTTGTTCATCTGCAGCTTCAGCTCCATTGGTCTGCCCACCTTTTTTGCCCGCCTTCTTGCCCTTCTTCTTCTTGGCAGATTTGTTTGCCTGTTTCTGCTGCTGGGAAATTTCCTCCAGCCGGATCAATTCCTCCATCGCTTTTCTCGCTTTCAATTGATCTCTCATCCCTGTCATGACATTTAATCTCGTGGACAGCAAAAAATCTCTATACCAAAAGGCCGTGAGTAAATGATAATGCCCGTGGAAGATCTCCAGCTCAATCCCAAGCCCAACATGATGTTCCATCAATCCAATCGTTGTAGCCAACACATAATTGCTCACATAAAGCATCGATCCTGTATTTCCTTCTAGGCCAAACTCTCGCTGAAAGCAAATATCTACAGTAGCAGCTTCCTCTTGCAGCCCATTCCAATCTTTTAGCATTACAACATCCAAATAGTTTCTCTGGCGATTTCGATTCAAGGTATGCAGTTTCAACAAATCATAAACGGGCTTGCACAACCTATCCAGGAACTGCCTTCCATATTGGGTCGTAGATATTGTTTGCGGCACAGCATTTTGATGCATATCGTATGAAATTAGGAGTGGAAGTGAATGCTGCCCAAGCAGCATGTTATCAAAGTAAAGATTGACAATTATGAGCGAGCGAGAAAGGATGCTGAGTTTCCTTGGCGCGGACGATATGTTCGAGAGGATGCGTCGAATTCTCGCTAGTGTGTTCCCTCTTAGGAGCAATGTGCATATACTAGACTCTAGCTCGTTGTAGATTTTGCACAGGTGCTGAACTGCTCGTAGAGGCGTTGAGAATACGACTTGCCTTACGGGTGTATTCCCAAATAGATGCCGATTAATGTATGGATCAAACGCACTAAAAATGACTCGCTCGTCTTGTTCAGTGTAGAAACTATTGTCGAAAGATGACTGTACTTCCAGATTGAGTTGTTCCATGTTTTTCGCATTTGACGAGATCGTATCTCGAAGTGCTTCTGCCTGATGTATAACACTGTCTTTCGTTAACGATGCAAGTGTTATACAGGCTTCCAAAAGGTTGGCCATGTAATCTATAGAATAAATGATTACGTCCAAGTCTTTCTTGGAACCGTTGGCATCATTCTCACCATCATCATGAGGAAAGCTATAATTGTTCAACAAGGCTTGGATTTCTTCCACTTGAAATAAAACTATTTGCGGATCCTTACCCATGGGACCAATGCTTGCTCCAAAATCAAAATGATGCGCGTTTAGGGTAAAGTCCTCTTCTTCGTATATATCTGCACGTTGCACAATGTTACGAATAATCTCAGCGAGTTTGAGGAGCAATAGTGTACTCGTATAGATTGTACTTTGTAATAGTTGAGTTTCCTGCTCTCCATTCCCATTCCCATTCCCATTCCCATTCCCATTCCCATTCCCATTCCCATTCCCATTCCCAGTCTCCTTCTTTTCACGCTCTTGAATCTGACGGTGCATATCTTTTAGGATGGACTCATGGGTGTAAATGCAAGTATACACGGATTCAGCAACCGAATTTCCAGCCAAAAAGCATTCCAAACAAATTAGCATTTCGACAAGAATGACCCTTGCGGTTCGGAATGTCAATGGGACCCGATCAGAATCTTTAGCTGGGCTCTCAATTTCGTTAGTCCAAGGGAGACTTGAACTTTGGATACTGGAAGGCACTGGTCTCGGTGGGACAGTGATACTCGTAGATGGTTCCTCATTCTTTTGTGACTGCGCATTACTTGTATCTTCTTTGGATTCTTGATTGTTTGAGTTTGAGGCATACAGTTCTCTATTATTCCTTCCATTGGTTACACCTCGTTTGTTCTTATAGTAGGACACATCAATTTCACAACCGTCCATTTTGGGTTCCATGAGATCGAGCGCAGACATTGAATCATATAGGTCAAAGGATTCCTCTACTATGAAAGGATTTTCATGGGACAGTTCATGCACCGCCTGCTGAATCAAATTTGTAATATCTGTCATGATGGAGTAGACAGCAAAGTTGGTCTGTCTGTGAAAGCGATATAATACACCGAGCTAGACTAGTTGTCCGTAGGAATTGAATAAGTACAAGTCAAAGTATCGATAGATTGTTTCATTACTGTACCATTCTCAATTCACCATCCATCACCCATCACCCATCACCAACCAACCAATAATACTGGGGTTGCTCAGCTCATCATTATTCGGCCTATTTAAAATTACCGGTAACGGTTGGTACACTTTTCATTGACACTTTTCAGTTTAACGGTGAATTAACTTCGGTAGATTACCGGTCCATCCATTGGCTTTTCGATGACACAAACACACCACTCACTCACACCCTTCTTCTTCGACATTCGAACATGTAATCAATAAATGTTACTAAACCATTACACCTCTTTTACATTGATGTTTCGCAGGATCGTCGGTTAACATATCAATTCTCCTGTATCACCAGCCTCATCATGATATCTCTCCAGGCTTCCCTTGGACGGCAATATGGTGCTCTGAGAAGACCAAATAAGATTTTGATCCCCTCCAGCAAGAATAACTATATGAATATGAATACGGGCACATCTTCTTCGCCAGCATCATTCCTCCATTCTATAAAATGGCAGAGCCAACGACGACAATTTGCATCTAGATCAAGATCAAGATCACGAATGATGAATGTATCTCTAAATTCATATGGTAATATTCTGATTCCAAGATTTTCGTTTGAATCTTTGTGGATCAGTGGCACTAATGCTCCTGAGCATTTGGATTGCAATCAAAGCAGCAGCAACCACTGTAAATTTTCCACTTTATATGCTATAAGCCCGGCCAAGAATTCTTTCATTCGTGGTATCATAGAAAAGATGAAATCCATGGCCCGTACATTGATGGATGCTATTCTAGTCGCAATTCGATCAACAGAAATTGCAATCCGCTTGTCGCCTCTCCTCATTCTCACCCCTGCAGCAATCTTGTCCGCATCTCGGGCAACCAATGCCAACAACCATTTGAACAACAACAATAGAACATCAGACCTAGCTTGGAACTATACTCTCTATACAGTGCAATCACTAGGGCCAGCATTTGTAAAGATATGTCAATGGGCAGCTCAAAGGCGAGATTTATTTCCACAAAATGTCTGTGATCGCCTTTCTCAACTGCACGATGCCACATTCTTTCATTCGTGGAAGCATACTCATGAAACTCTGACAAAATCATTTGGACATAATTATCACGTCAACATTGATGCTTCCAAATTAGATTTCGAACAAGGGGGAGGCCTCAAGATTGATCCCAAAGACGTGATTGGCTCTGGATCTGTCGCACAAGTTTACAAGGGAACATTGACCCACAATGGCGTCCGCAAACAAGTAGCTATCAAAGTTCTTCATCCCAATATACACAAAAAGGTTGATAGAGACCTGAGTCTCATGAGACGAGTCGCGCAATTGATTCATTCCTTGCCATCAGAAACTATCCGAATGATGAATCTGCCAAAAGTATGTGGCAATTTCGCTCAAGTGATGGAATTTCAAATAGATTTACGCAAGGAGGCGAAGAATTTACATATCTTTCGTGATAATTTTGCAGTACACGTGGGGAGTGAGAATGGAAAGATTCCCAAGGTGTCATTTCCAAGACCTATACTTACAGATGCAGATTGTTTGATTGAAGATTATGAAGAAGCTTTGCCCATTTCTGCATATCTGAAAGATGATAGTGCACAGGGTGTGGAGTTGAGGAAGAAATTGGCAGGTCCGCTTCTGAGGTCATTCTTGAAGGTAAGTGATGTTATTATAATGAAGACGTACACGTACCTGCAGTATCTTGTGACTCTTCGTGGGCAATATTTTTAAAGAATTTCACATGCTTTTAAATTCTAATTTAAAACATTTGCACTTATTTTCTCGCTCGCGGTCAGATGGTTTTCATCGATAACTTTATCCATTCTGATTTACATCAAGGCAATATTTTAATTCGGAAGAGTTGTGTGCAGACGTCGAAAGGAAAGTACGAGGACAAGTATACAATTGTGTTCCTAGACTGTGGAATCGTGACTTCCCTCAATAAGGAAGACAAACATAATTTGAAGGATCTTTTCAAAGCAGTTATTACAAACAATGGTGCGGAAGCAGGTAGACTCATGGTTGAGCGTGCAAAGTATGAACGATGCAGCCAGGTAGAAGGTGGTATTGAACAATTCTCAAAAGGCGTAGGAGAAATTGTTTCTGAATTTCACGATCGTCGGAAGCAAGGTTTGACATTAGGTGTCGTCCGAATTGGCAGTCTACTTGGTAGCGTTTTGGATCTATGCAGAATTCACGGAGTAGAGATCGACCCTTCAATGTCCAATGTTGTCTTGTCTACGCTGGTTTTGGAGGGTTTAGGGAGATGCCTTGATCCTGATGCCAACCTTTTTGATATTGCTTTACCATTTGTGTTGGGCTTTGGTAAGGTGTAGACTAATGATGATAAAAATTAGCAAATGTGGTCTCATTCGGTTTTAAGAAAGAACGCAGACATTATTATTATTAAAACGAATTTCGACAACAAGCCTCTTCGCTCGATGGTCCAAGTTACTATGCTAATTCCCTCAAAAAGGTTTTTTGTGACGACCCTAATAGACTACATATATGTATTTTGAGAAATTATATGCCACATCTTTTCCCTATTTGCAATATAAAATGGTACACACGTTTGGAGATTGATATTTGATTTTGAGAGATGGTTGCCTACAATACGAACAACCCTTAATCTCCGTGTAGAACCAGCTGCAGGTGCTGCACATTATGCGTGTAGAACCAGCTGCAGGTGCTGCACATTATGCATTGCCTCACCGCCTACACATAAACATATACTCTATGAACAAGTCTCAGTTCCCCTTATAGTTTGGCTTTCTCTTTTCTCGAAAGGCACTCAGTCCTTCTAGCCTATCTTTTGTTTCAAGGACTAATTGGTAATTTTCCTTTTCAATTTCCATTGCATCTTCCAGAACTGGGCATTGTATTCCACTATTAATAGATCTTTTGGCTGCTCTTAAAGCAACTGGTCCATTCTCAGCAATTTCTTCTGCAAGAATCAAAGCTTTCTCCTCAGCACAACCTCCATCGACAAGATATTGAGCTATTCCATATTCATACGCGGTCTTTGCATCAATCTTCCTCGCGGTATATATTAGCTCCTTAGCTCTCGCAGGTCCAATAAGCCTAGGCAAACGTTGGGTACCTCCTGCACCTGGAATAATCGCAAGACCAGTCTCCGGCGCCCCAAATCTAGCATTACTTCCCGCGACAATCAAATCCGCAGTCAATGCAATTTCTAGCCCCCCTCCCAAAGCTGCTCCCTCCACACTTGCAATCAAAGGCATCGGTAAAGAGGCAAGCTCATTCATGCAAGATCTAAGAGCCGTGACGAATGAGGAAGCTTCTTCTTTCGTCATGGTAGATCTTTCTTTGAGATCTGCTCCTGCAGAAAAAACTCGATCACTTGCGGATGTAAGAATCACGCATCTGATATTATTACCTTTTTGTCCAGATAATTTAGCAACATTTTCACGCAGTTCCAGCAGCATTTGTTTCCCGATTGCATTCGCCTTATTTGTTCTATTGAATATGAGCTTCGCAATGGTGTCAGAATGGTGATGGAGCAGAATTTCTGGAGGATTTGCTTCTGTCGACATCATGCGTTCTCCTCTATTGATGTATCTATATCTTGGCAATACATGAACCTTCCGAAATATTTGTCCCTTGAAAGGTATTCTATAGTTAAGAAAATGTCGGTAAGATGCTTGATTCATTCTTCAGTTGTCACAAGATTGATTAGATGGCACTTATGTATGTGATTGATCGATGAATGATGAAGTTCTTGTCTGGTTGATCGATACAGTATTCGATATTCGATATTTTGACACGAAATGCAGAATCCTTTTTGAATTCCGAAGAAGCAAACAAGGCCTTTTCATGACCCTGTGGAAGAGGAAAAAAGTTAACCAATGAAAAACACATCGAACTCGATTTTCATCCAAAAGAGTCACATTGAACGTAACGCCCTCTCCTACGTACTTCATTGCATTCCAAGACTTCACTTTAACCATAACATTTGATATTGAACAGATTATAAAAATACTATGAACCCTATCGTGAATGAAGGAAAAGACCAATCCTGCCAGGTACAGTTAGCAATTTACGATCTCTCAGGAGGTATGGCGAGGGCTCTAAGCTCCCAGTTTCTTGGTCCAAACCATGCCATCGATATAATTCCACACACTGCCATCCTCGCCTTTGGAAAAGAATACTATTTTGGAGGCTCAGGCATTGAAGCTTCTGATCCTCATCACTTTCGGTCTACTCGCGGTATTTTCCCCATTGAGATCCAGCATCTAGGAAATACCAATGTATCAAAGGAGCAGTTTGAAGAATGGTGTCTTCAACATATGGCGAATGGAGTATATGCTTCGCACAGTTACGACCTATTTCATCGAAACTGCAATAACTTTAGTCATCATGCTGCAACTGAAGCATTGCGTTTGAATAAAGCTGTTCCGGAATGGATTCTTTCAGTGCCTTCGAAGGTACTTGCAAGCCCAATGGGTGAGATGATTCGACCTATGCTGCAACAGATGCAGATATCACCTTCAGGCGACGGCCACGATAGTTTTGGAACTGCACGTCAACGTAGCACTGGTATCCAACATTCAAACAGTTCTGCAAATGATACCAGGAGAAGCGGAACTGATACAAATGTCTCAGCTGAAACTATCAACCCCTGGGCGAATCTCCCCTCGAGCTCTGCTGCCAGCGAGGTACCCATTGCTATTGCAAAGAGTCCTCCTAAAACCCCTTTTCTGGATTCATACAATAGGCCCCTCATAGCAAACGATACTCATATGATCAATCTATGTATTGAAAAAATAAAAAAGGGCAAGGCTGTGAACAGTCTCGACGATAATGCTCGCAGTGCTCTGATGGATTCTCTAACAGCTCTCCCACAAGTACTGGCAGCGGGAAACTCAAACTCAAACATCATCAAAGAACAATTGCAAAACTTAATGACAATTCTTGATTCCAAAGATGCAGCAGATACTGAAAAGACATTTGCATTAATGCTCGTTCGGATATTGATTCTTCAAAAAAGTGTAGAATCTGACACTCTTTTGAATATGATGATTGCAATGACACCATTGGTAACGGAGAAATCACAGAAAGCTGTAATGCGGGCAATGGCGTGGTGCGTCTTGAGCAACGCACTTGGATCTTTCAAAGAAGGCCAGTGTCATTGTGTCAGTGAAGAAGTTTTGCAGTCTTTTGCAGATCTTGCCACAACCAACATCTCAGAGAATGATCCAGTGGACGTGAGACGTGGGGCTGCTGCGTTTCTTTACAATCTGGCACTGTTTCTTAATGATAGAAACGGCAATGAATCTCGAGATATATCTGATCTGCAAGTCACAATCATCTGTACTGTCACTGAGGGATTGTTGGATGAAACAGATGTCGAAGTTGCTACAAGAATAATGCTGGTCATTGGCAAGATTGTGAAGCCCAGTCGAAATATGAATGATGCGGCAGCCACGCTTTTGGCAGATCTTGGATATATAGATGTAATCAGTGCGGTGCGTTCAAGCACGATCACTTCGCTGGAAAGGGGCGACGCTGTTCGAAAGCTTGCAGATGAAATTGTTCAAACTGTTAGTTCATAGGTTTAGGGCGATAGACATACAGTATTCTTCTTTCCAATACGAAATAATACGTTTGAGGTCACAAGAAATGGTTCGCCGAAGCTGACCTCATTCAACAACTAATCCAGGTAATATCTAATTGATTTGTTTTCATAAAGTGACGAGGAGTAATAAAGGTTGAGGGTTATTATTATATCCAGGTAATATCTAATTTATTTGTTTTCACATATGACGAGGAATCATCTAGGGTTAGTTTTTTCTATGCTCCTCGAAGGGTTCAGGTGAAAAGGGCCATCATGTGTCATTGAGGGATAATGCTCCTGGTGGCAAGGAAGTTCGAGATGGAGCTTCACTAAGAGACATCCCACTCGGCCATTCTTCTTCTGCTATTCGTTCTAATTCTCTACCGACATCTAAAGGATTCCAATCTCCGCCTGGTGATCCAAACTGCGCCCTGCTATAAAATTTACTATTCATCTCATTCTCGCTTCCAGCGTCTTCTACCCCAGAGCTGATCGCATTCTCGCTTCCAGCGTATTCTACCCCAGAGCTGATCGTATTATGCCTTCCAGCGTATACAATCCCAGAGTTGTTCGAATTCCCGCTTCCAGCGTATTCTACCCCAGAGCTGATCGCACTCCCATTTCCTACTCCGAAAGGCTGGCTCTTGGTCATATCATGGATACGTTCTTGTTCCCTGTCTCTCATAGGAACAACATCATTTTGGTTGTCTCCAAAGTCAATTTCAGTTGGAACCTCACCTCCAGAAAGGATGATGATGAGAAACACGTGCAGTCGTGAATACTCAGGATTGGAATCTTTATAGCGTGATACCTTTGGACGAGTGTATATGAGAATGTTGAAAAATCCTCCAAGTGGCCAAAAGATTGATACACACCAGAGCAACCAGGCAGGAGGCGTAATGCGAAGAGCTATCATAATAATGGAAATTGTAGGGCCAAAGTAACAGATGAAAAATGAAGCAATATACAGGCTGGACTG
>Ga0115005_10003265_pt1 | contig 12961 bp, 7 predicted proteins | sample ArcOceMetagenome_FD_87163 | JGI IMG/M metagenome (GOLD analysis project Ga0115005, IMG submission 87163) | Marine eukaryotic phytoplankton communities from Arctic Ocean - Arctic Ocean - Greenland ARC118M Metagenome | ecosystem: Environmental > Aquatic > Marine > Oceanic | place: Arctic Ocean... | reverse complement strand
GCCCTAAGTGTGACTCATAATTGCGCCATTGTTCAAGACCACTTTGATAAATAGGTTGGCGAACCTGCTCAGAGCTTGGTGTGCGAACTGCGCGTTTGTTCTGATGAAAATCAATACAAGCCTGTTCAAAGGGAAGGCCACAATAGTCTAAAATACGACGCACCTGAGTGTCTAGATCAGCAACCACATCTTCATACTGTACGCGTAAAATCTTACCCGGCAATGCTTTATCCCAATGGTCCATCAACTCAACATAGCTGCGATAATAATGTCCAATGTCTTCAAGATTATAGGAAAACTGCTGCCCCTCACCAAACAATTGTTTAAAACCACTAAAACAACAGGACAAAGCATCACGTCTCGCATCGATAATTTTAGCGTTAGGCAAAATCAGATTGATAAGGGCAATATGTCGGAAATTGTTCGGCATTTTATCAATGAAAAACATAGCTCCCTGACGGTGATGCTGAGTCTCTTCAATATAGCGCTCGCCCATTTTAGTGAGGTCATCAGCCGATATATCTTTTAGAATACCAGGATATTGAGGCTTGTCCTGCGTCGCTTCTCGACCATTTAAGCGATGCGCTAGACCGATAATGTTGGCCAATTCCATTGTCCCATCAACCTGTGAGTGTGAAGAGAGGATTTGTTCTAAAAGTGTCGACCCCGCTCTGGGTAGTCCAACAATAAATATAGGATCAGCAGCAGAGCAACCGGTTTGTTTATGGCGATTGAAAAACGCAGCGTCAAAATTATTTTTCTGAAATTCAAACGATAACTCGAGAGATTTGCTGTCAAATCGGTCTTGCTCGCTCTTAAGTTTGTTGCCGCGATGGTAAAAAGAGAAGGCTTCGTCAAAGAGCTCGCTGTCTTCTAAATCTTTGCCAAGCGCAAAGCAAAAATGAATTTTATCATTTATCGATGTAGTGACGCTTGCTTCTTTAACCCGCATTTGCTGACGTTCATCAGAGGTAAATCGGTAAGTTTTTAAATTGGCTAAACTCCAGAAAGCATCACCAAAATCAGGTTTGAGATCGTAGCTTTTACGGTAAGCTTGGATCGCGTCTTCAACACGCCCCATCGTTTTTAATGCATGGCCGAGAGTTAAATAGAGAGAATAATTAGCTGCGTTGCTATCCAATACACTTTCAAAGGTGCTGATAGCCGCTTCAAAATCCCCAGTGGCTTGTTGCGCATTGCCAAGACCAATTTTAAACGTTGCATTTTTTGGGTCTGAATCTAATAGAATTTTTGCTTGCTCAAGTGCCTTATTAAATTTTTGTCGTTTATGCAGAACATGAACATAGTCAAGGCGGGCTCTTTTGTAGTTTGGTTCAAATTCAAGGCAGCTGGCTAATAAGAATTCCGCGTCGTCAAGAATTTGAAACTTTGTTCCTAACTCAGCCAGTAAGCGCATAGCTTCTGGTTGATGGGGATTGTCTTTGAGAAAGTGACGACAAAGCCATTCAGCGCGATGTAATTGCTTTTGATATATTAAGCTAGAAACAGACACTAATGCGGGCGGCAAGCTGGAGAGCCAATCAGCACGTTGTTTAGCTTCCTGACGCATTGGATAGCCAGGTTGGTCGGCTAATACGCGCCAACTGCCAAATAAAGCTGGATTTAAGGCAACCGCTTTTTCAAAGGATGCTATCGCTTGGCTAGTGTTCGCCATTGCTTTGTGAGTATAACCTTGCTCTTGATGCGCCCTGCCATGGTCCGGTTGTTTTATAATAATTTGATCAAGACTTGCCAAAGCCAGATTATATTTTTGTTGTTTACGCTGACAGACTGCAAGACAATAAACACCTTCAATATGTCCTGGATTTTCCGCAAGCATATCTTCTAGGTGCTTAGCTGCTTGGCTTAAGTGGCCTTTTTGAATCAAAAGTTGACACTGTTTGATAACTTGGTCTGGTTGGAGGTTTTTCAATTGATTTGGCAAAATAATGTCTCGGTAAATATCAAGAGATGGTTGATATGTCTATAAATATACAAAAAAATGGGTCGACGTTATTAAACGCCGACCCTATCTTATCTTAAAACACTTTAAAATAATGTAAAATGCTAATAATCATAGCTTATTCTAAAGCCAACTGTGCGAGGTCTCGTTGGCGAAACCCTAAAGACATTATCAGCTGAACCCGCAGCAACTTGTCCAAGAGAGTCGGTAGCATTGTCAATAAAGAGTGTTGCTTTCCAGTCATCTTTACCAATACTGGCTGACAAGTTAACCTGAGTATAAGACGGTAACTCGACACGATCAGCAGCAACTAGGCTGTTAAAACGTGAGTCTGTCCATTTGAATACGCCCTGAAAAACAGCAGCAAAGTCGCCGATATTTTGATAGTAACGCGCACCAACCACACCTTCATTTTCTGGTGCATAAGGGAGATTAGACCCTACTGCTGTGATATTAACTAAGGTGTTTGGAATATCCGTCAACTCTGAATCAATGTAACTAAATGAGCCAAAAAGGTCGACATTATCGGTCGCAGCCCAGTTAATTTCAAATTCAACACCATTGATATCAGCAGAGCCAACATTATCAAAGAATGAGCTATTAGCGATACTAAGATCAAGAACACCTTGTTGCATGTCACTGAAATCAACATTGTATATCGCGCCATTAAAACGCAAAGTATTATTAAGCCAAGTTGTTTTCCAGCCTAATTCAACACTGACAACATCATCGGTATCAAAAGTAGCGGGAATGCCACCCGTGCCAACTGCACGATTGAATCCACCGCCTCTAAAACCTTCCGAATACGTTGCATAAAACATCGCATCAGCATTCATTTCCCAGCGTATATTGGCTTTGTAAATGGTTCCCGATATCGTTGCAGGTGTTAAACCAGCCAGTCTTGAATCGACATTGGTTCCAGCATCTGCCTCTGGTCCAGATGCTCTTTGACCGTAAGGAGATTGTCCCATTAAGCCCATTTCAATGTTATAGTGACGTGCACCAACTGTTACGGTTACCTCTTCAGTAACGTCGTAAGCAAGCTCACCAAATACAGACATTTCTTCACGGTCTGATTGATAATCATTGAAATAAGTTACGCCAGGCGGTCGAGCACTACCATCGGTGTTAGTGAAAGCACCCGGTATTGGAAAGTTTGGTGAAAATCCAGCGGCAATAGAACCCGCATAAGTAAAGTCAGTTAACGTATTAAGTTGCTGATCATCATAGAAAACACCACCAATCGCTCTAAAACGGTCTTCCGCATTGGTTGCAACACGAATTTCGTGCACAACGCGTTCTGTTTCAAACTGCTCAGAAGTGGTCATCACAGGACTAAAGCATTCGTCATAACCTGGGTAACTACAAATGTAGTAAGGAACAAATGGTCCTATTTCTATATAAGCGGTGTAGTCAGTGTTACCTTGGAACGTGCGGTTGGTAAACGAGCCATTATAAATAACTTCAAGGCCGCCAAGCATACCATTCAACGTCCACTGTGTAAGGTCAACTTTATCATCACCAGCCGTTGGTGAAAAAGTGGCTGTATTTAAGTCGTCTTCAGTGCTGATAGAGGGGTCATATTCAAAAGAACCTTCCGTATCTAGCTGTTGGTTTGTGTGCTGTACTAACAAATCCCATTCGTCATTGATTTGCCATAAGCCACTAATTCTGACGCCACGGTGTGTCGCCTCATTGTAATCATCTTTTGCAAGTGTAGAGTTACTGACTACTTGTCGAGATGAAGGAACGCTGCCACCCAGTCCTGGATTAGTTAATGGTAATTGCGTTGTAGACAGCGCATTATCAATAAATCCACCATCAGTAGAATTATAAGCTGCAATTCGTATAGCAAACTCATCTTCTATAATAGGAAGATTGACATAACCTTCAGTTTTATTACTGATGCCACCGCTCTTGGTCGATGACATACCTACCTCGCCACCGGCGCTAAATTCGTCCAATACCGGTTTGTTGGTAATAAGACGAACGGTACCTGCCTGTGAACTGGCGCCAAACAATGTGCCTTGAGGACCTTTTAACACTTCGATACGTTGCAAATCAACCGCATACAAATCTATATTACGACCTGGAGTAGTGATTGGAGTTTCATCAAGGTAAAAAGCAACGCTTGGCTCGCCCCCTATGCCTGCAAGTCTTACATCAGCACGACCGGCGGATACACCACGAATATAGGTTTCTTGCTTACCAGGACCTTGACCTTCAGAGCTAACACCAGGGAGTAATGCAATATAGTCTTCAAAACTGTCAATACCGAGTTGCTGAAGTTGTGCTCCACTAATAGCTTGAACAGCAAGCGGCACTGCTTGTTGGTTTTCTGAACGGCGAGTTGAAGTAACCGTTATAGTTTCGATCTGGCGTCCGCTCTCAACGTTCTCTTCTTTGAGTTTACTCGTTTCCTGAGCTTGTACTGTGCCATTGCTCAATGCAAGAGCGATGGCTATGGTTAAAGCTGTTTTTACAGGTCGGTTTACTTGATGCATATGTATCCTTTGTTTATTATGTTAATTCTGTTAATTCGACTTAGTCAGTTTGAACTCATTTTAAGTAAATAATTTCTCAGTTCTCAAGCAAATCGCTTGTCAACCAAATGGGTACTGCCATTACTTATATAAAAACTTTTCATTCATTATCACCGAAACCACCTTTTGAAACGTAACCTGTATTATGGGTACGTTTCTGTAATATCAGCCTAATTAATATCCTAGAAAATTACTCTATTCCCCCTGAGACCTCCTAATCACCTTATATTCAGGTGACTTCCTGCGCTGGACAAAATCTACGGCTAGGTCTGGGTAGTCAGTAAAAACACCATCAACGCCGACTTGATAAAGGAAGATATCGAGCATGTCGTCAAAGTTTGACGCATACCCTGGAATACGACCGGGATCGTTACGGAATGTATAAGGATGAACTTTTAGCCCTGCGTCGTGCGCTTGCTTAACCATATTAGAAATAATTAAGTGATCTGTTGTTGATTCGTCACTGACTAACATTGATTTCCAAGGACCAATAGCATCTGCATATTTTGCAATTTTTGCCATGGCGTCGGCCTTAAACATCCAGTCATAGTTATATGGCGTTGCTTTACCATGTTCATAGGTGAACGTTTCAAACCAGTCTGTTTCTGCTATCAGTTGCACGAGTTTTAACTCTACCCCTAGCGCTGGCATTAACTGGTCGTGAATTCGTTTGATTTCTATTGGGTCAAAACACTGCAGGTAAATTTTATCGCTCTTGCTTGTATAACCGTAGGTTTTAAGTAGGCTTAACACGGCTTTGCTGATGTCTTTACCTTCATGGCGATGAAACCAGGGCGCTTTTATTTCAACATACAGACCAATATTTTTGCCCGTACTGTGATTAAGCCCTTTAATCAGTTCAATCTCCTCTGCCAATGTTGACACGGAAAAACTTGATTTGAATAAAGGAAATCTATTGGGATAACCTGCAGTTAACGATTCAGATGTTTTGTCTAAGGTAAAACCTTCGCTCATTTTTAACTGTTTTATTTCTGCTAGGGTAAAATCGATGGCAAACCAACGTTTTTGACCGCTAACTAAACGATAACGTTTAGGAAAACGGCTCATCACATCGGTGACTCGATCTAAATAATGATCATGTAAAACCACCAGTTGATTGTCTTTGGTCATGACCACATCTTGTTCTATATAGTCGACCCCCATAGCATAAGCCATTGCTTTTGCCGCTAACGAGTGCTCGGGTAAATAACCGCTGGCGCCACGGTGGGCAATGATCACTTTAGGTTGAGCCTTACGTTCAGCTATAGGTTCAGGCATGGGTTCAACTTTTAGCACGCTAGAACAGCCTGGGAGCATCACTATTGCACCCAAAAATAGTGCACTTAACAACTTAATACCAGACAAGCTTAATCGTTTAAACATTGTATTTCCTTGATTTAAAATAGTGACGATAATGCGTTAATTTTTTATTTGCTCTACTATCGCCTAAGACCTTAACCATTAATTTAATGCCAGCAGTGAGGATCAATTATTTCACCTAATTTCTACTGAAATATTCATTAACTAACGCTTATATTCCCATCCGTTTGTTTAGCTGCATGGTGGGCGAACTCATGTCGCATCGTCAGACCAATCAGTATGATCGCACCAATACAACCACCGACTAACAGGATGAAACCACCGTCCCAGCCAAAATGGTCTACCGTATAACCCAAGGCTATATTTGCCACAACCGCGCCGCCAAGATAACCGAATAAACCGGTTAAGCCAGCTGCCGTTCCTGCGGCTTTTTTCGGCACCAATTCTAGCGCGTAAAGTCCGATTAGCATGACAGGACCATAAATAAGGAAACCAATAGCGATCAAGGCCCCCATATCAATCAAGGGATTACCTGGAGGATTAGACCAATAAACCAATACGGCCACTAGCACTAACACCATATATAAAATTGCTGCAGGAGAGCGCCGTCCCTTGAACCAGTTATCGCTGATCCAACCACATAATAAAGTGCCTGGAATGCCAGCCCACTCGTATAAAAAATATGCCCAAGAGCTAGCATCAACGTCAAAGCCTTTCACTTCAGAAAGATAGGTAGGTGCCCAATCAAGTACGCCGTAACGTATTAAGTAAACAAATGCGTTAGCGATGGCAATAAACCACAGTAATTTGTTGTTTAACACATAACGGAAAAATATTTCTTTACCACTAAATTCTTGCTCATGCTCGACGCTGTAATCGTTAGGGTAGTCGTTGCGGTGTTCTTCAATTGATGGCAGACCACAAGATTGAGGGGTGTCACGTAACGTTAATAATATAAATAAGGCGATAAACGCAGCAAACGCAGCAGGCAGATAAAAGGCACTGTGCCAGTCGTTGAACCAAGACATGCCAAGAATAAAAATAGGACCAATCAGACCACCGCCAACATTATGGGCAATGTTCCAAAATGAGACGGTTCTGCCACGTTCATTACCTGAAAACCAATGCACCATAGTACGACCACAAGCCGGCCAGCCCATGCCTTGCGCCCAACCGTTAATAAACAACAGAATAAATATCATGGTGATGCTTTCTGTTGCCCATGGTGCAAAACCAAAGGTAAACATAACAGCAGCGGAGACAAATAAACCTGCACTCATAAAGTAGCGCGGGTTACTGCGATCGGAAATACTGCCCATCAGAAACTTGCTTAAACCGTAAGCGATTGAAACCGCCGACAGCGCAATGCCTAACTGGCCTTTGGTAAACCCTTGCTCTTCTATCAGAAATGGCATTGCCAAAGAAAAGTTTTTGCGCACCAGATAATATCCAGCATAACCGACGAATATACTTAAAAATATTCGCCAGCGTAGCTGTTTATATTGCTGATCAGATTGCTCAGCAGGCAGCCTTGCGATATGCGCTGCGGGTTTAAAAATACCAAACATAGAAAATCACCTTGTCCAAGCTTAAATAAAGTTTTGTCTCAATACTAATGACTAATTAGCGAAGAAAACAAAGGTCCTATACGAAAATAGTCTTTTAGCATAAACGAGTTAGGTCTATAACCTTCAGCCGCTCACACCTCGAAATTATATGATGTAGAGCTGTGATTACCGCCCAAAAATCGTTTTATTCATTATTTTTGTACTCATATACTCGTTAGTTCATTAGTTCATTAGTTCAATTTTATTAAAATCGAGCTTATTTTCTTTTGGTGAACATTTTATCTCGCTAACCACTTTAAATTTGGTTAATAGAATATAACCAAAACAAGTAAAAAATAGCCCGATAACGACAGCCCCAACCCATTGAATTTGTAAGAAATCCAATTTAAATAATAGTGTAAGCAAACTCAGTGCAATGATATTACCGAAAAAGTATTTCAGTTTACCTACGCGATCGACATTTAAATTCAAGTTATCGGTATATAAACGAATTAATGAATCGAGTGAGTTGATTACAAAGGTAACACCAACAATAGCCATCATTAGATTATAAAACCCTGCGGTTTCCAGACCGTTAATACTGTAGTAATACAACACGGCGAACCATATCGCGATGGGAATAGACGGAAAGACTAACATCGCCGCTAATACCTGATAAGTCCGCAACCCTCCCACAAAACGCGCAGTAAACTGGCCAATCATAATGCTCCATGCAAACCACCAGTAAAGATAAAACTCATGGTAATCATTTAACGGAAGCACAAATTCGTGGATATTAGCAAAGTAGCCACCGAGCATTGAAATTGTATGAGCAAATTCACCGATACCCGAACCTTCCGTAAGAAAAGCGCCACACCACATAAGGGCAATTAATCCGGTGAACAACCACGTAGTCATTAGGCTTAGTAAACGTACATAACGTATGTTGGTACTTGAATAGACAGACGAAGAAATAACAAGGAAGACAACAAGATAGAAGCTTCCAACAATAGATTTACCATCACCAAGTTCAGGTACATACCACGGCAAGTTGGTGAGTAATAAATAAGCGGTAAAGGCACAGGTGCCAATAATAACCACATTATTAATCAACTTAATTAACGGTATTTGAAAAAATTTCACATGCGGCTCAATAACACAGAAGTAAAAACAGGTTAAAAAGTAGAAAGCCCAAATAAGAAATGCCCAAAAACCAAATTCAATAGACAAGGCGTTTGTAAATGCATATTCAGGACTTGCGGCTAAATCCGCATAACCCGCAAATTCCGTTAACGGGAACATGATAAGCCCTACATCAAGGCCCGAAGTAAATAATATCGCAATAAAGGTAAATGTTTTAACCGGTGTTACACCCACACAGCGAATATTTCCCCAGCGATATAACACAAATATAATGGCAGCAAAGGTAAATAAAATGCCAGCAGATAACCAAGTGGTCATAACTGAGCCCCTATGCTGTTTTTAATAAACGTAAACACTTATTACTCCTCTTTATTTTTATAATGAGCTCATTCTGTACCACTTTAGTATCACCTCAGTAATACTAAAGCTTTAAATTCCAACTTGAGCAGCTATCATTCGTCACTTCTCGCGATAATTAATACCTGAATGAATACTCACGATTAAACAACGTTCAGTTTGTTTTTATACTTTTCTTTTTGGCGCATTAGCACGCTGTTGATACTGCCAGTTAGGCGCTACCTTAACTTCGGCGTGAGATGGCGTTAGTGTTTCACGACCAAGAATAAGATCAGCCGCACGCTCTGCTACCATTATCGTTGGCGCATTAAGATTACCGTTTGGAATGGTTGGGAATATAGACGAATCTACAACGCGTAATCCTTCAATACCATGTACTTTAGTATTTGAGTCAACAACCGCCATTTCATCAGTGCCCATTTTGCATGAGCAAGATGGGTGATAAGCACTCTCAACAGATTGACGTACAAAGGCATCTATTTCTTCATCACTTTGTACAGCAATACCCGGCTGAATCTCTTCGCCTCGATAGTCATCAAGTGCACTCTGGTGAATAATTTCTCGGGTTAATCGCACACAGGCACGGAAACCTTCTCGGTCTTCTTCGTGCTCAAGATAATTAAAACGTATTTGTGGATGTGCTTTAGGATCGCTAGATATAGCTTGAACAAAACCGCGACTTTTAGGTTTGTTATGGCCAATATGTACCTGGAAACCATGACCTGAAAAAGCTTCTTTACCGTCATAGCGCATTGCTGCAGGTAAAAAATGATATTGTAAGTCTGGCCATTCAACATTTGCTTTAGAGCGAATAAAACCACAAGACTCAAAATGATTAGTCGCGCCCAAGCCTTTTTTAGTAAAGAACCAGCGGCTACCGATCAAAAATTTATTCCACAAGCCTAACTGACCATTCAGAGAAATGGGTTTTTTACATTTAAATTGGAAATAAAATTCCAGATGATCTTGTAAATTTTGACCTACCCCAGGTAAATCATGTTTTACTTCAATGCCTGCATCTTCAAGCACCTTTTTAGGGCCAATACCTGATAGCTGTAAAAGATGAGGTGACCCAATAGGCCCTGCCGATAAAATAACGTCTTTATCAACACTAACGTCGAAAATTTTACCTTTACGTTCATATCGTACGCCAACGGCTTTTTTACCATCGAGTAAAACCTTATGTACTAAAGCGTGGGTTATTACCGTTAAATTAGTGCGTGTCATTGCTGGACGAAGATAAGCATTAGCCGTAGAGCAACGAACACCGTTTTTAACCGTCATGTGCATTGGACCAAACCCTTCCTGTGCAGCGGCATTATAATCATTCGTTGCAAAATAACCGGCTTCTACGCCTGCATCAACAAATGCTTGATACAGCGGGTTTTTCATTTCATTGCCGTTATTTACCCCTAATGGTCCGCTTTTACCACGGTATTCATTACCGTCGAAAGCCCAGGTTTCAGCTTTTTTAAAATAAGGTAAGCAATGGGCATAATCCCAATCTTTTGCACCATTTTGCTGCCATTCATCAAAATCTCGCGCATGACCTCGAACATAAACCATGCCATTAATAGATGAAGAACCCCCTAAAACTTTGCCTCTAGGACAATGCATACGACGTTCATCAAGATGTGGTTCAGGTTGGGTTTCAAACTGCCAAGCGTATTTCTTGGTATTCATCGGAATTGACAATGCCGTTGGCATTTGAATAAAAATACTCTTATCACTGCCACCCGTTTCAAGTAACAATACGCGATTATTACTGTCTTCACTTAAACGATTTGCTAGTACGCAACCCGCAGAGCCGGCACCAACAATAATGTAATCAAATTTTTCATTTTTCATGTAAAACTCTTACCTGTTACTTATCTACTACTTATTTAAATAATTTCATTGATACTTTATTGGCAGAAACTCACGCACTTAAAACTATGAATTACTGTTCGTATCTCTTATCAAAAATGCTTTTAAAAAGGACTATCGAGTTTCTGTAATCCAACATATACGGCTTTAATTTGAGTATAATGGTTTAATGTAACAAGGCCATTTTCACGTCCGATACCTGATTGCTTATAACCGCCAACAGGCATTTGCGCAGGTGATGCACCAAAGCTGTTTATCCAGCAAATCCCCGCTTCCATTTGATGGATAACCCGATGAGCACGCGTAATGTCTTGGGTAAATACACCAGCAGCGAGACCAAATTCAGTAGCGTTTGCTCTAGCCACCACTTCGTCTTCATCGTTAAATGTTAGGACCGACATAACAGGACCGAAAATTTCTTCGCGGCAAATGGTCATATCATCAGTACAATCAGAAAAAATTGTAGGGGCAACAAAATAACCATTGGGTGCATTTTCTGGGTGTAACGATTTACCACCATGAAGCAAGGTCGCTCCTTCTTTAATACCGATATTGATATAATCTAATACCATATTTAAATGTTTTAACGAGATAAGTGCACCAAAATTAGTAGCCGGTTCCATTGGGTCTCCCACTACAATATTTTGGCCAGTTCGCTCAAGTAATTTCTCAATAAATATTGGGTACACAGATTTTTGCACGAATACGCGCGTGCCATTGGTGCAAACTTCACCCTGAGTATAGAAATTACCTAACATTGCGGCAGAAACGGCATTGTCGATATCAGCGTCATCAAAAATGATGAGTGGTGACTTTCCGCCAAGTTCCATCGTTACATCTTTAAGCGTAGTGGCAGCACCTGCCATTACTTTCTTTCCTGTACCAACTTCGCCAGTAAAAGAAACTTTAGCAATGTCACGATGATGAGTTAACCAAGAACCTACCTCGCCAGCACCCTGAACAACGTTAAATACGCCATTAGGAATGCCAGCTTCGGTAAAGATTTCAGCAAGCTTTAATGCGCCTAATGGTGTTTCTTCTGATGGTTTAAAAATCATCGAATTCCCACAAGCTAACGCTGGTGCTGCTTTCCAACATGCTATCTGTATTGGATAATTCCAAGCACCAATACCAGCGCAAATCCCCAATGCTTCACGACGAGTATAATAAAAATCACCGTCAACAGCCTGCTGATTACCTTCGATACCAGGTGCTAAACCCGCAAAAAATTCGATAGCGTCAGCCCCCGACTCCACATCAACCACAGAGGCTTCTTGCCATGGTTTACCTGTATCAAGTACTTCAATTTCTGCCAGTTCATCATTACGTTCGCGTAACAAGGATACAGCTTTAAGTAAAAGTCGACTGCGCTGTGTAGCGCTCATCGAAGACCAAGTAGCAAAACCACGCTGAGCACTTGCTATCGTTTCTTGCTTTATTTTTTCATCGGCGACTTCAACTTGATAGATAACTTTTCCCGTTGCAGGATTAATCACATCGAATGTTTCACCACTGTCGTTCGCCATATAGGCACCATCGACAAAGTTTTTATAACGTATTAACGACAATTCACATCTCCGGACTGCTTAAGCAGATCGCTTATAAATTTTTTACATAATTGTTCAGCCTGTTTAAATTCTTCTTCAGGCTTTGGACTTAATGCGCTACGTAACCAAAAACCATCTATCATCGCAGCACTTTGTTTAGCCGCTATAACCGCTAAATCGTTTGTTAATAACTGTCGAAAAGAAAAAAGTAGGTTGCTGTATAAGCGTTTACTGTTGATATGTTGGAGCCGAGCTAATCCAGGTTGGTGCATAGATTGCGCCCAGAAGCTGAGCCAAATTTTTGTTGCTGGTGCTGAACGTTGCAGGTGAGTGAAATTTGCTTCAATGATCATTTCAAGTCTTTCAGTCGCACTAAGTTCTGGCTGATTAACACGCTTAAGGAGTGCTAATCTCAATTGATCTAGAAGATGTTTAACCGTAGCTTCAACTAGTTCCTGCTTACCACCAAAGTAGTGACTAATAATGCCTGACGATAAACCTGCGATCCTACTAATGGTAATAATAGTGGTGTTTTGTAAACCGTATTGCGCTACCGATGCTAAAGTAGCGTTAATTAATTGTTGTTTACGTACTGGTTTCATTCCAACTTTTGGCATTGTTTTCTCAAATTCTTTTTTAATTGAACGTTCAATTAATTACAATACTAATGATTTT
>Ga0115005_10003263_pt1 | contig 12963 bp, 15 predicted proteins | sample ArcOceMetagenome_FD_87163 | JGI IMG/M metagenome (GOLD analysis project Ga0115005, IMG submission 87163) | Marine eukaryotic phytoplankton communities from Arctic Ocean - Arctic Ocean - Greenland ARC118M Metagenome | ecosystem: Environmental > Aquatic > Marine > Oceanic | place: Arctic Ocean... | reverse complement strand
TCAGACTTTTTCCGTACGATGGAAGATGCTTCAGCAGTTGACTTAGATTGGTTCTGGCGTGGCTGGTTCTACACAACAGATCATGTTGATATCGCGTTAGGTAATATTCATTTATACCGTCCTAATAGCCAAAATCCGGATACTGAAGAAGCTTGGGAACGCGCTTTACATAATGAAAAACCAACATTCATCAGCGATCTTCGTGACAAAGGCCACTGGCTTAGAACAGCTGACAAACCTGAATTATTAGACTTCTATAATGAACACGACAAATTCACTGCAACTAACAAAGCACGTAACAGTTATAACAGCGCAAATAAAAAGTTAAAACAATGGGAAAAAGACCTGCTTGTTGACGAAAGAAACTTCTACATTGTTGATTTCGAAAATAAAGGCGGTTTGGTTATGCCTATCATTGTTGAATTAACTTTTGCTGATCAAAGCAAGAAACTCGTACATATTCCTGCTGAAATTTGGCGTAAAAATAGTAAAGAAGTCTCTAAATTATTTATTACTGATAAAGAAATTACAGCTATTGCTATTGATCCAAATTGGGAAACTGCTGATGTAAATGTGAATAACAATTACTGGCCAGCACGCCCAATTAAATCAAGCTTTGAGTTATACAAGCGTAAGAAGAAAGACATGATGCGTGACTATAACGTGAAGTTAAAATCTGCAGATGACGAGAAAACAGACAAGGGAGAAGAAGATAAATAATGGTAAAAAGTGCATTATTTAAAAGTTTCATTGTTTGTTTGTTGTGTGGGGTTACGCTTTCTAGCGTAGCTCACCGCTACTTTTTTGGATTAACTGATTTATCCGTTAATCCAAAAACCAACAACATAGAGGTCATTCATCAAATTACAGGTCACGATATTGATAACGCCATTGCTGAGCAACAACAAATACACTTTTCACCTGAACATTCAGAATATGAAAAGTTCATCCAAGACTATGTAGAAGCTCATTTTCAACTTATTGACATTCAAGAAAATGAAAAACACATTATAAAGCTCAATTGGATAGGTTTAGAAATAGCAAAAGGTAACGTTTATATTTACCAAGAAGCTAATTTTGAAAACTTTTTATCGGGAATAGTGGTAAAAAATGATTTACTCGTCGATACTTATCCTAAACAGATAAATACTGTAAATTACCAAAATGGAAAAATTAGGGGCAGTTTAACTTTTTCTAGCTCCGTAAAAACGGCTGAAATTACTATAATAAAAAACAATGACTAGTAGGAATGATTTATATTTGCTAGATTGGCATTTAAAATCATATCACTAGTACAACTAACGTCTTTGGGAAACATTCATGAATGTAGAGTTTATTAACCCCTTTTTATCTTCAATGCTTAATGTGATGTCTACAATGGCACAAATGGAATTGATACCCGAAAAGCCTCGTTTGAAAAAAGATGAAATAGCTATGGGCGATGTTTCTGGTTTAATTGGTATGGTGAGTTCAAAAACAAAAGGCTCTCTATCAATTACGTTTGAAGGAAAGTTAGCGCTTGCTACCATGAAAAAAATGGTTGGCGAAGGTCCTGATGAGATAAATGAAGAAATTACTGATTTAGTCGGTGAAATTACCAATATGGTTACGGGTGGTGCTAAGCGCATGCTCAGCGAAAAAGGTTTTGAATTTGACATGGCTACACCTATGGTAGTTTCAGGTAAAGACCATACCATTCATCACAAAGCAGACGGACCTATTATTATCATTCCATTAGGCTCTGAATTTGGTAAAGCTTTCATTGAGTTTAGTTTCGACAAATAGATAAACATTCTTATAGCAATAATATAATTTATCTCATTAACCTCTTTTATTTATAAACGAGGTTTTTTTGTGTCTTAAAATCGAAAACACCTTATAAAATAGTGTAATAAAGGTTATACACGATAGGAAATTATTCAATTGCAAACAAATGAATAGAAGTGGAGAGCAAATATTTAACTATAATTGCGCTACTGTACTGACAGAGTTATTTTCACACGTTGCGTTATATTACACAAAAGCTCATAAGGAATAGTGGTAGCACATTGAGCTATTTCAGCTACGGGCAAATTATCCCCCCACAAAGTGACTAAATCACCAATTTCATCTTGATTGTTGATACCTAAATCAACGGTGATCATATCCATTGATACCTTTCCGATTAGCGGTACTCTTCGACCATTCACTAGCACGGGTGTTCCATTTCGGGCATGGCGTGGATAACCGTCACCGTAACCAATAGCAACAACACCAATGATCGTTTTTTCTTCACTTTTCCAAGCACCACCATAACCGACAGACTCACCTGCATCAAGCTCACGTATTGCGATTAAGCTAGACTTTAGCGTCATGACTGGTTGAATATCAAAGTTATCACTTTCAACCTTAATTTGATGACTTGAGGGCACTATAGATGAATCATCTAAAGATAAAGGAGAAACACCGTATAACAATAATCCTGGTCGTACCCATTGATAGTGACTCGTTGGCCATGAGCAAATTCCAGCTGAGTTTGCTATCGTTCGTTCTTCGTCACAGCCTTGTGTCACTTCTTCAAATAGTGAGATTTGTTGTTGCGTTTCATCGCTGTCTTTATTATCAGCACAGCCTAAATGACTCATTAAGACAATATTTTTTTGTACATTATCCGAGTCAGTTAATTGCTGATAAAACGCAATAAACTGCTCAGGATTAATACCTAGACGGTGCATGCCGGTGTCTATTTTTAACCAAACTTTTAGAGGGGATGTAAGCTCTGCAATTAAAATAGCATCAAGCTGTTGTTGATTATGAACTATCGTTTGTAAATTATGAGCAGCAAGAATGGATAAGTCTTTACTATCAAAGAAACCTTCAAGTAAAACAATCGGTTGAGTTATTCCTGCAGCACGAAGTGCCAGCGCTTCATCAATTCTTGCAACAGCAATAGCATCAGCTGATGGTGATGAGTGGCCATGTTCCTTTTTTTTATCTTGTTCAGCAAACAACGCTTTCGCTATAAGTTCTAGACCATGCCCATAAGCATTGGCTTTTAAAACAGCAAGCACTTTGGTTGTGGGGGCAAGTAACTTTATCTGCGCTAAATTATGCTTGAGCGCAGAGACATTAATAATGACTGTCGCAGTTGTTAATGCCATTAATCTTCCGCTAAAACATGTGGTCCGGCATAATTATCAAAACGAGAAAATTGCCCTTGGAAAGTCAGTGGTACACGACCAATGGGACCGTTACGTTGTTTACCAATAATGATTTCTGCCATGCCTTTGAATTCTGAATCATCGTGATAAACCTCATCACGATAAATAAACATGATTAAGTCGGCATCTTGCTCAATAGACCCTGATTCACGTAGATCCGAGTTAATTGGTCGTTTATCTGAACGTTGCTCCAAACTACGGTTAAGCTGAGACAGCGCAACAACTGGCACTTGTAATTCTTTCGCTAATGCTTTTAATGAACGCGATATTTCCGCTATTTCTAACGTTCTATTATCAGAGAATTGTGGTGCTCGCATCAACTGTAAATAATCGATCATGATCATACTAATTCCACCATGATCACGTGCTATACGACGTGCACGAGAACGAACATCAGTCGGTGTTAAACCCGCAGCATCATCAATAAACATTTTCCCTTTATCAATAAGCAAGCCCATTGTTGATGATAAACGTGCCCAATCTTCATCACCTAACTGACCGGTACGAATTTTGGTTTGATCAATTCGGCCTAACGAAGCAAGCATTCTCATCATTAATTGTTCTGCCGGCATTTCTAAACTGAAGATCAGTGCAGGCTTGTCTTCAGTCATAGCGGCATTTTCTGCGATGTTCATTGCGAATGTGGTTTTACCCATTGATGGACGTGCAGCAACAATAATGAGATCTGATTTTTGGAAGCCTGCCGTCATTTTATCTAAATCACCAAAGCCACTAGAAACACCGGTAACACCGCCATTCGGTGCTGAACAAAGTTGTTCGATACGATCGACCGTTTTCTCTAAAACTGAGGTAATATTTTCTGGACCTTCAGATTTGTTTGCACGTTGCTCGGCAATAGCAAATATTTTAGTCTCAGCAAAATCGAGCAGTTCAGCACTAGGTCGCCCTTGAGGATCATAGCCCGCTTCAGCAATTTCATTAGCTACACTGATCATTTCACGCGTAACCGCTCTTTCTCGAACAATATCAGCATAAGCTGTTATATTTGCTGCACTTGGCGTGTTTTTCATCATCTCTGCGAGATAAGCAAAACCACCTGCATCGTCGAGTCGTTGCTCGTTTTCTAAGGCTTCAGATAACGTAATTAAATCAACAGGGTTACCTAATTCAATTAACGCCGCTATGGTTTCAAAAGTAATACGATGTGAGCGACTATAGAAATCTTGAGCAACAACACGTTCGCCAACACGATCCCATGTTTCGTTATCAAGCAATAATCCACCCAGGACAGATTGTTCGGCTTCAAGCGAATGAGGCGGAACTTTTAGCGCATCCATTTGGCTATCTTGAGAAAACTTTCTGTCTTTGAAAAATTTATTTGGCTTGCGGTCTGCCATGGTTATACCCTAAAAAACTATCGTCAATGCGATATTAAAACTTGCCGTAGGTTACCAGAATTCGTTTTAAAATTGAATAAAAAAACGAGCGAGGGATCCCCCTAACTCGTTATGTTTTAAAAGCTGGGGAATTAAAAGTTAGTGACTAACGATAATATCACCACTTACCGTACTTGCACGTACATTGGTACTGGCATTACCTGTTTCAAAACGTAGTTTTGAACTTGGGCCATATTTAGCTTTTTTTGCCTTTTGAACCGTGATTTTATTAATAATATCACCACCCGCATTTGCAGATAATCTAAAGCTTGCCTGTACATTTTTCTGAAGCTTTAACGCTAAACGTCCACTAACACTTGACATTTTTACTGCTCCGCTTTCATTCAACGATAAACGGCCTGAAAAATCACCACTCACATTAGAAACGATAAGTTCATCAATCCCGCCTAGTGACACTTGAATGTCTCCACTCACATTTTCTATGACCACTTCTTTAGCGGTAGATTGTGCATTAATTTCGCCACTCACAACACGTAAATTTAAACGCCCACTTGATTGACGGTCTTTAATGCTTCCACTGACACTGGATAAGCTTACTTTCCCTGATAAGTTTTTACTATCAATATCACCGCTGACTGAAATCAATTCAACACGTTCACTCAAGTTTTTCGCGTAAATGTCGCCACTTACCGTTTTCCCTTCCGCACTCCCATGTAAGTTTTCAAAATCTAGATCACTTGAAACACCGTCAAAACTGACTCGGATATTCTTCGGCATATGGACGGTTAATGTCGATCCTTTATCATTACCGCCCCAAAAATTATTGTTATGTTTGTCCAGTTCGACTTTAATTTTTACACTTGAGCCTTGTTGTTCAAAAATTAAGTCACCTGCATCATCTTCTAATTCACCTTTAACAGAAATAGTGTCTTTATCCCAACCAACTACCATCACTTTTCCGCGTAAATTTTCAATATTAACACTACTTACGTCATTAATCGTTAAGGACTTATCTATATGCTCACCAGCAAAGCTTGAGCACGCTGCAGAAAATAAAATCATTGGAATAATTTTTTGTAAAATACTCATAACTACCTCTATTTATTTGTTATTTTAAATACTTTGCCATTTAGGGCTGTACAATTGGGTTAATAAATCTAGTTCTTGTTTTTGTGTCCAACGTAATAAATTCAATAAATCATTATTACTTGGATCTTCAGTTAATGCTTTCTCAATTGTTGCCTGTGCTGAGCTAAGCTTTATTAACTCTTCTTGAATTTCTTTCGGTAATTCAGATACTTTCGGCTGACCAAAACTCACCAGCATCGTTTGTTTTGTTTGTTTAAAATTCTCTTGCATAGCCGTGACTAAGTTCTGTGGTGAATGGCCTTGCTGAGCCATATTTACTGGCTTATCTGAAAGTTGTGGCGAAAAAGAAACCCAAGTCACTAATACAGCAGCAACTAACGATGCCGCCCAGGCTGTTGGTATGAAAACTTTTTTCTTTGGCGCATCAAACGACGGTTTGTCTTGTTGCTTAGTCTGAATAGCACGGTCAATACCTGCCCATAAATCACGATGCGGTGTCATTTCATCAGGTAATTCAGCCAGTGTTTTTTGTAAATCTTGCTCTGACAATAATTTATTCATATCTCGACCCACTCTCTTAATAAACTTTTTGCTCGATGGTATTGCGCTTTACTGGTACCCACCGCCATATCTAACATTTTTGAAATTTCTTCATGGCGATAACCTTCAACAGCGAACAGAACAAACACTAATCGTGCCCTTTCTGGTAAACGTGCAATGTGTTTATCTAATGCGGTTAACTCACTCGTATCTTCGATTTCTACAGTGACATCTTGAATGGTTTGATCTTCAATGCTGAAAATACGCTGCAACCAGTTTTTATGCTTACGTAAATGCCCAAGTACAATATTGCTCGTCACACTGTGTAACCAAGTGGAAAATTTACTGTCGCCACGAAAATTAGTTATTTTTTGCCAAAGCTGCACAAAAACTTCTTGGCAAACATCTTCTGCGCTGTCTTTATCCGCCAGCATACGCCAGCAAATGGCATAAACTTTTCTATGATACTTTTGATAAAGTTGATAGAAAGCTTGCTGATCACCTTGTTGCGCTCGACTGATTATCGCTAGCTCTTCGACTAATTCTGGCGAAGTAGCTAGCTGACTATCAGTCCTATTTTTAAAGTAAATAACTTTCGGATTATCCAAAGGTTAACTCTCAGTAATGGTGTTGTTATAAGGTAAGATACAGGATCTAAGAAAAGGGTTTAAAGAAAAGATAAATAAATTTACTTTTATTTGCGCTAACATAAACACATCACGTTATTTCTCAGCACTACACTTGATTTTCAGACATAAAAAAAGCGTCTTACGACGCTTTCTACACATTTTGATTTTAGCGCAAAATTACTTGCTGCTAAGAGCACCAAAACGTTTGTTGAATTTATCAACACGACCACCGGTCTCAGCAGCTTTCTGCTTACCAGTGTAAAATGGGTGACATGCTGAACATACGTCTAAGTGAATATCTTTTTTCGCTGTAGAACGCGTTACAATGATGTTACCGCAAGAACATGTTGCTTTAAACTCAACGTAATTAGGATGAATACCGTCTTTCATAGAAACCTCTGTATAAGGCCGTATCGCCACTTAGTCAGTCATTATTGCTGCCAAGCACCATACGAGTTAAAATAATGGAGGCGAATTTTAATAGATCGCCCCTTGCTTAGCAATAGCGGAATGGAAGTAATTGCTAAAAAATGAACAATTTACTTATAACGAGCATTAAAGGTAACTTTGTTCAAAATCGTTCTTGGCATATTAGCGACAAATCGGCAGAATAAGCATAATTATTGTCAATAAAGTGTTCTCTATGCAGGTGAGTTATATTCAAGTCGCTATTCCTGTGCCCATGCGTCAGCTATTTACGTATATTATTCCTCAAACGATCAATGATGAAGATATTCACATCGGTGCGCGTGTAATCGTACCTTTCAGTCATCGACAAGTTATTGGCATTATTATAAGTACCAGCACGACATGTGATATTGAAGATAAAAAACTAAAGCCTATTATTAGTTTAGTGAATGACAAATTTAGTTTCTCCCCTTCATTACTAACCTTTTTACAGCGCTGTGCGAATTATTATCATCATCCTATAGGGGACGTATTACAACTCGCTCTTCCGGTATTGCTTCGTCAAGTAGAGCAACCAAATATCGAGTTGGCGACGACTTGGCATTGCCAACAATTTGAGCAAGAAAAAGCAGAAACCGTTGCACTTGAAAAAATAACAAAACGTGCACCAAAGCAAGCAGCCTTATATGCTCTGATCAAAGCTCACCAGGGGATCACTTGGGCAGAAATTCGAACGTTAGGATTTACTAAACCTCAATTAAATGTCCTTGAGAAAAAGACATTGGTTGAAGAAAAATCTCAGAAGTCTACACCCTTTGTCTATCACGAAGAAGCTTTAGCCGACAATGAAAAGCTAACTTTAACCGTTGAACAAGCGGTGATTGTTTCAGCCGTCAAAGCATCCTTTGATCAATTTTCCTGTCACTTAGTTGATGGGATCACAGGTAGTGGTAAAACAGAAGTTTACTTACAAGCAATGGAAAAAACCTTAGCGGCGAGTAAACAAGTACTTGTGTTAGTACCGGAAATTGGTTTAACACCACAAATGCTCAGTAGATTTGAGCAACGCTTTAATTTACCCATTTGCTTACACCATTCGGGCTTAAACGACAAAGAGCGTTTACAAACTTGGCTGGCGGCACAACGCGGAACTGCAGCAATAATCATTGGTACTCGCTCAGCTGTTTTCTCTCCGTTACATCATTTAGGGTTAATTATTGTCGATGAAGAGCACGACGGTTCTTTTAAACAACAAGACAGTTTTCGCTATAATGCGCGAGACATTGCTATTTTACGTGCGGGTCAGTTAAATATACCTATTGTGCTTGGTAGTGCGACCCCCAGTCTTGAAACCCTTCAAAATGCGTTATCGGGTAAATATCAATATCATCAATTAACAAAAAGGCCCGGTCAAAGCACAGAATCTCCAATCATGCTTATTGATGTTGCTCAGCAGCAAATGGAACATGGTTTATCAGGCACCTTGAAAAAAGCGATTGAAAATACGCTTAAACGTGGTGAACAGGTATTGATATTTCTCAATCGCCGAGGTTATGCGCCAGCCATTAATTGTCAAGAATGTCATTGGGTAGCCGATTGTCAGCGTTGCAATAAATCTTATACTTTACACCAAGGTCAAAAATTATTAATTTGTCATCACTGTAGCAGCCAAAAGCATATTCCTTATCAGTGCCCAAGTTGTGGTAGTGTCCGTATTAAACCGATCGGACAAGGGACAGAACAACTAGAACAACATATTAGCGAATTGTTTGAAGGCTACAGTACCGTTAGAGTTGACCGTGACAGTACCCGTAAAAAAGGTGAACTCGCTAAGTTATTACAAGAAGTTACTGAGAAAAAGCATCAATTGCTTATTGGCACCCAAATGTTAGCAAAAGGTCACCACTTTCCTGATGTGACACTAGTCGCTGTTTTAGATGTTGATGGCGCTCTTTTTAGCTTTGATTTTCGTGCCGCTGAACACATGGCGCAGTTGTTGGTGCAAGTGGCTGGCCGTGCAGGTCGTGAAAGTAAGCCCGGAAAAGTCATGGTACAAACCAACTTTCCAGAGCACCCACTATTACAAGATTTAGTGAACAATGGTTATCCCCATTTTGCAAAGTATGCATTAACAGAGCGCAAGCAAGCATTATTACCACCATTTAGTTACCAAGCTCTTTTTCGTGCGGAAGCAAATTACCCTTCTTATCCTGAAAAATTTCTGAGGTCATTAGCTGAAGTTTCTTTTGAAGGTTGTCAATTTGCAGGCCCCGTTCCAGCGGCAATGGAGAAAAAAGCGGGGAAGTATCGCTATCACTTAATTGTTCAAGCTCAATCACGTAAAGAGCTTCATATGGCGGTTCATCAGCTGATTCACACTATTTCTAACAATGAATGGCAGAAAAAAGTACGCTGGACTGTCGATATAGATCCCCTTGATTTAAGCTGGTAATTTCCAATAATTATTCAATCGTTACAATTTTCCTATTTAAACTAGTGTTATTTTTTCATCAGTTCGTTAGAATTAGCGGACTTTTACCGATATATTACTTTTTCATGGCTCATCAAGATTACGTTTCCCGCGCACAGAATAAAAAGAAGAGCCCTTATAAAAAGAAAGCAGCTCCTCAATCTATTTTTACTTTGAAATTCAAATTTGTTTTACTTTTACTTATTTTATTAATTGGGGGCTTTAGTTATGCCCTATGGTCAATAAAAGATAAGCAGCCACAAATATCTCCAGCAAAAATAGTGAAAGAAACATCACGAGATATTGAAGAAGACACATTACCCGAACCACCAAAATAAAAATGGGATTATGTTGATAACCTCAAAAGCAAAGAAGTTGAAGTGGGGAAATACGAAGTTAAAAACAAAGGCCCCTATAAAATGCAATGTGGCTCTTTTAGAACAGAAAAACAAGCTGAAGTCTTAAAAGCGACCATTGCTTTTACAGGATTAACCTCACAGGTCAGTGAATCTAAGGGTCAGAAAGGTATTTATTACAAAGTATTTTTAGGTCCATATGCGCGTAAACGTGAAGCAGAAAAAGATAAACATAAGTTAAAAAGCAATAATGTTAATGGCTGTCAAATATGGCTTTGGCGATAATAACCATATTTATCGAGCTCTCTCCTTGAAAAAGTCATAATTAGCCTTATCTATTCTCCATAGATAAAATAAATATTAAGGTTAATTGTGACTACTATCGTATGCGTAAGACGTAATGGCAAGGTAGCTATTGGTGGTGATGGCCAAGTTTCACTTGGAAATACTGTAATGAAAGGCAATGCTCGCAAAGTACGTCGTTTATACAACGGCAAAGTACTTGCTGGATTTGCTGGTGGTACCGCTGATGCTTTTACTTTGTTTGAGCGATTTGAGAGTAAACTTGAACAGCATCAAGGTCACTTAACTAAAGCCGCCGTTGAACTCGCCAAAGATTGGCGAAGTGATCGTGCATTACGTAAACTTGAGGCTCTCCTTGCCGTTGCCGACGAAACCGCCTCATTAATAATCACCGGTAATGGCGATGTTGTTCAACCAGAAAATGACTTAATAGCCATTGGTAGCGGTGGAAATTTTGCTCAATCTGCAGCCACAGCTTTATTAGAAAATACAGAACTTAGCGCTAAAGAAATTGTGGAAAAATCATTAGCAATCGCTGGCGACATTTGTGTATTCACCAATCATAAACATACGATTGACGAGCTTTAAAGCCCTGCTCCCTTTTATAATGTATCAAATAAGTTAAATGCTAAAGGAATTATCATGTCGAATATGACACCACGTGAAATAGTCAGTGAACTGGACAGCCACATTATTGGTCAAAGTGATGCAAAACGTGCAGTTGCCATCGCCTTAAGAAACCGCTGGCGCAGAATGCAATTAAACGAAGAATTGCGTACTGAAGTTACCCCTAAAAATATTTTAATGATTGGCCCAACCGGTGTAGGTAAAACAGAAATCGCACGTCGTTTAGCCAAACTTGCTAACGCTCCTTTCATTAAAGTTGAAGCCACTAAATTTACCGAAGTGGGTTATGTGGGTAAGGAAGTTGAAACCATTATTCGCGATTTAGCGGATATGGCAATAAAAATGACCAAAGAGCAAGAAATGTCTCGTGTTAAACATTTAGCTGAAGAAGCGGCTGAAGAACGTATTTTAGATGTTTTATTACCACCACCGCGTGATGGATTTGGCAGCGATGAATCAGCTGACAACAGCAGTACTCGTCAAGTTTTTCGTAAAAAATTGCGTGAAGGTAAGCTAGACGACAAAGAAATAGAGTTAGATTTAGCGGCAAGCCAAGTGGGTGTTGAAATAATGGCACCTCCAGGCATGGAAGAGATGACATCTCAACTGCAAAATATGTTCCAAGGTATGTCTAATGAAAAAACGAATAAACGTAAATTAAAAATTAAAGATGCGTTCAAAGCCCTACAGGAAGAAGAAGCTGCTAAAATTGTTAACAATGAAGATATCAAAGAAAAAGCAATTTATGCTGTTGAGCAAAATGGCATAGTTTTCATCGATGAGATTGACAAAATTTGTAAACGTGGCGATAGCTCAGGACCTGATGTTTCTCGCGAAGGTGTGCAACGAGACTTGTTACCACTTATTGAAGGTTCAACGGTAAGCACTAAGCATGGCATGATTAAAACAGACCATATTTTATTCATAGCTTCTGGCGCATTTCAAATGGCAAAACCCTCTGATTTGATCCCTGAGTTGCAAGGTAGATTACCGATCCGTGTAGAATTACAAGCATTAACAACTAATGACTTTGTTAGAATTTTAACAGAACCAAACGCATCATTAACTGAACAATATATCGCTTTATTAGCAACAGAAGGTGTTCAAGTTTCATTTAGTGAAGATGGTATTCAAGCTTTAGCGAATGCTGCATGGCAAGTAAATGAAACTACTGAAAATATTGGAGCTAGACGCTTACATACCATGATGGAACGTCTGATTGAAGACTTATCATTCAATGCAGATAAGCGTTCAGGCGAAGCTATTATTATTGATGAAAGTTACGTAGATGATAAAATTTCTGAACTGGTCAAAAATGAAGATTTAAGCCGCTTCATTCTCTAGTCAAATATTGAAAGTAGGAGTGAAATCTCCTACTTTTTTTCATGCATTACCCTTGAGTAAATAAATGAGTATTATCCAGTTTTCTATCAGTAGTAAACAAAAAAAATTGACGCTTAATTTTGATAATAACCTTCAGCTTAATTTTGATTTTGAATACTTAAGAGTATTCTCTCCTGCTGCAGTAAAACCTAAGAAAAGCAATGCAGCACCCGACGTTTTTCATAAAAAAAATATTCAGTTATTGCATATTGAACCACTTGGGAAATATGGTCACCGCCTTGTATTCGATGATAAACATAGTGCAATATTTACAGATGAAATATTTATACATTTATATGAAAATCACGAAATAAATTGGCAACAATATTGTGCCAGTTTAACCAGTAGTCAAAATAGAGAATCGTCAATTAACTTTGTCAAAGTAAAATAGAACTATTTTATATAAAGACTTCTCTTGAAAATACGATGCGCTATATAATCAAGAGAAAGTAGAATTTTACACTTTAAAGCGGCTTACTTCATTATTCGATACACCCGCTTGTTGAGATAACTTTTCACTCATTTGCGCATTTTGATGGGATATTTGCCCTGCTTGCTCAGCTACATCTCTAATCTCAACCACATGCTTATTAACTTATG
>Ga0115005_10003262_pt1 | contig 12964 bp, 7 predicted proteins | sample ArcOceMetagenome_FD_87163 | JGI IMG/M metagenome (GOLD analysis project Ga0115005, IMG submission 87163) | Marine eukaryotic phytoplankton communities from Arctic Ocean - Arctic Ocean - Greenland ARC118M Metagenome | ecosystem: Environmental > Aquatic > Marine > Oceanic | place: Arctic Ocean... | reverse complement strand
ACCGGAAATATGCTCAAGCACACAGATCGAGTCCCAGGAAGCCCTGCAGTCGAAGTTGGGTTGGGAGTTGGGAATGGAATGATGGTGCAAGCAAGACTATGATTGATACAGTAGTATTCATACGGTATGTGACTTGGTAATACTACTGTAATATGATACATAATATCACAACATACAATCAGAAATCAGTGTTTGAACAGATATCAGATAGTACACACATTAGTACGTGGTACCGGTACATACCAGTAACATCTTGACATGCAAGATGGTGGATCTTTCTAATAGTCATTTTAAGGAAGAATGTTGTATGGAGTTTTCCAGTCCGATGCAAAGTTATTCAAGATCTGAAAGTTTTCTTCATTGTGTCACAAATCCTACTACGTGTAGTACTACTAGTACCGGTACACGTACTGGTAGTACAAGTAAAAGTACATTTAATGATTCCAATTCTCCTACTAGTACTAGTACTAGTACTACCGGTATCTCGTCTACCAATACTAATACTGGATATGAAACTCGCATGGCAACAGAATGCAACTCCATGAAAATATCAATAGATGACGAAAGTGGAAGAATGAAATTAGTCACTCGGCCTTTTCGGCAACAAGATGATAAATGCTGCATAGCATACACATATCTTCCACTGAGTGGTCTTCTTCCACAAGGAAATGGATTCCTGGAGGCATATGTGGTCACAATGCCTACCGGTATCAATGATTCCACTCATCGAAGCGTTATGTCCCAAACAGAAAACTCAAATTCTGCCGCATCCATATCCATTGCAGCTATGGGTGGAGCAGATGCTTCAAAGACGATTGTGAGTGCGAGTGCGAGTGCGAGTGCGAGTGCGAGTGCGAGTGCGAGTGCGAGTACTCATCATAGTATGGCGGGAGCTGGAACTGGATCTGGAGCTGGAGCTGGTGGTATTAATAGCTCGCATGTAGGAGCAGGAGGAGGAGCGAATCAAAATCCAATGGAAGAGGCCAAGATATCCACCATGGATCGTTCGCAACATAAACTACAGGAATATCTTGTTGTGATTACTGGGTATCTCAATCCACCCACAAACTCTGAAAATAATAACGATACGAGAACAACAGCACATGCACATGGACGTGGACGTGGACATGCACATGCACATGGACATGACAAAAAAGGTGAAATACCAGTTAGTGGGGGGCGAAATCGTCAGCGGAAGAAACCCAAAGATGAGAACGAAACAAACTTTTATCAAACAATGTCTGTCTTGGCCAGACCCTCCACAATTGAACTATGTCATATTGAGTCGTCTCAATCTGATCTATTATTAGGAGGAAGCTCGGGATTGTCAAAGTTTGCTCTCTTTCTTGGCAGCGGTACGGAAGTGAAAATGTACACTCTGTCATCCATACATGAGGATCTTGATCCTGTTGCTGTGGATGGAAAGGAAAGGTTTCGGATTGAACCAACGACAATTTCAAACCATTTGCATTCGCATTCGCATTCGCAAACAAATGACATTGCAAATGTCAGCGCAAGTGCCCCTAGCATGGATTTTATATCACTCTTGTTGCAGCATAGAACGCCATTGACAGAGAACCAATCTCCTCTCTTGTTTGCAAGCCCAATTACCGCAATGAGCTCATTCACTCAATTGAATCATCTCGATCGTCCCTACATGAATGGCTTATCCATCGGTTGCCAAGATGGATCCATTTGTATTATAACATTCCTTTCTAAATTTTCATTGAAGGGGGAAGAACAAGATGATGATGGTAATGATGATGATGATGATGGTGGCAGCGGTCACCTCAAAGACGATGCATATTCATTCGAATTACTCAATATTTCAGAATACGTTCTAGATGGATCCATCACATCTCTCTCATTTCAATGTCGCCAAGATGATATTCATAAAACAGAGAGATTGGTTCTCTTTGCGGGATCTGTTTGCGGCTTTGCATGCTCCTTTCTACAAAAATCAATGGATTCAACCGCTTTTGAAGATCCATGTCCCATCGTAGAAGGTCTCTGGGACGCCAAACTCGAAGATGAAGACAGTGTGTTGACTATATGTGAATTTCAATGTGGTGCAGTGAAGGGCGGAAGAGCGATAGCCTTGGGGTTGTACTCTGGGCGAGTTCTTTTGTTCACTGATTGCAAGTTCAATCCTGCCCAAGAATATGAAATTGACAGCCACAGCCAAAGTCACAGTCACAGTCAAAGCGATCTTGATGATAGCGTACACGGGTTTGAATCTTACCCAAGGTATGAATGTTTTTGGCATTGCAATCTTCCGTATCCGGTACATGACATCCGGGCGTCGGCTTCGCCAAATGAGTTGTTTCCGGAAATGGTAATTTGTACGAGGCGAACCCTTCATTTGTTTCGGTCGACCCCAGAATTCATTGCTGAGGCGACATTGGAAAGAATAGAGGATTTGATTGCAAAATACAAGAAAAATGATTTCAATATGAGCATCAATGAGCACGAGGTTTTCGTGGATACTACACATGTCAATTTAAAATTTTGAATTAGCGAAAAGGTGATAGACTACAGTTAGTAGACTTTGATTTATTATATCTGGATTCTGCTTTGAGAAATGAAAAATACGCACTCAGCATAAAGATTGTAGTCTATCAAAATCTACACATCAGATTGAAGAATTTGGTTTATTGTTAATTGTTTGTTGATTATTGTGCATAAACTTTGATTAGAACTCAAAGTCCTTCTTATCTTTAGTAAACCAGAACCATCGGCTTGGCTGCGTCACAAACTCTTTCAATGTGAATCTTTGCGAACTGATGAAAGGAAATAGCTCCTCTGCAACGATATCCTTGTCATAGGATTCCCCTCTCTTTAATCTCCAATACTCTGATAGAAAATGCACCTGCCTCAAGCCTACAACAACATCCAATGGCGGGGGTAACAAAGCCCACCATCCGTGAAGCGGAGGCTCCTCCAAGCCCAGTTCTTCCTTCGCTTCATCGCATAATTCATTGACTCTTCTATAGAGATTAACCTGCCCCAAGAGGATCCAAATTCCTGCCGCTTGCACAAGTGTGTCTCCGCCTGGAATATGAAGGAACTGCGCTGGAAATCCAATAATCACTCCGAACACAAATGGGAGTAACGTCCCATAACCTCCACAACCAGTAACCTTTTGGCCATTTTGGATTTCATATTGGTAAAGCTCCTCTTCGACGCTAAATTTGTAATAGCCATACCATCCAAGAGCCGTTGGAACTGATCCCAATATGGTTAACCAAACAGGACGTGGTATGCCTGGAACCTCTGGTGGTGCAGTGAGTTTGCTGATTATGTCATTCTTGGCGGTTCCTGACGGTTGAATCTCTACATAGTTCAGGACAGGCTCTATTACGAACTGCTTCCAAAAATCATTTGTGCCTCTGCAGAATTCATCAATTGAATCCGCATTGTCTTTAATAAAGGTGCTAAGTGGTGGTAGCTTTCCGTCTTCTTTGGTGCCTCCTTCCTTTTTGGTGCTGCTGCTTTCTTTCACAGCTTCGAGGGAGATCTTCCTCGTTGTAGCAGTTCGATGCAGAGGTGCGACGAAGGCTTGACAAACAGCTAGTGCCTGGATAGCAGTGATGAATTGGATCACGAGTCGCATCGTTATTGCAATTGTATGATCAATGAATTAGGAAAGATACGTATCATACCGATTTCAGATTTCATGTTGACACGTTTTGTGTGTATTATTTAACCGTAAATTAACGCTTTCCTTTACTGTGGTACATCAAACATCAAATCTGTCATGAATCAAATCTGTCAGTAGTTGTCAACAGTCCATTCCCATTCCACCATTCCACCATTGATCCACATTATTTTTAACAGAGCATAAACCACGCACGGCAAATTGCGAAACAAAGTTCAATTAGATCTCTTTAAAATAAACAGATGCGTGCACGTACTGTTCAATTGGAGGACAGAGATAAAGCGGGTCATATTATGCTAGCTCAACCCAATGTTTCCATCCAAGAATTACTCCAGAAGCCTGAAATTGATGCCCAATGCCTGCTGCACCAGGCTGCCAAACACAATCTTGTTGGTAAGATGAAGCTTCTTGTGGATAATCACAATGTTGATGTGAATGGTCTCTCCAAGCATCCTACTACTCACATGCTGAAAGTAACACCTCTCATGGGAACCACTGAGTCGGGTTCCTTCGCTGCGGCAGAATGGCTAATTCAACACGGTGCTGATACCAATGTACTTTCGCATCCAAAAAACGAATCCGTCACGGCTCTATGGTCTGCAGCAGAGAATGGCTATGTTCGTCTTGCGAAACTTTTTCTCCATGCTGGCGCTGATGTCAACGTGACCAAGGCATCGACTGGTAATACTGCCCTTTTTATTGCGGTCCAAAATGGTCATAAAGCAATGGTCATGTTATTGCTCAAGTACGGCGCTGATCCGAATAAAACGAAAATTACTTCAGGTTCTGATAATTTAGAACCCATCGTCATGGCAGTTGGGATGCAGCGGCCTACTCTCGTTGCTCAACTCATCAATGCGGGAGCGAGAATCCCGTACTTTTGCATGGAAGTTCTTGATTCTATGCGCGAACGAAAAGCAACGCTTAATCCCAATTCCAAGAAGAAAGTCACTGATGAAGAAATAAAAGTCTTGGATGAACTCGTGCATGTGAACATTTCTCTCCGGGATGATTCCAACTACGCCAAGGCCAGAGTTGCAGAACGAAAAGGGAAATACCGGAAGGCCCTGCGGCTGCTTCGAGCAGTGCCCATCTCCTGTGCGCAGTTGACGTTTGACGTGGAAAGAGTCATGGAGCATATTTATGGTGTCAAAGGTAGTGATGGTAGGATGAGTGCTTGGAAAAATGTTCCCGTCATGTCGATGAAACGTCCATTAAGTTTGCAATTTTACGCTTGGGTGCAAGTTGGTCGAAAGATTTACACGCATGGAGGTCTTGATTTCGCTAAATTTATCAAGGAGCCCGAGTTGGATGAATTGTGGGAGTTGGACATTGATACAAGAAATTGGACCCTCTTGAAGACGACTGGTAAAACTCCAGGACCCCGCGCTGGTCATACGATGTTTGCCTTTCAAAATGCCCTTTACCTGTGGGGCGGCAAAGGACCAGGCGGAAGATTAATGATTTTGAATGTACAAGATGTCAGTGATTCCAAGCTCTACCGACTCGCTCTAGACGAGGGACGGGAAGGTCCTCTCACCTGGGACATTGTCAAGATGAAGTCTTCACTAAAACCTCCACCTCGTTATGAACACGCAGGCGTGTTTTACAATGGAAAGTATTTCATTACAGGTGGGAATTTGGGAGGTTGGGATCTAACAGATGACACCTGGTCTCTTGACATGTCTTCCTTAAAGTGGACAGCTTTGAAGAGGGGGCCGAAAGAACGGCATCGTCACGGGATGTGGGCAGGAAATGGTAAACTATACGTTTACGGTGGTAGTACTGTTGACAGGCATATCGAAGATCCGAACTTGGCATCGCATACTATCGAGGATTTTGTTACATTTGATATCGCAACGACGTCATGGATCAGTGCAAAAGTCACGGGTGATAGACCATTTGGTATCAGTGAGTTTACAGTTCTGCCCTTGTATCATGGAGAGGACAAACACGAAGGCGATCCATCTTCTGTTATTGTTTGGGGAGGATATAATAAGAGCAAGGGGCCCAGAAATGAAGAGCATTTGAAAGCCATGTATGGAGATCTGGCCCAAGAATTTTCAATTCCATATCGCAATCGTTTATTAAGATTCGATCTCAAAACAGAAGCTTGGACTCTATTGCTACCGACAAGAGAATTGCTCCCCAAGGCTTTGTCTTTTGCTGCAGAAGTCAGATCTGAAAATGGACAAACGCAGCTTCTCATTGGTGGGGGGTACGGATTAACGGGAGATTCAATTATTGAGAAAATTGAAGATTTGCCTAAGTTTGAGAACGTATCAGTTGTATTGGGTGATGATGTGGTGACTCCTGTGGCATCGACTAGCATATTCGAGGTTTTCATTGCAGATGAAAGACAAATGTGCTTTACAAGAGAGAGTTTGATGGAAAAGCATTGGGCGTGGGACTTCTTCGACCTACCTGGAGATCGGTTCCCTAACGTTCAAGCTGGCCTATTTCCCTGCTCTCCCACTCTCCACACAGGAATCGACTTGACCTTCGAAGATTTTGCCAAGCCACCATGCAACTCAGTTCGACCGAATGATGATTCTAACTTATTGGGCCTCCGCGTAAAACTGAACGGATTGAAGGGAAGGCAGGATCTCAATGGAGCGGTGGCAAGGTGTGGATATTGGCAAAAGGAGAAGGAGAGGTACCAAATTTTCATACCTCCCTACGAATATGGCGGGCCAGCATCAATGTTAGTCAAAGCCTCGAACCTACTTGTTGCCAAGCCCTTCGATTGCACAGACAGTGCAGACATTGCCAATTGTATGTCCAGGAGCAACTGTTCGGCATCCTTTCCAATTGTCCACATGTCATTGATTACAGCCGGTAATGCCAAATTCAAACGTCGCCCGTTAGAGAACGTCTTGAGCGACACTGCCATGGATTATTCTACATGGAATACATGGATAGATTGTTATTACGGTCCAGTATCAGCGAAAGCTCAGGTTTTGTTACGGACAATTGCAATAAATAACTCATCATTTGAATCGGATCTGATGTGTGCTTTCATTCCTTCGAGTTTTATAAAGGACGGACCAGGAAAGAATACAACAATGGGAAAGACTCAACTTAAGCACCGTGCTTTATTCGTTGACTTTTACACCAAGTTGAAGGAACGTGATACACTTCGTGTGAAGAACTTCGAAGCCAATATTTTAAGAAAGCGGATACATGAATCTAACACTGATATAGGTTCTTGGCTGAAGTTGGTTGTCACAATGGACGGTATCGAGCCAGCTGTATGGAGAGAGTTAATCGTCTCGCCTGATATTTCAATGAAGTCTTTGCACCACCAAGTCCTATGCCCAGCAATCGGCTGGTCAAATAATTATCATTGCTATGCATTTCGGCGTCTTCGCGGTACTGTCGATCCAGGGACACGAAAGAATAAAGCTACTATGGCCAAAGCGGTTAGTGATGCTATCGAAATGCTTAGCGAGGAATGTTGGGTTGGACCGAAAAACTCGACAGCGATAGATAGTATGTTTCAACCCCTATACATTGGTGGGGCTTTGGCGAATGACAAGCTAATAACATTGGGAGCGCTCTTCACATTCGACAAGCAAGATGAAATGAAGCTTCAATATGTTCATGACTTTGGTGATTGGTGGTCGCACTCTATTTCCGTAGTCAAGTATGACGGTGAGATTCCTAGTAGTGCGTCTGTCGCTCATCTTGTATCAGGGGGGGGGAACTGCCCACCTGACGACATAGGAGGATATCCAAGATATGTCCAGACAATGAGTAAGCTTACTGGTAAAATGGAGATTAAGTCAGAAGAAATTTTCGAGGATCTCCTCGACGGCAACATGAGCGAAAAAGTTGATCCAAGTAATGAACGATGGTGGAAGTATTTGAATTCTGAAGTCCGAGGAAAGATGAACATGCAAGCTCTTTCAAATCCACTATTATTTGACATGGATCTTACACGCGCTAACCTTGAAATTGCAATCCGCCGACCTAAGCAAAAAGGCGGAAAGGAAGTTAACAACTTAACTTTGTGCAATCTTAGAACTGGGCTGGCTACCTCGGATTTTGATGAAAAATGCACTGTTGAATCGGAGAAAAGTAGAAATCCATTGAAGTTTTGTGCCATTTGTGAAGTCACTGTTGCATTGAAAACATGCAGTGGGTGCAACTCCATTGCGTTCTGCAGCCGAGAACATCAACTTCAATACTGGCCAAAACACAAAAAGGACTGCCGTCGTATTCAAAAAGACAAGAAGTAACGTTTTGACGATGTTACGAGCTGTAGGAAGCAAGCGTAGTGACCGGTTCTTACTGTATATTCAATATACAGTCAGTGACTTTTGATGCGAATGTATTAAACTAAATTTATTTAAACAGTGAAACAATCTAACACAACGATATTATTGTACATCTAACGTTTTACCTTTCCCAATCAACTTCCTCATAAATACCATGGTATGTGCCGTCAAGTCTTCGGAGTTACATCAAAATAATTTTATTTCAACAGCTGTTGCAAGTCACTGGACAAAACTCTCGAATTTCTTTCCATTTTCCGCAAAGTGATAAATTATTTTGCGCTTGCTCACAAGACTTCCCAAGCCCATTCGGTAGCATTGTTTTGCCATTGCTATCTTCACACTCCGTCGAATCACCTTGCAGATCGCATTTTCCACATGTGAGTGGGCAATGGTCGGCAACCTCGACCCATTTGTCGCAGAGAGAAAGATTGTTTTTGGCATTAAAGCAAGACTTCCCATTTCCATTTGGCAGTGTTGTTTTGCCAAAGTTGTCCTCGCAAAACTGGGGGGATTCTGAATCGTCCTCCCCGCAAAGATCGCAAGAAACAGGACACTCTTGAATAAATATATCCTTTCCACAAAGAGCAGGTCTGTCAACGGCATCAGTGCAAGTCCTTTTATTTCCTGATGGCATGATTAAAACATCAGTGCTATCTTTGCAATCGGTGCATGTACCGCATGTCACTGGACATTTGTCAATCACAATACTTTTGGTGCAAAGATTTGGTCGGTTTATAGCCTTTTCACAAGTCTTCATATTGCCATTGTCCAAGGTAAATTCTCCTATGAAATCAGCGCAAGTGTCTGGATTACTTGCACGAGTTGGTGCCGCTGTCTCCGAAATGGGCGCCAGAGTGGGCCATACGTCTGTTCCAGATGAGTCGCACGAGTCACAAGAAACGGGACAATGGTCTGACAGTGCTTCAGATTTGCAGAGATTTGGATTATTTGCCGCGTTGTAACAACTTCTTTCCTTCCCATTCTCAATAGTAACTTTGCCCCACCCGTCTGCACATGCAGTAGGGGCTTCGCTCGTAGTTGGCTGCAAAGTTGGAGAATGTGAAGGTGATGAAGAAGGAGAGTTGCTTGGAGACGATGTTGGATTGGTAGTTGGGAAACTGGAAGGGGTAACTGCAAGTATGAATGAAGGAGAGATGTGTTAGACAATTGGCATTCTAAAACTACTAAACAGAACCGTCCTGCCGGCTTGTTTGAGGCCTTACCAGATGGGAAACCAGACGGATCGTTTGAGGGCTTACCGCTTGGTATTTGACTTGGAGATGAAGTAGGGCTGCTACTAGGATTCATAGAAGGTACATCTGTAGGAGATGCCGAAGGATTAGACGTAGGTGAACTGGAAGGCGTCTCGGTAGGAACGTCTGATGGAGAAGCAGAGGGCACTGACGAAGGAGCCCTTGTCGGCGACAGGCTCGGCTCTCCGGTGAGGTAACTAGGAGGGAATCCTCCTTCGTAAACTATGTCCCATTCACTTTCTGTTAAATGTCTAGCTGTGAAAGTTTCATCGCTAAGCACGATTTGATTGCTATTGTCGGTGTCGACACCCAGCATTTTGCCTGTGTTTTCATGCCACGCGTATCCAATCTCCAAATTCCATACAAAGACACTATCAATGGCATCATTACAAGCTCCTACCTTTACAGAGTAGATTTCGCTGCCTTCCAGCTCTGGTATCAAACACTTTTCATATCTATCTTTGTTGTGGATATATCCCAGAATGTCTTGTATCCATTGTTGTCCATCCTGATCATTGCAGTTTCTGAGAACGACATCATCTCCAAAGAGACCGAATCCCAAGCACAATGCTTCTTGCTTCGTATAAGATATTTTACTTCGAAGAGCAAACGAAACGGGGCGCGTTGCAAGTTCTCGGATCTCACTGTCTGTGAGAGGTCTAGCAAAGACCATAACATCATCAAAGGCCCCGTAAAAATTAAGTCCTTGCCTGAAACCAACTCTGTCTAAAGCATCACCATCCGCTGCTCCACCGTAACCAAAACCTCCCAAACTTAGCATTGCACCATTCGGGAGATCTATTGTATTATCAGAACCTGCGATTGAAATTGGCACTAATTCTCCGTTCACAAACAATTTCACATCGGACATTTTACATCCTTTGAAAGGCATAGTAGCTGCGATATGATGCCATAATCCATCATTCAATTTGATGCTGCTGTTGTAGATTTTTTGTCCAGAACTGAAGACGAGTTCTGGTTCGCCATTCTGAAGCCTCAAAGACATGACAGCATCTTGATTCCAGAAGCCCTCGTACGATAGGAGAGTGCGCACACCAAAACTGGTGGTTTTGAACCACATGGAATAAGAAATTGGACGTGATTCTGAGTAAGGGCCCATTCCAAATATAGCGGCACGACTGTCTGTAGAAAATAAACCAGCACCACCATACACACCCGTGGTTAACTCGACATTTGTGGATTGGGCATCGTAATCTTGTCCAAATGTTCCCGAATTGATGAGTGCTTCGGAACACTCTGATCCGTCCACAATAATAGATTCGAGAATAGGGGCTCGTCGAACTCCCGGCAGCTCTCCTAGGCCAAGTACGGGTCGATCTTCAAGCATAGCAATACTCTCAAAGTTAAAATAAAGGACTGGATCGTCGCTATCGAAGAATGCGAGTTCTCCTGAGGCGCTGATAGACTTTGACCCGTTCATCTTCGAAATACTAAGGTGCCCACTCGCTTCATAATTGAAATTATCCATTGTCTTTTCAGGTCCTGTCTCGTCGTAGCATGTGATATCGATGGTATCATCACTGATATCAACAGTGAAGAAGTTTGTGAAGAAATTACCTCTCCCCACGACTTGGATGATATCGGATTCAGGATCTATGGAAGCTGTATTAAGATGCGCTTCTCCCGCAAAATAAATGTCGACCGGGTGCTTTCTTAGAACCTGCCAAAACTCGGACTCGTCATTGTTGTCCATGTAAATGCCACTGCTTTTTGTCTTTCTAACAGGGAACAATGCCGGAAAATGCCCTTGGACAATGATGTGCTTTACTTCAGAGAGGTTACTTCCTTGTTCAAGCATATTATCGAGCCACTGCAAGTGATCTCCAGTTACTGCACCAGTAACAGTACCCAAACTTCCAATTATTGCATAGGGACTTTCTTGGTGTAGAACATCTACCGTTACAATGAGAGTATTCCTGTGAATGTACGCATAGGAAGAATTTTCGTAACTTGTTCCAATTGGTCTTGAAGGAGCACTGCCAATTAGAGAAGTATACTTGAAGTTACCATCGTAATCATTATTGAAATTTGATGTAAACGTTTGACGGAATTGAGGTTGAAGAAGTGATTTCAGCGATCCGCTGTCCCATGAATTGTCGCCCAATTCATGGTCGCCTATGGCAACTATCACATTTGGATAACCACCAAAACGAAAAGATGAGAGCAGTCCACCGTAGCATCTGTCCCCTGCTGTAAGCACAACCTCTTCGCGTGACAAATTTTTGCCTACAAATTCAGTCATTTCTATGGCAAAGCTGTTTGTATCCCAGAATCCCGCATTCGTGTCACCTTTTGAAGTAGAAATCAGTTGCAATGAATTGGGTCAGTTCCATGCGTACAATGATATTTTTCTTGGTTGATGCAATGCATCAATGAAAATCTTTACCTGGTATCATTATCAACTCTCCGAAATAATTCGATTTCAAGTGTTGTATGATTGCTATGTCGGTGTCAGCTTGTTCGTCCTTTCCTCCAAACACGTACTTCTCTCCAAGATGCCAGTCACTGAGACTCAGGATCCTGAATCCAACTGTGAACTTCATTACACTTGTCCCTGGGGCACCTATTAAAAATTGCACTTTGTAAGTTGCTCCAGGAGTCTGCTCTGAAGTTGTGAGAACCACAACACGGTCATCATTTTCAAGAGATGAACTCAGAATGTTGAGATTGTTAATGTGGAAATTGTCGATATCTGCCCTTCTCTGCGGCACCGGCTTTGAAAAAGTGATTCGAATCGACTTTCGATCGAGCCCTCCTTCAACGCGAACAATACCTCTCTTTAGACCGAGCAGGTTTTCATTAATAAGTGCCGTGATTGCATTGCCAAATGCATTACCAATTGCATTGTATCCATCTTGAGTTGGTTGAAAATTGGTTGCGAGATCAGATTCAGAAACGACCGAGTTTACATCAACGAATGTAACAGGTCTTCCAGCATTTTCATGTGCCGCTACAATTTCAGGGATACGGGGATTAAACAACTGATTTACCATATCATTTTGATTAGATTTTTTGCGAGGTGGAAGGTTCGCAACAAAGATGTGTGATTCAGGTCGGCTCGAGGATAACTTTGTAATCAAAACATTGTATCTATCTGCAGCATCTGTAAAGTCGACATCTGTCTGCACAAGATCTTTTTGACCCATCATCAGTAATATCACATCAGGATCATGCGCATCCAGAAACTCATCTACGTGGTCAGTCATATCTGCGATTGTGAATCCGTTGTGAGCTTCGCAGTCTCTGTCAGGTAGGGTTGAATCTTTGCCAGAGACTTCATTGCCGACGAAATCAATTTCATACCCATTATTTGTCAATTTGGAGTACAGTCTTGGGCGATATCCACCTGGTGCACCAGAGAACCCAGTTGTTAGAGCATCTCCCATAGGCATTATTCTAAGAGTTGAGGCACTTTCACCATTGTGAAGCAACAATACAGTTAGAAGTGAAATTCCTTTTAGAGATCTCATCGTTGTAATAGGTAGTGTGTAGGGTCTTGAATATTCTATTTCGTTCGAGGTTAACAGGGACTATAAAGTTGCACTGGTGTGAACTTCGTATGCGTTGAATAATGCACATCAGGAGTCAATGAAGACAGGCCGTTGAGCTTTTTTCACAATGTGACATCGCGCACGCAACGTCCTACAAAATTATAAGAAGTTGGACAGTTTGAAGTTTACCGTGTGCGCTGTGGCCTCGCGCAATTATTTCTGGCACAGATCAAGCTAAAAATCTATATAATTTTGACATTT
>Ga0115005_10003258_pt1 | contig 12972 bp, 12 predicted proteins | sample ArcOceMetagenome_FD_87163 | JGI IMG/M metagenome (GOLD analysis project Ga0115005, IMG submission 87163) | Marine eukaryotic phytoplankton communities from Arctic Ocean - Arctic Ocean - Greenland ARC118M Metagenome | ecosystem: Environmental > Aquatic > Marine > Oceanic | place: Arctic Ocean... | reverse complement strand
GGGTAGGGTTAGGGTAGGGCCTTGTTGGTATGTATGGTGTGCCACGCGTAATTTCAAAATTACGGTATCATAGCGGCACGCACAGTCTTCGCTATTATAACAGGCGAAGAAAACCATCTGTAACAAGTCTAAAGTCCATCACATATACTCTCGTAGTATAGTATTACCGGGCATCATCCACCATTGACCACAAACATAACAGCAAGGAAGGAAAGAGCCATCCATCAATTCCATCGATGAATACATTACTATCCATTTCCAACGCTTCGATCGTTCTGTTATGGGCAGTCTCGCAATACGTTTTAATTCCATACGTAGCCCACCTCCTCCTCCTGGTCACATGCATTCTCTACACGGCATGCCACTACTCTCTCATCCTACGCGAGGAGCAAGCACTCTGCCGCGGAGAAGTAGACCCCACCAAAACCAAAGAGGAACAAGAAAATGCGGTCCCCCCTCCCATTTCCGAGACTCTCAGAGCGGAGGACGCCATGCAGTTTCCCCTGGTCGGAAGCTGCTCCCTGTTTGGACTTTATTGCGCCTTCAAATTTTTTGATAAGGAAACCATAAATCTTATCTTTAGCGGTTACTTTGCTCTTATGGGATGCGGGGCTGTCACTGCGACGGTCAGTCCCATTCTATCCGTCTTGGGCGGATCCCTCACTTCGGTCAAGTTCACCAAGGAGATCCAAATCAAGCATAAGCTGCCTGCGTTCATCGGCGGGGATTCTCCGTGGGATCTGAGTTTCAATGTGACCCTGGCAGATGTTATTTCCTTTTTCGCAAGTGCCGTATTTTCGGCATTTTATTTCCAGAAGAGGCACTGGGTCATGAACAATGTCCTCGGGATCTGTTTCTGTTTGAAGGGCATTGAGCGCTTCAGCCTCGGGACGTACAAGATCGGAGCTATCTTGCTGGTAGGCCTCTTCTTTTACGATATATTCTGGGTGTTCGGAACGGACGTCATGGTGACAGTGGCCAAGAGCTTGGACGGACCCATCAAGATTCTCTTTCCTCGCACGCTCATCCCGGATGCCGTCACTGGAAAGATTGAATTGTCCCTGCTAGGATTGGGGGATATCGTGATACCCGGATTTTTCTTGGCGCTCTTACTCCGCTTTGATGCTCACAATGCCAAGGTTTCGTATTTTCCCACGAACGTTCATGCTGATTTCCCAAAGCCTTATTTCCACTCGGCGCTCATTGGTTACATTATGGGTATGGGTATGACCATGTTTGGTGAGTACTGTAGTACTGTATTGTATTATGAGTGCACTAGCTAGTGTACTGTACCGTACTGGTTATTTTGTTTCTCATTTTTCATCTTGTCTTGCCCAATAATGGATTCATTCTCATCTCGTTCAATTTACATCTCCAACCACCACACAACCACAGTAATGATCAAATTTCAAGCCGCTCAACCGGCTCTTCTTTATCTCGTACCCGCATGTTTGGCAAGTTCTTTCTTGACTGCAGTAGTCCGAGGCGAAGTCAAGGAGATGTTGGCATATTCAGAAGAGGTGGAAGAGGAGGAAGAAGAAAAGGCTACGAGTGGTATTAATACAACAGACAAGAAGAATGATTGATCAAGTTGGTGCAAGTGAGAAAGAGGAGGTCGCATCGGTCACCAGGTCAATACAGTAGATGATGGCTAATTTGAAATTGTACACCTACAGTACTGTATACAATACGTTATTATGTGCTCGTTTGTAGCATACACGTGCCCCGGGTTGAAGGTATCATACATACTCGTATTTACACCAAGGATAAATAAAATATTTTGACGAGATCATGTTTCTAATTTATTCTATCTGATATGGAAATCAGCCATGACGGACTATTCTAATCTACTTTGTACTCTATGTACTCTATTCCCCTATTCACATATATAGTTTTGCACATATTCGATTGATTGATTCATTTCATTCTCTCAAATGAATGAATGAATCGAATCAAACAAAAAACACATTGATTTACTGAAATTCATTTCGAAAATGAATGCTGCTTCACCCTCTTCACCTCATGCTCAGCTCAGCTCAGCTCAGCACCACCCGTAGCTAACAGCACAATTTCTGATGTGCGAGCCAATTTTCTCAAACATGTCAATAGTCCCTCTCTTCATCCCCCTCTGGATCTGCCCCTTCATGCCCATCGGAGGTCCGTTTGGAAACTCAGGTTCCACCGAACAAATGAGCTCACAGGAGTTATCTCCCGTATTGACTACAACGATCTGAGTTTTCGCACTGAATCTCTTTCCAAAAGGCACCCCAGGCGTGGAAGTGGACATGGTCAAGGCGAAGAAATCAGCATCGTAGGCTGTGATGGTCGCAGTTTCGTATGCCGTGCTGGCTCCGACCAATCTCCCCGCTGGCATGAGGTAGCTGGTCTCTCGTTGAGCTCCGACAAAATCAGAAGGGTTCACATGCCGGGGAGGATTGGGATCTCCTACGTGTAGGAAAGACTCCTGGATACTTGTATGCTCCCACCCCGCGGTACGGACCTCTTGGTAATGCAGCGCAATCTTTAGAATGGATTCGGTCCAGAATCGAGATTCCTTGCTCAAGAAACTTCGTCGAAGCCTGTAAAATCCAACGGGCAATTGGATGACTACACTGTCATGAAGATTAGGCGGCAACTTACTTCTGGTGTTGGTGTTGGTGTTGCTGCTGCGTATGCTCTGTTCATCCTCAAGGACACGCGGACCCAGCAGACTGCACAGCTGCACGTGCGAAGCTTCGTCCACGTACGATTCGTCGATACTGATATCATCACCATCGCAGTATGAACTGGAACTGGAACTGACACTGCTGCTTGTTAGGCTTAGAGATACACCAGTCGTGCTGGAATCATAGTCGTCATCGTTAGTATCGTCATCTGGTTGCATGCAATTGAGGGTGTTTTCCACATCATTACTGAAGACCTCCTTGGCAAAGAAAATAGGGATCGCTAGCAAAGCAAGCGGCACCATTGTCTTGGTACGTGTACAATTGAATTGAAAGCGATTGAGATTGAACGGAAAAAAACAGGAGAATAGGAAGATTGTTCAAAGCATTCCAAGGTTGTTCGGTTGGTTACGAGCGAAGAATCAATCCGAAGTTCAACTAGACTAGAAACAAAGTGGTGTCAATAGTTTTGTGGTAAATTGTAATGCAATAAGTAATAAGTTCTGACCGTTGAGAGTTCGCGGTGGTTGGTGTCAAGAGGGCGTTAACTTGAAATTTTTCTTCGGAATTAAAAATGTCTTCAAGATTGAGAAGGTACATAATAGTGGCTGGCGCGGCGGGTCAAAAATGAAAAAAGAGAAAAGATGCTGCCACCATACCACGGATACTTCCCTTCTCTAACAACTTGCCACTTGCCAAACGCTCTGTTGAAAAAGGTGCGCCGTCCTGACCCGCCCGCACTCATAGGGATGTTGGATGGCTTCACATTGATATCGTCGGCTGCATTTCTTAAGGTACTCAGGGAGGAAGGAGAGCCAATGTTGCTTGTGTAGTTGCTGGCGTAAAGCAGTTCTAAATTGCCAGTGTCGCGGGTCACGCATTAGATCGGGGTGCGAAGTCGTCCACTTCTGCTTCGCCTGCAAGCACTATATCGTCTGCGAGGAAGACCTCGATGTCAACTGCCTAGTCGACAAGCATTTTCTTACAAATTAAGCAATTGTCACTCTGGGGTTCTCTGGTACCTCGATATTCGGAAGTTTCATTTCGTACTGGGGGTTGTTTTCCTCACCATTCTGGCTGTACTCACAATAATCCATCCAAGTGGGTCCAATCCCAAAGGAGCACTACCTACGAAACCCATTGCGCTAGTCCACATAGAATAAGCATAAACTGAGTCTATCGAGAGATGCACGATGAATGCAGGTATAACTACTTTTTACCTGTCTTTCATCTCAAAAATCAATCGGAGCAACCGACGCTTCTTTCGAAAAAGGGTAAATAAAAGACTGATATCGAGATGTTGGAGGTTGGAGGCGTTTTGTATTGTTGCACCGATGCTTCATCTTTCACTGAGCTGTCATTCCTACCCTTTCACTGAGCTGTCATTACTACTGAGCAGCTTTGACCATTTCCAGGAAACGTAGTAGCATATCTAAATGCCTTCTATTTTTAAAATAACTAAAAAACGGCAGAAGAAAAAGACTTGCTTTAACGAAAGCTCGTCTTCCAACAGACTCCAACTGGATGCCGATCGTCAATAATCAAAACTTTATCGCTCACTTCAACAGGAGCCTTTGATACGTAATTCAAATCCATCTCTACACCCTCTTCAGATCCCATGCCCTTGATAGCCTCGACCGTGGAACTCTTGTGAATTGAAGCAACAATTTAGACACCCTCCATGCCGACGGCTCGCCTGTGTGCATTTGAGATGAACATACTTGTATGATTTACATAAAATTGCATACGTGTACAAGCATTTTTATTAATATTGATATCCTAGATATGAGTACACACGTCCTTCAATTTATACTTGACTAAAACATTCCAAACTTGATTGTTTTCCGTTTTTTCATTTGTGTTACCACACCTTGTTGAATAAAGTCCATCATATCTGGTGCTGTGTCGTTCATTGTACATACGGTGAATTTCTTCTTATCCTCATGGCAGTCAATGAGAATTAATTCCGTGAAATCTAAGCTCAGTGCCCCCTCATCATCGTCCTTATCGTCGCTTGGAATTTGTAGCAACTTCAGCAAACGATTTGGTGTCCCAACTGCAATACCGTATGAATTATTCTTTAGCATGTTGACTTGGTCTTCTACATGCATGTGTTTTGCAAAAAGCTTTGCAACTCTAATGTTGAGACTTGATATCTCTTTCAAAACTTCGACAGCCCTGAGAGCTGAGACACAGACTATGATTACCATAGGGCTCTTTTCTACCTTCCATTTCTTCAGTCTTTTCATTGACGTCAACACACCGCTCTTTAAATACTTTGCCATTGACTTTTCATATTTAGAGGATTTATTAGCGTCTTTGTTTGGGTGCACAAAGTTTTCGCTAGTGAACTTGTCGGCGTCAATGTCTTCACCTTTTAATTTGAGAGCATGGGCAAATGCAGTCCAGAGGAAAAACGCTTGTTCGTCTGGTTCAGATTCTGCGATTCCTCTACCCACTTCTAACAACAAATTCCTTGGCGATTTATCTTTCTTTTTCTTTTTGGAAGTTACAACCTCTTCGTCAGGCTCCTCAATTTCTGACACGGGTCTTTTCTTTTCACCTGCGTGTGCGTGTGCGTGTGCTTGTGCTTCATTGGTTTGTTCTCTGGTGGAGTCGTCAAATTCAACTTTAACGTCCTCATTGTCATGCCAATTTTGGTTCAAATATTCATCATCGAACTCTAGATCATCTCCTCCAGACATTTTGTTTGGTTTTCTTTTTATGCTACTGGTACGCGTTATTAATACGTAGCGTGTTGATTGTTGTGAACAAAATAAAAATACATCATGTCCAGTCGTTATCCTTCGCTCTCTATTCAAAGTCTCTCTTTTGCCCTGGATTTCTTTGCTTTCGTCGCCCTATTTTCCCGCGCAGACCGGATTTTCCCACCGAAAAAATGGTTGGCTGTGAGCCAACCACACAACACGGGCCAACCAAGCGATATGAAAAACTTTCAAGTTGAAAGTAATTTTGTTCTTTCATTTCGAATTTCATCACCATTTATTTAATAATAAACACAAACAATCTGTAACCATGGTCAAGAAGAAGGGAAAGTCCAAACGCATTACCTTGAAGGACAAATACAAGGTCCAACGCCGTGTCGTTGAAAGCCACCGCAAGACCAGAAAACAAGCCAAGCGTGATGCAAAGGCAGGAATAGTCCATCATGATAAAAAGAAAGACCCGGGTATTCCAAACTCGTGGCCCTTCAAGAATGAGTTATTGAATGATATTGCTAGAGCAAATGAATTAGCAGAACGTGCAAAGTTAGATCACAAGCAAAACAAATCTGCAAAGAATCTTGAAGAGCTCCTGGCTCGTGCCAATGCAGATCGCGCCGCCTTTGATGCCAAGGCTAAGATTCCTGTTCAAGTGACGGAAGGGCAAACGCAGAAGCAGTCGCTTGGGCAGCAGTCTCGCAGAGCTTACCTCTCAACTCTTCGTAAGGTTATTGATACTTCTGATATCATTCTACAAGTACTCGATGCCCGTGATCCAATGGGAACAAGGATCCACCCATCCATTGAAGACACTATTTTGAGTCACTACGATAAGAAAATGGTATTGGTATTGAACAAAATTGATCTGATTCCAAAGGAAGCTGTAAGTGGGTGGTTGAACTTCTTGCGTAGAAGTCGGCCGACTGTAGCTATGAAATGTGGTACAAGCATGGGAGACAATGTGGGAAGAGAAGTTGATTGCCAAGGAGCCCTCTCATCTTCATGTGGAGTGGGAGTTGAAGGTTTGCTAGGATTGCTAAAGAATTATTCAAGAACTTCTGGTGGAGGTGGAAAAACATGTGTTACTGTCGGCATTATTGGTTATCCAAATGTGGGAAAATCAAGCATCCTGAATACGTTGAAGAGAAGCCGTGCCGTCGGTGTAAGTCCTCGCCCTGGTTTCACAACATCAATGCAAGAAGTCGTTCTTGATAGGAATTTGCGATTGGTAGATTCTCCAGGAGTTGTCTTTGATGATACCGAAAATGTAAATGGAGCAGAATGTATGTTGAGGAACTGCGTCGATGCTGATTCTGTGGAGGATCCCATCCCTGCAGTGGAGGCCCTTCTCAATAGATGCACGACTGAAAGTTTGATGATGACATATTCAATTCCAGCTTTTCCCAAAGGGGATGCAATGATTTTCTTGGCCATGATTGCCAAGAGGAATGGAAAGGTGCTAAAAGGAGGTATTCCTGATAAGATGATGGCCGCGAGGGGCGTACTGAGAGACTGGAACAGTGGAAAGATACCATTTTACACTCGCCCGCCTACTGAAGAAGAGTGCCAAGCTCAAAAGGCCATGATTGTTCAAAACGACGCGACGATAGTATCAGCTTTCGGTGCTGAATTCGATGTGAGTAAAATGGATAATGAAGTCATGAAGTCATTGGAGGATAAGGACGAGATGGATTTCGTACAGATGGGACCGGATAGTGAAACTAGAAATAATGCATCCAAATCAACTCAAGCAGCTGTGAACTTTTTGACAAAAGGTGAGGAGAGCGATGAGGAGGATATGGCAATGGACGAAGATGACTCGCCTGCAGCAAAGGTTTCCGGTACGACCAACAATTTGATGGCAGACGCAGAGGATTTTGATTTCAACACTATGTAAAATCCTAATGCACTGGTAAACGAAATAGAGAGATATTAGTTGTTTGAATGAAATATACGTACACGAGCTCGTACACGTACAGTGCTAGAATTTACATTTTAGACTTGTTGCACCTGACAAATGATTCATTTATCGTCTCTTCCGCTTTCTGTCTGTCCACCTTCGACACCAATTTATTGTCACCATAAACCAACTATGAGTTCCTTCGTAACAAATAATTCTCAGCAGAGAAGTCACTGGTCTGGCCCGAAGCCAGGACCACGAACGGATACAAATCCGTTCCTGGATCAATCTCCCTAGTGTACACGTATTGTGTTTCTGCAAGCAGATGTTCTCATCGACCCTGCTTGCTGTTTTTTTACGTGTACATAGTTCAACAGAATAATCACAAGAAACAATCAATCAACTCCATAGCTCAATCAATCACTATGATCATAGAGGTGTTCACTTTATAAACTACTGGGTACGCGTAGTTCTACGAACAATCGATGCTGCATCCTCTTGACAGTAATACTTCCTGCAGCTGATATTATACCATGTCTCCATGACTGAGTTGTTCCACAATTTTCGCATTTGTGTCTCCCTTTCCAGTAAAATTAAAGGTCTGCTTCTTAAAATGTTCCAGCACTCTCTGAAAATTTGGGCCTTGCACTATGTCCATCATCTTCTTGTTTGCTCTCTCTGATAGCCATATCATACGAGATTTTTTGCTGGAGCGAGGGCAAGAATAGTGAAACGCATTTCACCAGGATCTCTATCCATGAATTTTTGCACCACCTTTGCAGAATCTTTTAGAAAAGTCTCTTGTGAAGTACTACCGTGTGGAATTGGACTCTCTTTTCTCCCATCAAGCTCATATATGTTCCCATTCACATGGGTCAGCGCTACAAAATGCGTTACAAGTTGATCCTCCAAAGCACCGCGATTGGTCTGATTCCGACTGTCACTGGTCGCTTCATCGTGTTTCCTCTCAATTTCCTCGTTATTCTCTAATAGTTCCGCCTTTGTGGTGGGTGAGAGTTGCGCAGGACATGCGTCAAAGAAATTCCCTAGCCAAGAATCAGGAGGAATGGCAGCGGCCTTGAGAGGTTCAGGAATATTTGCCAAAGCGTGAAGTATACCAATCGTACCACAGGCATTTCCAATCCTCTGCTTAATGAACCACACTGGTGGTTCTGCTGCTGCATCGTCTTCTTCTTGAGCTTTCGAAAGCTTAAGCTCATATCTTTCTCGTTCCTTTGCGCGAAATTCTTCTTGCACTGGCGTGAGTGGGTACAAGAAAACAACGGCAACTGTTCCGGGAGGAATCATTGCCAAGGCCCAGTCTTCAGTGGAGAAGACATCTGTGAATTGAAAAAAAGATGTATCGAAACCTAGCTTTGATATGTATGAGTTTAGAAGTGATGGATTGGATTCCAAAGGAAACCACTTCTGCCTTTTTGTGGTTGTGGACTCTGCAGTTGTTGTCATTGTCGGTACGGCACGTACGTGTAGTGTAGTGTAATAAGAGGAGGAGGCAGCGAGGATGCATTTTTGGGGTGCCTGGTTGGTACCAAGGGATATAAAAATAACATAGGAATGGTCTTATGCGAACAATAGCCGAAATCTTTCGGGACTGACTCGACTGAATCCGTGATTGAATACTCGTAACTCTCTCGTAACTCCCTTATTATCCTTTCCGACAACTATGAAATTATTGTATCCAGATGAGCTTGGCCGTATATTTTTTGATGGACGAGGAAGAAGAATGCGACGAAAGATTCTTTGAAAGCTCACTTCGAAAGTTTGGAGGCGATATACTGTAGTTTTTTAACTTATTGAAGAATGCCTCCCCTTGGATGCGGAATGGGCTGGCGCAAATAATGGCAACCTTCCGCCATTCCTCATGGTAACAGCTTCGTGTGAGAATTGCACAGCGTCTGTGATTTATTACTTATTGAGGAGGAATGTGAATGGAGTTTTAGGAAACATTTGCATGTCAGGCAACAGCAACTGATTTTGAGATTATTTTATTTTAAAATCTGAAATCATTATTAATATTATATAATATTATATTATTATAAAACTGAAACTTATATTAATACGTAGTGCCAGGATTTGATAGCAAAAAGTTGATTGCTTTTTGCGGTTCCCAATCATACTTCTGGAAAACAAGTTGTGTACACCTATTTCTATACTTCTTGTACACGCGCGTACTACAGTACCCAGCAAATTTGCAAATATAACAATCAACGGCCTGCAAGGTGCAATCAAACTCTCATTACATTGAATATAGCAAACGCAGTTACTACAAGTGAAATACGGCGTGCGTAGGACGTATAGCTCACCATCGTTCAATAATAAGTGATACTATTTGCGCAATGGCTACTCTAGTACTGTAGTGTAGTACATGTAAGCCTAATCAGAAAAGCACTAATTGGAAGAGTTAATAAAACCAAGCCAGCATGATCGCTTGTTGGTACCTTTAACTAAACTAAAGATCTTTCACGATTAGTGCTGCCCTCCAATCGTTCCATCAATCTCATTTCCGTTTCATTTTCAACCCTTTTAGACGGCAGTCCTCTATTTCAGCGGCATGATGCGCGGCAGCCGAGGAATCCATCAAGGCAAAGGCTTCATTCACTAATTCTTCCCTTTCATCTTCGTGCAGTGCATCGCATTTTCTTCTCAACGATTTATAAACGCTGCATTCGACCATTGGCACTTTCTGCAGATTATATAAGGTAGGCAAACTCGCATTTAGATACCATCTACCGTGATAATGGACCATCATAAATGCATCGATCGTCGTCACCCCAATCAGATGAGCATTCTCAATTAGTTATTAAAGAATGAATTCACACAAAGCATTCTGTACATTACGAAGTAATCCTCCATCACTCGAATCAATCGTGTCACGAAAAGATGTTTGAACTGATTCAACTCTCAACCATCCTCCAATTCTCGTCTCGTATTCTCTGGCAATAAATTTTAGTTTTCAAAGTTAAAATCCCTACATAAGAGGATATTATGCATCGCCGCGCCGCGCCGGCCAGCCAGCACAATTTCAATTAGTAATACAGATGCCATTCATTCATTCATTCATCACTTCACTTCACTTCATCATCAACACAAACGAACCTAACAGATCATCATTTCTGTTGATTTGATTGTTGCACATCTATTAATAAACTCATCTCCGGCACAACATTCAACATTATGAGCTCTTCTGATGTTAATGTTAATAATAACAAACCGTCGGCCAAAATGCCAGAAACGAAAATTAGGGTGTCAAACGTTGGAGACAAGGTGATGAGGAGGGGAGAAGGTGACAAATGGCAGAGTCTTATGAAAAAACTAGCGTTCGAAAGCAGGGGGTTGAAGAAGAAAATGAAGAATCGCCATCTCTCCAAAAGTGCTCGTAGTACTAGTAGTGGTACTAGTACTACCAGTACTAGTAACAGATCGCTGCTTGAGAAAATTCCACAATTGCCAAAGAGTGAAATAGATGAATTGGTACCATTACTTCAAGCATTTACAACCAGGCATCAATCCCATCACCGCCCTATCGCACTCGTCACTTCTGGTGGCACCGCTACCGATCTCGAAGTGCACGCGGTCAGGTATTTGGACAATTTTTCGACTGGTCTCAGAGGAGCCATCAGCGTCGAAGAGTTTCTCAAGAGGGGGTATGCCGTGATTCATTTGTGGAGAGAGGGCAGTGCTGCACCGTATAGTCGATTACTGTCGCAATTACTGGGAAGTAAACAGGGTAACCATGCCCTTGCGTTTGATGCACTCGGGACATTATTTGCAGGTCAGGGTGATGATATTGAAGGGAAGAATGATGATGATGGGACTGCTGACCATAATCATGATCCGTGGCTCACATCCACAGAACCGAACAAGAAATCTATTAAAAGTACACGTGCACGAAGCAAATCCAACGACGGAGATGGAGTCGAGGGTGATTATGATTATGATCCAACTGCAACCTCAAACATGGGTATCAATCTTTCCAAAACAATTATGAATTCCACCATCCTCCAAACAAAACTTCGCGAAAGGGCCGACGTGGCAAAGGGAGGAATGCTACTCACTGTCCCTTTTCGCACCGTGGAGCAATATTTGGCAAAACTTCAATTGTGCACAGAAGCCATTAACGATTGCCAATCCCTTGGACTCGTCTACCTCACTGCTGCTGTTAGTGATTTTTACATCCCCAAGGATCAAAAGAGCGAGCACAAAATCCAAAGCAGAAATTATGGTATAAAGGGAAACGAATCCGAACACGAAACCGAACACAAAAGAAAGGAGCCCGTCGTGGAGAGTACTATTCGAATGGACCCAAACACAAATTGTTTACATTTGAAACTGTCACCAGTTCCAAAGATCTTGACCTTGGTAAGGGAGGACTTTGCTCCAAACGCATTCTGTGTCAGTTTCAAGTTGGAAACAGACAAGAATATTTTGGTTGAGAAAGCTCGTATTGCAATCCAAAAGTATGACATGCACATGGTCATTGGAAATGTTTTAGAGACAAGGTATGACAAGGTTTGGATACTGCAAAACCGAGGTATTTATATTTCAGGCGACGACGACGATGATGATGACGATAACGATGACGAGAACGATGACGGCAATGGAAACGACACTCCTGGTAGTAAACTGGCCGTTACAGAAGTGTCAAGAAATGACGCTCCCTCATCAAGTATTGATGGGCTTGAAGATGCAATGATTTCTCACGTAATTGAGAAACATTTTGAATATATTGCAAATCATTATTTAGTGGATGAAAATGGCAATGACAACGAATCAAATGGAGTACTGCCAAGAACAGCTTTAATGGCAGGTGCAGAAGCAGCAGCTAGGCATAACGAATATTTGAAGGAGAAGAAGCGTCAATTGCAGAACGAATTGTATTGGAGACGAGTCAGGGATAATACTTTGACCATGGCGGGTCATGCGATGGGAATGTATCTTACATTCGTGGCGAGCTCTGCGTTGCAAAGACGTATGCGCTAGCGTTTTTGGGGTACTACACGTATTCGGCGTTGAGGATCAGTACGTGGTGTACACACACACGTAGAGAATAATAGTGAGAAGAAAAAAAACATGGAAATATATACACTTTTTTCTCAACTTGTCTTTCAAAGAGAACTGCCTCCTTTTAATAAAGTTGGTTCTGTAGGGCCTCTAGGTACCACAACCCCTGGATCTGGTGCATGATGACTGATGTTGGAATGTTTGATGCATGATGAATTTGTGCAAGTTCAAAGTGGGAACCGACTTGTACTACTACACGTACTAAAAGCTCAAAGTACCAGCACGTGTACATACGAGTATCTGGTACGGGCTTGCCGAAGAAATCCAGAAATGATCGACTACAAGTCGTGGGATGGCGGGATATTACAATGCGCCGCTTTTACGCCAACAGCATCAACTCCGCAGCATGTCGCTGGGTAACAGTCCTCACGGGTCTCACGGGTTGGAATATGCTGGTCCTGCTGCACATTTCCCCCCTGCTGCTGGACAATATGTATCCCCCCATGCTCGTCCTCGTGCTCATGATGCTCATCCTCAACTAATGTAGGAGATTCCGGACCCAGTAATGGAGAAATATGGTACAAATAATCAAGTCGCTGGTGTTGACGAAGCAGATCTCGTTAAGTCCAATGGTCAACAGATTTTTGCCGTTTATGGCAGCGAG
>Ga0115005_10003256_pt1 | contig 12973 bp, 14 predicted proteins | sample ArcOceMetagenome_FD_87163 | JGI IMG/M metagenome (GOLD analysis project Ga0115005, IMG submission 87163) | Marine eukaryotic phytoplankton communities from Arctic Ocean - Arctic Ocean - Greenland ARC118M Metagenome | ecosystem: Environmental > Aquatic > Marine > Oceanic | place: Arctic Ocean... | reverse complement strand
TTCAAGGGCTATAATACAAAAAATCCATGTGCCACCAACCTTCATTGCATTTAGGCACACAAAGACAGCTGAAATGAGTTCGTCTCTTTCTCACGATTCTAGCGTTATATGTAAAGTTTGCGCACGACCAAATCTCGACCACAACATTTTTGGCGGGAATCATTATTTTCCAAAGGTACAGTACTTTCAGCAGCTTTCTCCCCTTTAACACTCGTTTAACCTAATATATTGCTTTTTAAAAGGCTTTACCCCATTAAAAAGTAATACCAAGCTGACATGGGTACTACGCATCCAAAATCCTCATCCTTCTTTTGCAATCGAAAAACATTTGGTTCCGATCAACTGCGTCTTCCACTCTTCTCTCATTCATTCCTGACATTAGCATAGAGATTCACCATTCTTCCGTGATTTACTCTTTTATCGTATTCATTACAGCCAACCCAACACTTTCCATCTTTGAACAATAGAAACATGTCCGGAAGGTAAGTAGCTATGAGGATTTGAATCAGAAATGTTTGCAGCCGATTGAGTTGAAGGGACCGACTGAGTCATTGTGACAGACTTGGAACTAGTGTAGCTTGGAACTGAACTTTTCAATCCCGCTGGCATTTCCTGCACGCTTCATTTTTGAAACTCTTCGTTCTCCTTGTGCCGCATTGAATCCAATTGCACTTCATTTCGAAACACGCCAAAACTCACGTCATTTTGATTCATTCCACGACGCCACAGCAAAGACGCAGACATGAAAGACGCAATCTTGGGCGGCAAAAAGCGCTCCCCTAACCGTCTCATTGTAGACGACGCTGATAACGACGATAATTCCGTAATCACACTCTCCCCTGCCAAAATGGAAGAACTTGAACTATTCCGCGGTGATACCGTACTGATCAAGGGAAAAAAAGGTCGTGATACCGTATGTATTGTCCTATCCGACGAAAACTGCGATGACTCAGCCGTCAAAATGAACAAGGTCGTGCGAAAGAATTTGAGAGTCAGATTAGCAGATGTTGTCACTGTTACTTCCTGTGGAGATGTTCCTTATGGAAAGAGGATCCACATTCTTCCCTTGGATGATACCATTGAGGGTGTTTCGGGAAATCTCTTTGATGTTTATCTCAAGCCATACTTTTTGGAAGCGTACCGTCCTGTCAAGAAAGGAGATTTGTTCATTGTCAGATCGGCAATGCATCCCGTTGAGTTCAAGGTTGTTGAGACTGATCCCTCTCCTTACTGTATTGTAGCGCCCGACACTGTCATTCACTGTGAAGGTGAACCAGTCAAGAGAGAGGACGAGGAAAAGCTTGATGACGTTGGATATGACGATGTTGGAGGATGCAGGAAGCAAATGGCTCAGATTCGTGAAATGATTGAGTTGCCACTTCGTCATCCTACCCTATTCAAGACTTTGGGAGTTAAGCCTCCCCGTGGAGTTTTGCTTTACGGACCACCTGGATCTGGTAAGACTCTTATTGCAAGAGCTGTGGCGAATGAGACTGGAGCATTTTTCTTTCTCATTAATGGACCGGAGATTATGAGTAAGATGGCAGGAGAATCTGAGTCGAATCTGCGTAAGGCGTTTGAGGAGGCGGAGAAGAATGCGCCGGCTATTATTTTCATTGATGAGATTGATTCCATTGCACCCAAACGTGATAAGACTAACGGAGAAGTCGAGCGCAGAATTGTTTCGCAGATGTTGACGCTCATGGATGGATTGAAGCAGCGTGCGTCAGTTGTTGTCATTGGAGCTACTAACCGTCCTAATTCCATGGACCCTGCTCTTCGTCGATTCGGGCGTTTCGACCGTGAGATTGATATTGGAGTTCCTGATGAGAATGGACGTATGGAGGTATTCCGTATCCATACACGTAACATGAAGTTGGACGAAGATGTCGATCCCGAGTCAATTGCGAGGGAGACTCATGGGTTTGTTGGAGCTGATATTGCTGCTCTTTGTACTGAAGCTGCCATGCAGTGTATCAGAGAAAAAATGGACTTGATTGATATTGAGGATGAGACGATTGATGCTGAGATCCTGGATTCCATGGCAGTCAGTCAGGATCACTTTAGACATGCATTGGGTGTTTCTAACCCATCTAGTTTGCGTGAGACCGTTGTCGAGGTTCCTAACATTGGTTGGGATGATATTGGTGGTTTGGAGGACGTCAAGGTATGTAATGCACCGCAATTATTACTTGAAAATTGCGTTTTTGTTCGGAACTGTTATTAAATCTTTTTTTGAACGCACCCACAAATATAGCGTGACCTCAAGGAACTCGTTCAGTATCCTGTCGAGCATCCAGAGAAATTTGAGAAGTTCGGTATGAATCCCAGCAAGGGAGTCCTATTTTACGGGCCTCCTGGATGTGGTAAGACCCTCATGGCAAAGGCGGTTGCCAATGAGTGTCAGGCGAACTTCATCTCTATCAAGGGACCCGAACTTCTTACAATGTGGTTTGGAGAGAGTGAGGCTAATGTTCGCGATGTATTTGAGAAGGCAAGACAAGCATCGCCTTGTGTACTCTTCTTTGATGAGTTGGATTCGATTGCTCAGCAGCGTGGAGGATCCGGCGGAGATGGAGGTGGAGCAGCAGATCGTGTCATGAACCAGCTTCTTACTGAAATGGATGGAGTTGGCGCAAAGAAGAATGTTTTCATTATTGGAGCTACAAACCGTCCAGACATTATCGATACTGCACTCATGCGTCCTGGACGTCTTGATCAGTTGATCTACATTCCCATGCCTGATTACGAGGCTCGTCTTGGAATCTTGCGTGCCACTCTTCGCAAGTCTCCTGTAGCCAAGGAAGTTGATCTTTCCTATTTGGCAGCACAGACTGATAAATTCACTGGAGCTGATCTTACTGAGATTTGTCAGAGCGCCTGTAAACTTGCGATTCGTGAGGAGATTGAGCGCGATATTGAGCATCAGAGAATGAAGGATGAAGCTGGTGAGGAGATGGAGGATGAGGATGACGAAGAAGAGGATTTGATGCCTGAGATTCTTTCAAAGCACTTTGAGCATGCTGTAAGAAATGCCAGAAGATCTGTGTCTGATAGAGATCTTGCTCAATACGCATCTTTTGCACAGACCTTGCAACAATCTAGGGCAGCTGTCACTGGAGCTAGTGGAGGATCGTTGGCAACTTTTGCTTTCCCTACGAATCAGGGTAACATGGCAGAAAATGAAGCTGTGAAAAACGAAGAGGAAGATGAGGAGGATCTTTACAGTTAGGGTAAGCATTTCCTTTATCACGGGGAATGAGGCAACGACACACAACCACAAAAATACTGTAACCTGAAATAATATAACCAAACCATATTTATCATTTTTCAGTAAGCTTCATGACCAAGCATAAACACTGGTATGCTCGACAGAAAAATATATCAATTGGGTTGGGATTGATGTTAACCATTGTTCTTAATATTGAATATAGAACACAAGGAGCAAATTATTCAGAAAAAAACATCCTATGTACGTGTAAATAAAATCACATACTTTGACTTCGACGCGGTGACACTGTCCATCGGCAACCAAAAATTATATATCGCAGTACAAACCATGTCTCTGTATGGGTGTTGCATACTTCAAAGGATGACAGGACATCTTATAATACTAGTTCACCGACATCAGGCTTTCCTCCCGAGGTCCACAATGTTTTATCACATTTGACGAAGCCTATTGATACTGTTCGAAGAGAATTTAGACAAGAAAGAGGGAGAGGAATTGAGCGCAGCCAGTGATGACGCTGCACTCCAGCGCTAAAGTTTTCAAGATAAACCAAAGATGCTTCTCAAGAATTGGAAGCTGAACTGGCGGAACGAAAAGATGAATTGACCCAGAAGGTCAAGACTTGCGAATCGAAAGCAGTAACCTACCGGTGCAACGCAATGCAAGCCAAGGAGAATCACATCTAGCAAAAATTGCTTAGGAATCATTTTTGTGATCGAGCTGCGTTTAGTGGAGTGGGGAAGACGGGAGGATGGGCCACATTATTCGAAGAATCTGCTCAGAATCAAGTTGCAAAAGTACTTTCGAACGAACTTCTTGAAAAGGTCATTTGATATACGATTATGAGATAGTATGAACGTTTGCTTCACACAGGATGATAATTCTTTGAATTTACTTTAAATTAAAGCCATTGTGCCTAAAACTTCTAAAATTCCATTCCTTCTCCAAAAGATTTCCTTTTCCACACAAAAATTTCATTGTATCGATCCTGATTTCTACTAACTCTAAGCCCCTCGTCGCAATAAGTAGTCAACATAACAACCTCAGATGAACCCTCAACTACCTTTTCTAAAGCTTCACCTGAAGGGAAAGGCTTTGCATTCTTATTTAAAAAATCACCAAGTGGTCCAAGATTCTGAAGCACTGTGGATTCTTCAGGCTTGGTTGTCTCTACCTTGAGTCTGATCCCTTCCAAACCCTGCGTTCCTTCAATAGAGCAGCGAGTTGTCATGATAGATGTAGCTAGCCCATTTAAAGTGGCAACCTTCACTCTAGAAACAAGCGTCTTCGCATTCATATCAATGGTCTGAATCGCTGGACCGACATCTTTGATGGGAGCAGGGATCGCATCCGTAATGGAAAAGATTTGATCAGAGTTTTCAGGAAATGCTCTCCTAAACGCCCAGAAGAAGGGGCTACTTCTAGTTACATCCTCCGGAGAATAGATGCATTCCCATTCCCCATTGAGGAGACCCGAAGATGCCGATGCTTGGCCAATACCGACCTGTTCTGCTATTTCTTCAAGATCCTGGGCGTTGGAACGAATAGTTTCAAGAGAGGGGCTGCTGACCTTAGTGGATTTCACTAATGCCTCCTTTGCACGTTCGAATTGTTCCATAGGTGAGATTCTTGCGTCGTTACTACTTTTTAGAAGCGTTGACGAGGCACTATGGAATAGAACATTTGTTCGAGATGATGCGTTGATGACGGAGTGAAATGCCTCAGCTGTTTGCAATATTTGCAGTAACATGATCACCAGAGGCACGCAAAGAAAGTTCATCTTGATTAATTTGTCGATAAATTGTGTTGTTGACGGATGGTTTTGATGTGTTGTTACGAACGGTGGATGAGTATGTACCGTACAGTACAACCCTCGCTCGTTCGGTTCGTTTGTAGTATCTTTAGAGCCCGCGGATGTGTTTGTCTACCGTCGTACGTACCCCTGTCATTATCAATTACGTTTCAACGACAACAATACCCGTTATGCTCAGCCGTTATAGGCCGAATTTCTTATGCCGGATTTTTTCAAAATCATGTTATAAAAAGACGAGTAGCAGTGCAAGTTCAAAGTTCAAAGTGCTATTTTTAGTGCATTATAAGCGCATTTTTATATCGTATCTTGAATTCTGGCTTCGTGATAGCGGGGGTATTGCTTGTATTAGTAAACAATTCCCATGCGTTGTACGGCGGTACAACTGACAAAAGAAATAATAGTGTTTATATATCAAAACATACTCATTAGAAAAGGTTGATACATCTTAGCAATGTTCTCCGACTGTGATAACTGATGCCACGACAAGTACATGTGTTCGGCAGAAGCAGCTCTGAAGTAGTGTCATTTTGCTCACTTCTATAATAAGGGAGGTTGCTAGTAGTTGAGGCTGTAGACGGACAGAGGCACCGGAGGATCAGTTTTTTGACATCATGTCGGGTTGGTATTGTATTTAAACAAGAATTCAAGAAAGTACCAGATAGACAGGGATTATTATAAATATCCCCCCTGCTTTTCAACAACAGGCTCTTTCCTGGTTCTTCGTATTTTTCCAGCCATCCATTTCAATTGATTTCTGAAGGAGCTGCCGCCAACAGCCGACAACACTACTGTTGCATGTATAGAAAACTAGTGGCAACACTTCTTGATAACTAATCTAAAAGAACCATGTCTTCCTCAGGTGGCCATTACGAAGTGACAGAAAGCGGAGTTGAATTTCGTCATGAACCACCATTGCCTACGCCAGAAGATGGCAAAGAATTCCTTGATCGATTTGAGTAAGTACTTTCCAGTATTATCTTAGTAATGAACTTGTGGCGTCAGATAAATTGATCGACAAAACTCATTGAAATACATTGTCTTTCCCACTCTTGATAGATCTGGATTTCAATTAAACATCTTGGAGAAACCGTCAGATGATGAACTGGTATTTGAAATGGTTGGTGTAGATGTTTCTTTTGCAAATGCGCTTCGTCGTATCATGATCGCAGAGGTTCCAACAGTTGCTATTGAGCATGTTTACATGTGGAATAATTCATCAATTGTACATGATGAAGTTTTGTCTCATCGTCTAGGCTTGGTGCCGATTAACGTGGACCCTAGACTTTTTGACGATTTCCTCGGCGACGATGACGAACCAACAGACAGAAATACCATTGTATTTCGCTTGGAAGTCTCATGTGGCAAAAGCAAGAAAGAAGACCAAAAGCGAGAGAAGGCAAGACAAATGCGTGAAAATGGAAGAGGCGAGGGAAATGATGATGATAATACTGATACAATTATGGGCCAGGCAGACTTGGACAAAGCAGCAAAAGAATCTGCTGCCATGTATCAGTCGACTAATGCGTATGCAGCAAAGATTGCTGAGGCAATTGAAACCCCCGGAAGACCTTATACGCGCCATGTCTATAGTAAGAACTTAGAGTGGGTACCACAGGGCGATCAAGCTGAAAGGTTTCCAAAAGGTATTCGTCCAGTCCACGAAGACATTCTTTTAGCGAAACTTCGTCCTGGGCAAGTCATTGAATTAGAAGCTCACGGACGTAGAGGTCCAGGGAAGGACCATGCAGAGTTCTCACCAGTCGCAACAGCATCTTATCGGTTGATGCCAAAAATTGAACTGTTGAATCCTGTATACGACGAACTTGCTGAAGAGCTGACGAATCTGTATGAACCTGGAGTCTTTAGACTAGAAACGTGCAGTGCGGATGAAGCTCCTCACCGCGTGAAAGCTGTTGTTGACAACCCTTATGCCTGTACAATGAGCCGTAACTATATGCGCAATGCAATTTTGAAAGAGAGTCTCAAGATTACTCGGGTTCCAAACCATTTCATTTTCAGTGTCGAGAGTGTAGGTATGCTGTCTCCGGGCGTGATTCTAGCCGAGTCACTACGAGTATTGCAAGCAAAGAGTCGAAACTTGATTCGTTTGGTAGACGAAAGTTTGGAAGCTGATGGGTTAAACGAATAATCTCTCAATGCCAAAATGTTATTTTATTGAGCTAATTCTAAGAGGCTGTCTAAGGGATTAAATTGTAAACGCTGCCGTTAGAAAGATAATCGTGTATTGCATACGCACAACAAAATTGAATGTGTACACTTTACATCTATGGACTGCCAAATTCCACTTCGTTAGTCTCCTAAGAATGAATAAATGATGGTCCCAGGTTGCCGTGCCGTGAGGCAATGGTGTTAAGTTATAATTTTACCCTTCTTTAAAAAAAGAATTATTTTCAATATTACATACGATTCCTTCTTCTTTTACTTTCGCATACTTTGGGCTCTGATTTTGCTCTGCTGTATATTACATTGTCTGCATCTATCGAGAACAATTGTATATCGAGATCAATTTTTTGTGTCATTACTTTTGGCAGTTTGCATACTTTCTGTTCATCTTATTTCTGGTTCTAAATTTTCACCGACCTCCATATGGCTCCAATCTACTAGCTTCGATTTAAAATGGACACTGTCATTATCACTGCTCTCATTCTTGCTTCCAGCACATTCAACCCTGGAGATGATTGCGCATTGATTTGATACGCCATATGGCAGCTCAAGATATTGTTACGAAGTTGTCCTTGAACCTGTGAGTCATCATTCGCATCCAAAGCAGGCACCCCGCCGCAAACTTTGATAACCAAGATAAAAGCGCTCAGCAAGGTGTACTCACCAGGACGACCTCTCATCAGTTGCCCAATTGCAGGTCAAATGTAGATGAGAACGGCAAATAGTTTGTTGAGATGGTAAAGGTAGCAACAAGATATTTAAAAATGAAATGTCGGAGGCTCCTCTCATGCCACCATCGGAGTACAGGAGCGTGAAGAAAATAAGTGGGAAGTAGCAAAGACAGAATGCTTCTGTATAAAACAATGCCCGCGTGGTGATTTCTTTCAAGTAAAGCCTCAATAGAGTATCTGCTTGAACTTCAGGATCACTGTGATGAGAAGAGACACCGTCTTCCTCACCAGAATCGTTCAGGATGCACCACCAGGTCTAAACATCCTATGACGGGCTATCACATGCCACAATATTGATACCATAAATACAATGATTCCAATCAGAGAACCACAGATATCGCCTGATGCTAAGATAATCATAGCTACAGCATGTGTCGAAAGTGGTTCAACACATAACACATTCACCATCAACCTGTAGGAAATACGTGTGTTACTAGGAAAGTACATAGATGGTGGGCGCATGTGACGGAGAATGTAGGTATGATGTCCACGTGAGGCTATCCACGTTTACTCGAGCATTGCTAGTGCAATTGCTTCGTTGCGTCATCCATGGCGCAAAAGTCTGATGAGTCTTGCGTCGGAAAAACTGCGTCTCGCTGCACTGTCCCCAATCGGATTCCCCTTCAAGGCACTCCACACGTGTAGGGCACTGCTAGATTTGTAAAACGTGTTCTTTAATGTTCTGTGGGAGGTTCGACTTCTAACAGGAGCGTGTCTTCGTCGGATGATCTTTCTCGTCTAGCGTAGCTACTTCTGGAAATGAGACTGAAATGATTATCGTAAAAGCAACCTCACCAGTACATTTGTAAAGCGGGTCCTCCCCATGCCAGTATTTGCTCAATAAAACTTCCTCAATTCAGCAGCATACTAGTGTAGTCTGGAAGTTCACAATAGCATCCATCGTATCCACAAGATTCGGTGCTGTAGGAACTCATATCATCACAGTGACCATTGCCTATCCAAGCAGGCTCATAAATTGCTGTGCAATTTGGAAACGCATTGAATATAGCGCACCATTCGACATTCGGAGGTTTTGGACCTCCATCAAAGAAGGCGAAATCTCTCACAGGATCGAATGGAGTGCCAACACTTGGCTGCAGGCTGATAATGATAATAAGAAATACCTACATGGTAATATTAGGCACTGCTGCAAGAAAAGGAATCCCTTATACACAGGAATAGTAAAACGTATATAATTATTTGTACATGCTGATTTAGTTCCTCCGTATCTGTATTTTTCTGCTGATCCAACTGTGCGTTGCATGTCATGGTTCCTCCTGACGTCAACCAATTGCATCAGCGCCTTGTTACATAGCACCTGTAGTATTATCGCCCACCACCACTCAGTCGTCTTTGGAATCGGAATGCATCGCATATGTAGTCGATCCAACTCTGCTTCTCTTTGACGAACGTGCTTGAGTTGCAGGATCAATATCATCATCGTTGTCACGCTCTCTCTTTATATTTGCTACCGATACTCGAGTTGAATCTTTGAGTTGCTGGAAATCTACTTTTAGCCCATAGCAAATCTCTGTGAGGTTATCCACACGCCCCTTCCAATATGCGATTTCTTTCTCTTGTTCTGCCTTTTGTTCCGATAGAAGCCCATTGTTCTTTTGTAGATTTGAAATCTTCTGATGAGCAGACTGATCTTGGAGCCTATGTCCCGCTTGTTCCGAGAGTAGCACATTTTGGTTTTCAATTTCATTTTCTAGATCTTTTGGTTAGTCGCCTGTATCTGGTCTTGATGTCTACTTGATCCTTTGAGTTGCTGGAGCTCTGCCTTTAGCTCAGAGCTTATCTCTGTGTCTTGCCTTGCCTTTTCCTTTGAAGTTATTTTTTATAGATGAGCAATATTCTTCAGATGTTCTGTTTGTTGGGTTTCAATTTTGTCTTCTGGATCTGCAATCTTCTCTTGGCAAGCAGCTTGATCTTGAATCTCAGCTGTTTTTTGGTTTTCAATTTCATTTTCAAGGTCTACATTCTTTTGGTTGGCTGCCTGTAGCTGATCTTGATGCCTGCTGGTTGCGAGAAGAACAAGACCTGGTCGTTGGTTTTCCAGATCTGCAATCGTTTTGTTAGCCGCCTGTAGCTGATCTTGGAGATCAGTTGTAGTTCACGATCGTCTGGTACGAGATTGGAGGCATCGTCGGTGGTCTTTGCTGGATCATTTTTGATGGTGCGCGGTTAGAGTAGCGCATTAATTTCATCCTATGCTCCCTCCGCAGTAGCGTATTCAAGAGGTGTTTCACCGTTGCCGTTCCTTTCCATCAAGTTTGTTTCTGTGCCCGGAACTTGGAGCATGACTTTGATTTTTTGCTGGCAGTAGATTTGGTGTGTCTATTGATGCAATAGCACAACCAATGCAATGCAGTGTTGCCATTATTATCCTTTGCCATGACCAATTCCTTCCCTCCAAGATCAATGGACATCTTGACAACATTAAGAGATGCACCATGACAACATGCAATGTGTACTCGTAGTGCTTTATCCTTACAGGAATCATCTTTCATCGCAAACTCCTTTCCTCCGATATCAAAAAATGATTTAATGATGTCAACAGGCGGGTGTTTACAGCATGTCTAATGTAAACATGCCAAGTCACTCAATCCTTGATAGCGAACGACTTCTCGTTTCTTCTTGTCCTTGTTGTTCTTTGAATCGGAGTGAAGAAACTCTCGAACCTTATCCCATTTATTTTTATCACGAATCCCATTTCTTGTAAAGTGTGCCTAAAGGTATGGCGATGTATGTACGGAAGGAAAGGGAAGGGTACAATTCTCCTCCTTTCACTTTGGTTATTGGAGTGGTGTCAGGTCTTCGAAAGATACAAGATACAAGATACAAGATCAACCATTTTCAAAGCCGATCGGTATGATACCAAGTCGGGGGTATGACTTGATGATACCCTTCCAAGTCACTTGCTGATACACAAGAATGAGGTAAAACGCTACATTCAGGCATATTACTGTTTTGTTTGATGATCTTTCAGCAAAATATTTTACTGTGAAGTCAGTTAGTCAATGAATTAGTCAGTAGTCAGTTAGATAGACTAGTCAAGATTTCTACACATTACGTTACAACTTTAACACCACAGAGGATCTATAAAGAAATCGAAATCGAAAGATGAAGTTCCACCATCAGCTGCCCTTGTTACATGCCCTATAGCGTATAGTATAGCAGCATCACCACGAAACTGAAGTTATCGAGGAAGCACAAATGCAGATGCCAATGCATGAGGATGAACACAAGGCAACTGAGAAAGGACCAGGACCTTTACCATTCATCAGTCAACGACACAATAACGATGCTATTGTAACTGACGAAATCAAGTCTTCAATAAAACGGAGGAAAGAAGATCACTGTACACGACAACGATGTTGATCAAGAAACTTTGGTTTCAGATATAAGGTGCTCAACAGGTGGCATCTGCTAATGTCGTAGCTCCAAAAAAACTGAGGTAGATGATCAATCATTGGGAGGTTCAGACATTTTAAAATTCGAAACTCATTGATACATCAGCTACTTACTAATACGGAAGATCAAGAGAGCGCTATTTCAATCGAAACAAAAGAGGACTTTCCCATATGGCGCTGGCCAAGAGGTTATCATGAAACTGTAGTGGCAATATCTGATGCCCATGTCAGGGAGTTGTCAAGTGCAAAAGTGATGCAAATGTTGCAGTAGAAGCTGATGTGGAGGAACGTCACGTTTTATATGACGAAGTTCAAAGTAGACTTATAACAAACCGAGCAGGATAAGTATCATGATAATGAAGTTGTGTCAGTCAATACAGAAGACGAGAAAAATGCTGCCCAAGATGACGCTGGTCAAGAAGCTGCACATAGTGGCAATATCTAATGCCAAAGTAGACGAATCTACCTATCAGCAGCCAAAAATAGTGCTAGATCAATTAAAATACGGAAGATCAGAAGAGTACTGCTTCAGTCAACACAGAAGTACAGAAGTAATAAGCAGAATTTGATGCAGGACGAGTATAATGATACTGAAGGTGTTGCGGGACTCAAGTCTCAATGCGTCAGAGAAGGAACACATTGATAAGTCAGCCGAAGAAGATCCTTCTCCAGACGATATGGGAGATGAGAAGATTTTTGTTGTTGACGCTGGCCAAGATGCTGTTTCTGTAAATTAGAAGAGATTAAGTACGTTCAAGACAATGTTGTGCAAGAAGAAGCTGTAGGTGCAGGGTTTATTACTCAAGTCAAGGAAATAAAAAGGTGTATGCTGAAGAAGATGTTTGTTTATTATTGGTGCAACACTTGTAAAGTAGATATAAAAGGAAGAATCGCTGTACACGTAGTAGTAGAAATTATACTCTTATATAACCATATTGTAAACACACTCGCTCCCTACGCAGCAACGTTCTGCTGATCCAAATGCGCCTTAGCACTTTCGTAATTTCTTCCTGGCCTCACGCAATTCTACATGCTGCTGCTTTTCATGTAAAAGTTCTTGGATTACCGCCTCCACATCGTCTTCTTCAACATGCATCTCATTTTCAGTTGATCCAACTCTGGTCTTCTTTGATGCCCGCGCATGAGATGATGATGAATTATCTTGATCGCCATCATCTTCGTCATCGCACTCTCTCTTTGCATTTGAGATTGATACACGTGTTGAATCTTTGAGTTCCTGGAGTTCTACCTTTCGTACGGAGCATATTTTTGTGAGGTTATCAACACGGTCCTTCCAATATGTGTTGTCTTTGTCTTGCTTCGCAATTTGTTCAGAGAGAAGAACAATTTCGGTTTCTAGGTCTGCAATCGTCTTTCGATGTTCAGTCTTTTGGGTTTCAATTTTCGTTTCCACCCAGCCCTTCCAACATGTAATGTCTGTGTCTTGCCTTTTCCTCTGCAGTTTCTTTTGATAGATATTTTTGCAGTTGTCAACGTGCCAGTTTTATCGGAACACAGCATGGACATACTTGCAATATCTTGGAGAGCAGGTATAGATGTCACAATTGCGTTATGTTTTTGAGCCATGAAGGATGCACCC
>Ga0115005_10003255_pt1 | contig 12975 bp, 11 predicted proteins | sample ArcOceMetagenome_FD_87163 | JGI IMG/M metagenome (GOLD analysis project Ga0115005, IMG submission 87163) | Marine eukaryotic phytoplankton communities from Arctic Ocean - Arctic Ocean - Greenland ARC118M Metagenome | ecosystem: Environmental > Aquatic > Marine > Oceanic | place: Arctic Ocean... | reverse complement strand
TTCAGAGAGTGAGCCAGAGCCAGAGCCAGAGCCGGAGCCAGAGCCGGAACCGGTTGTTATGTCTGGACGTAGGGGAGGAGGAAAAAGTATTTCAAGTATGATGCAGAGTCATAACCGCCAGGATTCTGAAGAAGAAGAAGAAGAAGATGTCGAAGAAGAAGAGGAGGAGGAAGAAGAGGCACCTGTAGAAGAGGAAGAGGACGACGATGACGATGACGGTGATATGGAAATCGAAGAGGATTCTGACCATTCGGAAATTGAGGAATTGCCCAAACCCTCAAGACCAACCCGTGCTCGGGCAAGAGCAGCAGCATTAGCGCCAGCACCTAAAGAAAAGGAAGAAAGTGAAGCTGAAGACATGGAAGAGTCCGAAGAGGAGGAGGAGTCCGATGAGGAACCTAGTGATGATGAAGAAATTCTTGATTTTGATACGCTCGATCAGAATGAGCTTATTAAAGGTGAGGCTGATCGGAAATATCTGGATTCTCTTCCCGAGGTTGAGCGCGAGTCTATTTTAGCAGAGAGATTTGAGAAGCTCAAGGCCAAAGATGAGATGAAGAGAACTTTGAGGGATGCCAAGTAAGTTTAGTCTACGTGTAGTCTACTGTCTTTTTGCATTTTCATTTTGGGTCATATGTTTATTGGACAGATTCATTCTCACTAGAAATTGATTGTTGACAGACGGAGAGAACGCGAGGAGAAGCGTGCCGCTGGTGGAAAAAAGACAAAAACTACAAAGAAGAAAAAGGTTGGAAAGAAGCCTCCAGCAAAAGCAAAGAAAACATCACCCGCTAAAGATCAAGATGAGGATCTGCCCGATACTTCCAGCGATGCAAAGATTGCCGCCGAGCTCGCTCTCGGCAGAAAGGCAAAGAACCGTGATGTTACTGGTGTAAAGGCCAAAAAGAAGGCTGCCCTCGATAAGTTGCGCAAAGATCGTATTGACGCTACTGCGAATAAGAAAGAAGATAAAGAAGATAGCGATCTGGATTATGGCGATGATAATGACGATGAATCCGGATCAGAAGAAGATTACCAGCCGTGGGCGGCAAAGGCCAAGAAAAAGCCGTCTAGGGTTTCGGCGGGTAGAGATGATAGCGATAATGATTCAGATGGTGGAAGAACGAAGGCCAAAAAAGCTTTTGTCGAAGCTGATCTATCGGACTTTGTTTTAGTCACCATACCCAGGCGTCGTCTTGCAAGATGGTGCAATGAACCTTACTTTGAAAAATCGGTCAATGATTTTTACGTTCGTCTTGCTATTGGGAGGGACCAGCGTACTCAGAGACCATGTTATCGTTTGTGTAAAGTGGTAGGAGTGGAAACAGGGAAACAATACCAATTCGACTCCGCCCCCAATACAAACGAAAAATCTGTAAGTGCGCATTTTTCATTCCTCCATGTTTTCTTTGTGTCATGATGTTGTTGGCTCATGTCACATACTCCTATAATATGTTTAGACCGTCACAAACAAATGGTTGTCTTTGAAGTTTGGGGGAGCAACAAAAGCCTTCAAAATGCTAACGATTTCTGACTCAAAGCCAACCGAAGATGACGTGAAGATGTGCCTAAACCAAATGAAGAATCGAAGAGGCGGTTCCCGCGACGTTCTCTCCAAGAAGGAAGCTAAGAAAATGAAAAAGGTGCAGGACAATCTTATCAATACTTACACATATACCGTTGAAGATATTCAGAAGTCCGTCGAACAGAAGACGAATCTGAGTAAAAAGATTAGCAATATTGCAGCTGCAAAGACGAAAAGTGACATTGCAGTCAAGGGTGCTGAAGCACAACTGGAAGAAGCAAAGGATCACAACATGTTGCTTGAAAGTCAATTGCTTGAAGTTGATGGACAGGATGAAGAAGAAAGAGTCCAAGATAAACTCGATAAAGCCAAGATCACAATTGAAGAATTGGAAGAAGACTTAGAGAAAAAAAAGCTCATTCAGGCAAAAGTCCTCGAAGCGGAAGCTCAGCGCCTTGATCGTGCTGTCAAGAATAAAAAAATGCAGGGTTGGGCAAAGGTTAATCGGAAAGCAAAGACGGCGAATAAGACTGCGGACGTAGAAGCATATAAATCTGAAGCCGCAAATAAAGATGCCAAGAAAGGTCCAAAGGATCTATATGCTCGACGAAAGGCCAAGAAAATGATTCTTTGGGAAGTAGGACAAAAGGATGAATCAGTTGAAGAAAGTGCGGATAAGGATGCAGCTGTTGTTTCAACCGAGGAGGTTTTACAGGATGATACGAACGATACAAACAATGGAGTGAATGAATCCCGTCAGCGCAACAAACCAAATCTCACAGATCAATTGGCTGATATTGCGATCGCAGAAGAGACTATCACGGCTGGGATGAGTGGGGCCAATAAAAAGGTTACTAGTCGGGTCAGGAAGGGAATAAGTATTCAAGAATATCTTAAACGCAAAGAAGCAGGGACATTGTAAAGACAATACATTGTTGCCAATCGCAACGCTTATTAAAAGAGCTCCTTGAAACATAGATGCTAATATTTTAATTTTAGATATTAACTTAAAAAAGGCCAGTGTGTACCGCGGGTACACGTACACGTACTCGTAGTGATTAGTTATGCTCAAAAATTTCCGGCACAACATTTGGGAAATGATGAATACGATCAATTTCATGTTCGGCATGCTCAGAAGTGATATTCTTTCCGCAATCACGACCGACTCGACCAACTAAGAATGATCTAATACCCATTGATCGCGCCGCTTCGATATTTTTTGTAGAATCATCAAGAAACAAGCAAGTTTCAGGATTCTGTACACCTGCGATTTTCAAAGCTGCCTCAAACGCCTCCGTTGAATGCTTTGTTGCCAGGTTGCAGCTTTTCACTGGGGTAATAAGAAGGCGATGGGGATTGCACAAAATTAGTACGTGTACGAGTACGAGTACGTTACTTCAAAATATATTCATTTTTCAGCGACAGCATAAGAACTAAATCTACTCACCATCAATAATATCAACAAACAGATCTTCAATACCAAGAGCTCGAAGGCAACGTTCAGCATGGGCCCGTACACTTGCAGTGAAGATATACTTGGGAATAGAAGGATCAATTCTCAAAATCATGTTTCTTAATTCATTGTCAATTGTGAGGTGCTCGTGAATAGGAATATCATGAACATCAGCCAAGTAACTGTCGATCTCTTTCTCGCAATCTTCCATATGACCCTCCGCTAAAAGTCCCTTCAAAGCAGTTCCATGCTTCTTGTAGAGCTGATATGCCTCACCAGCGGGCAAACCTTTTTTAGAAGTACACCATTCTTCAATGTTGGCAGTCAATTTATTGGCCAACTGCCATCCATCAAAGTATAAACAATCGTCACAGTCGAAAAAGATTACTTCAGGTTTTGGCCGCAATTTGTATGATTCCAAGTCCCCATTACTATATCCCTTCAAGAGCCTTCTTTTGAGAGAAGCATCACGGCGGTATTGAAGATACAACTTCACTGCATGTAAAGCATCCGTCATCCAGTCGTCAGGATCTTCAATGGCCATCTTGCGGATGTCCTTGATGGAAAGTCGAAGAACTTCTGACACTTCTTCTGGTTGCATTTTGATATCCGAAATTGACCCGCGATAGACGACCTCAAACATTCCGCCCCATACTCGAACCTTTTCGTCTTCATAAGGGAACGTAAAAAGTTTGTTTATTTCATTGTTGCCATCTTCCAGATTGATATTCATTTCTTCCATCATTTCTCGTGTCGCATTTAACAAATATGGTTCATTGAATCCGACAACTCCTCCAGGCGTAGGATCCAACTTGCCAGGACAGTAGTCTTTGATGTTAGATCGTCTTTGTACGAGAAGCATTTGCTCCTCCTCGTCGTTTGGATCTTGTTCGTTACCGTTACCGTTTGGATCGATGTGACGAATGATGACATAAGTTGCTCGATGCCACATTCTATTCAAACGCATTTGTGCCCTGGGGTTCCCAGTGAGCGTAGGATTGTTGTGTTCATCCACGGTACACACATTTTCAGCGGCGTTTAAAGTTGTTCCTTTCTGTAGAGCTTTCACGAGGTCATTCTGGTTGGTGGTATCGGCAAATTGAGAACTTGTTGAAGAATCTAGTCTTTGCTTTAGGATGAAAGCCGTGCTGGTTGCGCAGAAGAGGATGATATCGAGCAACTGCTGCATTGTCGATGATAACGGATACATACGTGTGTGTACGAGAGTATGAGGTTCTGGGAAGACGAGAGATTGATTCAAGATACCGGCCGGCGGGCGGGGTACGTGTAGAGGAGATTCGAGAAGCTAAAAGAGTTTTGCACAATGTGTCTGTCTGTCACCAGAGGAAAAAGACGGAATAACACATAAATTTGAAAATAATGACCTTCAAATACGCCCCGAAAAATACAGCACGTCGTCCCTCGTTTTACAGTCATTATTTACAGTACATATTACAACAAGGTAGTTTATTAAATTTAGTACGCCGTGGTTCGGAACTTGCATAAAATTAAAATATGAGTACTAGAATCTTGTACAGTAGGCTGAAACCGATCCCTTCTAGTGAAAGCAAGAAAAGTAACACAACGTCCATTGATCATACTAGTAAGAAGAAGCAGAATAGAGAAGCCGAGGAGCAGCAGGTTGGTCTTCTTGTTCCAGATGCTACTCCTACTAGTAAACAATTTGAGCCTCCCATTCCGTCCAAATTATCAAGGTTAGTTTCCAGCATTTCCAGTTACGACCACAAAAGCCTTTCAACCGATGCCTTACCTCGGACTGGAGGTGAAGGTTTCAATGCTGTGGTATCGAGGAGACTTCGGAGCCCTTGTTTCATGTTGTTCTTGGTAGCTATAGGTATGTTCAGTGCCATCACGGAGTTCCGGAAAACTAATTCTTTTTCGGTTGAGAGAAGAATCGACAATCCATTCCACCATTCACCATCAGAAATTACCACTCAAATTGGTTCAAAAATGAAGAACTCCTCGTCTACTTCGCTCGATGACGTCCAATTGCTGGGTATTCCGTTGCCAATATCATTACAATTTCTCCGAGAAAGCAATGTTCCGTTACAAGCAGGCGATGTACCCTTTTTCTTTCACATCCCAAGAAGTGGAGGGTCAACTGTGAGTGATATTATGGGAAAATGCCTTGGTTTGGTGATTGCCAGCCAGGCAGGAGCCGGCCATGATGAGAATGCTTTGGAGATTTATTCATCGCCCTGGGGCTCAAAGTATGCGAATGTCGATACAACGACTATTTCGGGAATTGTAAGAGCTCATCAATTATCAATGATGCAAAGCGGTGTTGTGGATTTTGTGTCTTGTCCCTTTCTACACGAAGGGGGCTACTACTTATTTAATGCAAATCATCAAGGAAGGTGAGTGTGATACACGGCAACAGAAAGAAAGCACAGTCTTGGCGTAAATATTTCACTCATGATGAGTCCCCTACGTTTCCATCCATGATGCAGAATGTTTACAATGATACGACATCCAGTCGACCGTGCGGTGTCTTTGTTTCGCCTCGAAATGGCCCAAAGTTCTGCTGCGGTTCAGAAAAATGAGACGGACGGCGACGTGATGCTGGACTCATTTTCACTCGCGAGGTGGGCACACTCAGACAACCATGACAATCATAATTGGATGACCCGTCATCTTTCGAATCATTTTGATGGTGACTTGCTGCCGGCGCATTTGGAAACTGCAAAGGAGATCCTTCGGCGATTTTGTATCATTGGGCTATTGGAATCAAAAGACGAATCAATGAGACGAATTCTACAATATTTCAATCTAGAATTGAATAGTGATCGTTCTATTGCGTGTAAAGATAGGATATTAAACTGGGGCTGGCGAAACAAAATCACCTATGCGAAACTAGATCACGAGTCTCCTGTCTTTAAAACTTTAGCGAAGATGAACGCTTACGACATGGAACTGTATGAGTTTGCTCGACGGCTATTTATTCACCAGGCAAAGCTATTCGAGTAGTGTACTCGTAGAAGCTCACGAACGACAAGATTTTATAATTTATAAAAGGTGTGTTCGAGAATTTATCCACAAGTTCAAATAATAATAATAATACACAAAGAAATCAATAAAACGTCACACCTACGTAGAACCATACCAAATCCTACGTAGCTAAATCCGTCACCATAAGGTTCCTGCTTTAAACTATATAAATTAGACTACATAGGAAAGCCCACTCTCTTTGCCGTCAGAAGCGCATTAGAATATAGTGCCTACGGCGGGGGTGGGAGAGGTGGGCCGAATTTAAGTTACTTGTAGGATGCGCTGCTTGTTCAGGGGATCGTACGTACAGTATTTTAAAATTCAAAATAATGAATTCTTGAATCTGGAAATAAGAACGCTATTCTTTGAAATAGAGCCTGCTACCTACAGTAAGGCTCTACAGTAGTCTCTGTTCAATGGCCGTTGAGGCTGTTCAAGTGAGGAGGGGTGCATTTTGGCCCCCCCTCTATCCTTACAATATTGAATATTTAAAAAATTCAAATTTTAATAATGAGGACATGTACCGTACCGTAGTACCGGTAGACAACATATTTTTAAGGTGTTGCTATTACGAACGACTTGAGAAAAGTAGTGTGGGTGCGGCTGCATTTGCTGAATTAATAAACCAGTACATGTTTCGTTTATTATTATACCTTATCAAGTCGCCCTATTTCCACTTTCCATTGCCTCTATTCCATTTCAAATTCCATTACTGTAAACCCTTCAAATTTTCTACCTCGTATCCAATTCATTCCATTGCTTGACTTGATAAACGCCATTACAAAAAACTACATTATGCAATCTCTCACCAAATGTTCGACTGGTTTTGCTTCCTTGTGTTCCCTTCTTTGGGGGGGGGCGGGGCTGTTGAGTAACCTCCTTTATTCCACGCAGCTTCCTCTTGGTGATGTTGGTTTGCCATCAAGCCACCAACCAACATTTGGGACTGCTGCTGGATTGGCTTAGAATTACTAAGGCCATTCCAGTCACTGCTTGCCGCGAAAATGTTGGGGTTTTGTGTTGCAGCTGGCTGATATGCATTCCTGCTAGTGATGTGCACTCCGGGCAGCAAAGACTGCAATAATGCAACATCACTTCTGTTTCCACCAGTTGCAGGACCAGTTGACGACCCATATCCTCCGATTGGTACACCACCAGAACTCATATGAGATTGTCCTCCAATTTCATATCCTCCAATAGGAACATTTCTACTAGGTCGTCCTCCGATCACATTTGATTTCTTGATACCGGCACCAATGGGTGTAGGGGTATTGGTTTTCACCTCAGAAAATGGATCCTTGAGGGGTGTAGAAGAAGCCCATAGCGTCTCTCTCAATGAACCAACTCCTGTGGGTAACTCAATTCCTAACATTGATGCCAAAGCTGAACTTCCAGAAACATTATCTCTTGGAATGTTGGACTCTCCGAAGGTTGGTGGCAATGATTGAGATTTGTCATCGATAAGAGTGCCTCCAATGCCACCATTAGCTGGACCAGAAGAGTTTCTGTGAACATTATTCTGCGCAGATTGATCCCAGAGCCCAGTTCCGCCAATAGATCCAAAATCTGATCCACCGAAAAGCCCATCAGAAACATTTCCATTCGCCTTCGATTCACCTAAACCAAATTGGCTCCTATCGGTGCCTCCGGAAAGAAGTGGCTGCGAAAGAATGTTACTACCTCCAATTGCTCCACTGCCGCTAACTTCAAATCCGCCGATTGGTTTACCGCTGATATTGCTACTCTCCATTCCAAGGAAGGAAGGTCCGATGGAACCGAGGAGACTGCTGCTACTGCTGCTATTCATGATATTGCCCAAACTACTGGAGGAATTCCCGAATGAACCGATTGGTGCACCAAGAGCACCAATTGGAGCACTTGCCGAGCCTCCGATAACCTGCCCTCCAATCGATCCAATACCTAACGCAGAATTTCTGACTGATGCTGGAGCTTTCATGGTAGCTGTCGCGGAAACATTTGAATCATTGGCCAGTGTTGTACTATTACTCCTCAGCGCAGATAGCTTCATGGAAGTATCTCTGGGCTGACCACCATTGACAAATATATTTTTACGTTGATCAAAAAATGCCGCTTGTTGGGAAGATGACAAAGCTTTTGAACCTTGAATATTCTGTGACAACAATAAGGAATCAGACGAAGTCCCCATGGTGCTAGATTTAGACGGAATGGGTAGTTCTTTCTTCTCAGGTAGCGATGATGCTCGCTTAAGTGGAGTCAGAGCCGTCAAGGTTGTATGAGGTGCAGGCTGCGATGTACCAGGTTTAGATGTTGAATGAACACCTGCCACGATTGACGCTGCAGTGGTGGAAGGTGGTGCATTGGTATTGGCATTGGCTGCAGGCACTGGTGCAGATCGTTCGATTCCATTAGACTGTGATGAACTCTGTTGATCAGCCGAAGCAGCATTAGCAGTGGAAGCAGCCTTTGCCTTTTTATTATTCGTGTTGGTACTATTTTGAGGATGCCTTTTACGAAGCTCTTCTTGTTGACGGGACAACATCTCAGCCGGAGTCAAAGCAGGTACTGGTTTTGCAGCAGGTAATGATGTAGATAGTGGTACAGAAGAGGACCTGGACATTTTAGCTGTTGGAGCAACCGAGGAACTTCCATTACCAGCAGCAACTGATGAGAAACCCGCAATGCCGTTACTTATGGACCTTTGCATTGCAGCACTACCAACAGGTGGAAATTGCGTAGTAGATGATGTAGCTGGTGGCAGAGGAGGAACCAAATTTGTGTGGGAGGGTTTCGGCGGTTCTTCAAAAGTTGGAGGTGGGAAAACAGGATTACTCGCCACCTTTCCTGTTCCCGAAGGTCCGCCACTTCCAACACGACGCCTGGAGGTAGACCCAGCAGGTGCAGTTGCAGCCGCAAGCTGTTGTTGTCTAGCCAATACATCACGACCGCTCGTCACGTAACCAGCCTGTATTTCCTGTTTTGTAAAAGTATCCTCCGAGTCTCCCATACAATGGAGGTATGTACAATCTGGATTATTGCACCTGACATTTTTGATGAAGGCAGAACAATACTTGGAGGTACCATACGATGCGCGAATATTTCGACCATCCACATAAAATCCATCAAGAGCTAAAATACACGCCAAAGCATCCTCCTACAAATATCATAAAGGCAAAGTCAGTACAATGAAGATTCACCAGAACAGACCAGCAATGCAACTGTCTCACCCAATCAATCATAATAAATATGTCAGTTGAGCTTGTACAATACACGCATGTATGACTTACCTTGTGTGCAAAGGTGACATAAGCCGAGGCACTAGCTCTCCTAGGATCACCATTCCCATTATGATTTCGATTCAACACAATTTTAGATACTTTTCCATTTTGACCAAAGTGTTCCGGTTTCTTCAAAATTTCCTCGGTCGCTATTGACGGCGGCAAACCAACCGCATAAACAAGATTCCTCCTAATAACCCGCATATTCGCCAGCTGGTTCCGATCCTTCGGCGGATCAAGATGCCCTCTCGACCCCCCGGCAGTCGCAACTGCCAGATCCCCATCCGACCCTCCACCTATATGCATCCCCGCAACGCCATACGCTCCACTACCCCCCGCAGCCACCGCTTGCTGCTGACGAATTCTTTCCTTCTCCCTTTTTTCCGCCACGGCTTTTTCTTTGTTGGCCTTGACAACTTCCTCCATATCGACAGCACTGAATTCGTGCGGGTCATCTCCGTAGGGTGTGCGGCAGGCGGGGCAGAGACCAGATTCTGATTCCTTGATGCGATGCCAACACCACATACATACTTGATAACCGCATTTGCAGGGAAAGAATTGCTGATCTGAAATGTCCAGCTCTTCACAACATAGGGGGCATACGCATTCATTCTGTTTTTGTTTTGTTTGGCATCATGCATGAATGACAGAAATATTTGTGAGTCAAGGTCAAGTCGAGTTCAAAGTTACACGTACAGTGAAAAAATCAACGCACACACGTTTATACTTGATTGGCATTACATAACATTGAATCAAACAAGAATCTGTTTTGGACATCAACATCAAGGGCAGGCAAGTACAGAACGTGTAGTAACTAGTAACAGCAGAGAGGCTTTTCAATGCATTCATTCATTCATCTAGACAGTAAAGCAAAGTCAATACAGAGCCGAATCCTTTTCAATGAAAACTCTGACCAGACCAGATATCACTCATTTTCTTAAAATTGGAGCTACTTACGTCGTCCATTGTATATGTGCAAATGTGCATGAATGGAAGATGCGGGGACGGGCTGGGATTGGGATTAATTGTTGAGTTGTTGCTCGTTGCATTGTTGCAGATTTCAGATTGCAACGGAGGCGAGCGAGGTCAGGTCTCAGTCGTCTCAGTCGTTCGTGGTTCGTCTCGTGGCTTGAGAGGAGCGCTGAGTTCTTCTTTTTCCTTCGACTTTGGAAAATCAAAGATAGGAATGGGTTGGGGGGGGAGGTTCTTCTTGGTGGGGGCTGAAATCGGAAATTTTGACGAGAACTTTGACCCTATTTTCACTCACAAGAAGTCAAGTTGAGGAAATCTTATTCATTTCCTCCCGCCAAGAACAAGTTCAAAGTTGCTCGTGCGATGTGCCTACCGACATTGAAGAGGATCATTAGGAAATGAGCAATTAAACACGCACCGGAACTACAGTGTAGGAACCCTCAACGACGGCTGTATCTGTTCATCATCAGCAATAATCTTCATCAGGATTTGCCCGATTACAAGCAGTCTTATCCACTTGTTTCCATTTTTGAGGTGTCTAGAAAGCTACTCATTTTATTAGCACTTAGCACGTGGTCAGAACAAATGAGTATTGGTATACTACGTTGTTACGAGTAAAAGAATTTAAATACACTTAGAAATCCCCAGTGGGTCGAACTAGAATGACAACGGAAAGGAAAGGAGATGCTCAAGTTACGAAACAGCCAACACCAAAACCAACACCAACACCAGATCAGGAACAAAAAGGTTCTGCTGCAACTACCAAACCAACACAGCAATTGAGTCAAACCCCCACACCTGCTGATACAAGTGCAAGTGCAACTACTGGTCATCATCCAGCCATCAGCCATCCAAGTTCAGCGTCACAATCACCCGTTACTCGTGAAAGTGCGCATGGACATGGCTCCCAAGTGGCAAAAGGAGTACAAAAACAAGAAGCAGCGGCAACGTCGACGCTGAGTCTGAGTGACTCTCAGCCCAGGCAGGTCATTGCAGTCAGTGCGTCAAAGAACCCTGCTGCATTCTTCAATTTAGCTAGACGATTTCTGGTCACTGATGAATATTGTGATCTGTCGGCATTAGAAGGCGCCATTGTGTCAGCAGTTGACGCGGCGCACTTGCTGGAACGATCAAAACTTGCTCACATTGTCCGGTACGTAATGTACACAAAGTGAAGTTTGAATTTGTTCTTGGATGACCTTTCCAAGTTCAAGTCATTTCGTACACGTACGGTGTGTATTTGTTTTGAGTTTGCTTCTTCACATTCTGCTTCTAACATTTTCTTCTTTGCACTACACGTACACGGCAGCATTCAAACCTCATATGTCACTGTGGAACCTCGGTCAAAATCAACTGGTCTTGTTTCAGACGTGACACCCGCAAGAGTTGCAATGTCTGATGCAGCCCAAACGTCTACATCTTCCATGCCTATACCAACACCACAACATCTACATCAGCACCCTATGCATCCACGCCCACATCAAACTCATGAACAAACGCCTCAGAAGCCTCATCATGGCAAAAAAGGTAACCCACTCCGACGATCACGGATAATCATCACAGTCAAGCGGACGGAAGAGTATAAAGCTTGGTTAAAGGAGAATGAGGACGAAGGTGACAAATCCACTCCACCTCCCGCATCGTGATAGGACTCACTCGACTCTCATTCGCAGTACGTACTTTTTGCCTACAGTACAGTACACGTATATTCAAACTCAACTGCTGAGATTATGTTTTTGCTTCTGATAAATTCGCTATAAGTAGTAAAGCGCCTTGTTCTGGACGCTTGCTTGCAATAATCTTTCACTTTGCTATTGTATTGGGCGGCAATCTATAACATACGGAAACTCGCCTTCGAGACACACATGTATTACATATCAAGAAGAAGATAGCAAGATTTGTGATAAGGGAATATATACGGGTTGAGATCTCCAGCAAGGTTCTGCCTTGTTTCAAATTGTTCTCGTAACATTTGACCTGACCTCGGTTTGTGACATTTTTCAAGATCTTCCAACTGTGTGTTTCTAGCCGGGCATGTTGTTGGTTTATGTGTGTTCTTATAGCTGTTTGGAGCTTCCATGGGTGCCCAGTGCCCACTTTTAGAGGCAGCATATTTCGTTGGCACATAAAAAGAGTTGGTGGTGGTAGCACACTGTACTATGACATCCTAATTTCTCTGTACCGGCAGTACGTCTAGTTGACGTGCCATTTCGTCACAAAAAGATACAGTGGCATACTACAGTAACTACGTGTACAAAGTGGAATTTGTTAATAAAAATGTGGAGCGTGTCTGGCCATTGATACGCTCACTCAGCGCAGTCAAGATGTTTTAGTGGTGGGGATGGATGGAGCTAAAACAAACGTTTGAAGTGTTAACGGGAGTAAAACGTCTTAGAGTATTGGTTGTAGAAATGCGGAGCGTTTCTGGCCATTGATGATTGATTGATATGATGCTGAATGCCAACGCTCAACCGCGCGCAGTCAGATGTTTTACGGGAGCTACTGTACTTTGTAAAATATTTGAAGTGTTACTACACGCACGTATGTATGGCGCCCATCAGGGTGGCGAAGCTGTTTGCCAAAACGGCAACAGTCTTGGCAGCAGAGAGCGTTTCTCTATATGGGAATGAGGTAAATACATACATACATACATGGCTCTCGTAAAAAGGGAAATATAACGTGGACCTCTGGTACTGGTACAAAAAAACCTTCTCGTTTTCGCTAAACGGTTGCTAATTTACACTTAGAAAACTGTCATT
>Ga0115005_10003249_pt1 | contig 12991 bp, 12 predicted proteins | sample ArcOceMetagenome_FD_87163 | JGI IMG/M metagenome (GOLD analysis project Ga0115005, IMG submission 87163) | Marine eukaryotic phytoplankton communities from Arctic Ocean - Arctic Ocean - Greenland ARC118M Metagenome | ecosystem: Environmental > Aquatic > Marine > Oceanic | place: Arctic Ocean... | reverse complement strand
TATTTGCGCCTTCTCTTGGTTTATCAGCTCTGTAGAACCTCCAATGATTGGCACTGTATCTTCAGTGGCGCACTGATGAGTTTGGATGCGGCCGCGATGTTGTTGATTAGAATTCATCAATGAATTGAATAATCGTTTCAATGTCATAGGGTTTTATTTTTTATTCCTTCTTTCGTTGGTGGTGTCTCAGTTCCTCCCACCACCCCCGCCCCTACGTGGGTACTCTTAAAAGATCTAATAGATATTTAGAAACCATAGTTGACTACGTTCGTCAACTTACGTCCTGCACTCTACCCGGGGTACTACCGTACAGTAAAAATTATTTTTATTCTTTAGAAAGCCATCACATCATGAACATTCAAAATGGCAGGATGTAATATTCATTTTTTAATTTCATCCATTTCATTTATATCACGTTTTTTTGGTTCGAACATCCCAATGTCTCTTTACAAAACTCACCCCAAAATCTACGGGTCGTGATGATACTGTATGATAACGAAAACAACTGTTTGATGCGAACACTGAGAACAGCATCCAATTTCTAAATTCAATAAAGGTTCTTTAAAAGACTGCATCAGTTCTCTCAGGTTCCTCGTCCATTTCAACACCGGCCGCGTTATAGTCATTGGATCATGTTGCAGGATGGAAGGCTATCCAATCATGTCACCATTTCAGCAAATGAATCCTTATTCGATTCCTTTTGACCTTATACTTTATGGAATCTAGCTGGATGGAAGGCTGGTCAACCAAGGCACCATTTCAGCATGAATTTTGTTTGGAGACTCATCCATAGGACAGTGACCGACCCCTTCTAATACGATCAACTTATAATCGCCCTTTGTATAATCACCAAAATTTGCACCTTGATGCACGCCCCTGTCAACTGGAACCCAAGGATCATCTGATCCCCACAACGCCAAAATTGGTTGCTCGATTCTTGTCAAATAATTTTCCGGCGTAGGGCCAGGTTCCCCACCGAATACCTTCAAGAACACTTCCTTAGCTCCATCATCGTTTGATGGTCCAAGTAAAATTTCTAATAATTCATCGTCAACATTCGTAGTATCACCATACACACCTTGTTTCATCAGAATACTTTCAACATTGCGCTTAGTCTTGAACTTCTCAAAGAATTTGCCCCCGTATCCATCAGGATCCAAAATGAACTTCTTAAAAATATATATGAACGGCGTCAACCAAAATGGTAACTCCTCTTTACGAAACATACTCATACCCTGCGCACAGTTGAAAAGTGTACATCCTCGAACCAAATCTTTCATGGTTGCAGTTACCCCAAGTGCACAAAGACCGCCAATGCTATTTCCGCACACAACCCATTTCTTGTCGCCTCCCATTTCTTGGATGAAATCGCACAAGAGATTGACCCATAGTTCAATGGAATAATTTTCATCTTTGGGTTTCTCGCTTCCTCCAAAGCCTAACAGGTCAACAGCGTATACTTGGTAGCCTGCTTCGGTTAATAGTGGAAAGTTGTTACGAAAGTGGTTGACGTTTGCTGTATTGGAAAAAGGGAGTTATCAGGCACCGTCGGTACGTGTATGTAAGTTATAAAAGTTGAGTCCATTCATTTGTTTTCCATTCAATAGTTTGCACACATTATTCTTACCACCAAATCCATGGATAAGCAAAATTGGTGGGTCCGTGGGTTTTCCTTCTACGCGATAATTGATATCGTAGGTTCGATTTGGGGAGTCGGGATTGGTCCATCGATATGTTTCGTAGTACCTCTGCACTTTTGGTGTCGTCTTTACAGAATCTGCCTCGCCTTCAGTCACCATTACGGCTGAGCGACGAATTCTTTCACGAACATGGGGATATGTGGTGGCACTGGCTCTAATACTGTTCGTATTACGCCCCCCCGGCAGAATAGTGAAGGCATTTGATGCGCATAACAAGTGAACAAATGAGAGAAGTACTTGAAGCTTCATTTTTGTGTTGGCTTCTTTACATCAATTGGGTTTCAAGCAAGCTCAATATTGGCAAAGAATGTTTGTTCACAATTTCGTTTAGTTATATTTCAATCTCAACAGTATAATATCCATATCATACCCTGCCAAAGTGCTGTCATTCTTCGTCACTTGCCACTTGATGTTCGTTTCGGCAAGAAGAAAGAAACAGTTCAAAAAAAGTCTAGCTAGGGGACTAAAAAGCACCCCTCGCGCGCCCAAATTTTCATTTTGGCGCGGTTAGCCACACAAGCGGTATCATTCGTACCGTACGGTACGGTACCAACAAGGCATGCATGCATTCACACAAAAAGGACAAAAGCACCTAAACCACTTGTAACCAGAGGAAACTCATCGCAGTACATACAGCCGCTGCAGTTTGGATAAAATGGATCAAACCCTGCAAGAGAACGAAACCCTCTTGAACGTCATCCATACGGAGTTGCACGCGGAACACAAACATTTAACGACCAAAGCTGTCGCAATAGAGCACTCCATCCCGCGGAGCATTGCAGCATCCTTGCTCGAAGCAGTACCTTACTTCAATCAATCGGATGATTCTGAATACACATACGAAATAACGAGATGTGTATTTGATAGAGTTGGCGACAAGCATGGTAAGTCAGTCGTTCAAATAAGGCATGTATTTTTACCGCACTCAACATTCAACATGCATGCATTCATCCATACGATTTCTCTCACCACGCAATCCGCAGTCGCAAAGCTAAAGACCAGCGATGAAATATTCAGCAAGGGCAATCAACAGACCACCCACGAGAATAAAATCCACTCCATTGCATTGAAAATTCCAAACGGCGTGAGCTCGATACTGGCCGCTCACATGCAAACAATGTCATTGCTGAATGACCACCAAGATACCATGCTCGATCCGGTATTGGCATGTGACGCTATTGCCCCTGCGCTAGAGGTGGAAATGGCAGATAAAGACATTTTGAGGAATAGGAGGGTTCAAAATCAAGGTTCTGGTGATGGAGCGAAGCCGAATGGTGCAGGAAACAGAAAAAGCAGTTTAAGTAAATCTATTGTAAAAAATGCCGCCAAGAATCCTCCCTCGCATACCGTCGCTGCCACCAAGAAGAAGCCAACTTCCGCTGCATCTTTTTTCAAAAGCGAACCATCCACTAAAAAGGTAAAAACAGAAAAGACAGCTTCGAAAAGCACAAGTAAGAAACCTTCCAAGGAGAAAGAACCGGTCAAGAAGGAGAAGGTAGCTGAACAAAAGAAGGGCAATGCCGATGATTTCGTCGGCGATGAGGATGAAGATGAGGATTTCGCGAGAGAAGACCAGGCACGCAAGGAACGAAATGCGATTGAGGAAGAGAAGAAAAACAAGCAGCGTCAAATCAAGGAGGAGAAATTGAAACAGCAAGTGACTAGAAAACCCATGCCTCGCGATGATGGGAACGGGGAAGAAGATAGGATGGATATCGATGATAACAACAATGACGATGATACAAAAGATGCTGTTCACGTGCATGGCGCTATGGATGCATTTGCTACGAAAAAGGTCAAGAAAGATGTTGATCCAGAGCCAAAGGGGAGAAAAAGAAGAAAGCAAGTTTTGGAAGAAAAGACGTTTGTGGACGAGAATGGCTTCTTTAGGACCGAGACTGTGACTGTATGGAAGGAGATTGAGGATGGAGACGACGAAGAAGAGGAAGGCCAAACAACTGCTTCCATATGTTCTAAAATACCCGCTACAAAAGCAAAGCCAAAACATAAAAAGAGCATGAAACAGCAGGGATTGATGGGGTTCTTTGCGAAGAAAAGTTAAGAATTTACTAAGAAGGGGCATCTAATAAAACAAAAGACCTAATTTGAACGTATTACGGTCAATGTATTATACTGTATGAATACAAGTAAGTAAGTTGCCGCAAGAATGAATCTCCTTGTTGACGGAAAGCAATCGAAAATGATTGTGTTTCCGAACTCACTAAAATAAATAAGAAAAAGAGGGAAGAATAGAGGTATTGGACCCATTCAAGCCAACAACCACACAAAGTGAACAGCGCAACAAGCAACAAGCAAACGAGGATATACGGTACAACAGCTGAAAGCAAACAAGCTCGCAAGCATTACAAGATACCGTTCAAGATCACGAGAGTCAGTCTCCACACAAAAAGCATCCATTACAGTCACAAACGTGCATATTTATTTACCTATTGATCCACGACATATATTGCATATGATACCTGCAATGAACGTACACGTAGTAGTACCTAAAGAATATTTCGATTACCTTCACGGCCAACAAAGAGAAGATGCAATCAAATTGTTCACCTCGATAAATGAAAAAAAGATCAAACGAGACAAACGAAAAACTTCTAATGAAATCTTAGGTTCCTGGCTCTTGTCCCATCTTCTACGGCACTTGCGTGTAGGAGATGTGAATCACAATTTCCAATCATTACATGGCCTGGCAACTCAAATCGCAGACGTTGCTCGATCAGCCTATTTCAGCAAAATGCCGACTACTGTAGAATCTATCATTGAATACTGTATTTCCATATTTGAAAGAGACACTGGTGGGAATTTGGGGTTTGGGCTTGATGGTGACGGGAAAATTAACGATTTAGATACCACAAGGATTGCAATTTGTGCACTGCAATCAATGAAATACGAGATAACTTCTTCTGCCCTAGCTCATGACGATTTTATCAATCTATGGAAATCATGCAATAACAAATCATCTGCATTATGCGATATTTTCGGTATCCACTCTGAAGTCCAACAATTGAACAAGAAATTCACATGGGTCTTGCTCTGTGCCTATCATTTATCGGAAAGAAAAGGTAACAAAGATGGCTTGGGAAGGAGACATCGTGCTCTTTCCATTGCGGCTTGTATCTCGTTTCTTGCCGGTGTTATAGAATCAAGTAATAAATCATCTTCCCCACATACATCATTGAAGCGTACACGAACAGATACATCTCAAGAGGAAGACACTCTAAGCAGGGCACAGAAATGCGACAGGTACAAAAGAGCCAGGCGTGCGGCCATGAAGAATGTACTTTCTTCGCTTTATACAGAAGACGTCACTGGTACCGATATATCAAATACTAATAATATAAGTGATGCATCAGTACAAAAGACACCAGATACTGCACCTGATGACCGATCCGAATTGGGTATCGTGACATGGGCGGTGAGCACTATGGTGCCAGATTTGAACATTCGTTCAGATGAAATTGAGCAAGAAACCCGCAAAATTACTACTTTTGTATTGCAACAAATCCAACTTGGGAAGTTCGATTCATCAGTACTTGATACAGAAGAAGGGCGAAAAGACTTCATGAACTATATAAAAGAGTCGACCGCCGAGGCTAGTGGTACAGACTGGATGAACGAAGTGAACATTTTCAATACTGGTATGCGTCCGTTCTTGACTGATTCGAGAACATTATCACCAGAGAATAATGCTTCTGCCTTATCAGTGATAGACCCGTATAAATGTGACCAATTGATCGAATTGAATGATTGGATTGAAACCATTTTGGTTATGTCTGCCCACACAGTGAGACCAAGTCGTAATCTCTTGAAATTCTTGGAGACTCCTGGTGACCGCATGTCATCCAATAAATTTTCTGACGGTAGTTGCTTGGAAAAGATTATAGTTCCTTTGCTGAACAAAAGTCTAGACCGTCTTGTTGAAATGATAGATGAAAAAGAAAAGGCAGAAGAAGCAAAAATATGCCTTGATGAACTAGGTGTACTGCAGTGCCAAGGCAATTATTTATTTGGGGAACAAAAGGGCAAGCTCTGTGCAGCGACAATTACCAGAGCTTTTGTTGCCTTGTACTATCATGCGCTAGAATGCATTCTACACCACGAAAGAATGAGACTACGCACGTCATCAAACAAAAGGCTAGTGATGAATCAAGATTTTCATAAAGGTGTGGTGTGTCTATCCTTCATGTGCTTGACACATGTAATTTCAGCACGCAGGCATGCTAAAGATACGAGATGGAAATATGACTTTGCCTTTGATATCAGTCAGAGTACGTTCTATGACTTTCTCAAGATTTCTGGAAACTTTGTTCGGAGCATGACTAGTGCGTCCACTGAATATTCGCACACGTTGAAATTGCCAGAGGTGCTCGTGAAGGAGTTGCAGACAGCTGAACAGACTTTACTTCAATCACAACTATGGCAAGATTCAGCCGGTGAGGCAAGTAAATTGTTTAACATTGTGAACGAAATTCAGCAACAAGGTCAGTGGCCACCAAAGATTTTGGAGGAAAATCAAAGTTCCGAGGGAGGAAGATCCGGCGATAGGCAACCAAAAGAGTCCAGTAGCATGAAGAAAGAACAAAATTTTATTGAATGTTGCATGATCAAAGTTCTCGTTACGGCAGGACAGACAATATCATCACTATGTTCAGAACTTGGAATTGTGACCATCTCATCACGAATTTTGTCTGTTTTTCGCCGTCTCCTGCGGGAGAAGATTGATATTTTCCGTAATCACCATATCGACACAATAATTTTGTGCATAACTTACGCCATGTGCAAATGTTATGACATTTCACCCGAGAAAAGCTTTTCTGACATAATTCGTGGGTACAAAAAAACATTTGGAGACAGCCTCAGTCATTGCATCCTGAAAAGCGTTTCTCTTGAATCGAACAAGAAGGGCAACATTATGATGTTTTACAACAAGTTTTTTCTCGTTCGGATAGTAGCTTCCCTGCAAGACTCCGATAATAGAATGGATTTTACTGGCTCTTTTGGGCCGAATATTTCAGTGGTGATTCAGAAGGATGGGCTCCTAAGAGGGAAATCATCTCTTCGAAAAGTACAAACGTTTGGTTCAGCAACAAAATTAACCAAGACATGATGGTTCTCCGCAAGAACCACTCTGCGAAAGTCTTTCTGCTGTGAGTACGTTTAGTGATACTACACGTAACCATTCAAACCATTTTAAAAGTCTGTGCCAGGTATTGATTTTGGAGTATTATTGATTGTACTGTGCTTTGAACAGTAGCCAGCGTAAGTATTGTGAAACACTCATCTTTGCGTGATGCAAAACATGTCGATAACGTTTTCGCGAGTTATCTTCAGTTCCCGTGTGAATGCAACAGTCTTGCAAAACTAATCGCTCCATCAAAATACCATGGCATCAAAGAACCAGAATGATTGGGCAATGGATGCAAATCAAATGGCAAAGATTCTAAGCAAATTGTCTTGTACGCTCAAATCTGAATCTTGGATTAAGGTTCATAAAAAGAGCACATTTGATTATGAGAAGCGGCCTCAAACAGCCCCCGCTTGTCTAAAAACGAGTGCCAATCACTTTTCAACTGCTGCGTGGTCACGCTCAAGGAATAAAAGGATGAAATCGACATCTAGGACTAGCAGTAAAGGTGGACGTCTAAATGGTAATAAGGTTCCTTACCGAGAACTGAAACAAAATTATTTGAAAGCGAAAAGCTTCGATTATGAAAGAGAAGTGCTTCGTGCAGGTAATCGTCCTACGAGTTCATTTCAACGTCACCGACCAATTTCGTACACTGTAAACGAAAATGAGAGGAGGAAAAATAATATTCTCAGATGTCAAGATTTGATTTTCTAACTGTGAAGGAACATGGATGGATGAAATCACAAAACATGCACCAAATTTGGAAGCAGCAGAGCGAAACAAACTATATAAATTTAGAACACATTACGTCCCATACCAATCTGGAAAAGGCTGTTGTATTTCGTGGAACCATCCAGCAACTGCGAGCCTTTCCCCACTCGTAACTTCCAAAACCTCGTGAGAAACTACCACCGAATCGAACAAAACAAGTGTGCCAGCTGATGGTACAACATCCACTATATTAATATCGGGGTCCTGTACATCTTCAGTGCCTATAAATCTACGTTGAAGATCTTCATCGGACAACTGAGACGCGAGGGCTTTTACGAATTCGGAAGGGTTGAGGTTGATTTCTGAGGGCCAGCTTGGACTATCCGGCCCAAACGGTTTTGAAAGATATTCTCGTTGCGGATACTGTTGATTATGGCTTTGACCTCGATCAAAATCATTCTTATATGGCTCTGGTTTTGTTAGATTGTCCCTTTTAATGCGATATAAAGCAGACATGGGGCGCCATTTCAATTTCTCATATTCGTCGCCATCGTAATCTTCTTCTTCTGATAATGTCTTGACCCAACTGTCAAGAAAAATTGGCTCAAAGTCCTCTTCAATAGCGATCTCATCTTCGTTCAAATTTTGTGTCCTTTGCAAACGTAACCATCCAACTTGCATATTTCCGTCATGCGATCCGCATTGTACATTGCTACAGCATTTTCGACAGTAGGCACGTAGCTCTCCGCCATATCCAGATGGTTCCCTACCCTCACAATTTGTATCACTAGACACAATCGTAGATACACCACTACGTATACCCCAACCATCATTAAGATATATCAGCCACGAAATACTTCTCCTTGTATCATGAATCCATCCCTTGTCACCCTTTGTGTCCTCGTGCCTCTCGTCATTGTGCCTCGGAAGACTAGAACCTCGAGGCGATATGCTATAATACATTTCAGCCAGTTTCAGTTGTACGTGTAGTCCCTCCATTAATGACTCTTCATTAAGTTTTGCATCATCGTGATCTATGCTTTCACCTATATGCATATGACTCGGCAATAGCGCAAGTTGTAAATCATGTTTGAGAGCATCAAGCTTATCCTCCACCAAGGAACGAATGTAGGAATATTGACTCTCTCCTTTCAGGAGATCAGGGGTAATGGTACAAGTTAGCCGATCTGACTTTCCAAAGGTATTTTGATCGCCTGGCACTCGATTGGAGAGGCCACTGGGCTGGAATTGGTGGGAATCTTTTTTTAATTGGGCGATGTCCTTCTGGAGGGCGGTCACCTCAGAAGGAGTGATGAAATTGTGTTCGATATGGATCTTGCCTTTTCGTATGCCCATATATTTATTGCTATTACTGTGACTACTCTTGGGCTCATCGTTCAATAAGTGGTTTATTTTGTTGCTTTGCAAGTGGATGTGCTGGATGTGCTGGAAATGATTGTGATGAAAAGACTTGGAAACAGTCGAAGTCGTCAAACTGGTGAGTGTTTTTTGACAAGATTCTCCATGTCGTAATGGTGAATGAACTTGTTGTTTGTTGTTGAAGACAGGAGAAAGGAAAGCAAATGGAAGTATCACCGAAATGGATGAGCTCCACATTGTTAGTTTTGGAGAGTTTGTGTGAAGTCTCTTTTCGTCTGATGTTTTATGTTTTGTGTTGTTTTTGAACTTTTTGAACTTTGTGGCCAACAATTTCCAAAAAATCCGCGCCGCGCGTCAAAAACCTTCTTGCACAAGAGGCAAAATGTTTACTGCTTGTACTACCGGTATCGTACCTTTTTCCAATCATCTCAAACTTCTCATTCACTAACTCCTCTTCACATTTGGCATACATAATCACACACCAACATCATGAGTGAAGAAGTAATGCGGAAAATGGGGAAGCTCATCAACTATGTGATGGCAAAACCCGACTCGGGCCCCTTCCGCGAGCCTGTGGATTGGAAAAATCTCGATCTCTATGACTACCCAAAGATCGTCAAAAAGCCAATGGACCTCGGTACCGTGAAACGGAAACTGGAGCGGGGTCAATATTCAAGCGCAAATGAGTGTGCTATGGATATACGGTTAATTTGGACAAATTGTAAGACTTATAATGCCGATGGGAGTGATTTCTATTTATTAGCGGAGAGTTTCAGCAAGAGGTTCGAGGACAGATATAAAAAAATTGAAGTAGATTGTAAGTTTCACGGTGGAATTTATATCCATCATTGCAATTTCTCATCATGATTAATATTGATTATCTCATGCTGCTTCCTTTCCTTTCGCTATAGTTGACACTGGCGACAACGAGAAGAAAAAGTCCTCCTCGCAGCAAAAAAGTGGCGGCGTATCTCTCGACGTAAAGACTAGATTCGCCAGCAGCATTTTCCGCTTATCAGGCATGGAGCTTGGCCATGTACTCCAAGTTATGGACTTGAAATGTCCCAATGCGTTAGAGCTTCCTGACTCATCAAAGAAACCTGTTGGCCAAAATGAAACAGCAGAGGTTGAGATTAATGTTGACGCGATCGACCCTAGGACATTTGCGGAGTTGGACAGGTACGTGAAGGAGAAGATGCTCGCAAGGACAACGGGCGAAGCCTTGGATGAACTTGATGGGTCCTCAAAGAGGCAAAAGAGATAGTGATTTTCGTGATAGCAATGGTAAGGCTTATATTTTCTTTGGGAGGGTTATAAGAAGTAAAAATAGAAAAGCTTCAATTAGAATTCATATTTCGGTATCCACCTCCTTCTTGCCTTTCCTTCTCCTGTCTATGCATGGATCTACACCCCAATGTTCCAGTTGTTTCACAAAATAATCCTTTGACGACACATGGACGTCCTTGCTCTTGAGGAAGTAAGTTCTTATCCATTCCGACGAAGTCCTTGCCTTTTCCACCAGTACTTTACGAATGAAAGAGTGCTGGTCGTCACAAATATCAATGGTGAGTTCTTTAGTGAATTCTTCCATTCCTGGAATGAAATCTAGCGATCCTGCCGTCGAAATGTGCGGCAACTCTGACAATCCTTCTTTGATGTCTAGAAATTCAGCCAAATCTCTTAGAAAGGCATCTGTTATACCTTTCTCTTTCCCCTCCATCTGATTCACTTCATATAAAAACACTGAACCGACTCGTCCCTTTCTTTTCACATCATTGTCTTCTTTCAAACTCATATACTTCTTTTCATCATCTCCCATGGGTGTTTTGTTCAGCCAACTCATGAAATCCGCAAGATTCATCCGCCATGCGCAAACACCGTGACTGCCCCTGACGCATCTCTTCAACTTGTGCGTTGGAGCCATCTTATTGGCATTTCTAACGTTGAAATTATATAGAGATTCAAACCACAATACTGGATGGCGCAGCCCTATGATCAACTTTGTTTTATAAAAGTACTTTTTGTAACCTTCCTGAATACTGGTTGCGCTACTCCAAATGTCTTGCGGGCATTTTATGCCTCTGTGCAAACTAGATGTATTAATATGTTCGAGATCATGTAAAGAATTGAGAAGAATAGGAATATCACCTGTGAAATATGGGTTGAAAAGTGCAATGAGCAAGAGCAGCAAACATCCTTGGAACTCTCAATTTATAAGATAATCACCTGACACGAGATCGCATCGTTCTTTTGGTAGCATGGCAGTTTTATTTGACAATAATTTGAGTAGCGATGTCGTCCCAGTCTTGCTCAAGCCAATTAAAGCAAATGAAAGATAGGATGAAATATCTTGATGGATTGCAAACGTATGGTTTGGATAAATTGTTACAACGGGCTCGAGTTCTTGTGCTAGCTGATGCTTCAAATGATACTTTTTATTATTGGACGGGATAAGTATGGGATTATAGATGTGATGTTCGTGGATAGTTGGTGAAGTGTTATTAGAAGGGTTGGTTTGAATAAGAGGATGTTTCAGGTGTTCTGTATTCTCTAACGAATAATCTATGAAGCACACGCTTTGAATGTTGAAGAACCACATGATAATTAGTGACACGAGGAGAAGCTGAATCAATCTTTGGTGTAGTCTCTTCATCGTAAGACTCTGGGGCATGGTCCTTGCTGAATGAATGAATCAAAATTCGGAAAAGAGTTCATGTACTCGTATGAGGTAAAGGTGAAGTCAAGATCCTATAACTGCTGATACCCGACTACCAGATAGATTTTGTTGTTCTGGTTGTGACCTTTATGAGCATTTCGAAGTTCTATCTATTACCGATGCCTGATGCTTGCTTGATTCATTCATTCTTCTCCTTGCAATGGTTTCGCCTCGCTTGCGCTTGCGAGCAAGCTGAAAGCGTTGTTGCTACTTTGAAGCAAGCTGAACTTTGCGTTTCTCATTCACGAGTGATCGAGTCGTGAATAAGTCAGCTCACAATTCCAAATAACATTCCTATCCTCCCGGTGATTTGATTATTGTATCACCGCTCTAGTGGAAAGTGAAGTTTGAAAATTCAAGTCATCTTCATTGAAGACAGAAACTACATGTGCCTCGACAGGTAGTTCTCACCCCCCGTCTTTTGCAACGTTTTCCCGTTCTAGATGGCTACCGACCCAATGGCACCTTCGAACCTTATCTTTGTGTTTCTTTGTTCTCGGGAACCAATCTCTCTTAGAATCAAGGCACTTGAATTGATCACAAAATCCACAAGTTTTGGGACAGTGTGAACCAACATTTTCATAATTACAGCCGTGCCTCTCTTCTGGCTTCATTTTTCTTGATTCAATTACAGCTCCATTTCTTGGTGACTGTGACGCCATTGCTTTTCTCGACTTTGAGAAAGAGTTTGAAGGGTGCTAGTTGGCGACCTACTAGAAGTGGTACTCTTAGTAGAATTGGCAAGCGTAGTAATTTTGGAAGGGGAAATGGGAAGCTTTTTACGGTGACGTGGTTGGTTTTAATGACATCGAGAACTTAAACTCGTTGCCAGCTTCTCATAGTGTTCAATTCATTTCTAACTAGTTGCTAGCTGAGAAGTACTACACGTTGGTCCTTCCTTCTCTCTAACGCACTATGTTTAGAAAAGATACTGCTGTGATGAACAGCATATTTGTGGAATTTATATTTAAAAAACATTACACCACGTACGAAACATCAGTGAAACATCTACAAATGTTACTTTATTAAAAAAAGCAAGAAGAGGCACAATGCTCTTGTTTGTAAAGGAACTTTTCAACACCCCATACGTGTCCGAGAAATCTACTTAGTGGCGACCTTAATCGTTATTCAATGCATCAACCATAACGATGCATGAATCAGGTACCTCCATTCCCACAAATGGCCGAGAACCGACGACGTATTCCAAAGTATGGGAACCGTAGAAATCATCATCGAAAGCAACGAAGTCTCCATTCTGAATTCTACTATTAATTTCTGATTTTGTGATTGGAGACGCTGCTTTTACCCCAACCCAACTATCCCTCCATCGCCTCCGTG
>Ga0115005_10003248_pt1 | contig 12992 bp, 8 predicted proteins | sample ArcOceMetagenome_FD_87163 | JGI IMG/M metagenome (GOLD analysis project Ga0115005, IMG submission 87163) | Marine eukaryotic phytoplankton communities from Arctic Ocean - Arctic Ocean - Greenland ARC118M Metagenome | ecosystem: Environmental > Aquatic > Marine > Oceanic | place: Arctic Ocean... | reverse complement strand
CTTCGTGTCATTTGAAAATCTTACAGACGCTTCTTTTATAAATGTATCTAAAAATGGATCCAACTCTGGTCCCGCTTGCCTTGTCGGAATTTTCGATCCCTTCTTCAGAACCAAACTATGTCTTTTGATTTTTGAATCATGTCCGTGATTGATCAATCAACTTCTCTACCCGCCAAAAACATATCATAAGCAAGTCATAAGCAGGAATTAAAAAAACAGAATTCCGGCCTTGAAGAATTACATGTCGATGAGGGGCTGAGAACCCGGCTAGGAAATCCCCATCAAGTTTTGGCACCATAGGTGCCTCTAACAACCAATTGCCAATACGAAAAGTAGGCAAGAGCCATTTTCCAGGTTGGATTGAATTAGAAGAAGAAGATTTTCAAGTGATCAGAGATCAAGTAGGCACACCGCAAGACTACTAGTGTTAACTTCTACTTCTTCTTTCTCAATCTCTAGCGAAAATGACGAGACAGTGAACGCCAACTCAGGCCATGTTTCATGGTACATAATGATCAAGCACAACTCAGATTTCGGAGCAAGTTCACTAATAGCGTATTATTAATTTTAAGTGTATGATTCTTGCAGTGACATGATCTTTTTTACTCGGACGTTTGTAGCGAATCTCCTTTATAGTGTCGGGAAAACTGTCCGCAGGAAACTGTTGACGATGGTAACGAATGTTATTAAAAAATAATGATGAAATGATCGGATCTTTTGTCTGGTTATGATCTGAAGAGTGCAATTACCAATACTACGATTGGGATTGTGGCAGATGAAATCGTTTTCCGACCTGCTGTTGTGTTCCATAAATCATTTTTTCCGACATTATTGTTCCGATCCATGTTCGAAATGCTCATCAGCAGGTTCGAAAAAACAGTGCTCGGGGGTGTCAAAAGGCCGGTACAAAACAAACGGTGTTTGTTCCGGAACATCGAAGCGGAGGTTAGGTGTTCTGACGAACTTGAACCTTTAATTTTTTTTTAAACATCCCACGCGCATTTTGGCATTTAAAGGAACTCTTAGGGTGTTTTGCCGGTTTTTCTACGTAATTATTAGTACCCAGATGCCCGTAGAATAGTTAGAAGTCAATCAACCGATGGTTGCACATTAACATGCAAGAAGAATTCAGGAAGTCCAGTCCTGGCAAAAATTGCTGGAATGGGAATAATAAGTGACAACACCAACCATCAAACCATACTGTAGACAACAGCCAGACACAACAGACGACCAATTATTTTCCACACAGGTGAATGAATCCATCCACAACATATCTCCGTCATAATGAAAATCAGCGGATACCTATTAGCGATACTACCAAAATTTACATCATCACTGTCGGCGTTAGGTAGTTGCATGATCATTTCTCAGGTGTTGATGTCAAAAAAAAACAGGGCCAATAAGCAGCAACGTATCGTATGCGCAATGAGTTGCATTGACGTCATCGTGTCAACAGTTTGGTTCTTCACCAATCTTTTCATCCCATCAAACATTGCTGAGTTCCCCTGGGCTACAGGGAATAAGGCCTCTTGCTCTGCCCAAGGTTTTATCGTACAATTCTCCATCAGTAGCATCATATATAACGCTGCACTCTCATTTTACTATCTGCTCATCATCAAGTATAATTATAAAGGCCGGCAGCTCCAGAAAGTTGAGAAATGGATCCACATAACACCCATCACATTTGGGCTTGTAACAGCTTTATGTGCTCTGTGCCTAGACACTTATAATTTCGCTGTGTGGGATTGTTGGATTGCCCCCGCTCCAAACGATGATAAGAAAAGGCAACAACTAGCGCGAACTTTGCAATGGGCTTTCTTCTTTATTCCGCTTTGGTGCGCAATCATATTTGCTACAACTAACATGATTCAAGTCTTTTACAATGTGAGGACGAGGGAAAAGATTTCATCCGAGTGGATGAGAAAGAGGCTTAGCCAGGAACGCAGTAGTGAGAACGTTGAGCAGGGCACGAATCGTACTGCCCCAGCCTCCGTACGTCTTGGTAGCAGTTCAAAAACTGGTATCGGTCAAAATGGAAATGATATTGATAGTCCTACCAATCCCCATATCACCTCAACATTGCGCGGCGGCAATACACCTGGAAATGGATCGGTGGTTCGAATTAAAAAATGTTACGATGACGACTGTGGCAGCGATGATGAACCAGAACCATATTCCCGAATCCCAAACCCAGATCCTACACATATCAAGATGAAATGCACTAGGAGAGTTGCAAAACAAGGGCTACTATACGTTGGTGCATTCTTCATCACATGGATGTTTCCGACTATATCGCGCATCATCGAACTTTCCGGTGGTACCATACCCCCAACCCTAGTCGTTCTTTCTGGGACCTTTATCCCAAGTCAAGGCATTTTCAATGCGCTAGTTTACTTTCGTCTGCGATACATCAGATGTCGGAAAAAATATTCTTCTAAATCCAAGTTTTGGGTCATGAAAAGAATTATTATATTAACCATTTATCCGTGTACCGAGAGACGTGAACAAAGGTATAATATCGATGATGGGAATGATGTAGAGCCTTGCTATGCGGAAGCTGAAGATGATCCTATTTCAAATAGCAAATCTTCGGTTGGGCATAACTCCGAGAGTCATCCAGACGCTGGGGATAAGATAACCAGTAGCGGGGTACGATCTCGTATCTCAAATCCATCCATCAACATCTCCTATCCATCATATCCATCGAACTTGTCTTCAGACCCCTCGTGTTTCGTTTCAGAAACTGAGCCAGAAAAGAGTGGTTTGGAAAATGATGTCGATGCGGATCCAGCCAAAGCTGCAGAAAAAATTGCGAGGGTGGTCAGCCCTGCTTCTCTCAATCAAAACAATTACTATTTGAAAGCTCGTGAAATGGCGAAATGTGTTGTTTCTGCTTCAAAAGATGATACTCCACAACCGAATAGACCTGATTTGGAAAATTTTCCTCGAAGATCCTATAGAGATGTATTCAACTATCGAAAGAATTTGAAAAGAACTGATGATGCGGCGGTAGAAATTGATAGTGTTTCTAGTGGCTTTGATAGAGTGTCGGATTTCTTGAGTACCATCGAAGAAGGTCCGGAGGGAGTTTCTAAGACAAGCTAACGTTTTCATTTTTTTTGGAAAGATATTGAACGATGGTATTTTTCAGTAAAATAGTGAACAATCTAAATGCATTGAAGTAAAAAATTGGAAAAAATAAAATGTGCTGCCTCCAAAACCTCCGGAAGTATGTCTTATTTCTTTTCTATTTTCTTTCAGATGGTCGAATATAGTGAAGGCAATCTTTGAGAGTTTAAAACTCGTTCTGTTCGTTTACCTGGTATTTGTCTACGTGTACTACGGTAGTTATTGCAATGGTCTGGAAGTTCTGGATGTCAGCGATAAGGTCAAGGTGCTTGACGATATTTTTGGTACATATCATTTCGAATGATGGATTCACATTCGTCTTATACTCGAAAATTATATCACCGCTCTATTTAGAAATTTTAAGTTCAAAAAGTTGTGACAAGTTTATACTTTTAAAATCTGCACGTACACGTACCTACAGATTCTGTTTCGTAATTATAAATTGGACAACAATGTTCATTTGATCCTTGAAGCTTTGGGGGGAAATAGCACAAGTAATTGAAATTGCATGTATCATTATCTGCGTTAAAAAGCATTATCGTCACAACCAAACCAAATTCTCATTTCGCCTACTAGTAGTCCTATTCTTTCTGGCGTTACGCTTTGTTTCGTACCTATTCCAAAATATGACAACGTTCATCCAAGTAGAAATGATATTAGCAATCAATGATGGCACCATTAAAACGGTTGCCTTCCCATTAATCATGGCGCTAGTCACCAACAATGACAACATTGCAAAATAATATGCTACTCCCACGACGATTCCCAAGCCGACTCTTCTTTCTCTCAAGAACACCCGGACCCATTCGTCCGAAAGAGCAAGTTGGAATAAATATTTTCTCATGAGGCTTGGAATTTGATCTACTTCACCAGAGCACCACAAGTATTCATCAGGCTCTGTAGCTGCTACTTTCGCTACAGACACCATTTGTAACAACCTTAACGGAATCCAAGTTGCAGGATATAATAATGGATTCGGGTCAAATGGCCTTCTCTCTGGCTGTGCAACCAAGCGAATCCACTCTTCAGGATTTTGCATCCATTGCAATATCTGCCACGGCCTAATGACAACCTTCCACCATCTAGTTTTCGCTGGATGCTGCGCTGCCTGTAATCGCATAGGACCTCCCCAAAGAGCAACTGCTTCCGCAAACGCGTGCCCTAATCCAACTACGGATCCCATCCACAGTAATCCACAAAAGAACGCTAGTCCTCTCCCTTCACTCCGACATGGTGGATGAGTGATCCCCACCATCCAGCCCATTATCCGCGCCAAGGCCAAGTAAACAATCCACTGACTCAGTGTTCTAGACAAAGCCCGAAACGTCGCTGGAGTCTCATAATAATGTAAATATATATTTTCCAACCTTGAATACGTTTTTCGAAAGTATCTCCCCGTGTACCAGTCGCTTACTAGCTTTCCAATTGACACAATAATTTGTTTGGATATGACCAAAGGCGCAAGAATGCGGAGGGTTCCAAAGGTCGCCGAGAATAAAGATGAAAACGCGAATAATAGAACCGGGATGAGGCGGGAAAGCGCTAGGGAGTCCATGGAAAGGCGAATTTTGCCTTGCTCTTTTAAATCTTGTTTGGTTTGTTCAAATTGTTTGTGTTGGTCGCTGGCAATTTGTTTGCCAGCGTCAAATGGAATGGGGACCCCTGCATGTCGATGTCGTAATGATTGAGATTTTGCATATGATTGAGATTGTTGAGTTCCAAAGTCCCAGGTGATTCTACCCCGATCAATTCGTCTGTCAATTTCATATTTCAGTGGTACACGAGATGTATTGAGATTGGTGTTTGTACCAATGCTGTTACGTGTAGTGATATGTTTGAATGGTCGAGGTATGGATATACGTGCAGGCTTCACATTCATATCTGATTCATGCTTTGGATATGATACTTTTGTCGGATTCTGCCGTGCAATATTTCGCTTTGGTGCTGTATTTTGTCTGCCGATCTCGTCATCATTGCCTGCCCCTAACAACTGGTGGTGCTTTGGACTATCTCCTCTACTCGTATATGCCTTAGCACTGGACAATGTTTTATCTAGATGTGCAGTTACATTGACTGAATGGCCATTACTCGTATACGCCTTAGCACTGGACAATGGTTTATCTAGATATGCAGTTACATTGACTGTATGTGGACTATCGCCATTATATGCCTTAGCACTGGACAATGGTTTATCTAGATGTGCAGTTACATTGACTGTTTGTGGACTATCGCCATTGTATGTCTTAGCACTGGAAAATGGTTTATCTAGATGTGCAGTTGTTACATTGACTGAATCATAATCTCTTCCAATTTTTTCCCGACCCCATTTTGTGGACAGGCGAAAGCCATCAGTTTCAGTAGAATGATAATTGTTGTTGTATATTGATGCTGATGCTGCTGTTTGGAGGAGGCCGGCAAGGGGAAAGGCTACCACTAGAGCTTTGAACTGCTTTCGTATTCTCATGAGTTTCGCCTCGTTACAGTTTGTATGTATGAGACAAAGAAGAGAAGCTTTCGAACGAGTTATTGTCCTGTAGTGTCTCGTGATCACTACTTCGTATGATATAGTATTTCTCCTAAAACATCTTCCGTCAAATCGTCGCTCCTCCCCCCCGCCCCCCGCCGCGCCCCCGCCCAAATTTTCAAAAATCAAAAACCGAAATCAAAGACTAAAATACGAGAGTACACTTGTAATCTGTAATCTATGGTGTACTTTCAAAACTAAACTCGTGCGACCGTGCGTCGCGTGCGTGCGTGGTAATAATAGGTTGATGGATTCATTGTTCTTCGCACAGAAAGCAAGCTCCCGCAAATTAATTCCAATCCAGCTTGAAATCTCGAACGCCTCTTTTTGCACAAAAATAAGTCGTAAAATTTGGTACGGAAGCCAAATATCATAATTGCCCCCAGGTTTAGGACCTCGAAGGAAATTGGCCAAAAATATCTCTTGGGTGTGTTATGTATGTGAATAATACCATTTTAGCGGGAATATCCCGGCCGTGCCGCACACAAATGCTCAACGCCTTCAGCCTTCAGCGATCCAAAGTGTGCACATCAGTCAGCACTTAGGCAGCATACAAGTAGCGAATTCTTCTGAATCAATACACTTAAGTTCCATCGCAATCACTCGAGTTGTTGATCACAAAGCACTGGCATACCATTGGTAGACATCACTTATTCTTGTGTGGTATAGAGACGTTGTACAGGTGCATCTGCTGACTCAAAAGTCGATCCCCTCCACGATTTTCGGAAGAGATTCACACGAGATCCGTTCCGCATTGGCCCTAACGCTCAATCTGATCAAGACCAAGACCTCTGGATTTTCCACTCAGAGATATTTCAAACCAGTGCCATTAGAATTCAATTGCATTCCAAGACTTACACCACACCACATTACAACAACGTGCGACACTTAAAGTACGTTCATCAGAATAGAACAAACATACCATGAGTGTACAACTTCCAATGACAAACGTCAACGTGACGCCAGCAGCAGGTAATGGCGCAGCACTGCACTACATGAATAGATATGAAAACGACAGTTCAATTTACAACGTTGACGTTTCCTCGATGAACGGATCGAATCAGAATACCGATGATCATGATGATCATGAGAACCCCAACCCCAGCGGGAAAGCTCAGGCTCACATCCAGGAGGGCGGAAACGGAAACCTGCACGAATCACTGAATTCGCACCAACCCCTACCCGAACCAAGTGAGAGCCAGACGGATCCCGAAGCCAACGATGGTGACGAAGACGAACGGGATGAAGACGATTTGAGCGACTACGAAGGGTACGAGGAGGAGCCTGTCAAACTGTTCATCGGACAAGTTCCCAAGACAATGGATGAAGCGGATCTCTTTCCTATTTTTGAAGAATTTGGACCTATGGATGACGTCGCTATTATTAGGGATAAGCATACTGGGCAGCATAGAGGTTGCGCTTTCGTCACTTATTTGAATAAAGAGAGTGCTGATGCTTGTGAGATAGGGCTGCATAATACCCTTCCGTTTGAAGATGGGAAGAGGCCTGTGCAGGTCAGACCTGCAGGGAAGAAGGAAGGTGAGAACGATTACACTGCAACTAGTTCAATTTATTTCTAACGGTTCATGGCTATACCTGGCTCGAAGCTTTACCCTGCTTGATTTTTTATTAACTCTCACCTTGTTGTCTCGCTCGCTGTCACTATCATTATAGAGAACAAAGTGTTTGTAGGTATGCTTCCCCGAGATGTCTCCGAGGAAATGGTGACAGAAGTATTCCAAGGTTATGGAGAGATTTCTGGCGTCTTTGTCATTCGATCCACTGACGGATACCGAAAGGGCTGTGCTTTCGTCAAGTTCCTTCATCGTAGTGATGCAATCGCTGCCATTGAGGACCTCAATGGAAAAATTGTCTTCCAGGGGAGCGATCGCCCTCTGATTGTCAAGATTGCCGATACCAAGGGGGAGAAACGAACGCGAATGAACAGAAGGCCAGAACATCCCCATGCGCATCTTGGTATGGGAGGAGGATCTCTTTATGGTAGTGATACTGCATCGGAATCGCCGCAAATGAATGGACATGGTGGACATGGCAGTAACATGTACTTCATGCCATCTCCTCCTGGTCACTTAAGCTTGCCTCCTGCCCATTTGTATCCCAGTCAAGTTGGATTACATCATAATGTCAACCATAACCATCCGCAAATGGATTTGAATTCGACAAATGGTTCGAATCCTTCTTACAATTCATATCCGACTGCTCTTCACAGTCATGGACATGCACACGGCCATGGACATGCACATGCACACAGCGGATCCCCCCTCCCCTCGGATTTTATGTATCCTCCCCAGCAACTACCACATTATATGGCAGAACGCCAACACGCGTTTCCCCCTCCCCCTTCGTTCCCCAGGCCACCTCGTGACGACCAACCTGCCAATACAAGACCAAGGGAGGGACCAGCTGGTGCAAACTTATTCATTTACCACTTACCACATGATTTAACCGATGCTGATCTAGCCACAGCCTTTAATCCATTTGGCAATGTGATCAGTGCCAAGGTTTATGTCGATAAATACACGGGGGAATCAAAGGGTTTCGGTTTCGTTTCCTATGATTCAATCATAGCAGCAGAACAGGCCATTGAGCTCATGAATGGGTTCCAAATAGGCAACAAGAGATTAAAAGTGCAGCATAAGCGTGTACATCGTCACCAATCTGAAGTCCCCATGCCCAATGTAGCCCCGACTTTTCAAACTTATTACCATCATCCAGTTCCCGGACCTGGACAGATGGTGCACAACAATGGGCATAATCCTAATCCACAAATGTTATACCATGATGTGCCCGTTCCGTCGATAGAGATTGAATCGAAACAACAAGATGATAATGCATCTACTATTCGCACGTTAAGTAGCGTCAATACTACCCCCGTTGGTCAGAACGATATTGACAATTTGACTCAGAGTTTCAGCGGATTACATGCAGATGAGAGGAATGGAAATGTATAAAAACATTATGAAAACTATGGAGGAGGATGAACATGGTATTGAAGTAAAAGAGTAAGGTGATATGGATATGCGAATGAATTGTTATATATGAATGTGCTTGTGAACAATATTTGCCTTTCCTTTCTTTGCACCACCATGGTCTTTTCAATTTTTAGAGGATTTCAAGAGCAAATGGGGTTATTTTTAAACTGTATTGATACTTAATAAAACACCTACAGCACTATGGTCTAACTTGATTGTTCAGAATGATATCATCAAGCTTCAGCATTTTTTTCCTTCTTCTAAAAACAAATTATTGTCCTGACTTGAGACTGTTGTCAACCCAAATTTTTCGAAAATCTCCGCGCCCCCGACTGCGCTCGCTGTCACTAAAGCCCACCCTCAATTTCCGCTGAGGGGGGGCGTTCGCCTATTTCAAAATTGGCGACGATGACTAAATTATTTCGCTATTTTCGACAATTTGTATGTGTCTTTGATCGCTTTTATGTGTCTTCGATCGCTTTTTTGAATCCGGCAAAGGATTTTACAAACGGTTTATTCTTTTTTTAGCAGCACAACAAACAACAACCAAACCTCTCAAAGTCATTAGAGTGACAACAATTAATATCAACAATGGTGGCCACGGCAATCTTACAAAGCCGTACATTCCAATCAACGGCGACAGGGTCATCAACGCGCACCAAGATCAAATTACCCATCGAAGAAGCGGTAAAGGCTGGCTTTCCTCCTGGATGCAAAGTTCTCTGTTTTGATGACAACGGCTTCCGCGTCGGAGTCGTGAAGAATGTAATGGTATCCATTTCTCTCCCTTCCAACAACACATTTGGTACCTTCTATGAGGTTGAGATGAAGGGGTCTGATGGTCTGAATTCAAGCATTCTTGGGATCTTCTCGTCATCCGATTTGAGACTTACTCCAGATTGTCCCGTTGAGGTCAATGCCGAATACTTTGGCTCCGTCTTTAAAAACGCAGGAGGTTCGAGGGGCAGTGTAAGTGGAACCATTCTTGGAAGCTTTGAGATCCCACCCTCTCGTTGCAACCGTTGTGTGCAGAAATTAGGAGGAGTTGGTGGAGGTGGTGACCAGACTCCTCCTCCCAGAAAGTTTTTCTATTCCGTGCGTGTCAAGTTCCATGGCATGCAAGAGGCTGTAGAAGCCCATGGAGTTCCATCAGAATATATTGCTGTGCAGTCTTCCAATGGATCCAGTGATTCGAGTACAATTCTCTCTGAAGGGTCTGACCCCATGGTTTTTGGCGGAGGAAGATTCCATGATAACGACGGCCAGGCAGGTGATGATTGTAAGGAAAACCATTCATACGAATTGAGTGTGAAATCGCCTACTAGGAAGAGACCGCAACGTATGACACCTGAAGACATGCCCTTGGCTGACCAGAACGCTTTCAAGAGTAACGTCATGGAAGGATGCTTTCAAGAATCGTTCAATGATTCTTTCAATGTCATGTACCATCATGAGAGTAGCACCAAGTCATTTAGTAATACTATTGCAAATGGCGATAGAGAATTATATGACAGTGAAGCCGGTTCCTCTTTTGAAGCCTTGGAAAAGCAGAATACTCAAAGAGGTCGGTCCAATTCTGTCCATAGAAATAGGAGCAGATCCACGAGTCGTACCCGTATCTACGAGAAGCCGAAATCTTCCAGAAGCGTGCATTCCAACAAGATCCCTTCTCGTACTATGCCTACACCGGAGAGAATTCTTAAGGTAGCCCCCAGCTCTTCAGTAGAGGAGGATTCTATGAACGACTACTTCGATGATGACACGCAGTACGAAGAAGAAACCAAACAGATAGAGAGAAACAATAAACGAAGTGTAGAGACGACACATGTGCAAGCAAATGGAGCGAATGCCGATTTTGACGAGTCTGAGCATCATTACGAAGATAGAGATGAACCAGTACCCACACCAAAAGCAAGATCCAGATCAGATTCTAGAAGCTATCGTGATATTGCCAACTCGGTAGCAAAAGAAGATACTGAGGAACAGCATCGCTCAGAAAACGAAGATTCTTCCTACCACAGTGACGGTACTCCCTCTAGAAATAAGACCGAAGACTCGTCCTACCACAGTTATAGCGCTTCCTCTAGAAGCAAAACCGAACACTCTCCCAACCCTAGAGATAGAACTCCCTCTAGAGACAAGAAGAAATTCGGAAACACCTGGAGTCCGAGTGTTCGCTCTTCCTCTTCGAAGAAAGTAGAAAGCAGCCGAGACCCTTCGCCGGTCGTGCGCCGTGTGTCATCAAAAACACAGGTCGCTCCATCAGTTGCGTCTGTTGAAGAAATCCCCCCTGTTGACGAAGGGGAAATGCCTGTTGAAGGATGCTATCTCATATTTGATCCAAACTCTGGTGGAAAATTGACCATTAATTATTCAAAGACGGTAGTGGAAGGTGCCATTGGGTTCTGGTGTCCTGGAAAGGGTAAAAATATCCAAGGCTTCAAATTCAAACAGAACCAAGGTAGAAGTGATCTCATGCGAGACATTGCAGGAAAGGACTACAAGAAGAAATATTTTAATGGGTGGTGCCAATTTATCAAGGCCGCAAAGACGTACAATGGATCTTTGTGCAAATGGTCTGAGCATGAACGAATTGAACTTGATATTTATGTATTTTTCAGCGATAAGTGTGAGGTCAAGAAGATCGAAGATGGTGAGCTATTTGATGTGACAAATATTGATGCAGTAACTTGCCTCCCAAAGGGTAATGCTACATTCACTGGAGTAAAAACAGGTGAATATGGAACATTTCTCAATCGGGGAGATGCAGCAGGGGCATCAATGGCAGTGGGGAGATAGTCACTTGATTTGTTTATAAAAAGAAACTCAGTTCGAACAAATTGTTTGACTTTTCTCGGTATTATTATTGTGTACATAACGTAGCATAACGTACACGTCGGCACTTTTACTAATATTTTGAAGCGAGTTAAAGTTGCGAGAAGCTTTTTCATACCTCATCTTCAAGCCAACGTTTTAAAGCGTTGGCCCCATTGAACCATTTTGATCCCAGCATGATGTCGTGTGGCGAGTCTACAAATACTGGTTCCACACCATAATATTTGGCGGTCTCTTGCACTCCCACATCATCTACAATAAAATCATCCTTTGCGCCAATCACGAGAGAAGGCAGTTGGTTGGGAAGAAACACTGCTTTACCATTTCCATTGACATGATTGATCGGAAGCTGTTTTGCCAAATTAGCTAAATCAATGGTAGCAATCGTATCTCTCATGAAATACCCTTGGAAACGTTTTAGGTCCTCATTAGAAATACCATCGTCATCCTCGTCAAAGAACAACTCCCGGCATAACTTCTCATCAGTGATACATTTCTTCATGGCAAGACCAGTAGTAATCTTCCAACTATCCACTAGAGATCGTTTCAGGAAACGCAAAGTCATTTTCCCATTGCCACTTGGTGGCACTGAACACAAGGACGCCACACCACTCACTAGAAGTTCGTCTGGCGCGGTTTCAGATGCATCTGCCTCCATTTGATCTAATAAGTTTGTCTCTAAATATTTCATGATAGCCAGCCCTCCAAACGAGTGTGCTATCAGCACCGGTTTAGACTCTAGACCCTCGGATTCTCGAATGTAGGATATGAAATCTGTCAAATCTCCAACATGCTCTTGAATTTTTACCTTCTTCACTCCCTCGCCTGCAAATGTCCCTCCTGTGCCACGTAGGCTTAACGCGTAGCAAGGATAGCCTAGTGATGCGAAGTAGGACATATAATGATCTGCCCAGCACCAACTTGCGTGGAATGATCCATGGATGAAAAGCAGTGGTGGAGTGTTAGTTTGTTTCACTGATGTTGCTTTATTTTGAAGCAGATTTCTTATGGATGCAAAAGGGTCACTGCCGGTGTCGTTTCCGTTGCCTTTGCTTTGGCCATTGCTTGGTTTACAGATTTTGATTTCAGCCGATACTTGGGAAAGCTGGATTTGTTTCGTTTCGATAATGAGCTGAGAAGCATATGCGTTTGAAGATGACATACATAAAGCATTTGAAAACTTATGGCTGGGAGCTTTTACAAGAGTAGCACTTCTACCGGTAGCAAATCTCGTTACAATATTCAGATTAAAACCTAGTGACGTTGAACGCAAAAGAGATAGAATCACATATATGATGTACGATTGTAGGGTTGGTTGTTTCATGGATTCGAGCTTGAAGGGTGCTGTTAAAAAGTTTGTAAAACAGATAATAATAGACGATCAATACATCACACATCACCCACATCCCACATGTCACTCGTTGCGTTGTGTTTGTTTTTTGTTGTGAGATTGGCACTGCGGGTATTGAGCGGTTACGAGCATTCACAGATGCGGTCGCGGTGCGGTGCGG